>Ga0307477_10001483_pt1 | contig 19653 bp, 34 predicted proteins | sample atmos_gasesECM2C_FD_203316 | JGI IMG/M metagenome (GOLD analysis project Ga0307477, IMG submission 203316) | Hardwood forest soil microbial communities from Morgan-Monroe State Forest, Indiana, United States - atmos_gasesECM2C_515 | ecosystem: Environmental > Terrestrial > Soil > Temperate...
TCGGCTGCAGATTCTCGGGTAGATCGGCGTCGGTGATGTCAACGCCGTGAAGATTCGGAGTTTCGATCTGAGCTGCCATCTCGCTAAGACTAGGCATGTGGCGCCTCCTTGGTGTTGACTTCGATCAGTTGCGGCGGGCGATACAGCGAGCCGTCGCCTGGGCGCTGGATGAAGATCACGCCGCATTCGTGAAAGACGAGTTTCGTTTGCTTAACGGGAATGCCCAGCTCGCCGATGACGCCACAGCCAGGGCATTCGAATTCGTAGACGTTATAGCCGTCTTTGCGATGCAGGAAAGTGTTAGGCATTGTCGGCCTCCTTCTCTTCTCTCTCCATTTCCCGAATAAAGAGAGCTTCTTCCGCGAGATTGAACTTTCCGATAGTTGCATTCGGATCGATGAGACACTCGGCCTCAGCTTTCACATCGTCCCACAGTAGATCGGTAGCTTGTTCGATCTCTACTTCTGTGGGAGATACGAGCTGATAGTACTCGTCAATCAGCTTGGCGATCTGCCCATCCAGCTCTTTGATGCGCTGCTCTTTGTCATCAGCCACGTGCCACCGCCTTCTGCTGCGCGGCGATGTAGCGACCGTACTGTAGCACGGTGAGCGTGGAGCGCATCAGCTGGTCAAGAGTCTTAGGTGTTCCGTCGGCGTTGACGGCGGTCTTACGGCGTGTGATGTGCGTCATTGATTCTCTCCTTGTAATGCTCTGAGACTTGGGACTCAGCTCGTCATTTGACGAGGCGCATTCGAGCAGCTCAGCGCTGCTCCCCTCTGCTAGTAGCTGGTGATGCTGTCGAGTTGTTCAGGCGTCGGACGATAGTCTGTCAACGCTTGGAACAGTGAGCTTGCAGCCTGACGCTCTCTCGCTAGAGCTTTTCGAGAAGCTCCGCCGCGTCCGTTCTCTTGTTTAACAACTTCGATCTCTGCAGCCACCATCTCGTGAATCAGTGCAACGGCTTGTTCAGCGGTCATGACACTCTCCTTTTTGTATCGTGAGCTTGGGACTCAGTTATCGGGCAAGTGCAGTCAGAAAGTCGTGAAGCGCTGAGACTGCCAGCATCTTCACGACGAATCCAACTACGAAGACGACAGCGACCAACGGTAGCGATCTCATCTCGCCTCCGCGTAGCTACTCATCCACCAGAAGCGGTAGTCGGCCATCAGATTCGCCGCAACTTCTTCCAGGCTCTTCTTTTCTTCGGCAGTAAGCGTATCGCTGGCGGACTTGAGCGTCATCTGGCGATTCAGCTCGTCACAGAGTTGTTGGATGCTCATTTCGCGCCTCCGATGAAGGCGAAGCAGTTCTCACATCGTCCCTGCTTGTCGATGACGAGATGGCCGCAAGAGTTGCCAAGTCGAAATTCGTACCAGCAATTGCTGTGTACATGAACTTGATAGATTCCAGACTCGACATCGAATGTCAGCCTAGAGAAGCTGAATTGGAAAAGTTCTTTCTTCGCAGCTTCAGTGCTGCATTCTTTTCCATTGAAACAGTTATCCAGCGTGTAGACTTTGCAGTCGGTAGCTTGGTTGAAAATTTCTTCGATCTTCTTGACTCTATTCTTAGCAATTGTTCGATTCATCGTTCTCTCCTCTTTGATAATGCTCCCAGACTTGGAACTGGGTTGCGTCTTTGACGCAAGTGCATTAGAGCCGCGCTGTTCTGCAGCTCTCCTCTGCTTTAGTACACTTTCTTCGAGCGCAGTGCCCGGCGAATCGCTTGGCGGCAGCTCTTGTTCCGCTTCATCTTCAAAGCCACTGCGATCTCGCCAGTGCTCTTGCCGCTCTTGTACAGCTTCACGATGCGGGCGATCTTGATATCAGACATGATGTATTCTCCTTTTGATTTAATGCTCTCTGACTTGGGACAGAGCCGAGCGATGCTCGGGCGCATTAGAGCAGCCATCGAAGCTGCTCCCCTCTGCTTATTTCCAATCCAGCTTTCCGGCTGAATTGATGAACCGGCGATTGTAGCGGAAAGACTCCGCTCCAGACCAGCGATTTGCAGAGAGTTGATTTCTTACTTCAAAACTCTGCATCTTTGCGGTATATCGCCAACCGTCTTTTTCGAAGGTGTCTGGTTTGCCTTCGACAGGTGTAAAGCCTCGATTGCGAAGCCATGTGATGAATGAATTCTTGTTGAGCATGATTCTCTCCTTTTGATTGTCTGAGACTTGGGACTCAGACTGTGAATTAGCAGCACGGTGCTCTGTGCCGCCCCTCTTCAACTTGCATTTTCGTTTGGTTGTGCAGTCTCGATGTGTTTTACGTTCTACCCGTCTAGGGTAGCGCTAGGGGCTGCTGTTCTCTCCCTGCGATTGCGGCTTTAAAGCTCTCTGCAAGTCCCCTGCTCGCTGCGGATCAGCTGACAGTATCGGAATCGTTTCTATGCGTCCCGGCGGCTCGCTTGCGAACTTCACCCGCTACAGCTCGTCTTCTATTGTCGGCAACAGCCAAGTCGCTTACCCTCGCCCTCGTTGCCCTGTCTTGTCAATGAACTGTCTTACTATTGACATGCTAGGACCGCGTGGGAAGGTTGTCAAGGGTAAAGATGAAGAAAAGACGAGAAGAGCGGGTTTGTAAAGGGCTGTATTGTCAAGGACTTGCGAAGGAGAGGCTAGAGAGGCTCTAGCACTTTGCGGCGCAATTGCTGCAGTTCCGCCATGAGCCTGCGATTCTCGACGATGTACTGCTCAGCGCAGCTCAGACAGTCACGCCGAGCGAGCGCCAGACGCGTGAGCAGCTCTTGCGCTTCATTCAGTGTTGGATGACCTACGAAACGAACCAGCTTAGTCAGGAAGGTTTCAATGCGAGTGAAGTCTTCATCAGAGAGAGGAATCATACTCTCTCCTTCATCGTAGCGACCACATCCGGTTGCACTTCTAGAACTGTGCGTTTCAGCTCAAGCGCTGCGCGGAGAACTTTCTTCAGCACCTCCGGTCGCTTGCTGTAGATGTACTGCCGGTAAACTGTAGGATCAATGATCGACGCCAGCGACTCGCCTTTCTCCAGCGCTTCCAGCCACTCTTCAATCGGCATCAAGGCGATGAGTCTGGATTGGCTAAGCACAAAGTCCCAGCCTTCGGTGAGGGTTTGAATCGCCTCAGCGTCGCTCATTTTCATTCTCATAGCTTCTCTCCTTTTGCCTGCCGCCAGATGACTTCTTTTCTGCTGACGTGAACATTCCCAAGCGTGTGCCGGTTCCGAGAAGAGATGCACAGGTAACGGGCGGGAGCGCCGCACGTCGGGCAGGGAACGTTGTACATCCGCCACAGCGAAGTGGTGATCTGATAGAGAATACTGGGCGCGAATTTTCTCAACCTTCTCATTGAATCAATTTGCCTTCGGGAGTCAGACTGGCGTTATCGAGTACGATGCTGGTCACAGGATGCAGCTCGATACCGTTCGGCGCTACACCCGTCTGACCATGCAGGAAGTCGAAGAAGCCGATTCCTTCAACAATAACCAGACGCGGTTGAGCGAAGCGCAGCATCCTGCCTGGTTGCTTCGGACGGCCGAAACGCTTGACGACCCAGGTCTGCAGATCGGATTCCTGCTTTTTGATCTTCGCAGGCACACACGCTCCCGCTGGAATCTCGGCGATAATCGTTTTCGTCTTGTCTACGGGAGAGGCCAGCACGAGATGAAAGTCTGAATCTGACTCGTGCTTGTAGCCGAGAAACAGCGCGTGGACCCGATAGTGCGTAAACTCTACTGGATTGTGACGCTTGTTCCCCGTAGTCTTCAGGTCTTTCGGCGCAGTCTCCGCCCGCAACTGCTCGACAGTCACATCAATCACATGTGGGTTGATACGCGTAGCGTCAGCGTCGGCTAGCGTCTTGATGGGCCAACGCTCGACACCACAGGTTTTGTGTGCGGAGGGAGCTTGAGCCAGCAGGAGCAGAGCAATGAGAAAGCTATTCACGAATTTCTCCTTTATCAGTAAAGCGGATATCGCAAGCCTTACACCAATTCCTCCACTCGTTAGTAGTACTGAGAAGTACTGATTCCCCACCACATCTCGGGCACGGTTGTCCAGGCATCTCAGAAGTAAAGATACCAATTTCGCTGACAGTTGCTTTCATTTAGTCATCTCCGGAATAGAAGTGACAAGCTGAATGCAGAGACAGGACGCAACGTTGATTGTGGGAGCTTCTGGGACGTAGTTATCGGGCAACGTGATCGTCTCGGGCTGTACTCGGAGAGCTTTTTGTCGCTGAATCGACTTCATAGACGCCCGTTTGCGCAGCGTTAGCGGCGCTACAGTTGTCCACACGCTAGCTACCGGCGCTTGATACTGGTCTCGCCGCTGTGGACGCTGCGGTACGCTTGTATAGCGCGGTATGACGTAGATCAGCGCCAGACACTCGACCGCGACGATGATCAGCCAGAATAGTCTGCGACTGCCTGTAGTCATAGTTTCACTTTCACTGGCGATTCCAGTCTGCCAGACAGAAACACGAATTCATTTTCCTGAAATGAGTAATCCGAGTCGCATACCGAGCAGTACCCATCAGGCTCAATTTGCACGATGAAGATATCATCTCTCTGATAAGGCTCTGGATCTTTCCAAGCCGCCCAGTAGTAGCCCGCCATACGAGTCATGGTTTTATGCCTCGTCTTCCTCGCCTATCAACCCGATCAAGTCGTTCCGTTCATCAAATACCACATCTAGTCCGACATCAGAAGAGTTGAATGTGTACACGCTGGTGAAGTCGTTAAATACGTATTGACCTTGGGACGGATCACGTTTGACTCGAACAAACGGAACTCCATCAACCGAAACACCATAATCGTATTGTGAGGCCGTCATCTCCGTATGAGTTAACTTTAATCGGATCACGTCTTCTCCTCTACTTGTTTGACAGTGCGTCTATAGATGAATGAAACCAGTTCATCGATAGCGTTTAATGCAACTTGCTTACGACCCAATTCTATGTTTAACATAATAAGGTTAAGAAGATTGCGCATTTCGTGAGCGTCCTTGGACGTGATTATGGATCGCAACTCATCCTTCATTTCCTTTCACTTTCTCCCCAACCTTTTCCCGTTTACACTTGGCGCAAATAATTTTATGGTACGGCTGTTTCATATACCAGTGATGGCCGAACAGAGAATACTCCGGACGCGAGTCGAAGCAGGGCAACAGGCGTAGGCACCAGCCGCGAATATTCCAGGCCCAGAACTTAGCTCTTTGTTTAATCGTTAACATAAGCACTTTTGAATTCGGCCACGGTTAAATTTTCGGCCTTGATAAGCGTTACAAACATTAGTTCGTCCGTCTCTCCCAGTGAAGCTGCCCTAGTAGTGATGGTTATCTGGCCAGATTTGGCGCCTAAAGCTTCGATGATTTCTCGGACCGTTGCGTTCAGAAACGGCGTAACTATCTCCTGCAGCTTCACCATCAGCACATCAAGAACAGGATTGGTCTGCTGAATATGCGCGTCTTCCACACGTTTCCTCCTGATATATGCTAAAGTTTTTGAAATACTCAACCCACCATAGGGTGTTGAGCCGCCGTAGCGTCTTACGGTCTGTACAGCGCTCTATGGCCCGCTCAAGGCGAATGTGTAGCGGTTCCAGATTCATTCAGCAACTCCGCGCCATCTTGAACGTGCTAATTTTGCCGCTTCTTTTCGCTCGGCTTCTGAGGTTAGCGAGTTCAACAGGTTCCGCAACCTTTCATTATCCTTCTTCAACGTGGCCTTTTCCTCCTCTAATTTTTCAGCAACTCTGCGCCATGATCGAAGGCTTTCTACTTTATCCTTCAGCGCAGCGATCTCGTGGCGGAGCGGATGATATTGCTCGGCTGCTTCAGTACAATGATGGGCGAATCATTGAGCGAACTCACAGGCTCTTACGGAGGAAATCGGCTCGCCAATTGCATACCCCTCATCTTCACAAAACTTGTTCCACCAGAAATCCATTCCTTGTGACGACGCGGACACGGGCTGCTCGGGAGCGGCGGCCCTGTATTCGCCAATATGTCCGCTTGGACAGGAGTGAGGATATGCCAAGATTACGCATGAACTCACCCAAGGCTCCGGCGGCTGCGGAGTGGAGCGCCCACTTACGTTCGGACAATCTGAGTACGGTAGGTTGTGACAATTACAAGTTGTCATTTTTCACACCAAGATTTCAGACGTAACCAGAAAGGGCGCAAGATACAAAACGGACAATCTGGAGCAACACCGATAATGTGACGAAGGTCAATACTCAACCATCCATTGAGATAGACGAGTCTCACTGCTTCACCTCAGCCACAGCGGTCACCGTAATCTCGCTGCGGTCGATTTCCTCGTCGGGAATAAGGTTTTCAGCGATGGTGTTCGCTACATCTTCCGCCGCGTCCTCATCTTTAGTTGAGCGGTAGTAGTTTCGACACACTCGGTCAGAGATTTCAACCAGGAATTTCATCTCTTAGTCAGCTCCTTCTCTGTTGAATATCTGCTCCTCAAACCAGTCGATCTCTGGCCACGTCATGTCGTGTGCCCAGAACGGACTCACGCCGTACACCTGGCAGATGAACGCAATATGGCGCTTGCGCTCTTCGTTAGCCGCCACAAAGTCGAACATGTCCAGATGTACGGTCATAGCTCTCCGCTCTTTTCTCTCAGTGCTAATGTGCGTGCAGTCACTGGCGGACCCGTCTTGTTGATGTCGTACCAGTGATATTTCTTGTCGATCCAGCAATGGCCGATGCCACCCAACGCCGTGCGTGCGGCGCGCACTACGTCTCGTGTCCACTCGTGCTGCTCCCAGGCCTCCTGAAATATCTCCTCTACAGGCAGTATCTCGTCTCCGAGATGAGTCTCCAGCCAGAGCTGTACTGGCTCAGCGGGCCATATCCAGTGCCAGCCGTCGGATTTCTTCACCGAGATCATGCCCACGATCTTCTTGGCGCGATACGCCGTGAGAGCGCAATAGTCCCAGGCTTTGAATTCGGCGAGAATCTCCCGGGCCAGACAGTCGTAGTGGCAGGCTTCGATTCTGTCGCGCAGCATCTCGACTGAGCCGCGATACAGCTCGTAAGAGTGCAGCCGCTGCTCCTCAGCAGCTTTAGAGATTGAGTCTAGTCGCACCTTATGCAGCTTCTGGGCGATTGACTCCGGAGAGTTTCTCGGTAGCATCCAGACCCACTCTCCGGCGATCTTGCGCGAACGTATGCCGAGCGCAGCTTTCGCCTTGTAGAGCACTGGACGCGAGATCATCTTACCTAGTGCTTCGAAGAAGCGAGCTGCTTTGATGTGAGTCACAGGAGCGTCGAGATTCGGCCGGTCGAGATGCGGCTCGAATATTTTGTAGATCGTCTCTACGGCGAAGTTGAATCGATCCGGGTGCTTCATCGGAAGTACTTTCGAAGAGCTGCGAGTGCTTGTAAAGGGCTATTATGCTCAAGAGTAAATACAAAGTCAAGATATGAATAAAATGACGTTTTAAGTTGTCTGCTATGTGTCCCCCCGAATGACTTTACTCTTGAGCCAATCCGATCTCATTAACATTAACACCATCATTTTTTTCTAAGGCGAGCTTAACAAACGACTTTGACCTCGATATTATGTCATATGTATGTAGTTAGGGAGTAGTAGAGTTAGCTCATTCGGGGTGGGGTAAAGAGAGACGCGTTTTTCGACTCGAACGGGTGACCTGAAAATATGCAAAACGCGCCAAACCCGCCAATGTTAATCACGCGATCCTATTTTACTGATGAAGTTAGTGTTAAACAGCTGAATTACACATTTGACATGCGGGTTTGAACGGCGCAAACTCCCTTCGAATGCCCGAAAATCTCACTCCAACCCATGTGAAAACCGCATGTAACACGCGGGCAACCGCAGCCCAACCCAGCTCGCTCTAGCGTCATGGGACAGAGCAAACCAAAATCCAGATCCAAAAGAAGCGCCGAAGAAAAAGCCGAAAGGGCTTGGCTCAAACCCTACCGGTTCGGACCCAATAACAATGCTAACCCAAGTGGGCGTCCGAAGAAGAAACCCGTCAGCGACCGCTACCTACATGCTTGGGAAACCTCACTACCCGACGATATCTGCCGCAAGCTCAACTTGAGCAGAGGCTCATGTGTCGGCGATGCCATTGCCCGCGCTGTGACGATGCAAGCTCTCGTTGGTCCGAGTCGTGTCGAAGCAGCGAGAGAAATACGCGAAGCAATCGAAGGCAAAGCTCCGCCTGCTATCGCTATAAAACATTCGGGCGGCGTAAGACTCAGCGTAGTCTACCGTGAGGGGAGAATCGGTGGTCTCGGCGACGACGACTTCGGAACAACCGACTGAATACACCGTAGTTCTACGCAAGCCGCACGCCAAGCAGCTCGTATTTCTGCGCTCTAAAGCTAAAAGAAAGATCATTCGCGCCGGTCGACGCGGCGGAAAGACTACTGGTGTCGCTACGCTCGCTGTGGAGAAGTTTCTCGAAGGTCGGCGCATTTTATATGCGACTCCGACCGCTGATCAGATCAAGAAGTTCTGGGCTGAAGTGACGCGTGCGCTGGCGGAGCCGGTGCTCAACGGCGTCTTTCGCAAGAACGAGACCGAGCACTCCATATCATTAGACGACAGCGATACCTGCGCACGTATACGAGCGAAGACTGCCTGGAATGCTGACACGCTGCGCGGCGACTACGCCGACGTGCTGATACTCGACGAGTGGCAGTTGATGAACGAGTCGGCCTGGGAAGAAGTCGGCGCTCCTATGTTAATTGATAATAACGGAGACGCTGTCTTTGTTTATACGCCGCCGTCGCTGCACTCGACCGGAGTATCGAAGGCGCGTGATCTGCGCCACGCTTCGAAGATGTTTCAGAAAGCGCTGAAAGATCCGCCCGCGAGCGGACGCTGGTTGGCGCTGCACTTCACTTCCTACGATAACCCATATGTGAGTCCCGAGGGTATTGCGGAAATTCAGAAAGACATGACGGCTCTCGCTGTGAGACAGGAAATCATGGCGGAGGACATTGATGAAATCCCTGGCGCCCTTTGGACGCGTAAGTTACTGGAAGAGACGCGAGTGGAGGCGCCCCATGATTATTCAGCTTACACGCGGATCGTGGTCGGAGTTGACCCTTCTGGTTCAAGCACGAATGAAGCCGGCATCGTCGCCGCAGGAGAAAAAGCCAATGGGCACATTGATATCCTGGCCGACCGAAGCCTGCTTGCCCCAACTCCGCGAGCGTGGGCGTCCGCGGCGGTTCAACTATATTGGGAGCTGGGTGCCGATAGGATCGTAGCTGAGCGTAACTTCGGCGGCGATATGGTGCAGACGACGATCAGCACCGTAGACGAGAATGTGTCTTACAAAGATGTGATTGCGTCACGCGGCAAGATGGTGCGCGCCGAGCCTATCGCGGCGCTCTACGAAAAAGGCGTGGCGCATAACGCCGGGAAGTTCGAGCGGCTCGAAGAGGAGCAATGTTCATACGTGCCTGGCAACCCATCGCCCAATCGCATGGATGCTATGGTATGGGCATGTACGGAGCTGAAGGCAGGCGGGCAACTTGGGCTCGTCGAGTACTTCAAACAGGGTATGGCGGAAAATCACTTGCAACAACTAACTGCTCCTGTTAATGTAGCGGCCAAGATTCAATCTCAAAACCTAGGCAAGGTGGCCGTCAATGATCGCACGACGAGATGCCCGGAATGCGACAGTCACTTAGTACAGCGACTACCCAGCGAAATGATGCGTTGTGCGCAGTGCGGAGTGCAGTGGAGTATTAATGGCGGCGCTCACGCGCAGCCTTCGGCGTCGAGAACGGAGTACTTGATGAAAGCGGATAAGAGATGAGCGGACAAGTGGTACGCGATCTGCGTAAGTGTGACGCTACTATCGCTCGATTCCTTGAAGAAGACGGCAGCGTTCCGAATCCGCCTAGCCCAGCTTGGTGTCTGATCGTTGACGGCAAGCATGTCGCTAACTTCCGACTAGGCGAGGAACGAGCGTTGTTGGAAGCGTATTTCCGGGCGGCTCGCGAGGCTGCCGCATGATCTGGTACTGGATCTCGCTTGCGCTGCGCTACGTCGCCCGATTGTTACGTCCTGTCCGCGCTCGCGACATTGCGCGCATTCATCCTAACTCACCCTGTCCAGTATGCGGTGCTCGTTCGGGTAAACTGCGTACCGTCGAGCTTGGTAATCCAGAGATTCAGCGCTCTTTCACCACATCCTGCGAGCATACTTGTAACGTGTGCGGCGCGCAGTGGTACGAGAATCCCGTAGTGAAAGTTGGGCCGAACGAAGTTCGTCCGTCGATTGCGCGTACTCCGCTCGAAGAGAAAGCGGACGCGGCAGTATGGAAGTCGCAGTATGGCAGAATTAGACCACAAGCGCAGCCGGAAGCGAAGACACAATGATGATGGAATTCTCGGAGCGTCCGACTTACGACGAACTGTGGAAGCTGTCTAAGCAGATCGAGGAGCACGGCACGGACGGTACTACGCTGTTGACTCTGGGTATGTTGCGCCGCGTTCCTAATTTGCACGTATCCTTTATGGAATTCTTGACCAACAACTTCGAGCGTGACGACAGCACGCTGATCGTTCTCGACGAACGCGGACCGCGCGTGCAGGAAGTAAATTGATGGCGATTCATGTCGGGTACGATAGCGGCGAGCCTAAACGAGTACCTGCGGGCAACGAGACGGACGGCACAGATCAGCGCGAACGCGAAGCGCAGGAATTCGAAAGGTTGATGGCTCCGGACGATAGCTGGGTAAGTAACGCGTGTTTCTTTGGGCCCCATTCTGACTGCGAAGTTGCGGGTTTCTGTAAGTGTATTTGCCATAGTAAAGATGCCTAACGACTCCATAATGATCCGTCCGCTGGGACCGATGTTGCAGGCGATGATGCGCTTCGGCCAGCAGCTCTACCAGCCTCCGAAAGACACGATACGCGGCGTCGATCCCGACACCTGGTACTCGCCGTTGCAGCCCGTACAGCCAATTGCGCCCGAAGGTACGGAGCCGCGCGGTTTTCAGTACTGGGCTGGGCAGAACTTACTGTGGACGCCGCGTTCGGATGCGGAGTATTCAGCTGCCGATCTGAAGCAGCTTGCTCAATATCCACTCGCTCGTATCTGCATAGAGAACATTAAGGACTTGATTTCCGATTCCAAATGGGAGATACAGCTTAAGCCGAAGCCCGGTGAGCGCAAGAAGGACTTGGCGGAACGCGCTAAGGGCGATGCAACGTTGGTCAAGCTGTCGCGGTTCTGGGAACGTCCTGACCGCGAGCATTCGTGGCCTGAATGGCTACGTCCTTTGCTCGAAGACTTGCTGGTGATTGATGCGGCAACGATTCTCATACGCAAGACGTTCAAGGGCGAGATCGTCGAGCTGCCTGTATTGCGCGGCGACAGTATCGTGCGTTATATCGACGTGAACGGCTTTACTCCGATGCCGCCCCAGCCAGCTTATGCGCAGAACTGGTGGGGTATTCCGTTAGTCAATCTGTCTACGGATCAGTTGATCTACAAGCCGCGCAACATTGTTCCGCGCAACACAGTTAGTTCCCAGCTCTACGGAATGGCCCCGACTGAGCAGCTTGCTACCGAAATAAAGATTGGAATGCAGCGCCTGCAGTTTACGCTCGACTACTATACGGAAGGCTCTATCCCCGGCGTCATTCAGGTTGTTCCACGCGGCACGTCGCCCGAGAAGATCAGCGAAGCGATGCAATGGATGAACTCCGAGCTAGCTGGAAATCTCGCCGCTCGCCGCCAGTGGCGCATGGTGCAGGGCTTCAACGAACCAGGTCATAACGATCAGATTGAATTTACCAAAGAGCCATTGTTGGCCGATTTGTTCGACGAAGTTCACATCCGCAAGATTTGTTTTGGCTACGGTACTTCGCCGCAGCGGCTGATGAAGATGATGAACCGGGCATCGTCGCAGCAGATGGACGAGTCAGCCGATATCGAAGGTCTGCGCCCTTGGGTGAACTGGCTTAAGTCAGTGATCGATTACATCGTCCAGTACAAGATGGGGTTGATGGACTACGAGATCACATTCGACTTAAGTAAGGAGCCTGATCCGGAGAAGGAAGCTAAGGCTCTGACTGAGTACTCCAGCAAGGGCGTGCTGACTTCGAATGAGGTACGCGACAAGATTGGCGAGGAGCCGCGCAACGAGCCTGAAGCTGATATGTTGGGCGTTGTGACCGGGCAGGGCTTCGTACCTATCGGTATGGCGGCAGCTGTCGCAGGCAGTCAGACGGATGAATCGGGCAAGACGTCCGTTAAAGACAAGGGGAAAGGCGGCAAAGATGGAGCCAGTGATGGGAATGCATCTCATCAAGAAGAGGAAGGAAGCGCTGGAGGCGACGGCAAAGGAAATAAAAGAGTCAAGCCCAACGGTAATGGAAGCGCCGCCAGTAAAGCTCATTGTGGAGAGCACTCCGCCTACGACGATACCTGTCTCGGCTGCAGCCAACAGGAAATCCGAAGGCTCGAAAAACAGGCAGCGCCGCTCAGCGCCGTCTCGTCGGAGAGAGTAGCTGCAGCACCGAAGGGTGCGATTGGATTCGCTGCGCCGTCAACTATAAATGTTGGTATTCATGAGGCGTTGGTACGCGGGCAGTTGCGGATTACGGAAGTCGAATTCGACAAGCAACACAAGTATGCTTCTACGCAGATCGACATTCCGGCTATCAACGTTCCGCTGGTTCTCGGGCTGGGAAAAGACTTAATTGCCGAAGACGATCTGGCTTCGCACGGACGTGAGACGCATCCGCACGTTACCGTGCGCTTCGGTGTAGTAGACGATGCCGACAAGTTGCGGGAAGTATTGAAAGATTTCAAGTCGTTCAAGATTCGTCTTGGACTGACTCGCGTCTTCGATCCAGGTGTACATAGTGAAGGTGCTTGTCCCGTCGTAGTTGATATTGAGTCGGACGAGCTTCTCCGCTTGAACGCAGCGATTGAAGAAGCGCTGGCGGAGAAGACGAATGACTTCGAGTACCATCCACATATGACGCTCGCCTATGTGAAGCCGGAGGCGGCAGACAAATACCGTGATCTCGAGGACTTTAAGGGAATTGAATTCGTCATCGACGCTGTGACGCTTTCCAGCAAGGACGACACGACGACCGTAGTTCCACTGACGAAGCTCGCCAAGCAGCTGCATCACCCGCATCAACGTCCTGAAGCAGTCATTCATCCCGGCCGATTGACTCCACATTCCCACATTGCCAAGCACGATGTGGAACGAGTACTGCATAACGCTTTCCACAAGATGTCACGTAAAGTCAGCGAGCAGCTGCATCACGAGCTGGTCAAGTTCTATAAGAAGACGGCCAAGGCTTCGAAGACGGGAATACGCAAGGCGGATGAGGAAGATACGTCGCGTATACTCAGCCGCATACTGAAAGCTTTGAAAGACGACTGGATGGGAATGCCGGACGAGCTGCAGTCGGCTTTCGAGTCGGCTACGCTGTCTGGCGCTCTCGAAGGTGCGGTACAGCTCAGCATCACCGACAAGGGAATGCTGGGCGCAGTTAATCAGGTGGCGCGAGACTGGGCCGTGAACCGAGCGGCAGAGTTAGTCGGAATGAAGCGAAACGCTGACGGTAACTTGACAGTTAATCCGAACGCTAAATGGGTCATCTCCGATACTACAAGAGATGATATTCGCAAAATCATTACCGACGCTTTCGAGAAAGAGACGACGACAACCTTGGAGCTGGATGCGCTTATCCGCGAGTCGGGAACGTTCTCGGATACGCGGGCATCGATGATTGCGCGTACTGAGATCAGCCGAGCGCAGTCTGTAGGCAATTTGACTACGTGGCAGGAGTCTGGCTTAGTCAATACGGTTGAGTGGGAAGTTTCGGGCGACCACGACCAGGATGACGAGTGCGACGAGAACGAAGGCAATTCACCGTATCCGGTTGACGAAGTGCCCGATCATCCGGCGCATCCGAACTGTGACTGCATTTTGATTGCGGGAGAAATCGAGGAAGTATGACATTGCGCGGTTATTTTGATGTAATGGATTATGGCGCAAAGGGTGATGGCGCAACGAACGACCTTGCGGCGTTGCAAGCTGCGGTAGACGCTGCGGACGCCGCAGGGGGAGGTACAGTTTGGCTCGGATCTGGAAGCTTTAATATTGGGGTTGGAACTTGGAAGATCGGTCAAGCCAATCAACAGCATCACGTCAATGTGGAAGGAATTAATCTCAACACGACTCGCATTCTTTGCGATACTTCGAATGGATACACCGCCATCTATTTGAATTTCGAGAAGTACGTGACGCTGAAGGGATTTTCGATTATCAATGGCGGTTCCAAGGGTGGATACGGAATGCAGTTAGGCGGGGATAATAGTGCCGGAACGCAGACCAGCGGAAGCCTTCTTCAACATATCTATTTTCATAATTTTACTTATGGACTCGTAACGTCGGGCGGGATGGGTACGTCGAGCGAGATTGAGCTTGACCATTTGATTTTCGACGGGAACGATTATGGGTTTTATAGCGCGAACTTCAATGGTTTAAATTATTTGTTTCATATGTTGGAGATGTATGGTAATGCGAAGGTTGGGTTGTATATTGGAACTGGGAATGCGATTGTTATTGGAGGAGCGTCTAGCAACAACGCAACGGATTTTCAGATCGCGGGCGGAAACGACGGACAAGTGAAGATTGTCGGATTTCGGGCGGAGACTCCGACTGGACCGTGGTTGATTGCCAACGCTAATAATTATGTTTCCATAGAGGATTGCATCGTGCATCCGCGCGCCGTTGGCGTTGAAGTTATCCAAGCTGCTGCGGAACTCTATGTTCGAAATACCGTCTTACAGGGAATCATAACTTGGAATGGAGCAACTCAGTCGGCTTTAGAATTGGATCACGTCTGGGTGAATATGCCGGGGAGTGACTGGTCGCTGGGTAATCAGTACAGCCACGTTACGCCTCCCTTCGGTCCAGGATTTCGCATGACACCTAACACAAGCGTTCAAGTGGATGCGCGAGCTAGAATCTTCGATGTGTATGAGGGAAGTAACAACACCTTCTATCCAAATGGAGATTATGTACAGGTGGCGAGACCGTCTGACGGAATGCGTTGCATGGTGAAACAATGAAGATACGAACATTACTAGCGGTCCTCGTGCTATCCGTTGCATCATTATTTGGCCAGCCCCAGACTCAGTTCCAATCTCAGGTGCTTAATAATACGGGCGATCAGATTACAATCACTAATAATTTGAATTCGACCAACGCATCGTTCGGGTACGTCATTCAAGGTTCGCCGTCCACTATCAGTCTGGTCATCAACGGATGTCCTTCTTCGGGCGCGTGTACCACGCTGGATACTTATACGGCAGTATTCAATACGACGCGCACGCCGACGATCAGCTCGACTTATGCCTTCTTCACGGTGACTGGTTCGTGGACGGGTGGGACTTCGGTATCCGTAACTGTGAATAGTACGCTTAGCGTGCCCGCTGCTTCCGGATCATCACCGCTAACTACTAAGGGCGACTTGTATACGTTCAGTACGGTGAATGCGCGACTGGGTGCAGGGACGAATGGGCAATGCCTAACTGCGCAATCGGGGCAGACGACAGGCCTCTTGTGGGCGTCGTGCGGTGGAGGCGCTCCGACTGGTACTGGGTTCGTACATATTACGGGCGGTGCTCAAGATGCCGCGTCAAAATTAGTTAACCTGACAGCTTCCACTGATGTGGCAGCCAACCAGGGCACTACTACAACATTATTACACGGAAATGCCGCTGGGCAGGCGGCGTTTACAGGCGTCGATCTCATCAATGACGTTTTGGCTAATCAAGGTACGACTACGACCGTGCTACACGGCAACGCTGCGGGCCAACCGTCGTTTGGTGCAATCGTACTTACTACTGATGTATCCGGTATTTTGCCTATGGCCAATGGTGGTGCGGCTAACGCCTCCACTGCCGGGCAGGGATATTTCTTCGGTTATACGATCTACCTTCCTAGTGCGACACAAACAACGGCTGGAGATTTCCAGTCTGCCAATCGGGTGTACGTTTATCAGTTTGTAGTGCCGTTCCAAGTGACGGTTCGCAAGGTGAGCATCAACATCGGAACCGGCCTTGCAGGATCTCATGTCAACGTCGGCCTCTATAACAACAGCGGTAGTAAGCTTATCGACTCGGGTGCGTTCGATACTAGCGTTACCGGAGTGCTGACTGCTACTCTAGGTTCGCCGGTAGTTATCCCGGCAGGGGTTTATTATCAGGCGCAGTCTTCGGACAGCACGAGCGCCAGCTTGATCCCGACGACCGGCCCGAATCCGGCTTCCATCAGTGGTCCATTCCTGAATGCGAGCGTGTCCCGCATAGGCCGTGCTGCGAATGCAACCAGCGCAGGTGTGTTACCTGCTACGCTCGGGGCTTTGACTAATGATACTTTCAGTTTTCCGCTGGTGACGTTCTTTGAACCGTGATGCGATATGTGGAATAGGGAGCCAACGTGGCGCGTCGTAAGTTATCCGCAATTCCGTGGGGCAACGTGTCTCCGGCTGGAGAATTGTTTAGCGACGTTCTTTATCCGATTATTGAGATTGACGACGCTACGGGAGCCATTTACGTCGGCAACGCGGCGACTTCTTCCGGGTCTATTCCAGACTCCGTACAGTCCTTCTCGGTCAATACGACGGTCACCATGTCTGGATCGATTAATTCGTATGTTGCTGGAGTGGGCGGGTCTTCGGGTATCACTCTCACATTGCCTAGCCCGGCTGGCTCAGATTCCAACGGATCATTTACGGGCAGAGTCTTTAAGATCAAAAAGACTGACTCAGGCGCCGGGTCGGTTACTGTCTCCGGTTCCATCGATGGCAGCGCAAGTTACGTACTCAACAATCAATATCAATATGTAATCTTGGAGAGCGATGGTGCGATCTGGCAGGTGGTGGGCAATAACTAAAGCGTCGGTATTGGGTGCGATGTTGTTCGTTTCCGTTGCGTCTTTGTCGCAGGTGACGCGCATTCATACAGTCACCGTACTGCCCGTATCGTGTACTGGCGGCGTAGGCTCTCAGTTCACCGACAAGGTCGTGTTGATCGTTAATAATGTAGGTGTTGAGTACACTTGCATTGCGCCCAATACTTGGATGCCGACTTCCACTCAAGGCATATCAGCTCATTTTGCAGATCATCCTTCTAATCCTGTACTAAGCCCTACTGGAGGCGAAACGTTGACAGCCTTCGGCAATGTGGTGAAAGTCGGGGCCACCTATCATATGTATTACATGTATCTCAACGGCAATCAGATGATTGGGCACGCTACGTCCAGCGACGGCATAACATGGACGAAGGACGTTGCCAACAATCCTGTACTCGATAAAGCGGGTAGCGGGACCTGGGATAATACTGCAGTCGGCGTTCCTACGGTGTGGTTTGAAAATGGCACCTACAACATGTATTACAGGGGCCAGGGCACTGGTGACGGCAAGCAGCGTAGTGGATTCGCCACGTCAAGCACCGGCGTTGCGTTTACCCGTACGGCCGGCAATTTCTGTGCGGCTCCGGCCAACTCTGGGAATGGCTGCGTGCTGGACATCGGATATGTAAACGGTGGCACGGAACCGCAGGAGGTTTATGGTGTCATCAAAGTTGGAAGCACTTATTATCTGGGTACCGATAATCCTGGCGGGGCGACACGAGCAGCCGGGGTCGCCACAACGACCGACCTGATACACGTCACCAAGGATGCAGCTAATCCTCTGTTTACTGGTGGACGCTACGATCAGGGGTTCTTCAAATTCGGCAATTATTACTACGATATTCTGCCTCATTATCTAGCAGGTTCGAATCTGAACGCTGAGCTTGAACTGTACCGCAGTCCAACTATGCCGTTCTATGCCAGCACTCGGACCTATCTTGGAGTCATCAAGCAGCAGGCGGGGGGCAATGGTAGCTCAGGGAACTGGAACAGCTATGCGCTGGATACACCGTTTGTGCTGACGGACGACGTGACGCGTAGCACATTCAATCTGACTAGTGGCGATCTGTGGATGTACTATGCGGGTACGGCAGATTCCGCGCATACAAACTTTTTTACAGGTCTTGCTATCGCAGCACAAGGATTGCAGATTCAGCAGGATACGTTTGCCGCGCTGCCTAATGGGGGTACTCTTGTCGGACCCTTGATCCTGTTGAATGGGGCCGGGAGTAACGGATATTTACAAGTCAACGGGGCAAACGGAATTTGGATTAATAATCCGGGAGCATTTGTCTTCTGGGCTGGACGAGCGCAATTGAGTTCACCGGCTGACGGGCAGTTTTTAATCCAGAACCATGCAAGTACTCAGAATGTAAATATCAGCGTACCCGGCCTGTTTAGCGCATTGCCGACATGCAATGCAGCCGCAGAAGGCAGCAGGGGATCAGTTACGGATTCGACTACGGCAACTTACGGGGCAACTATCTCGGGAAACGGTTCGAACCACGTTGCAGCTTATTGCAACGGCACTAACTGGGTGGTGGATTGAACTATGACGCTGCGTAAATTGACTGCTACGCCTTGGGGATCGGGAGCGCCTGCTTCCGAGACGTTGCCCGGTGGTTTGTCGGCACCAGTAGTCGAGATCGACGATACTACGGGTACTATCTATGTGGGCGGAGTAGCGCAGTCCGGAGGCGGCGGGACGCCGGGCGGGTCAAGTTCCCAAGTTCAGTTTAACAATGCTGGCATATTTGGCGGCGATTCGAACTTCACTTGGGACAACACCAATAAGATTTTGCAGGTGTTGACTCCAAATTCTCCGATAGCCGGAAATACTGACGGCAAAGTTGTAATCGGGAGTTCGGACAACATCATCTCCGTTCATTCCACTTATGCAGTCGGGGCGACTTTTTACGCTCATGCCGCCCAAAGTTTCCGCGCTCCAATTCTCAGCCTTTATAAGTCTCGTGGAACGCAAGCTAGCCCAACGGCTATTCAGTCAGGCGATGCCCTCGGAGCTATTGACTACGGCGGATATGACGGAACGGCTTATGCAACTGGGGCAGGCATATCGCCTCAGGCGGCTGAGACTTGGACCAATTCGGCTCATGGTACTCAAGTCGCTTTTCAAATTACTCCGGTAACTACTATTAGTTCCGTTACAGTGCTATTACTTGATGGAAAGAGATTGGCAATCACTGGCGGCGCTAATGGTATCGTTTTAAGACACACTGGTTTCACTGTTGCCAGTCTCCCGTCTGGATTGGAAGGCGATCAGAGTTACGCTACGAACGGACGTAAAGTCGGCGAAGGCGTAGGCTCTGGGACAGGCGTTCCGGTCTATTTTTCGAACGGACAGTGGCGGGTATTTTCGACTGATGCACAGGTGCAGGCATAAATGCCATACTCTCGCATTGACGAGGTTCCGGATTACGTTCCTAAGGATAAACGTCGGCAGTGGATGAGCGTCTTCAATTCTGCGCACGCCGCGGCTAAGGAAGACGGCAAGTCGGACAAGGAAGCGGAAGAATCAGCGTTCGCGCAGGCCAACGCAATGGCAGGTCCCAATTCGGATAAGACGACAGGAGCTAACATGAAGGCCAATATTGGATCGACCGATGTACACTATACCGCTCAAGCTTCTGTCGCCGCCGAATCTTGCCGCAATTGCCTATACTTCGATCCGGCAGGCAACCGCTGCTTGAACGATCA
>Ga0307477_10001484_pt1 | contig 19649 bp, 22 predicted proteins | sample atmos_gasesECM2C_FD_203316 | JGI IMG/M metagenome (GOLD analysis project Ga0307477, IMG submission 203316) | Hardwood forest soil microbial communities from Morgan-Monroe State Forest, Indiana, United States - atmos_gasesECM2C_515 | ecosystem: Environmental > Terrestrial > Soil > Temperate...
TCAGCTGCCGAGCCTTCTCCGTTTTGGTCGAGCGCGCCATCTGTCATAAACATATTACGTCTTAAGGCGAAGATCAAGGACCGGGTACTTTGCTCGCCAACCCGTGATTATGCGTTCGAGCTGAAAATTACCTTTTGTGTAAGGGGAGTGATCAGCCCTCTGTTAGCCAATCTGTTTCTGCACTATGCATTTGATCGATGGATGGCGAAACGGTATCCACAGGTGCCTTTTGAGCGTTTCGCCGATGATGCCATCGTGCATTGCAGGACGGAAGCAGAAGCCCAAGGGGTTTGGGCAGCCCTAGCCGTGCGTTTGCGGGAATGTGGGCTGGAGCTTCATCCGGAGAAGACGAAGATCGTCTATTGCAAGGATGATGGCCGGCGAAGGACGTATCCAAACGAGAGATTCGATTTTCTGGGCTACAGGTTTCGGCCGCGGAGATCGAAGAATCGCAAAGGAAAGTTCTTCATCAATTTCAGTCCTGCAGTTTCCGACGAAGCGGTGAAAGCGATCCGGACGGAGATTCGAAGCTGGAATCTGCACTTACGCAGTGACAAGTCGATCGAGGAGCTGTCGCGGATGTTCAACCCAATCGTACGAGGGTGGCTCCAGTATTACGGGCGGTTTTACCGGTCGGCGCTCTATCCGCCGATGCGTCAACTGGACCGATCTCTGGCCCGTTGGGCCGAACAGAAATACAAGAAGCTGCGCAGGCATTTGCGCCGGGCGACGCATTGGGTCGCGCGTATTTCTAGGCGCGATCCGAAGTTATGGGCGCACTGGCAGATGGGTGTGCGGCGGGGCTCTGTAGTGGGAGCCGTGTGAGCGGCGACGTTCAAGCACGGTTCTGAGAGAGCCTCGGCGTGAGACTCCCCGGGGCTACTCACCTTTTCAATGTGCTCTACCGTCTGGAGCCCCATAAGATGATCGCCGAAGGATTCGAATGGGGAGAGTCGGGCGTCCGAAGCTTCGCGGAAACGTACGGCGTCCTCGAACGCATAACCATCATTACTCCGGAAGAAAATGCGTGCTCGAAGGCGAAGGTGACAAAGCAGGTCAAAAGGAAGCCTGGAGCATCTCCGCTGCTCTTCGGGAAGTTTCTTATGGAACTGGGCGCGTTCGTGTCACTGGAGGACATCTCGAGCGAATTGCCCGCGTATCGCGAAGAAGTCATCGGCGTCGACATGGACCAAACATTGGCCAAGGCATACGCCGATCTCGAAGAACAGATTAAAGAGGCGCTCGAAGAGCATCGGGGCAATCACTCGGTTATTAGCACCGCCCTAAACGCATTGCTTTCGTACCCGGATCGGCCGTACGGTCTGGGCGACCTGATAGGAAGTGAATACAATCCGGAGGCGCACCGTCGCATGCCCTTTCTGATCGCTCGTACCCAGGACCTCCCGGAAGGTTCGCGCTACGCAAAGGAGCGGAAGCTGATCGAATGTATCAAGGCCGACCTCGCTCGCGGCAGAAAATGCCAAATCTATGCCGTGTATACGGCGAAGCGGGACGTGACCGGCCGACTCGAAAGGATTCTGTCACAGGAGGGCATTCGAGTTTCTGTACTCACGAGCCAAGTCCCCCCCGACCAACGGGAGGCATGGTACGAACGCCGACTCCGTGATGGTATGCAGGTGTGCGTAGCTCATCCCCGCCTGGTTTCCGTGGGCATGGATTATGTGGAATATGAAGGCGGTAGGGAGTTGTTCTTTTTGAAACCAGTTTGTTTCGGTTCCGAAATCAACTCCTCGGAGGACACTGGTTTGGAGCGCCTTCGGGTCCGGCGGATCACCGTCGCTTCCCGGATGAGCCGCCAGCCATTCCGAGCCCGAGCTGCGGTGAGAACCAGAGCGGCTATAGCTTCGATTTGGCCTCGTGGAAACGAGAAGGCCGCATCCAACATCTTTTCGGCGAACGCACTCCGCAAATTGCGCTCACCCTGGAGGATCACTCGGGAGTACGCCTCGCAAGCATACGCAAAAAGCTCTCGATGGCAAAACTCGATATCAACAAATCGCTCCTGCCCCCTCCGGACATGTAATCCGTAGTGGCTGGGCTTCAGGTAATGCAGCATGTGCGCGGCCTCGTGAACCACGACGTCGCTGTAGAGGTCCTTGGTCTGGTAAGCGGACCATCGCACGTGCGCATAGTCTCCGGCGAGACCATCGCACCCCACGTTGATATCGTCCAGCTTAAGCCCGAGGTCCCCGAACAGGGCCCAGAGAATCCTCCAGGCATCTCCCATGAAGCAGGTCGATAGTTCCGCCTCAATGGCGGCCTTGGTCCCCGGAAGGTTCAGAACGAAGGTCCGGGCTGTGATTTCACGCAACGCAACTTCCCGCCAGTCACCGGGGACCAAGCCGGTCACCATAGGGTCAATGCGCTGCCGAATCGTCTCTGGAGGGACCGGCGGAATCGTCCGGGCTTCTGCCGGAAGCAAATTCGCGAGAAGCTCGAACAGGTTCCGGATGGCAGTCTTCGTCGCCCGAGTATATGCCTCGTCCTCCTTGAATTGCGCGAGGCTGAAGCGGCCGGAGCCGGCCCCTTCCCAGGTCTTTTCACCTGTGCGCAGAAATCGTTCGATGAGAATCGCCGACAGGCCGCACGGGGCGGCGCCTTGCTCTGCAGCATCCCGAATGCACTTATTAACAAGCTGGAATCTGTCGCGTTCCATCAGTTCTTTGCGAGGCCCGGAAGGCGAACCATCGAATGTACCACGATCTTTCGTGACACCAGCCCGGATTTGCTTCGGATGGCACCGTAGAGGGCGAGAATGCTAAAATGTGTACAGTGAGTACGCAATATGGAAACGGTTAAGGTTGGCATGCGCGAATTCCGCGAGAACCTCGCGGGCTATCTCGAATCCGGTACGCCTCTGGCGATCATGCGTCATGGCGAGACCATAGGGTTCTATATTCCAGCACAGAAGCGAAACCGGAAAGCCGAACTTGAGGCCATGCGCGCCGCAGCGAAGGATCTGGACGAAATGATCGCGTCCTGGGACGCCAGCGAAGACGAGTTGATGGAGGAGTACAAGGGAATCCGCCGGGCGGCCCGCGAGAAGAAGCGCAATGCCAGGTAAGGCGCTCGTCATCGATGCCAATATTCTCGTGCGAGCGGTTCTGGGGAGGCGGGTGCGCGAGATCATCGAGACGTACGCTGAGCAGGCTTCATTTTTCGTTCCCGAGGTGTCGTACGCCGACGCCGAGGAGCACCTGCCTGCTCTTATCATTAAGCGCGGCGGCGATCCGGACAAGGCGCTCAGGTTCCTGCGGTCGCTCCGCGGCCTGGTAGACCTGATCGGGAGCGAAGTTTACAGCGGTTTTGAGAGCACGGCGCGGGAACGGCTGGGCGACCGGGATCCAGAGGATTGGCCGATACTGGCGGCGGCGTTGGCAATCGGCTGTCCTATCTGGACGGAAGACACCGATTTCTTCGGATGCGGCGTGCCCACCTGGACAACCAGCCGGGTCGTCGTGTTTCTGCGCGAGCCTCAAAAGTAGCCAGGAATGCACAGGCATCGAATCTGGTCGGCCCCGAGTTGGTCGGGTTGGCTACCGCCTGGTACTGCGACAATCCTCGTAGAAACTCTGGGAACCAGCCGTTGAGCGATCGCCGCGGCGGCAGCGCGCCCTGCCCTGTCTCCATCCAGAAGAAGGACGACTTCCCGGAATAGCTCGCACAAGAGCTCTTCCTGTCGGAGGGAGAGCGAGCAACCCATCAATGCCACAACGCAAGGTAATCCCGCTTGGTGCACCTTGAAGCAATCGAAGAAACCCTCAACGACTATGATGCTCTTGCCGGCGGCGGCCACGGCGCGATGCAGATTGAATAGCACGAGCGATTTTCGGAACCGCGGTGGGAAGCGATACCTCGGTTCCGCTTGATCAGCGGACCTGCTAGCGTAAGCGACCAGGAAGCCGTTTTCATCCTGGATCGGGATGACGATGCGGCCCGCCATAGAGCCGCTGCCACGGTTATATCCGATGCCAAAGTGCTGGATGGTTTCGATGTCGAGGCCCCGCTCTGCCAGGTACGGGTGGGAATGATCGATCCGCCGGAGTGCAAATGACAGCGGCCTGTTCTCGCTTATGACCGCGGATGGCGAGGATTCCGCGGATGGGTCTCGTGAGCGTGCGATCGAAGGCGGAAGTGGCAGAATGACAACGAACGAGTTTTGTAGTTTCAGGGCCGCTTCGCGAATCGAACAGTTTTCCATAGCCGACACGAAATCGAGGACGTTGCCGCCTATCCGTCCGCCTCGCGCTGCAACACAGGAATCAGAATGGCAGGCCCACGCATTCTTCTGGGCGTTGACAATGAAGCTCTGGCGGCTGCTTTTCGACGTGTGCGCCGGCAGTGGGCAACGCCCTCGAAGATACTCACCGTCGAGGCGATGAAGGCGAATGCCATAGTTGGCCAGCACCGTTTCCATGGAAACTGCAGCCTTGACAGCTCGATAGTTGACCCACGTGCCCGCCATGGCGATCACTCCTTCTCGGGTTCTGTGCCAGCGATCTGGGCCAGTTCAGGGGCGCGCAGTTGGCGGGGCGTGGGTCCGGCAGGCGTGGCAACATCGGCCAGTTGGTCCAGAAGTTTTTCGAGCGCGGCAAGCCCATCATCGACCCCGCCAACTCCGCTTCGTTCAAGGGGATTTCTTGCCGCATCCGAAGGAGGTTTTCTTTGCCTTCCAGCAACTGTGCGCGACTGGAGCCTTTTGCCACGTAGAACCCGCACTTCGCGCACGCCATGCGATGCGGACACTGATCGAAGAAATCGTAGGTACAGTAGCCGTGGCCGAGATCGTAGAATTTCCAGGGTTCGTGCGCGGCGCTCCCGCTCACGACAACCTCTCGATCGATGAGAACGTCGATGGCGCGCACATTACGCGCAAAATATCCGGCGTTCCGGAACGACTGCGCCAGTTTCGTCGGCGTGATATCCAGGTAATGCTGCGTCGAGTTGGCCCACTTGTGACCCAGCCAGCGCTGAAGTTCAAACAGCGACATTGGCTCCTTGGCATTAAACAACTGCGACGCGATGGTCGAACGTGCGCGGTGGCTCGTAATCCTGCCGCGAGCGTCTTCAAGAGGAACACCGGCCTTCTTGCATAGGGTCGGGACGAGGGTCTTATTGAGGTAAAGCTGTCCCGGGCGCTTGCTGCGATACATGAATAAAAAATGTACGAGCTCGCCGGTCTTCTCGTCTATCGCAGTGGGCTGCGCCGGTCGCTCTGCTTCCCAGGCCCGGATGGATTCGCCGACAATCTGATCCACAGGTTTAGTAAAGGCGTGATTCGTCTTGTTCACTGGAACGTCCAGGTTGCATACGGCGGCAGACTGAGATGACCGTGAATCTGTGTTCCAGTTTTCCCTGGTGCATCCGATGCGGAGACGGTGGATCTCATCCACCCGCAATCCGCTGAACAGCCACACGATGGAAATCGCCTTGACCATGAGAACGGGGTAGAAATGCTTGCCGTTCGCATGGCGGCTCAGGTCGCGTTCTTCGAGATTCAAACCGGCCCAAAGCAGCTTAGCCCAGACGTCGTTGGCAATGACCTTTGGTTTCGGGCCTATCAGCGCACGCAGGCTTCGCGGCGCCGCGAACGATCTCCGTGGGTCCAGGCGTCGAGGTATCCAGGCCCACTCCTGAATATCCCGGAAGAAGGTGCTTATCGATGAGAGGTGATGAGCTCTGGCTCTGGCTGAAAGCGACTGGCCGATTCCGTGCTTGTACTTGTCCTCGATCTGAACCCATTCCCAGCGTTTCATTCGGCAAACCGTCGCCACCCACTCCGCGGCCAACTCCCGGGTCCAGCGATCAGGCGCGGCGCGGTCGGGATGGATTTGCGTCAGCCAGCGTCCCGCCTTGAGGAGCAAGTAACGGACTCGCTCCCGGCTGTTTTTCTGGGTCGTGGACGTCTGGAACCAGCGCTCGACATAATCGACCCATACGGGATCGACACCATCCCTCGGATCTCCAAATCGCGTATGCCCATACTTTCTGTCAATCGCTTCCGGAATCGCACCGAGATGCTTGAGCGCACTTGACAGGACGGCAATGCTTGCACCACGGTAAGGTACGGTCGTGAGGTCACGCTCCGCGCGCAGAACATCCACGGTCAAATCGTGCAGATTCGGGCTTTTGTTGGCGAGCAGCACGCTGCACAGCGCCCACTGAATGTCCTTAGCCTTGTAGCGGCTGAATCCCCAAGAGCGGATTACATCAATCACCCTCTTGATCTCGGCTTGAATCCGCTGCCTGCCAAAGATCCGGCACGCGAGCGCTGTCCGATCGATGATTCCCAAGGCCCGGAAATCGTCGAACAAACCGAGCAGATAGGTGGCGGCAACCATGGCGTGGCGGCCGTGGGTTGTTGTCCACTTATAGCGGACATGAAAGCTGCGGGCCGTTGGGCCGAGAATCTCTAACCAGATTTCACGGGGCCATACCCAAAACGATGTCTGCCGCCGGTGCATCTCGAGAACCAGCGCTCCCATCGCGCCATCGCCAGACTGCTTGGGCGTGCCAGTGGCGGCCACCACATCGAGAATCGGCTGTGTCAAGCGTGCGAGATCGTCCTGAACGCGCCCGCGGAAGTGGCCATATAGCTCTCGCGACACCAGCTATTCAAGAGCGGCGGCCTCCTTCTTCCGAAGACTGCCGCGGCGATCGTACTGCCTTGGATTGACAGGCCAGGACCACTTACCTTCGGGCATCTCCGAGGCATACGCCGTATTGATGTACAGCTTATTCAGAGAGCACCTCTTTCAGCGTCTGTGTCCGCCAGGCATGGATCTCGGCCATGCCTTTCGCCAACTTCGATGCCAGCTCCCGACCGCTCAGATGAATGTAAAGAAGAGTTGTCTGGATACTTCGGTGCCCGGCGAACGTGGCGATCTCCTGAACGTCCCAGTTCGCCCGGGCCAGATCGGTCAGGCAGAGGTGCCGCGTCGTATGCGTAGTGAACTCCGGGACACCAGATCGATCCGCGATCTCTTCCACAACCTTGGACCACGTCCATTTCGAGATCGGCCGGCCGGCATTGCGGCGTGATTCGGAGAGGAATAGCGGTCCACGCTCCCGGCTCAACTCGCGTCGCCGGCGCAGATAAGCGGCGAGCAAGTCAGCCGTGGCGGCTGAATAGGGGACCACACGGGCTCGGCGATTCTTCGTCGTCTCCGCCCGGATGGAGACCAATCGATGGGCAGGATCGATGTCGGACGTCTCCAAACCACAAAGCTCTTCCCGCCTGAGCGCGGAGTCATAGGAAAGCGCCAGCATCATGCGGTTCCGAAGTGTTTCCATGTGCGCGGCCTCGAGCACTGTTTTCCACTGCTCGTCGTTGGGAATCCAAGGGAGCTTCGTGAAGCGGGGAATCAGTCCGCGATCGCGCGCGCCGCCGAAGCCTTTGCCGGGCGTATAACGGCCGCGACCTACGGGGTTCGTGGAGCGTAATCCTTCTTCGATCAGGTAGTCGTAAAAGAGGCGAATGGCGGTGATCCGTTGCTGGAGCGTCGCGTTGGCGAGACCAGCACCGGCATCGAGTACGACCACATTGGCCCCGCGCGGATGCGGCCGAGAAGTCAGGTCCCGGACGTACGCGGCAATGTGATCCTTCGCGGCTGTGATGACCGGAGTTTCTTTGGTAGCGCTGAATGCAAGAAACTCCTCCAACGCGCGCCCGTAAGCGTCAATCGTATTCGGCGCGAGCCCAAGATTATGTTGCAGCACCAGCCACGCGCGGGTCACGTCAAGTTCTGCGGCCCGTGGATAGCGTTCGCAACCAATCTCGGCCATTCAATCTCTCTTCGTTACGGATTGGCCCAAATGAGTATCGCCGGAACGCTGAAACAGAATGATGAGAGTTTGGTTCAAAAACAACAAAGACTCTGTTTGTTCTTCAGGTCTTTGGAAAGGGGCCGATCGTGTCAATGCCGAAAACCATCGCCGATTATCTGCGCGAATTCGGCAGCGAACTGGCTGACCCGACGGTCCAGATGCATCCGGCCCTTTACAATCCCGGTGATCCGGTGTCGCCGGGAATGAATACGCTGCTACGCAAGCCGAATCCGGCACAAGAAGTGGCGGCGATGTCGGTCGTCAAACGCTGGGAACAGGCTCGTGCTGCGGCCGTAATCGCTGAATGTGGAACCGGGAAAACCCTTGTCGCGTTGGCTGCGATCCATTGCCATTCTGATGGCAGGCCATATACCTCCCTGGCGCTCGTGCCGGGCCACCTCACAGCAAAGATGGCCCGAGAGGCATTCCAGACGCTGCCGGGCATTCGGGTGTTCTTCATTGACGCGCTTCGTGATCGCGCGCGGGATGGCTCGCCTTTGGCAGGCGGACCGGACAAAGATTCGTCGCGTCGCACCGCTGGAGTTCATTGGCCGCTATATGCCGGATTGGTTTGACTACGGCATCGGTGATGAAGTTCACCAGCTAGCCGGAGATACGGCTCAGGGCAACGCTCTCGGCACTCTGGCCACTTGCGTGGACCACATCGTGGTCCTGACGGGCACGCTGTTAGGCGGTTATGCCGGGGATGTCTACAACGTTCTGTTTCGTCTGGAACCGAGTAAAATGGTGCGGCTAGGCTACGAATGGGGCGAGTCCGGCCTGCGGTCGTTTTCGGAAACCTACGGGGTTCTCGAAAAGATCACCAGGATAGAGCCGGCCGATAATGCGTGCTCCAAGGCGCGGGTCACGACACAGGTGAAGCGCAAGCCGGGCGCATCGCCACTGCTGTTCGGGCAGTTTCTGATGGAACTGGCGGCATTCGTCTCCTTGGAGGACATTACTTGCGATCTACCGCCCTACGCCGAAGAGGTGATCGGGGTAGAGATGGATCCGCCACTTCGCGCGGCGTATGGCCGGTTGGAAGAAGCCGTCAAGAGTGCGCTGAAGGAGCGCCGGGGCAATCATTCTGTGATGAGCGTCGGCTTGAACGTCCTCTTGATGTACCCTGACAGACCGTACGACGTTGGAGACCTGTACGGGTGGGAGTATGCCCCGGAGGCCAATCGGCGCGAGCGGTTCCTGATCGCCCAGACGGAGGACCTGGACCGTGAATGCCTCCAAGCCAAGGAACGGCGGCTGGTCGAAATCGTCAGGGCGGAGCTGAAATCCGGGCGGCGTTGCCACGTGTATGCGGTTTACACCCAGAAACGCGATGTTACTCGCCGCCTAGAGACGATCCTTGCGCGAGACGGTATTAGCGTCGCAGTGCTGACATCGGACGTGCCGACAGAGAAACGCGAAGCCTGGTTCGAACGGAAAATTCGCGAAGGCATCCAAGTTACAATCTGTCATCCAAAAATTATCGAAACTGGGCTCGACTTGCTCAGCCACCCTTCGCTGATCTTCTATCAATCGGGCTATTCGCTCCACACCTTGCGGCAGGCAAGCCGCCGGTCCTGGCGCATCGGACAGTGCCAGGCCGTCCGCGTGTTTCACCTTCACTATTCAGGGACTATGCAGTCCAGTTGCCTCCGACTGATGGCGAAGAACATGCTGGTTTCTCTCGCCATGGAGGGCAAGTTTTCCGACGGAGGCCTGCAGTCGTTCGAGAGGACGATGACATGCTTACGGCCATGGCGCGTGAGCTGGTGACCAAACACGGTATCGGCGAATCCGCCGACGCACTGTGGAACAGCTCCAGGCACAGCAACTGCGAACCCAATCGCCAAAGCCGGTTGCGCCGCCCGAACCCGAAGACGATACGGCTGCGCCACCGCCAGTGACGATGCCAACGCTCGCGAGTACGTTAAAGTTCGGTGTACGACCGCAGTCGGTTCCCACACAGCGTCAGGCTGTTCCTTCGCCGGCACCAGAGCAGTTCTCGTTGTTCTGAGATCACCAGCTGCACCCGTTCAAAGAGTATGCTGACATTCTCCCGGCGATGGCTCGCGGGCTGCCGACGCAAAGTTCAGAGTTCAGAAAACGGCACTCGCTGGAACCCCGCGATCAGCTTTGACCTCCGTTCTTCCAGCACTGCTATCTGGCCTTTCAGCCGCTTCAGCTCGCGGTTAATGCGGGCAAGCTCCGTTGTTGCTTGACGATCCTTCAGGTAACCGGCACCATGCTTTTCCCTGACCAGCGCTTCCACTTCTCGCCGGAGAAGCCGAAGCCAGGGGTTCCCATGCATGGATTGCTGCTGGCAATGCAGTTTCCCCGTGCGGATTGCCCTGACGATTTCGTCCCATGTCAACCCGAACTCCTCCTGCGCCGTCTTGTCGCTAAGGGTTGCCCCCTTGCGACGCCACTCGGAATCCAGGTCGTCCATGATTGTCCGCGCTCCGGTTAACTCTGCCTTATGAGGGGCGGGGGCTTCCAGCCATCCCTCTCGGAAACCTCCGAATGAGGGCGGCTCTCAGGAATGTCGGGAAGACCGGCGAGATAGATCGCGTCAGCCCGGTGGTTCACGTAAGCCTCGAAAACGTAGTCGTTCCAGTATTCCCTGGTTGGCCCGTACTTCATGTGGCGCTCATAATCGTGGAAGCCCGCTGTGTCACGGAATGTTCGACGGAAGTAGGTCAACCATTCGCCGAAGTCCGGGTGCACCACGATGTATGGCGTCGTGAAGGCCACATGTTCCTTGCCACCGGGAAACGGCGGCGGAAACAAACGGACGTACCAATTCTCGTTCTTCTGGCCCTTGTAGCCTGCCGGGACGATTGCCCGGTATACGGCCCCGGTGACCAGGTCCTCAAGAACGCTCGCGTCGCCTTCCCCGCCGCGGTGGATGTAGAAGCCCATTCGCGAATCCTGCATGAGCCGCATCAGGCGCAACAGCTCGGGGTGCATGCCGAAGGTGGCGCCGACCTCTAAAATGGTGGTGCCAATGGTCTCCTTGGCCGGCCCCGCACAGGCATCGAAAAATGCCCAGCAGGTGAAGTAGGACGTGGTCAAGAGGCTCATCGGCGGCGCACTCGGCACGTACACGCCCTCCGCCTTGGAGATGATGTCCACAAAGGGCGCCATCTCCTTCAGGGCCGTGAGCTGCTCCGACATGACCGACACCTGGTTCTGCGCGTAGACGTAGGCGGCGTGGGCCGGATGAAAGCCTTCAAGCTCTTTCTGACTCACGACTGTCTTCTGTAGCTCCTCCGCCATGGCGTGGCCAGCGATTACGTTTTTGATGTTCACGACCTTCCGCTGCCAATGCAACTTCATCTTGGCTACGATCCGCTTGGCGATGGGCCTGCCGCTCACCGCCTGGTCGGGCTTCGTCTTGTCCATGTCCGTTGCTCTGTTGTGACTTGAATGCCCGCGTGTGTTTCGCCGTCATCGGCAGAAGATATTTTGGCATACGTGCATGGCCGTAGGAGAATGAAGGGGAGACTCGCGGCCGCACGAAAATGCCAATAGAAACAGCCGAAATCCTGCATCAGTTCGAAAGAGGTACCGGAGAGTTTGCGCAGGCAGCCGTCGAAGCGGCCGTGGCGTGCCAGGAAGAGATCGCACCAGAGCTTCTGCGCATCCTCGAAGAAACCGTGGACCGGGCAGTGCAACTTGACGCGGAGGGCGATTACATGGCCCATCTGTATGCCATGTTTCTCTTGGCCCAGTTCCGCGAAACCCGCGCCTACCCGCTTGTGGTGCGCTTTGCGTCGCTTCCTGGCGACCTCCTGGATTCTCTCTGCGGGGACTTCATCACGGAAGACCTCGGCCAGGTACTGGCGTCAGTCTGCGGTGGCGAGTTGGCAGGCATTCAATCGTTAATCGAAAACGAGGCCACCGATGAATGGGTCCGGGGCGCGGCCCTGAGCAGTCTTGTGACACTGGTGGCCGCCGGACAAAAGAGCCGGGGTGAGATCGTGAGCTACTTCGCCGGCCTGTTTCGCGGCAAGTTGTTGCGCAAGTGGTCGCACGTCTGGGACACGCTGATCTCCTACAGCTCCGATCTTTACTCCGAAGAACTGCTCGACGATATCAAACAGGCTTACGAGGACGGCTTGGTCGATCCGGGCTACATTGGCTTCGACGATGTCAAACGCGACATGGCGATGGGCAAGGACCGGATTCTCGCCCGGCTCGCGGACAATCCCCACCGGCGCCTCGTGGACGATACAGTAGCCGAGATGGGATGGTGGGCGTGCTTTCGGGAGGGCAGCCGGAATGGCGCAAATAGCCCAACGGAGGTCCTGTCAAAAACGAAACCAAGACCGGACGTCGCAGCCTCCCAGATCATAAGGGCGGCGCCGAAGATCGGTAGGAATGAACGATGTCCTTGCGGCAGCGGCAAGAAATACAAGAAGTGCTGCGGCGCATGAAATCCTGATTTCACGTCCGCCGTCTTCCATCCGAATAAACGCCTCCACACCAGGACTCGATAATCCCGTGCTGGTTCGAATACGAACTGGTTTCAAAGAAAAGAAGCATTGACGTCGTGTACTGCCCTGGGACCGACCGTGTCAAGGGAGCCATATTCCACATAACTTAGATTTGCTCTGGGCGCCGTCAATCTACTTCGTGCAGACGGGCTATTCGATCTACACGTTGCGGCAGGCAAGCCGCCGATCTTGGCGAATCGGTCAGCGATCGAATGTGGTCGTTCACTTTCTGACCTACAACGACACGATGCAGGCGTCGTGTCTTCGCCTGATGGGCAAAAAGCTGCTCGTTTCGCTGGCAATGGAGGGCAAGTTCTCGAATGAAGGCCTGCAAGGTATCGAGGACGATGACGACGTGCTCACGGCAATGGCGCGCGAACTGGTTACCCAAAAGGGAGTGGGCGAGTCGGCTGCCAGCGTTTGGAAGGCCGTCCAGGAGCAACATGCCCGACTTATGCCGGTTCCTTCGCTGCACGAGGAAGAGGCCGGACCGGACTTAGTTGAGCCATCTCCCAGCGAGCTGGTTGCTGCCTCCAGCTCGACAAACGGCTTGATTTTTGGGACGCGGCTCGAAAGGGAGCCGGCCCGAAGGAGACCGCTGATCGTCGAAGCGGACTCCCAGCTCTCACTATTCTGAACCCACGTGTCCGGAGGCAAGCGGGTGCCACCGCCACGAACGCCGTCAAGGAGGAACGATTTATGGATTTACTTCCCGAGGAACTGAGGAAGACATTGCCACCCCTGTATTCACAGGAAACGTCGAGCGCTCCGGTCGTTCACGCTAAATTCTTCACACCAGACGCCGGGTGGACGTGGTTAATCACGGAAGGTTCGGAACAGCGCGACGGAGACTGGCTCCTGTTCGGATATGTGATCGGGCTGGAGGAGGAGTGGGGGTATTCCCTCTTGTCCGAAATAGTTAGCGTCCGAGGTCCGCTCCAATTGCCAGTGGAACGCGATCTTTGGTTTCAGCTGGATCCCATTGACGAAGTGCTTTGGCGCGAGCGGCAACAACCGCCGCCCGCCGCGACTGATGGGAAAGGAGCCCGAGATGAGCGATAAGGTCCACTTTCAAACGAATATCCCGGTCGAGGTCGCATTGAAATATGGCGACGGCAAGGATGTTAATGGCCAATACGGTGACCAGGTCCTCTATACCCTTACCGACGGCCGCCTCATGTACGTGCCGCCGATTGTCAAACGGAGAATCGAAGAACTCGGAATCGGACGAGGCGAGTTGTTTACTCTCACCAAGGCCGAAAAGAAGAATGGCACGCGACGCACGATCGAGTGGCTGGTCGCTGCAGGGGAGCGCGGGGGGAAGCCACCTCGTGGAAGTGTTCCAGCTGCGACCGGCCAGCGACCGACCCAACAGCGCAACGGTGGCGCCGTTTCAGGAAGCGGAAACGGTCAGCGGGCGAACTCAACCTACGATGCGAAAGGTTTTCTGGTAACGAACCACGGGCAATTGTTGCTGCAGTCTCTGGCTGCGGCTGTAGATGTGGCAGCCGCGACCGAGCGTTATGCGGCAGCATCGGGTGTGGAGTTGCAATTCACCAGCGAAGACCTGCGCGAGATCGGGTTGAGAATTTACTCGACGGGTATCAAGTAGGTGCTGCGTGCAAACCGAACCGGAAATGCTCCTCGCTGTGACTATACCGACAAGTGTGCCGACTTTAATCCATGACTTTGCCAACATGGATGCTGGTAACGCCATCATTTACAAGCGGCCTTCTGGATGTACACTTCCGTGGTTTCCTGAAGGCGGACTGTCTGGTCGGGCTTCTCGAAAGACACGTCTTCGGTGACCGGATTGGCCTGCTGCCCCACGCGCGCCACGAATCCGCGGATTCTTTTTGCAGGCCCGAATCGAACGGCGATCTTGACAGGTTTTTGAAGTCTCACAACCTATTTGATTCTACGAAGTCGCTGAAGTCGTCAAAAGACTCAAAAGCAGGATTGTGGGACAAAATCGGTACAAAACACTTCCCGTGAAATCAGGACGAAGCGCGACGAACGCCACCAGCAATCTTCAAGCCGGACGAGCAGAGCCTTCATACGTGAAGGTCATCGGCTTCGGCCCAGGCATGTAGCCGACCTGCACTTGTGCAATGCGAAATCCTGCACCCTCAATGAGCGATGAGATCGGCCGGTTCAAGTGGCAACCGCCAGCGAGACGTTTCCAAAGCGACGTCAACCGATTCTGCCATTTCTGCACGCTGATTTCAGGTGCTAGTCCATGTTCGATGAAGAGCAGTTGCCCATCGGGTTTGACCACGCGGCGTATCTCGGCAAGGGCCGCGGCCAGATCGCGGATTGAACAGAGGCTCCAGGTCGATACAACCGTATCGATGGTGGCATCGTCTAGCGGAATGGACTCAGCCGATCCTTCAATGAGCTTTGAGGGAATGGATCGAGGCTTCTCAGACGCGATCGCGAGCAGTTTCGGATGAGGATCGAGTCCAAGAATCTCCGTTGCGCGATCGGTATAAAGAGGTAGATTCATGCCCGAGCCTACGCCGATCTCCAGCACTCGGCCCTCCGCCAGCCGGATGGTTCGCTCTCGATAGGGTGCGAGGTGTCGGTTCCGCATCGCAAGATTCACAAGACGCGGCACGATATGTTCCTGGTAGAGTCCCATCATTTCCCTCGAAGCCTCTTTTCAAAGTCGAGCCTATTTTTCTCACCCCTCCATCGAGTTCCTCATGCAGTTTCGCATGAGCTTCCACGCGTTACCACCCACTCCGTTACGTTACCGCAGCGCCTGTTGCAGGTCAGCGATCAGATCATCGGCGTTCTCCAGTCCAATTGAGGCGCGCAGGAGATTCTGCGGCGTTTTGGTGGAGGGACGTTCTATGGAGGCACGGTGCTCGATGAGGCTGTGAGGGCCACCGAGACTGGTGGCGCGTGTAAACAGCCGCACCCGCGCTGCGACCGCCATCGGGGCATCGCGGCCACCCCGCACCTCGAAGGACAACATACCTCCCCAACCCGACATTTGCCGTCGAGCGATGTCGTGCCCTGGATGGTCGGACAGCCCTGGATAATGCACCCGTTCCACTGCGGGGTGCTTCCGCAGGAGTTCCGCGATCGCCTGGGCGTTTTGACAATGCGCGCGCATGCGCCAGGGAAGGGTGCTCACACCGCGCAGCGCCAGCCAGCAGTCGAAAGGCGACGGCGTCGCTCCGCCGAACATGAGCGACTTGCGGGCCCTCTCGAAAAGATAGTTGTCGTATCGCGTCACTAGCGCGCCGCCTGTCATGTCGCTGTGGCCGCCGATATACTTCGTGGTCGAGTGCCAAATCATGTCAATGCCGCAATCGAGCGGGCGCTGCAGCACAGGTGTCGTGAAAGTGCCATCGCAGACCGTTATGGCATTGGCGGCTCGGGCCATGCGCGCCACAGCAGCGAGGTCAGTGATCTGGAGGAGCGGATTCGAGGGCGTCTCGATCAGCACCAGCCGCGTGTTCGGACGCATCGCCGCTTGCACCGCGCCGAGATCCGTCATATCGACATAGGTGGTTTCGAGGGGCCATTTGGCAAACACGCCGCCGATCACCTGGCGGGGGCCGAAGTAGACATCAGCGGGTGCGATGATGTGGTCCCCCGGCTCGAGGCCTTGCAATAACGCCGTGGCCACGGCCAGCCCGGACGAGAAGGCCAAGGCTTCCTTCCCGCCTTCCAGCGACGCCAGGCATTCTTCCAGGGATTGCCGCGTCGGATTGCCCTCCCGCGAATAGCTGAATCCCAGGGGATACTCACCGTCAGGGCTGCGCTCGAAAGTCGTTGAGAGGTGAATCGGCGCGGTCACCGCGCCGGTCGCCGGATCGGTCCGCCGCCCGGCATGCACTGCCAGGGTTTCCATCTTCAGCTCTGGAATCTTCAACTTCGGCTTCATCTGCATACCTTGGTGTACCCCAATTTGTTTTATTCAGCGTTTTGAGCAGTTTTCGCGCACTTGACAATCGGGCTTGACATGCTCAAGTAATCTATTGAATACTTTATCAATGAAAGGCACGGGTTTGCCAGCGCAGGCCCATAACAGTGAAATGCGCATGCAACAGGTCGATGTCGAAACGCTGCAAGAATGGCTCACGGGGGGCCGCCCCGTGACAGTGCTGGATATTCGCACCCCGGAAGACCGCGCACAGTGGTTCATTCCGGGGAGCATTCATGTGAACGCCTACGACGCGCTGAAGAGTGGCGACCCGCACGCGCTGAAAGGCGTGGATCTTCCGAAGGACCGCCCCGTCGTGACCATTTGTAACGCCGGCAAGGTCAGCCAGATCGCGGCGGAGCGGCTTCACGACCATGGCGTGGAAGCGTTTTCCCTGGCCGGCGGGATGAAGTCGTGGAGCCTCGCGTGGAATACGGCAGAGACGGAGCTGCGGAGCGCAACAGTAGTGCAGGTGCGGCGGACTGGCAAAGGATGCCTCTCCTACATTGTGGGTTCGGCGTCCGAAGCGGTTGTCATTGACGCGTCGGTAGAGCCGGACGTGTACTTGCGTTTGGCGGCTGAGCGTGGGTGGACGGTTCGCTATGTCGTCGATACGCACGTGCACGCCGATCATCTGTCGCGTTCGAGAGCTTTGGCTGAAGCTGCCGGCGCAACACTGTTGCTCCCGGCTCAGAACCGCGTCGCCTTCCACTTTATTCCGGTAAAGGATGGCCAGCAGATAGAATTCGGCCGCTCGCGGATCACTGTTTTGGCGGCGCCCGGCCATACCATGGAAAGCACCTGCTATTACCTCGACGGAGAGGCGTTGTTCACGGGAGACACGCTGTTTATTTCAGGCGTCGGGAGGCCGGATCTGCAGGCCTCACCGGATGAGGCGCGAGAGAGAGCGCGGGTCCTGTATCAGTCGCTGCGGCGGCTCATCGAGCTTCCCGCGGACACACTTGTCTTTCCGGGTCATGCTTCGGAACCGCCGGCTTTCGACAAGAGGCCAATTGCCGAGCGACTAGGAACGGTTTCCGCGCGCATCGGCGGATGGCTTCGCAGCGAGGGAGAGTTCCTAGCCGCTGTTCTCGATCGCATCCCGCCCACCCCGCCGAATTACATCCGCATCGTGGAACTAAACGAGGCCGGGACGATTCTGGACGACGCTTCGGAACTCGAAGCGGGAGCAAATCGCTGTGCGGTCTCCTAGCCATACAGCACAGCCTGGCGCAAGCGCGATCCGCCTTGGCCTTCGCGCCAACTGGGAGCAATTCGCGCTGCTGGTCGCGGTGAACGCCTTCGTCGGCGCCACGGTCGGCATCGAGCGCGTGCTGCTGCCGCTCCTCGCTGAACGCGACTTCGGGCTGGCATCGCGCGCCGCGATCCTTTCTTTTATCGTCAGCTTCGGGCTCGTGAAGGCCATGGCCAATCTCTTCGCCGGACGCATCTCCGAGCAGTGGGGCCGCAAGAAAGTCCTTGTCGCGGGCTGGCTCTTCGCGCTTCCTGTGCCCGTGATCATTCTGTTCGCGCCGTCCTGGGGCTGGGTGGTCCTGGCAAACATGCTTCTTGGCATCAATCAGGGCCTGTGCTGGTCCACGACGGTCATCATGAAGATCGACCTCGTAGGGCCGGAGCGGCGTGGTCTAGCGATGGGCTTGAACGAGGCGTCGGGATATCTCGCCGTGTCAGCCGCCGCCTTCGTCTCCGGGTATCTGGCGGGCACTCTGGGCCTGCGCGAGACATTGTTCTGGATGGGCGAAATCATCGCTGTATCGGGACTGCTTCTCTCTGTGCTCTTCGTGCGGGAATCTCTCCATCACGTCCACGTCGAGGCGCGGCAGACGGCAGGAGGACACAAACGCAGTTTCGCGGAAATCCTGCTGCTGACGAGCTGGAAGGACCGGGCGCTTTTCTCGGTGAGTCAGGCCGGTATGGTTAACAATCTGAACGACGGCATGGCCTGGGGACTGCTGCCGCTATATTTTGCGTCTCAGGGCTTGTCGCTCGAACGCATCAGCTTTCTCGCAGCGCTCTATCCGGCCGTCTGGGGCAGCATGCAACTCGTGACCGGCGGGCTTTCGGACCGGACAGGCCGGAAATGGATGATAGCCCTCGGAATGCTCGTGCAGGCGGCGGGCATCGCCCTTTTTGTCGCGGGCTCCAGCTTCTCGACGTGGGCCGTCGCTGCCGTCCTCCTTGGCCTCGGGACGGCGATGGTCTATCCTACGCTGCTAGCCGCGGTTGGCGACGTGGCGCATCCGAGTTGGAGAGCCTCGGCTGTCGGCGTTTACCGCCTTTGGCGCGACGGCGGATACTCGGTCGGCGCTCTTCTTGCCGGGGGCCTCGCCGACGCCCTCGGCGTGCGGTGGGCCATCGGCGCAATCGGCGGCCTGACGTTCCTGTCGGGCATCATTGTGGCCACCGTCATGTACGAGACGCATCGGCCTATAGGAGCACCGCAATGAAAAAAGATCTTTACGAACAACTGTCCCGCATCGGCAAGGCCGTCGCCAGCCCGGCGCGGCTTCAATTGGTTGACCTGCTGTGTCAGGGGCCGCGAACGGTGGAGAGCCTGGCGCGCGAGGCAGACCTCAGTCTCGCGAACGCCTCGCAACACCTGCGCGTCCTGCATTCGGCGCGTTTAGTAGAAACCGAAAAAGCGGGACTGTTCGTCACCTACCGTCTGGCGGACCAGTCGGTCTGCGGCTTCTTCCACAGCATGCGGTCACTCGGGGAGACGCGGCTTGCCGAAGTCGAGTCGATCCTGCGGCAGTTCCGCGAAGCGCCGGATTCGCTGGAGCCTGTCGAGAAGAAGACTCTTGTGAGCCGCGTCCGCAAGGGAGACGTGATCCTGCTCGATGTGCGCCCCGAGGAAGAATACCAGGCCGCGCACATTTCTGGCGCGGTTTCTGTGCCGCTGAAAGAACTCCAAGCGCGCCTCTCGAAACTGCCGCGCGGAAAGGAAATCGTGGCTTACTGCCGCGGTCCCTATTGCGTTCTGGCTGGCGAGGCCGTTCGCCTGCTGAAGGCGAAAGGTTTCCGGGCGATGCGGCTCGAAGACGGCGTTCCCGAATGGCGCGCGCAGAGTCTTCCGGTAGCCGTCGGCAAAGAACCGAGATGAGGTTCGAACGTTTATGCAAACAGGTCGGAGCGCCAGCAGGGCGTAAAGAATTATGGCTTCAAGAACGGTTGTGATCCTCGGGGGCGGCATCGGTGGCATCGTTGTCGCGAACGACTTGCGCCGGAAGCTGCCCACCGAACACCGGGTCGTGCTGGTGGAACGCAATGCGGAGCACGCCTTTGCGCCATCGTTCCTGTGGTTGATGACGGGTGACCGCAAGGCGCAGGACATCAAGAGGCCCCTG
>Ga0307477_10001485_pt1 | contig 19648 bp, 15 predicted proteins | sample atmos_gasesECM2C_FD_203316 | JGI IMG/M metagenome (GOLD analysis project Ga0307477, IMG submission 203316) | Hardwood forest soil microbial communities from Morgan-Monroe State Forest, Indiana, United States - atmos_gasesECM2C_515 | ecosystem: Environmental > Terrestrial > Soil > Temperate...
GCCTCCCGCCATTACTGCGCCGATCGGAGAGTTCTTCGCACGAGCCGTACGGAAAGAGGCGGCCGACAATGGCGACGTTCTGGCGCGGGCGCTGCGCATCGCAAACGTTTACGCCCACGGTCTGATGCTCGCCCCGACCCCCGATGCACCTCTCACGCCGATCACCGCTGCCGAATACCGCTCGACTTTTGGGGCCGGGGAAGCAATTAACCTCGACGACGAAATCATTCGCTCCGAAGTCCTCATGACCGTGAACCTCCTCGCCGCGGTTTCAAGCGCCGAGGCTGCCAAGCTTTTGCAGCCGATGGTCAACAAGACGACGGCGCGCGTCGTCTACTTTCGTCACTCTTCATATTGTCAGTTTGATCCTCTTGCCGCCCTTTTGCGGTTGACAAGCGATGTAGAATTGCGACACGGACTGCCGATCCCGACAGCGCCTGTTGATGGGTCAAATGCGTTGGTAATTGCCGCGTCTCGCTTCGAGAACCCCGAAGCGACACGGCAGGAGATCGATCATCTGGCCAACTTCCTACACGACAAACCCGTGCCGACCCTTTATCTAACGGGGACGGACCCTAAAGACCTGCGGGTACCCCCGTGCATCACAGCGGCAAAGCTTCCCATTCCCCTCAACGTAGCCTGCTCCTTCATCGCATCATTACCAGCAGTCGGATAGACGACGATCGCCCAGAACACCGGTTGGCCGCCGCGGTCACAAGGTGAAGTGAAAGGTAGCGCCTTCGTCCACCTTACCCTCAGCCCATATGCGTCCTCCGTGACGACGGATGATTCTCTGAACGGTGGCCAAACCAACTCCGGTCCCAGGGAATTCCTCCGTCGAATGCAGCCGTTGGAACGCCCCGAACAGCTTGCCCGCGTAAGCCATGTCAAAGCCGGCGCCGTTGTCACGCACGAAGAACACCTTCTCGTCACTCTGTCGGTTCATCCCGAATTCGATGATGGCGGGTTGACGTTTTGCGGTGAATTTCCAGGCATTTCCTAGCAAATTCTCCATCGCGGCCCGAAGCAACCGTGCGTCTCCCTGCGCGACAAGGCCCTCGGCGACACAGATCCGGACCGCACGCTCGGGATGATTCCTTTGCAACTCCGCCAGAACCAGTTTCGAGAGAGCAGTGAGATCGACGGCGTCACGATGCATTTCACCGCGAGTCAGGCGCGACAGATTCAGCAGGTCTTCGATGAGCTGGCGCATGCGATGACACGCCGCCAGCGCCCGCTCGAGCAGACTTCTCCCACTTTCCTCCAGTTGCCCCGCGTGCTCGTTGAGAAGGCTACGGGTAAACCCTTCGATTGCTCGCAACGGCGCACGCAAATCGTGGGAAACCGAGTAACTGAACGCTTCCAGTTCTTTGTTGGCCGCTTCCAGCGAAGCATTCGCCAGGCGCAGGGCTTCCTTCGCGCGAGTCAGTTCCTGATTCCGTTGAATCGCGGCCTCATATGTCGATAGCAAGAGGTTGAGGATCTGTAGTCGATCGGCGGTGATAAGATGCCGTTGGCCGTTGAAATAGATCTCCACACCCATGCCCACGTGCTCGCGTTCGCGCATTTCGTAATTGAGACGGACAAATTGAATCCGTGACAGCAGGTACCGTTCATCGTAAGGCTTTATGATGAAATTGTCGGCGCCGCACTCCAGTCCGCGGATTACATCCTGCGGATCGGACAATGTGGTAACGAGAATGACCGGAATGTTCTTGAGGTCCGGATCCGACTTTATTTCCTGGCAAAGTCGATACCCGTCCATTTCGGGCATCACAATGTCGCTGATGACAAGGGTGGGCTTTTCCGCCCCTGCCGCCTTGAGTGCCTGGCTTCCGTTCGCAGTGGAGGTGACCTGATAGCCGTGGCATTCGAGCGTGTGCTTCAACTGCTCGGCCTGGGTGGGACTGTCCTCGGCAATCAGGACGCGCACGGTATCATTGAGCGGCTCTCCAGTTTGGTTCATGGCCTTCCTCACGGTTGCAGCGATTGGTGGCGACGGACATGTGCAATAAGCGCATCGGCAATTTTGTCGGCCGGCAACACGCGGGTGGCGGCGCCGAGCGCAATCGCCTCGCCGGGCATGCCATGCACGACGGAGGTTTCCTGGTCCTGAACGATGGTGAAGGCGCCGCGATCTTTCATGTACTTGAGTTCCGCTGCTCCATCTTTTCCCATGCCGGTCAGCAATACACCTACCGCATTGGGGCCACAGACTTCCGCCAGCGAACGGAACAAACGCCCGACCGACGGGCGCAGGCTGTTCTCCGGCTCCTCCTTGTTCAGCAGAATGTCTCCTTCGGCTCGGACGGCCATGTGAAAGTCGTCCGGCGCCAGGTAGACATGGCCCGGCATCGGCCGCATACCGAAGGCGGCAATGTGGATTTTCGAGCCGGTCGTCTGGTTCAGCCACTCCGCCAGCCCCTCGACGAAACCGGGGGCAATGTGCTGGACGACCAGCAGCGGAACGGGAAAGTCCTTCGGCAGCGCGGTCAGGATGGTCTGCAGGACCGGCGGTCCGCCGGTAGAAGCTCCGATCCCGATCAGTTTCACGTTCTTAGAAGTGCGTGTGCCGGCTCCTGCAAGTGCGGCCGGCGCCGCGACATCGGATCGGCGGGGCCAACGGCGCACCACTTTCACTTCAGACATCAGCTTCACCGTCTGGATAAGGTGATCGGACCTCGCTGCGAAGTCCCGATGCTCCCTGCCGAGCGGTTTTTGGACGAAGGCAATCGCGCCCACCTCCATCAATCGGAAGGTCGTGATCGCGTCATGAGGGTCGCTGCTGGCGCTACAGATCACGATCGGCACCGGCCGAGTCTCCATGATTCGGCGCGTCGCCTCGAAGCCGTCCATCTCCGGCATTTCCACATCCATCAGGATCACGTCGGGGGACTTTTGTGCAAGCGCCTGCAGGGCCTCGAATCCATTCTTCGCCGTTCCTATCACCTCGATCTGCGGGTCCGAATTGAGGAGATGAACGAGGAGCAGTTGCAGCACGTTCGAATCCTCAACCACCAGCACTGTGATCTTCTTGTCTTTGGGCATATCGAATCGTTCATGCCAGCCTGCGGACGACTTCCAGCAGGTTGCTCTGGTCAAAACTGCTTTTGACGATGTATGCGTTGGCGCCGGCATCGATGCCGCGTTCACGCTCCTCCCGAGACTCCAGCGCGGTGACGAGCACGACGGGTAGTTCGGCCAGGCGCACGTCCGCGCGTATGCTTGCAGTCAGCTCGAACCCGTTAAGACGCGGCATTTCCACGTCCGAAACCACCAGGTCGACGCGGTCTTCGCGCAGCATGGTGAACGCCTCGATCCCATCCACGGCGGTTTTGACCTGATAGCCGGCCGATTCCAGGATCCCCTTCAACAACATCCTCGACGTAATAGAGTCCTCTACCACCAGAATCCTTTTTGCCGGTGCGGCTTGCTCCTCGCGCGGGACGGCGATCTGTGGCGCCGCGACGCCGGAAGCTCGAGCTGATTTCATCAGGTCCGAAACGCGAAGTACGGGAGCCGCCTTGCCCGAACTCAGCACGGCGGCGCCGGCGACGTTGCGCAACCGCACGAGCGGCTTTCGCAGAGGTTTGACCAGCACTTCCTCTTCATGCAGGACTCCATCGACGGCAAAGGCGATTCGCTCATCCCCCTCGATGAGCACGACGATGGGCAGCAACGAGGAATTGCCGGTGCCGTTCGATTTGATCGGCAACTCCAAAACCGCGGCCAGGCGCACCAGGGACAGCGGGCGATCCTGGAAGTTAATTGTCTCGCGATTCTCCACCGTCCGAATCTCTTGTCGTTTCACCCGGAAGACGCGTTCGACGTTCACGGTGGGCACCACAAACACGCGGTCCCCGGCCGTAACAAGCACCCCTCGAAACGTGGCCAGGGCGGTCGGCAGCAACATCCGCAGAGTAGTCCCGACGTGACGACGACTCTCAATGGAGACTTTCCCGCCTAACTTGAGCGTCTTGGCCCGGACGATGGTCATGCCCAGACCGCGGCCGGAGATCTCGGTGACCCGCGGACTTGAGGAAATCTCGGAACGGAACGTCAAAGCCAGGGCCTCCGCATCCGAAAGGCCACGCGCCCCTGCCGCCGACAAAATACCCTGGCGAACCGCCGACTCCTTCACTCGGTCCAGATCCACGCCCGCGCCGTCATCGGATATCACGATCTCAACCTTGCTCCCGTTGACCCGGGACGCCGCGATCGTAATCGTGGCCCGCGCCGGCTTCTGTTGCCGCACCCGATCCGCCGGCCCTTCTACGCCGTGGTCGATGCAGTTCCGCAGTATGTGAATGAGCGGATCCTTGATCTCTTCCAGGATACGTTTGTCGATTTCCACGTCGGCGCCCCGAACGACCAAATCCACCTCTTTACCTTGATCGCGCGATAGATCGCGGACCAGCTTCGGCAGCACGGCCGCCAAATCAGAAAACGGCAGCATCAGCAGCCTTTTGGAGTCGTCAAGCAGATCATCAACCTGCTTTCCGATACTGCGGTGGTCTTGTTGGGCGCGACCGGAGAGGGATATAACCTTGTTCTCCAGGGATCGCAGGTAGTCCCTGTTCCATTCGAGGAAATCCGCCACGGCGGCGGCACCGGGCTGCCTCCCCACATCGCGCGTGCGGTCTTCGAGCTGCTGGCGGAAGGCGCGAGATTCTGCGGCAACCTTCCTCCATTCGTTCTTCCATTGATCAAACGAGGCCGTCAACTCGCGCAGCTCTGCAACGCGTTGGGCCAGCGATGCCTTTGCCGCCAACAATTCTTCTGCCTGCAAAAGTCGTTCTTCCAGTTTCGCGGTGGAAATTCGCACGGTCTCGACGATGGTGGACTTCTCCAGGTCCGCCGGCGGTGAGCCGCTCACTCGCGGCTTGGACGGCTCAGGCTCGATGACCGCCGCCTGGCCGCTCGGAGCCGCCTTTTGTGACTCCAATCGGCCCAGGCGCTCGAGCAGTTCATCGCGTCGTCCCTGTGCGCCTCCGCCTGGCGTCGCACCGGACGCGGAAAGAAACGCGCGGATGGTATCGAGGGAATTGTGAAGCGTATCAAATCCTTCGGGGGATGGGCGCGCGGCGCCCCGTTTCCAGCCGGAAAAAACACTCTCCAACGCCTGACAGATCGCTTCAACATCGGATTGATCCACGGCTCGCGCGGCGCCTTTCAGGCTATGCGCTTCCCTATAGATGTGCTCTACCATCTCCGTCGAAGGGGCGACGGCCGGCGCCTTCTCCAGGTCCAGCAGCATCGAAGAGATCGATTGAAGGTGTTCCTCCGCTTCCACTCTGAAAGTCGCTCGAAGCCTCCTGATGAATTCTTCGTTTTGCGCTGGCATGATGATGGCCCGGCGGCGCCGCACATTCGCGGCTATACCTTGTACGTCTCGACGGTCTGCTTCAACTGTTGTCCAAGTTCCCTGAGATTATGTGCGGCGGCTTCCAACTGTTTCGCGCTGGCGACGTTCTGCGTGCTCGCCTGCTTGATGCTTTCCATCGCCGAGGCGACTTGGTCTACCCCCACCAACTGTTGTTGACTGGAGGCGGCAATCTGGGTCGCAACCTGTGCCGCTTCGGTCACGCTGTGCGACAGCGTCCGGATCGATTGGCCGGCCTGGCTTGCCTGCGCGGCGCCCGCATCGACGGCCTTGCTTCCCTGTTCGGTCGCCATGACGGCGGCGCTGGTCGCCTTTTGAATATCGTTGAGAATATTCTTCACCTGGGCGGTAGCCTGCTTGGATTGCTCCGCGAGGCTTCGCACTTCCTGGGCAACGACTCCGAATCCCTTGCCTTGTTCGCCAGCCTTGGCCGCTTCAATGGAGGCGTTGACGGCGAGCAGGTTTGACTGTGAGGCCAAATCCTCCACCGCGGCCACAATCTGTCCGATCGCCTGGCTCTGCTCACTGAGCCGCACCATGCTCTGAGCAATTGACGCCATTTGTTCGCGGATGCGGTTCATTCCGACCACAGTCTCCTCCGCGGACTTGGCGCCGGTCTGGGAAATTTGCGCCGTTCTTTGCGCGGTCTCCGAAACCAATTTCGCCTTTTGGCTTGATAGTTGCGCCGTCTGCCGGACCTCCTCGACGGTGGTGGTGGTCTGACTGATCGCGGCAGCGGTCTCCGCCGCGCCGGAAGACAGTTGAGTGGTGGACGTGGAAATCTGACTGGCGGAGGAACTCAAGACGTTGACGCCTTCGGTCATCTGAGCGGTCAGGCGCCGAAGGTTCTCCACCATCGAGGCGAATGCATTGCCCAGAAGGTCCTTGTCTGACTGAGGGCGGACCTTCACGCGCAGGTCGCCGTTGGCAATTCCCTCCGCCACGTTGGCCATCTCGCGCAGCGACTGGGTCATGCGGCCGAACGTTTCCGCCAGCACGCCCACCTCATCCCGACGATGATTCTTGATGACGCTCACGCCAAGGTCGCCGGCGGCAATCCGCTCCGCGGTCGTCGTAATTTGTTTGAGCGGCTTTGCGATATTTCGGGAAATGGCAAACCCCGCCAAAGCCACGACAAGCAGCGCCGAGACGGTCCCCACTAGAATCGTCAGCTTGGTGCTGCGGGCAGCGGCTTGTGCCTGGTCCGATCGTTCCCGCAGCAAGACATTCTCTTCTTCTTTCATGTCGGCGATCACTTTACGAATGTCGTCCATCTCTTTCTTGCCGCCGCCGGTCAAAATCCATTGCTTGGCGGCATCCTGCCCCTTGGACTTTTGCAGATCCAACACTTCCTTCAGCGAAACGAGGCGCTTCTCCGCCAAAGCCTGGAGGATATCGAGCCTTTGTTGCTGGTGTGGATTGTCCTTGGTCAAATCCCTGAGATCCTTCACGTATTGTTCGACTATTCCCGCACTCGCATGGTACGGCTCCAGGTAGGCCTCCTCGGCCGTGATGATGTAGCCGCGCTGGCCGGTTTCGGCATCGGTCAAAGCTTGCAGCAGCGCGTCCAGCTCCTCCAGAACCTTGTGCGTATGCGTCACCCAATCCGTGGTGCTGATCAGTTTGTTCGTGCCGTTATAGGAAATGCTGCCGACCGAGACGAGGATGGCCAGCGCCAGCGCAAACCCGAGCCCGATCTTTGTCCCGACAGTCCATCTCATAGCCCACTCTCCATTCCAGCCGCACTCTTGATGCCGCCGCGTCTAGCTCTCCACTTCCTGCTCGACAATCAGTCTCGGGTCCGAGAGAATCCTGGCGATATCCAGAATGACGACAGCCTCATTTGTGACACCCTTCGAATACTGTGCGCGGATACCCGTCAGGGTAGGCAACGGCCGCTGCACCGAGTCGAACGGCAGCGAGCGGACGCCGACCACCGCGTCAGCAACGATCCCGAGTTCGATGTCGCCGCCGCGCACGATAATGACCTGATGCAGGTCGGTGATACCTACGTCTGGCATGTCGAAGAATTTCTTCATGTCGAGGAGCGGCAGGATTTGGCCGCGCACGTTAATGATGCCGGGAATGAAGGGCGGCGTGCAGGGCAAGGGCGTCAGGTCCCTGAGCGGATAGACCTCGCGTATTGCGGCCCGCTCGACGGCGTAGCGTTCCTGAGCCAAACGGAACTCGACAACATCGAAGGCCTCGCCGGCAGTTTGCTTGCCGCCGAGAGGGCGAGCTAGCGCGCGGGCACGCGCCTTTAATATCTCATCCCGGTCAGCGGCAGCCGAGGGCGAGGCAAGCGACGGTGTTTGTCCTGCGTTCATACCGCTTTTTCCGCATTCATTAATGTGCCAATGATCTCGATCAACCGGCCCACCCTCATTCCTTCCGAGTCCGCAAGCTCTTCATCCGCCGGTCGGCCGTGCAACGACCGTAAGGCGCCGATAAAACACTTGTCAGCTTCATGATGACGGCCCTGTGAACGCGCGATGTTTCCCATTGCGAAATGCGCGATCGCGAAATTCGGATCGATGTAGAGCGCCCTGCGTAAGGCTTGGATCGCTTCATCCGTCGCGCCCGATTCCTGAAGCAGCAGTGCGCGCAGGTAATGCGCGGATGGATTGAATTTTTCAATGGCCACCCACTTGTCACAATATCTCACAGATTCAGCCAGTTTGCGTTCGTTCGCAAGGGAACGTATCAGGAGCTTCAACAGGCGAGGCTCATTTGGTTGTCGCGCCAGCAACTTGCTCAACTCGTCCGTGACCTCCGCATAACGCCCCTGTTCGTACAACACCTCGATTTGCAAATCCGAACCATGCAATGGCTCGTCGATTTCCGATGCCCGATCGGGGGCCGCCGGGGCGGCGCGTTCCCGCGCCGACGCGATGGGCGGCGCCGGGTCTCCGCGCGGCATCTCGCTTGGCACTGAAAGTGTCGTGCCGCTCGAAGATGCCATCTGTTCTATGAGTGGTTGCGGTTTGGCGCATTGTTTCTGATAGAGCGTGGCGCCCGCAAAGCTCACGGTCGTATAAGGAGAAGCGGACGCGTGCGATAGTTCGCCGGCCCCCACGATCAGCCAGCCATTCTGCGCCTGGGCGCGGTGTAAGTTGCACAGGACCTTCTTGGCCTGATTCGTCGTGAAATACATCAGGACGTTACGGCAGAAAATCACGTCCATCGCGTCCGTCTCATTTGCCTTCGACGGATATACCTCCTCTACCAGGTTCAATTGTGCAAACCGGACCATCCTCTGGATCTCGGGCAGGATCTCGAACTGGCCGCCTTCGGTCTTCCGGAAATTCTGTTCCCGGAGCCAACTCGGGCTGTCGCGAAAAGACCAGGACCCAAACACGCCTGCCTTGGCTTTGCGTAAGAAACGGGGGTTGATGTCTGTGGCAAGAAGGGTCACATTCCAGGATTTCAAATCCGGCATAACCCGTCGCAGCGTGATGGCAATCGAGTACACTTCTTCCCCCGTGCAACAGGCGGCACTCCATAGGCGCAGCCGTCGCTCGCCGGCCTGCCGCGCGCGGATGAGCGACGGAAGAACATGTTCCCCGAGAACCTCGAAACTTCGGTGCTCGCGGAAGAAGTATGTTTCTCCGACCGTCAAATGATCGGCCAGTAGTTCAAGCTGTTGCTTCGACGCCGTCGCAGACATCAACTGTCGAGCGCACTCGGCTTCGGTTTCGAGGCCGAGTGCGTTTGCCGCCGCGGCAAGCCCTCGCCGCAGGTCCGGCCAGCGCGACCGTGGGAAGTGCAAACCCATCCGATCGGCGACAAAATCGCTGAACCGGCCGACTTGATCGTCTGATATGCTAGCTTCCATGCCCCGGCTGCTCCGTCAGCGCATGCTCTAAGGTCTGCCGCTCCTCGGCAGACAGAAATCGATCCAGATCATGGATCAGCATAATCCCTTCTCCGAGCGCGACCACGCCTTCGATCTGCTCGGCGGCGGGAAGGACCTTCGTGATTGCGACTATCGTGTCTGCATCCTGCTCAACGACGCCAGTGACACTGTCCACCAGGAGCGCCATGGTACGGATGGTGGTGGTTCGGGCAATGATGAAGTGATCGTCCAAGCGGATGTCACGCTCGGGAAAGCCGAATCTTTTGCGGATGTTGAAGACTGGCACGATCTGTCCGTGCAAATTGATGACGCCCAAAACGATTGACGGGGCTTGGGGGAGGGGCGTACAGTCCACTGCACGAATGACGCGCTGAGATTGCGAGAGGCGGATGCCGAACGGGCGTTCATCCAGAGCAAAGACCAAGAATTGAATCTTCTCGGCAGCGTTCATCACCTGCCTGCGCAATCGTCCACCGCCCCTCCCAAGCCCTGAAGACTTCAAAGCCTTGCGAAGGGCGGTCTCTGGGACACGGAGAGGCCGGGATTCGAACCCGGGATAGGGGTTTGACCCCCTATAACGGTTTAGCAAACCGTCGCCTTCAGCCGCTCGGCCACCTCTCCCACGGAACTGTCAGATGATGCTATCGGCGTAAACGAGGGTCGTCAATCAACGGGCCAATGCCGGCGCGGCGGCGCCGAGAACCCGGCATTTGACCCGAGCGGCTGGACCTTGCGGTGAAGGCCGCGTAATCTCTGGGCGGTGGCTCACGGGAATCGTGCCGAAGGAGGTTGATCGTGCGGCAATCGAACAGGTTGATTTCACTGCTGGCCGTTTTGGCGACTTCGGCGCTCTGTTTTGGCGAAGGATGGCCCAAATGGATGGGACCCAACGGGGACAACATCAGCACGGAGCCGATTGCCAGCAAATGGCCGGCAAGCGGGCCGCAGAAAATCTGGGAACAGAAGGTCGGCGTCGGCTACTCCAGCCCGATCGCGCTGGACGGGAAAGTGTATCTGCTTTACCAGGTCGGCGCCCAGGACACCTTGACGGCGTTTGACGCAAACACGGGAAACAAGGTCTGGAGCCAGGCGTATGAGTGCGGGGTGCCTGCCGATCGCAGCGGGCCGCAGGACACCAATCCTGACAGCGGGATGCCGCTCGTGCTGGCCACGCCGGCCATCGACGGCGACAAAATCTATACCTACGGGGGCGGCGGCGACCTCGTCTGCCGCAACCTTGCGGACGGCTCCGCGATCTGGCACATCAACGTCCTCAAGGAGCTCAACGAACGCATTCTGCAATGGGCCCAGTCTTCCAGTCCACTGGTGACCGACAAGGTGGTTTACGTTTCGGCCGGCAAGGGTGGGCCGGCAGCAGTGATGGTCGATAAGACCAACGGAAGGATCCTCTGGAAATCGCAGGCCGAGAACGGCGGCTATGCGGCCCCGATTCTCGCCGATGTCGGCGGTGTCCAGCAGCTTGTCATCTTCGGCAATCAGGCGCTGATTGGGATGAACCCGCAGACCGGCCAGACGCTCTGGTCGTTCCCCTGGACGAACCGGGCGCAAGTTAATGCCGCCACACCCATCTATCACGACGGCCATTTGTTCATCAGCAGCGATTACCAGACCGGTTGCATGATGCTCTCCCTGACGCCCAATGGGGCAACCAAGGACTGGCAGAAGCGCGACATCCAGCAGAAGTTTCAGCCGGGAGTGCTCGATCATGATTATTACTACGTGAACAGCGGCGGCACGCTCAAGTGCATGCACTGGCCCGATGGGAAAATCGTATGGGAGGCCAGCGACCCGAAGCTGCGGCTCAACGAAGGGGGCTCGATCGTGCGCGACGGCGACAAGCTCATCACCATGAGCGAGCGCGGCAAGCTGAGCCTCGTGAAGGCCACGCCGCAGGGATATGCCGTCATCAGCCAGATGCAACTGTTCGATTTCGGACAGGTCTGGTCCAGCCCTCTGATTTACCGCGACAGGCTGTATACGATGGGAAAGGATACCCTGATTTGCCTGGATATCGGACCCCAGGCGGCGCTGGCGCCGGGCTCGCCGGACTATCTGGTGGCACGGTCGCGGTAAGTCACGGTGCTTCTAATGATTCTCGGCAGACTGCCCTGCGTCTTAATCTGTACCTTGGCCTGGGCCGCGGTCCGGGCGCGTGCAGATGCAACGACTGCGTCGCCCGCCGACTGGCCGGCATTTCACGGAGCTGGGCCGTTGCGCGGCGTCGCCGGCCCGATCGGCGCGCCGCCGATGCGCGTGCGGTGGACCTTCAAGGCCGCCGATGACCCGCCTGCCCGGAAAAACGTTGCCGACGAGAGCGGTGCGCCGCCGGCGTTCGAGGCGTCCGCCGCCATCGTGAATGGCGTCGTCTATACCGCCGATCGTGCCGGCGCGCTTCGCGCGCTGGACCTTAAGACCGGCAGGCGCAAGTGGACCTACCGCAGCGATGCCGGATTCTCGGCCAGCCCGGCAGTGCTCAACGGGGTCGTCTATGTGGGCGACGAAGACGGCACCTTTCATGCTGTCAAAGCCGATAACGGCGCAAAACTCTGGACGTTTGATGCGGGTTCCGGGATCCACTCGTCAACCAATTTTCTGGGTGACAAGATCGTCTTCGGCGACGACGGCGCCGACATCTACTGCCTGCGGGCAAGCAACGGCGAGAAACTCTGGGACGCCAAGGCCGGCGACCGCGTCAACGGCGCCCCGGCGATCGGGGCTGCCGAACCCGGGCAGTCTCCCAGTGTTTTCGTCTCCGGCTGCGATTCGCAACTGCGGGCGATCAACATTGATGACGGGAAGGAGCGATTTGCTCATGAACTGGGGGCGCTGTGTCCCGGGTCGCCGGCGCTTCTTGACCAGCAGATCGTGGTCGGGACGGATGGGGGCCGAGTGCTCTGCCTTTCACGCGACGGCCAGAAACAGCTTTGGGTCTTCGATGGAATCGTGAACCAGGCGATGGTTTACGGATCACCCGCCGTGTCTGACGGCGTCGTGGTCGTCGGAACTCGCGACCGAAACGTATACGCCCTGGATCTTGCAACCGGGCGCAAGTTGTGGAGCTTCCCCACCCACAGCGAAGTGGATTCGTCGCCGGTGATCAGCGGGGGGCGAGTCTACGTCGGCGGTAAGGACAAACGGCTGTACGTGCTGGACCTCAAGAGCGGCCGCAAGCTATGGGAATTCACGGCCGGCCGTGCCATTACAGCTTCGCCCGCGATCGGCGAGGGAGTGCTGGTCATTGGCGACACCGCCGGCAATCTGTACTGCCTGGAGCCGACAGGTTGATTCCGAATATCGGCGGACTAACCATCTCGACGTGGCATTCTTAATCGACAGACGGCAAGTCTTACTACGTTACCCGTATTATGATCGACCCTCGGATTGGAAAACTGGCTGACGTGCTGGTCAATTACTCCTGTGCGATTCAGCCGGGTGAGAACATCCTGATCGAAGCGATCGATGTGCCGCACGAGTTCACCAGCGCGGTGGTCCGAGCCGCGGCTTCAGCCGGCGGGCGGCCGCTGGTTATGCTCAAGAGCAACCAGGTTAACCGCGCCCTGATGCTCGCCGGCTCACGCGAGCAGTGGGACGCGATCGCTGCCGTCGAGCGCGCCCAGATGGAAAAGGTGCAGTGCTACATCGGTGCGCGGGGAAATTCCAACATCTCTGAGTTGTCGGACGTCCCGGCCGACAGGCAGGCCATCTACGAGCAAAGCGTTTGGAAGCTCGTGCACCACCAGGTCCGGATCAGGAAGACGCGATGGGTCGTGCTGCGCTGGCCCAGCCCCTCAATGGCGCAGATGGCTGAGATGAGCACCGAGGCGTTCGAAGATTTCTTTTTCGCGGTTTGTACGCTCGACTACGCGAAGATGAGCCGGGCGATGCGGCCGCTTCGTGAGCTGATGGAGCGGACCGATCGGGTTCGCCTCAAGGGTCCAAACGGCACGGACCTGAATTTCAGCATCCGCGGCATCCCCGCCGTCCCGTGCGAAGGGAAGCGCAACATTCCCGACGGCGAGGTCTTCACCGCGCCAGTCCGCGACAGCGTCAATGGCGTGATTCACTTCAGCGCCCCCACGATTTACCGCGGCACGACGCACAGCGACATCCGCCTGGTTTTCCACGACGGCAAGATCGTCGAAGCGAGCAGCACCGCCACGGCGAAGCTCAACGAGGTGCTCGACGCCGACGAGGGCGCGCGTTACGTCGGCGAATTCGCGATCGGCTTCAACCCCTACTGCACGAGGCCGATGAAGGACATTCTCTTTGACGAGAAGATCGCAGGAAGCATTCATTTCACACCCGGGGCGTGTTATGACGAGGCCTCCAACGGCAACAAGAGCGACATCCACTGGGACATGGTGCTGATCCAGACGCCGGAATTCGGCGGAGGCGAAATCTGGTTCGACGACCGACTCATTCGCGATGACGGACGTTTTGTGCTGCCGGAGCTGGAGGGGCTCAATCCGGAAAACCTGCGGTAGTAGCCGTAGGGTTCGGTGGGGAGGGTTGCTCGCTTCCTTATTAAATCCTGAACCCCCGAACCCTCCTCCCGCTAGACCATCGTTTCACGGCAATCTAAGATGTGGCCCCGCATGGGCGACGCCGAGGTCAATAAAGCCCACGTACTGGTCGTCGACGACGAGCGCGAGCATGCCCAGGTGATGTGTGAAGCGTTGAAACGGCAGGGGCACCGTTGCGACGTCACGTACAGCCTTCCCGAAGCGCTGGGCCGCATGAGCCGCAACTCCTACGATGTGGTAGTCAGCGACCTGATGATGGACGGCCGGCGGGATGGACTCGAGGTGCTGAAGCGGGCCAGGGAGATCGATCCGCCCCCGCCGGTCATTCTTGTCACGGCCCACGGCGACATCCCGACCGCCGTGCAGGCGATGAACCAGGGTGCCTACAGCTTCATCGAGAAGCCGCTCGACCTGGAGTATCTGCGCGCCCAGGTCAACCGCGCGGCCGAGCGGGCGGCGCTGCTCAAGCAAAACCAGATTCTCCAGCAGCAGCTCGTCGATCAGGCCGGCTTCGAAGGAATCGTCGGCAGCTCGCCGCCCATGCAGAAGGTCGTGCAGACCGCCCGGCAGGTCGCCGCCAGCGATATTCCCGTGCTGGTCATGGGTGAGAGCGGCACCGGAAAAGAGCTGATAGCCCGCGCGATCCACAACAACAGCCGACGCCGCAGGCAGAGGCTGGTGGCGCTCAACTGCGCCGGCCTGAGCGAAAGCATTCTCGAGGACGAATTATTCGGCCACGTGCGAGGCGCGTTCACCGGCGCTCAGGGCGATCGCGAAGGACGCTTCGAGCACGCCGACGGCGGCACGCTGTTCCTCGACGAGGTGGGGGACATGCCCAGCGCCATGCAGGCCAAGCTCCTGAGGGTGCTGGAGAACGGCGAGATCGTTCGCCTGGGCTCCAACGAACCGATTCAGGTGGACGTGCGACTCATCAGCGCCACCAACAAGAAGCTCGACGAGCTGGTGTCCGAGCGGCATTTCCGCGAGGACCTGTATTTCCGCATCAACGGCATGGCGATCCATCTCCCGCCGCTGCGCGAACGCCGCGAAGACATCCCGCTGCTTCTCCACTATTTCATGAATCAGGCCACGGAGAAATATCAAAAGGAAATTGACGGCATCACGCCCGAGGCGCAGCAGGTGTTGATGAGCTTCGCCTGGCCGGGAAACGTGCGCCAGCTCAAGAACGTGATCGAGCGGATGGTCGTGCTATCGACGGGACCACAGATCGGCGTCGAGACGCTGCCGCCCGAGATTCGCCCGGCCGGCGGGGAGATCGTCGGCGGCATCAACAACCTCGTGGGCATCAGCATCGAACAGGCCGAAAAGGAGCTGATCCGCAACACGCTCAAGCTGGTCCACGGCAACCGCGAGCAGGCCGCCAGGATTCTCGGAATCGGCGAGCGGACACTGTATCGCAAGATCAAGGATTATGATCTGTCCTGATACACCCGGATCGATTCGATGGAATCACATCAACTTCGCATCGGCCACGGCTACGACCTGCACCGGCTTCAGTCCGGCGGCAGGCTCATCCTGGGCGGCGTGGAAGTTGCGCAGAACCTCAGACCGGTGGCCCACAGCGACGGCGATGTGGTCATTCATGCACTGGTTGACGCGCTGCTGGGCGCCATGGGCTGGGGAGACATCGGCGAGCACTTTCCCAACACCGATCCTGCCTGGAAGGACGTTCCGAGCCGCGTCTTTCTGGAACAAGTGTACCGCAGGGTTCGCGATGCCGGGCTGGCGGTCATCAACGCCGACGTGACGATCCTGGCCGAGCGGCCCAGGCTTCAATCGTTCAAGCCGCAAATGCGAAAGGTTCTCACGGATCTCGTGGGCGGTTGTGTCAACATCAAGGCGGGTACCAACGAAGGGTGCGACGCGATCGGCCGCGGCGAAGCCATCGCGGCCCACGCCGTGGTTTTGCTCGGACCTTCGGTTTGACTAGAATCCGCCGGCTCATGAGCTTGCGCGTCTACAACACACTGACCCGGCAGAAGGAACTCTTCGAGCCGGTTCGCCCCGGAAAAGTCGGCATGTACCTGTGCGGGCCGACGGTTTACAAGTCGCCGCACATCGGACACATGGTGGGGCCGGTCATCTTCGACGCGGTCAAGCGGTATCTCCGCTACAAAGGCTTCGAGGTCACCTGGATCGTCAACATCACCGACGTCGACGACAAGCTGATCGACGCCGCGGCCAAGCAGGGTACGACCATGCAGTCCCTGGCCGAGCGTCACACGAAGGAGTATTTCGAGTGCCTGGGCCTGCTCGGCGTCGATACGATCGACCGCTTTCCCAAGGCGTCGGAAAACATTCCCGAGATCATCGATATGTGCCGGGCGCTGATTGCCGGCGGCCACGCCTATGCTGCCGAAGGGAACGTCTGGTTCGACGTCAGCAAAGATCCCGATTACGGAAAGCTTTCGCATCGCAACGTCGAGCAGCAGGAAGCTGGCACCCGCGCGCTGGAAGGGTCCGGGAAGCGAAACGCCGCGGATTTTGCGCTCTGGAAGGCCGCCAAAGCGGGTGAGCCGTCGTGGGAATCACCCTGGGGGCCGGGACGTCCCGGGTGGCACATCGAGTGCTCGGTCATGAGCGCCAAGTACCTAGGCCCGACGTTCGACATTCACGGCGGCGGCATGGACCTGCTGTTCCCCCATCATGAGAACGAGCTGGCTCAGTCCGAATCCGCCACCGGCCAGACGTTCGTGAAGTACTGGATGCACAACGGGTTGACCAAGGTCCGCACCAAGGCGGTCGGCGGGGAATGGAAGAGCGAGGACATGCACGAGAGCGCGGGCAACGCGATCCGTGTCCGCGCTCTCATCGAACAGCACGGGGCGGAGCTTCTGCGCTATCTCCTGCTGAGCACGCACTACCGGCGGCCGATCGATTTCTCGCCCGAAGTCCTCGAGTCCTCCAAAAAGGGAATGGGCGCCTTTCAACGGTTGTTCGAGCGGATCGAACGAATCTCCGGACAGGCACTGGCGGACGGGGCGCCGGACATGGATGCCGCCTCCGTTTCGATACTCGAAACGCCCCACGGACCATTTGCCCGCGGCGTGCTGGCGTTGAAGATGAAATTCCTGGAGATGATGGACGATGACTTCAACACCGCCGGGGCGATCGCGGTGTTGCACGAGCTGGCCAGCCAGACTAACTCGTTTGTCGAGCGCAACGAGCTCGAGAAGACCCGCCAGCCCGACTTGATCGGCTATGCCGCCGCCGCGGCGCAGACCCTGCGAAATCTCGGCCTGGTCCTTGGGATGTTCCGCGCAGCCGCCGCGCCCGCGGCCGCAAGTGCCCAGGACGACACCCTGGAAAAGCTCATGCAGTGGGTGATCCGCCTGCGCACCGAGGCGCGGGCCGCGAAGAACTTCGCCCTGGCGGACTCCATTCGCGACGGTCTGGCGGAAATCGGCATCACTCTGGAAGACCGTGCCGACGGCACGCTTTGGAGAAAGGGTTGAGCTCCTTGCGTATACTGGGAGTCGATCCTGGATTGGGGATAACCGGGTACGGCGTGATTGACTGGCGGTCGGTGCGGCCCCTCCTGGTGGATGGTGGCGTGATCCGTCTCTCTGCGCGCACGTCGCTGTCAGACCGGCTTGTCGAGTTGGAGACTGAACTCGACGCGATCCTGGCGGAACACAAGCCGGATGTATGCGCCGTCGAGCAGCTTTACGCTCACTACGCCCATCCGCGCACGGCGATCCTGATGGGGCACGCGCGCGGCGTCATTCTACTTGCGGCCCGCCGCCGCGGGATCGCGGTCGAGCAATTCGCGGCCAATCGTGTCAAGATTTCGCTGACCGGACACGGACACGCCGGCAAGGCGCAGGTACAACGGGCGGTTCAGGCCCAATGGAACCTTCCAAGGCCGCCGGAGCCGCCGGATGTGGCCGATGCCCTGGCGGTCGCGTTTTGCTGTGGTCTCCATCTGCACCGGGCGACGACGGCTAAATCTGCGGTGCGCCCTGTCGCGCCTGGCTCGTCGCGGTGTTGAGCGAATCCCCGGAACTGGCGCCAGGCTCGGCCGATCCGCGAAATTCGGCAACGGCGTTGGAGGCGCGATTGGCCAGGTTCTGACCGCTTCGATACAGCGTTCCACCCGTGCGGCGCATGATGCCGCTCACTTTGGCGGCCAGCCAGGCGCGTCGCGACTGGCCGCGTATCGGGTCCACGAGGAACATAAGGGTCGCGCCGAGGGCAAAGCAGCCCACGCCGGTCCAGCCGCCGGGAATGGGCAAGTCGTGCCTGGCTGACGGCGCACCCATGGCCTCGCCGCGGACTCGCTCGCCGATATCTTGCACTTGGCGCCAGACGCGGTTGCCGTAATCGGTGACCTTGGATGCTGCGTCTCCGGCATAATCCTGAGCCGTGTCGGCCAGCGAGTGCGCGATATCGCGACCGCGCTGACTAGCCTTGTCCAACACGCCGTGGAGTTTTTCGCCCGCGGTTTCGAGGTAGCCGCCCGCCTGATCGGCCAGGTATCGGCGGCGTCGCCGGCCCGCCTGCGGGTCCAGGAGATACATGACCGATGCGCCCACGAGGGCTCCGCCCAACAGCGATATCGTGCTCTCGATCTTTCTCATAAAACTCTCCTTGTACGTCAAACCCCACCTTACCGCGGCAGGGTGTCATGACAGAAGGTCAAATCCGATCGCGGAAGGCACGTTGAAATCTATTTGCAAGGGGGGTACCGCGCCGGGTAACTGGCAGGAATCGCAAAATGCCTGAATTGCCTTTTGCCTCCGCCCACCATTTAATTGCCCCTGGCTGTCCCGCGCATCAATTCCAATCGGAACACTCCATGGCTGACCTGCTGGAAAATCAGATTCTTTCGCACCTTGGCTCGGAGCGATACCGCCCGCAGCGCCCGCGCGGGCTGGCCCGCGAGCTGGATTTGCAGGCGGACGAGAAATACCCGGCTTTCCGCCAGGCGCTTCGCGAGTTGATGCGCGAGGGACGCGTGGTGCTCGGGGCCGGCGGGACGATCGTGCTTCCCACTCAGCAGCAGGCGCGCAATGAGTTTGCCGGAACCTATCGCCATAACCGCCGTGGCTTCGGCTTCGTCGTGCCGACCGATCCGGCCAGTCACGAAGACCTTTACATTCCCGAGGGACAGAACGGCGGGGCAATCACCGGCGACATCGTTCGCGCCAAGATCACCAGCCGCGGCCAGCGGGATGGGAAGGCCATCTACACTGGCCGCGTCACCGAGATCGTGCAGCGAACGCAGAAACGCTTCGTCGGAACGCTGAACCGCAAGGGACATGAATGGTCGGTGATGCCGGACGGCAACGCCTTCACCGAGCCGATCCTTACACCCGACGCCGCGTCGCGGCATATCAAGCCGGGCGCCAAGGTCGTCGTCGAAATCACAGCCTATCCGGAATATTCCGCCTGGGCTCAGGGCGTCATCACCGAAGTGCTCGGCAAGCCGGGCGAGAAAGACGTCGATCTCAAATCGGTCATCGTCCTGTTCAATCTCCCCGACAAATTTCCGGATCAGGTCCTTGCCGAGGCCCGGACTGCCTTGGATTCGTTCAATCCCCAGGCGCAGCGCGCCAGCCGGCTCGATCTCACAAATCGCGTCATTTGCACCATCGATCCGGAGGACGCCAAGGACTACGACGACGCGATCAGCCTTCGGCGGCTCGACAGCGGGCTTTGGGAGCTGGGCGTTCACATTGCCGACGTCTCGGCGTTCGTCCTCGAGGGCACCGCGATGGACCAGGAGGCCCGCGGCCGCGGCAACAGCACTTACTTTCCGGGCTTCGTCATTCCAATGCTCCCGGAAATCCTGAGCAACGGAGTCTGCTCGCTTCAGGAAGGGGTGCCGCGGCTCTGCAAGAG
>Ga0307477_10001487_pt1 | contig 19638 bp, 21 predicted proteins | sample atmos_gasesECM2C_FD_203316 | JGI IMG/M metagenome (GOLD analysis project Ga0307477, IMG submission 203316) | Hardwood forest soil microbial communities from Morgan-Monroe State Forest, Indiana, United States - atmos_gasesECM2C_515 | ecosystem: Environmental > Terrestrial > Soil > Temperate...
GGCACCGACTTCGATACCGTCGCCCAGGGCTATGTGTCGGTGACGCCGCTGCAGATCGACCTCACCCGGCACGCCGCGCTCGCCGGGCTGTCGACCTGGCTGAACGGCCTCAATGGCTGACCTGCGGCTCGCCGGCATCGGCATGACTTCCGCACGCACCCGCGACCGGCTGGTGCAGCGCCTGCGCGAGCAGGGCATCAGCAATCTCGCGGTGCTCGATCGCATCCGCAACGTGCCGCGGCATATCTTCGTCGACGAGGCGCTCGGCAGCCGCGCTTACGAGGACACCGCGCTGCCGATCGGCTACGGGCAGACCATCTCGCAGCCTTACATCGTGGCCCGCATGACCGCGGCGCTGCTCGAGGCCGGCCCCGCCGACAAGGTGCTGGAAGTGGGTACCGGCAGCGGCTATCAAACCGCGGTGCTCGCGCCGCTCGTCGCGCACCTCTACACGATCGAGCGCATCGAACCGCTGCTGACGCGCGCGCGCGAGCGGCTCAAGGAGCTCGGCATTCGCAACGTGCGCTTCCGGCACGGCGACGGTACGCTCGGCTGGAAGGCGCACGCTCCCTACGACGGCATCCTGGTCGCGGCCGCGCCGCTCACCGTACCGGAGCCCCTCATCCGCCAGCTCAAGGTCGGCGGCCGGCTCGTCGTGCCGATCGGGCCGGAGGGCGAACAGCAGCTCGTGCGGCTGACGCGCCGCGAGCAGCGCGTCGAGCGCGACAACCTCGGGGCGGTGGCCTTCGTGCCGCTGCTGGGTGGCACGACCTGAGCCTCGTGGCTGGCCGGATTTTCCGCCTGCGCTCCGCGGGCTCGCTGGGCGCCCTCGCAGTCAAGGAATTTGCGGTATTGATAATTTGGATAACTAATATCCCGTAAGAGATTGATTCATCGCGCTCTTCGCCGTTGCTCAGCGCTGTCTGGGACACTCCGGGCGGGAAAACCCCCGTGAAAAGCGCCCGCTGCGGCGCTCCGAGGGGCGCATCGGGCCGATCCGCGCCTCGAAAAATTCCAGCGCTGCAAATAAGTTGCGCGGGGTTCCGCGAGGCGTTTAACATGCTCGCCCTGTCTCCCAACAACGACAGATGGAGGGTGACCCGCAGAAGACACAGGGAGGAGGGAGTCGCAACGAAAAGCTATAAGTACCCAACAACAACAAGAACAGTGCAATTGTTCGAGTCTGTCAGCTTCGAATGATTGTTTGGTTGGTTGACCCTCCCCTTGTGTCTTCTGCCGATCATCCTCGCCCCCGCCGGCGCCCCTAGCGGATAAAAAGCGCCGCCGCTACCCGACGTTCCTCCTGCAGCAGCACATTGAAGGTGCGGCACGCCGCGCCGAGCTGCATCACTTCCAGCCCCACACCGCGCTGAGCGAACGCGGCGCGTACCTCACGGGCGGCGAAGCGGTGCGTCGGTCCGGTGCCGAGCAGCACCACCTCCGGCGCGAGCGCGAAGATCGCCTCGAGATGCGCCGGCACCAGGTCGGCGAACTCGGCCGGCTCCCAGTCGGTGACCAAGCGCTCGGCGCTGACGATGCAGCTGCGCGTGATGCGCTGCGTCCCGATCCAGAGCTGCGCGTCGTCGTAGCTGCGGATCAGGTGCGCGTGCGAGGAAGGTTCGAGGGTGAACTTCACCTTCGGTACGATAGCGCGCGGTGCGCGACCTCGTCATGGTGATCGCCGACCTGTACCTGCCGCAGGACGCGGCGGCTGCCGCAACCACGGCGTGCGGGGCAATTCCTGGCATGGAGCGCGCGGGCCGATTCGGCGGACGGAGCGTGCTCGCCGGCGGCTGGCGCACCGCGATCGCCCGCCTCATCGGCCGCCCCGACCTCGGCGCCGCGGCGCCGGCACGGGTGGCCGCTGCGGCACTCGCGACCGCCACGCGCGCGCCAGCGAACGATGCCACGCTCTGGATCGCGACGCCGGTGCACCTCAGCGCGGGTCTGGCGCGCGTCTATCTCGATCACGCAGGGCTCCTGCGCCTGCAGCCGCCCGAGCTGGCCGTCCTCGAGACGGAGTTTGGGCGCACGTTCGGCTCCGCGGGTCTCACGCTGGCGAGTTTCGCCTCCGGGGACCTGCTGCTGCGCACCCCGGGCCTTGCGGCGCTGCCGACCACCGAGCCGGCGCGCTGCGCCGGCGCCGATGTGGCGCGCTCGCTGCCGCAGGGGCCGACGGCCGGAGAGTTGCGACGGCTCGTCGCCGAGATCGAGATGTGGTTGCACACGCAGCCGCTGAACGAGATCCGCCAGCGCCGCGGCGAGCTGCCGGTGACGACGTTGTGGCCGTGGGGCGCACAAGGCGAGGGCGCGCGCGTCGTCGCAGGTGCGACGGATGCTGCAGGGGCTGCGGCGCCCGGCGCGGCGACACCCGGCGCGGCGGCGGCGCAAGAGTTGCCCGAGGCGTACGGCCGGGACGCGTGGCTACAGGGTTTGTGGCGTCTGCTCGGCGGGACCTGCCGGGCCGTGCCCGCGCAGCTCGAGGAATTGCTCGCCGCAACCTCGGCGAGGCGTGCGGTTCTGGTGACGGAGGTAGGGGAGGAGTTGCAGCGCGGGGGCGGAGGTACGGTCATCGAGGCGCTCGCGCGCCTCGATGCGCGCTTCGTCTCTCCCGCCTGGCGAGCGCTGGCGCGCGGCGCGCTCACGAGCTTCACCCTGATCGTCAACGACGTCGGCGTGCGCGCCGACCGCGCCAGCCGTTTCAAGATCTGGCGCCGCCGGCGAGCCGGGCTGAGGGCCTTCGCGTGAGGCTGCGGATCGTGCGCCGCGCTGCGGCGACACCGCTCGGTGGCGCGCTGCATCCGGTCCTCGAGCGTGTCTATGCGGCGCGCGGCGTGCACTCGCCCGCCGACCTCGACACTTCCCTCGCGCGGCTGCTGCCGGTCGGCACGCTCGAGGGAACCGGCGCGGCGGTCGAGCTGCTGCTGGCGCACCGCGCCGCGGGGCGCGTGCTGGTGATCGGCGACTTCGACGCCGACGGTGCGACGGGGAGCGCGCTGCTGGTGCGCGCGCTGCGGGCGTGCGGTTTCGCCAGCGTGGATTTTCTGGTGCCGAATCGCTTCCAGTTCGGCTACGGCTTGACTCCCGAGATCGTGGCGCTGGCCGCCACCCGCGCGCCGACACTGATCGTGACCGTCGACAACGGCATCTCGAGCAACGCCGGGGTGGCCGCGGCGCGTGAGCGCGGTATCGAGGTGCTGATCACCGATCATCATCTGCCTGGCGCGCAGCTGCCCGAGGCGAGCGTGATCGTCAACCCCAACCTCGACGGCAGTCGTTTCGGCAGTCGCGCGCTCGCCGGTGTGGGAGTTGCCTTTTACGTCGCTGCGGCGGTGAGGCGCAGGCTCGATGCCGCGGGGCTCAGCGATGCGGCGCGTGCGGGCGTCGCCGAGCTGCTCGATCTGGTGGCGCTCGGTACGGTCGCCGACCTGGTGCCGCTCGATGCCAACAACCGGGTGCTGGTGGCGCAGGGACTGCAGCGGATCCGCGCGGGACGCTGCGTGCCGGGTATTCGTGCGCTGCTCGAGCTCGCCGGCCGTCCGAGCGCCGATCTCACCGCGGCGGATCTCGCCTTTGCGGTGGCGCCGCGCCTCAACGCCGCCGGCCGTCTCGACGACATGACCGTCGGCATTCAGTGTCTGCTCGCCGACGATGCGCCGACGGCCGAGCGACTGGCGGCGCGTCTCGACGCCCTCAACCAGGAGCGGCGGGTGATCGAGACCAGAATGCAGCAGGCGGCGCTCGCGGCGGTGCGCGGGCTCGGCGAGCGGGTCAGCGGCGGCGTCGAGCGCAGCGGCGTGTGCCTGTTCGATGAGAGCTGGCACCAGGGGGTCGTCGGGCTGGTTGCGAGCCGGGTGAAGGACCGCATACGTCGGCCGGTGATCGCGTTCGCGAGCGCCGACGCCGTCACGCTGCGCGGCTCGGCGCGCTCGGTTGACGGCATCCACATCCGCGATGCGCTCGACTCGATAGCGGCGCGTCACCCCGACCTCATCAGCCGCTTCGGCGGCCATGCGATGGCGGCGGGACTGACCCTCGAGCGCGCCAAGCTCGACCCGTTCGCGCGCGCCTTCGACGCCGAGGTGGCGCGCCGCGCGCCGAGCGCTGCCGGCGCGGACGCGATCGAGACCGACGGCGAGCTGGCGGTGCATGAGATCGCACTCGAGACCGCGCAGGCGCTGCGTGCCGGGGGACCGTGGGGTCAGGCCTTCCCCGAGCCGAGCTTCGACGGGCTGTTCAGCATCCGCGACGCCCGCGTGATCGGCGAGCGCCATCTCAAGATGTGGGTCGAAGTGCCGCGCAGCGCGCGCGCCTTCGATGCCATCGCCTTCAACCACATCGAGGATGACGCTGCCGCCACGCCGCCCGTCGGGCCGCAGCAGCTCGTGTATCGGCTCACCGTGAACGAGTATCTCGGCGAGCGGCGGTTGCAGCTGGTGGTCGATCACCTGTTGCCCGCCGCTCGCTAAAGCCGGCGCCGCGGTGCTAGCATCCAGCGCCTTGTCGTACGCATGCCTCGTTCGCACCGCTGCTGCTCAACGGCCATGGAAGTCAACCAGCTCAGGCGTCAGCTCAAAGACCTCGGGGAGCGGCTCGCCTCCCTCCGGGGGTTTCTTTGAGTACGACCGCAAGGTCGAGCGGCTCGAAGAAGTAGCCCGCGAGCTGGAGGATCCTGGGATCTGGTCGAACCCGGCGCGCGCGCAGGAGCTCGGCCGCGAGCGCGCACGTCTGAGCGCCGACGTCGGCGAGATCGATCGGACCGCCACGGGCATCGGCGAGGCGAGCGAGCTTCTCGAGCTCGTCGAGGCCGAGGCCGATGAGTCGGCGGCGCGCGAGATCGAGCGGGATACCGAGCGCCTCGAGGCCGAGGTCCGGCATCTCGAGCTCAAGCGCATGTTTCGCGGCCCGATGGACGCGCACAACGCCTTCCTCGATATCCAGGCGGGCGCCGGCGGCACCGAGGCGCAGGACTGGGCGCAGATGCTGCTGCGCATGTACCTGCGGTGGTGCGCGGCGCACGGCTTCGGCTGCGAGGTGATCGATTCCAACCCCGGCGAAGTCGCCGGCATCAAGAGCGCGACGGTCGAGGTGCGGGGCGAATACGCCTACGGCTGGCTGCGCACCGAGACCGGCGTCCATCGTCTGGTGCGCAAGTCGCCGTTCGATTCGGGCAATCGCCGGCACACATCGTTCGCATCGGTGTTCGTCTCACCCGAGATCGACGAGGAGATCGAGATCGAGATCAACCCCGCGGACCTCAAGGTCGACGTGTACCGCTCCTCGGGCGCCGGCGGCCAGCACGTGAACAAGACCGAGTCGGCGGTGCGCATCACCCACCTGCCGAGCGGCATCGTGGTTGCCTGTCAGAACGAGCGCAGCCAGCACAAGAATCGCTCGACCGCCATGAAGATGCTCAAGGCCAAGCTCTACGAGCTGGAAGTCAACAAGCGCAACGCCGCCGCGCGCGTGCTCGAGGACTCGAAGTCCGACGTGAGCTGGGGGAACCAGATCCGCTCCTACGTGCTCGACCAGTCACGCATCAAGGACCTGCGCACCGGCGTCGAGGTGGGCAACACCGCGGCGGTGCTCGACGGCGATCTCGACCCTTTCCTGGAGGCCTCGCTCAAGGCAGGCGTGTAGCGATGGTCACCAAGACGGGCAATGGCGGCGAAGAGGGCGCGGACGTCCCGGCGCTCGAAGAGCACAAGCTGATCGCCGAACGGCGTGCCAAGCTCGCCGAGCTGCGCCGTCGCGGCGGCGGCGCCGCAACCGGCAGCGCCGCCACCGGCAGCGCAGTGGGGAGCGGGGCGAGCGGCGCGGGCGCCGACGTCAGCGGCCTGATCGTCTTCCCCAACGACTTTCGCCGCGATGCGCTCGCGGGACAGCTGCACGCCTCCTTCGGCGAGCGCACTGCCGAGTGGCTCGATGCCAATCCTACCCGGGTGACAGTCGGCGGACGGCTGCTGTTCAAGCGCGTGATGGGCAAGGCGAGCTTCGCGAAGATCGGCGACCGCACCGGGCAGATCCAGCTGTATCTGCAGCAGGAGGCTCTCGGACCGGCCTACGAGGCCTTCAAGGGCTGGGACGTGGGCGACATCATCGGCGCGAGCGGCGTGCTGTTCCGTACCAAGACCGGCGAGCTGTCGGTGCGGGTGTCGCAGCTGAGACTGCTGGTCAAGTCACTGCGCCCACTGCCTGATAAATGGCATGGGCTCGCCGACACCGAGACGCGCTACCGCCAGCGCTACGTCGACCTGATCGTGAACGAAACCAGCCGCAACGTGTTCCGCACGCGTGCGCGCATCGTGCGCTACCTGCGCGACTTCCTCGATGCGCTCGATTTCATCGAGGTCGAGACGCCGATGATGCAGTCGATCCCGGGCGGCGCGCTGGCACGTCCCTTCAAGACGCATCACAACGCGCTCGACCTGGACATGTACCTGCGCATCGCGCCCGAGCTGTATCTCAAGCGCCTGGTGGTCGGCGGCTTCGAGCGCGTCTACGAGATCAACCGCAATTTCCGCAACGAGGGGCTGTCCACGCAGCACAACCCGGAATTCACGATGCTCGAGCTGTACCTCGCGTACGCCGACTACCGTGACCTCATGGAGTGGATCGTAAAAGCGATCCGCGGCCTCGCCGAGACGCTCAACGGCACGCAACAGCTCACCTACCAGGGGCGCGCCTACGACCTCGCGCAGCCCTTCCGGCGCCTGACACTCGAGCAGGCTCTCATCGAGCACGCGCCGGGTATCGATCCGCTGTCACTGCGCGACCTCACCTACCTGCGCCGGCGCTGCGAGCAGCTCGACGTCAAGGTGAGCGCACAGGACGGTGCCGGCAAGCTGCAGCTGGAGATCTTCGAAAAAGTCGTCGAGAGCCAGCTGCTCGATCCGACCTTCGTGTATGCGTACCCGGTGGAAGTCTCGCCGCTCTCGCGGCCGAACGACGCCGACCCGTTCGTCGCCGACCGCTTCGAGTTCTTCCTCGCCGGGCGTGAGATCGCCAACGGCTTCTCCGAGCTCAACGACCCGGAGGAGCAGGCGGCGCGCTTTCGCGCCCAGGTGGCGCGCAAGGAGCGCGGCGACGAGGAGGCGATGCTGTTCGACGCCGACTACATCCGCGCGCTCGAGTACGGCATGCCGCCGACCGCGGGCCTCGGCGTGGGGATTGACCGGGTGGTCATGTTCTTTACCGATTCGCCCTCGATCCGCGACGTCATCCTCTTTCCGCACATGCGGCCCGAGGCGCACTGAGGCGAGCGTCTACCCGGGTAGCGGATAAGGGAGTGCGAGCTGCTCGGCGTCGAGTGGCGACGCGAGGCGGGCCGGGGCCGCCGCGGCCGGCCTCGTCGCAGCGGCGTTACCCGCCGCTGGGGCGTTGCCCGCCTCCGGCGCGACGCCGATGAGCGGTGCGACCGCGAGGAACTCGCAGCCCCCGCCGGCGAGCGGCACTGCTACCACGACTTTGTAAGGTCGGCCGTCGGCGAGCTCGCCCGCATCCCCGGGGTGGAGCATTCGCGAGCCGTGAGCGATGAAGCGTTGCATGCGGCGCTTGACGCGCCCGCGATAATGCGCGCGGGCGATGACTTCCTGGCCGGTGTAGCAGCCCTTGTCGAAGGCAATCGCTCCGAGCGCATCGAGGTTGAGCATTTGCGCCACGAACTCTTCGCTCGTGGCGCCGACCACCTCGGGCTCGCCCGCGGCGACGCCCGCGCGCCGCCACGCCTCCTCGGTCCCCGGCGCGCACGCCGGCAGCGCCGCTGGCACCGCCGCGGACTTCGGTGTGATGAGCAGCCAGCGCGCGTGCGGTGGAGCGAGCCGTACCGCGAGCGATCCGCCGACCGCCGCGCTGGCGCCGACCACGGCAGGCAACTGCTCGATGAGCGCCGCGAGTGCACTGCGGGGCTCGCCCGATGCCGTCCCAGGGGCGCCCGCCGCGCGCGCAATGAGCCCGGTGAGCGTCCAGGCTGCTGAATCATCCAGCAGCTTCACCTTCGACCGCAGGATGAATTTCGCGAGTCGCTGCGCGACGCCCGCGACCAGCTCGCGCGGCAGGATCGCGAGCACGTCGTCGGGAGCGAGCCGCACCAACCGCAGCAGCGCGATCACCCGCCCCTGCGGATTGTGATAGCCGCTGAACAGCGAGCGGTCGGCGGCGAGCTGCGCGACGTCGCTCGAGAGCTGACCCTGCAAAAAGGAAACCACGTCCGGCCCGCGCGCGCGCAGCACACCGAGGGAGGCGAGCGGCACGCCCAGGCACTCAGGCATCTCGAGCTCAGCAGCCGACATGGAGCTCACCGCTCGGCAGCAAGTCGATCGTCGGCGTCACCTGCAGCGCCGGCAGCAAATTGACCGTTGTTTTTCCTGAGCATTCCATGGCCGCAGTTCGGGAATTCTGTCAGACTTAATGGGTATGTCGACGCGCGAGTCCAAGAGCCTGCTCACGCCGCCGCCCGCCGCGAGCCACCCGCCGCAAACTGCCGATCGTGCGCCCACCTTCACGCCACCGGCGGGGGCGCGCACCGGAGTGCGCGAGATCGGTGGTCCCGCGGGCCCCGAGCCGACGCGCTTCGGCGACTGGGAAAAGAAGGGCCGCTGCATCGATTTCTGATTCCATGTCGACGCGACCTCTCTCACCGCATCTGTCGGTGTACCGGATGTCGAGGTACACCGTCGCGACTTCCTTCTTCAATCGTGTCACCGGCGTCGGCCTTTCGGCGGGGCTGCTACTGCTCGTCTACTGGCTGACCAGTGTCGCGGCTGGCGCGCGCGCCTACGCCCACGCCCAGCGACTCCTCGGGCTGCCGCTCACCAGGCTCGTCTACGCCGGGCTCATCGTGGCGTTCTGCTATCACCTGATAGCGGGCCTGCGCCACCTCGTGTGGGACACCGGCCACGCCCTCGAGCGCGCCCAGTCGCGCCGCAGCGCCTACCTGGTCGTCGCTCTTAGCATCGCACTGATGCTGCTGCTCGCCTACGGCGCCTGGCGCGCCGTGGTCCGCGCGCTATGAGCCTGCGGAGCCCCTTGGGCCGCGTGCTCGGCCTGGGCGCGGCCCGGGAGGGTGTGCGGCGCTGGTGGCAACAGCGCCTCACCTCAGTGGCGCTCGTGCCGCTGTCGATCTGGTTCGTGGTGTCGCTCCTCGCGCTGCCCTCGCTCAACCACGCGACGGTGGCCGCCTGGATGAGTCAGACCTGGACCGCGCTGCTGCTGATCCTGTTCGTGGTGATTGCCGCGTGGCATTCGCAGCTCGGTGTGCGCGAAGTGGTCGAAGACTATGTCCACGGCGCGGGCAGCAAGGCGCTGACGCTCGTCGTCGTGAGCTTCGCACACGTGCTGCTGGCGGCGGCGGGGGTGTTCGCGGTCCTGCGGGTTGCCCTCGGGGCCGCTCCTTGAAGGATTACGCCTTCACCGATCACAGTTACGACGTCATCGTTGTCGGCGCGGGCGGCGCCGGCTTGCGCGCCACGCTCGGGCTCGCCGCGAGCGGCCTGTCGACCGCCTGTATCAGCAAGCTCTTCCCCACCCGCAGTCACACGGTGGCCGCCCAGGGTGGCATCAGCGCGGCGCTTGGCAACATGGGAGAAGACGACTGGCGCTGGCACATGTACGACACCGTCAAGGGCTCGGACTGGCTCGGTGACCAGGACGCGATCGAGCTGATGTGCAAGGAGGCACCGGCCGCTGTGATCGAGCTCGAGCACTACGGAGTGCCGTTTTCGCGCACCGAGGCCGGGCTCATCTACCAGCGGCCCTTCGGCGGCATGACGACGCACTTCGGCAAGGGTGTGGCGCAGCGCACCTGCGCCGCCGCGGACCGCACCGGGCACGCGCTGCTGCACACTCTCTACCAGCAATCGCTGCGTCACGCGGCCAGGTTCTTCGTCGAGTTCTTCGCGATCGACCTCATCATGGAGGAGGGCGCCTGCCGCGGTGTGGTCGCGCTCGACCTCACCGATGGCAAGCTGCATCGCTTTCGGGCGCACGTGACGATCCTGGCGACCGGCGGGTACGGCCGCGTTTATTTCTCCTCCACCTCGGCGCACTCGTGCACCGGCGATGGCAACGCCATGGTGTTGCGCGCCGGGCTGCCGCTGCAGGACATGGAGTTCGTGCAGTTCCACCCCACCGGAATCTACGGCGCCGGCAACCTGATCACCGAAGGGGCGCGCGGTGAGGGCGGCTACCTCACCAACTCCAAAGGCGAGCGCTTCATGGAGCGCTACGCTCCGCACGCCAAGGATCTTGCCTCGCGCGACGTCGTCAGCCGCGCCATGACGGTGGAGATTCGCGAGGGACGGGGCGTCGGGCCCGAGCACGATCACATCAATCTGCACCTCGAGCACCTCGGCGCGGCCGTGATCCACGAGCGGCTGCCGGGGATTGCGGAGACGGCGCGCATTTTCGCCGGCGTCGACGTCACCCGCGAGCCGATCCCGGTGCTGCCGACGGTGCATTACAACATGGGCGGGATTCCGAGCAACTACCACGGCGAGGTGGTACGGCCGAAGGATGGCGATCCCGAGAGCGTCGTCCCCGGACTGATGGCGATCGGCGAGGGGGCCTGCGTGTCGGTGCACGGCGCCAATCGTCTCGGCAGCAACTCGCTGCTCGACCTGGTGGTGTTCGGGCGCGAGGCGGCACGGCGCTGCACCGAGCTGATCAAGCCCGGTGAGCGCCACAAGCCGCTGGCCGCGGATGCCGGCGAGCTCGCGCTGGCGCGGCTCGATCGAGTGCGCAATGCGCGCGGCACGCGCGGCACCGCAGCCATTCGCCTCGAGATGCAGAAGACCATGCAGCTCGATGCGGCCGTGTTTCGCACCGGCGAGAGCCTGCGCCTCGGCATGGAGCGGATCGGCGCCATCTTCTCTTCATTCGCCGACGTGCGCATCAGCGACCGCTCACTGGTGTGGAACAGCGATCTCATCGAGACGCTCGAACTGGAGAACCTGCTGCTGCAGGCGACCGCCACCATCCACTCCGCGGCCCAGCGCGCCGAGAGTCGCGGCGCGCATGCGCGCGAGGATTTCCCGCAGCGCGACGACGTCAACTGGCTGAAGCACACGCTGGTGTGGGTGGACGGGCCGCAGCGCACGCGCTTCGACTACCGTCCCGTGCACCTCAACACCATGACGAGCGACGCCCAGTCGATTCCGCCGCGGGCGCGCACCTACTGAGGGATTGCGATGGCCGAATTCCGCCTGCCCGCCAACTCGCGTGTCGTGACCGGCATCACGCACCCGCCGCCGCCGGGGGCGAGCGCGCTGCGCACGCTGCGCGTCTACCGCTTCGATCCGGATTCGAACCAGGGCCCGCGCCTCGATACTTTCGTGCTGGACGCCCGCAGCACCGGTCCGATGGTGCTCGACGCCTTGATCTACATCAAAAGCACGCTCGATTCCTCGCTCACCTTCCGTCGCTCCTGTCGCGAAGGCATTTGCGGCTCGTGCGCCATGAACATCAACGGCCTGAACTGTCTCGCCTGCACCACCTCGATGCAGGATCTGGCTGCGGAGGTGCGCATCTACCCGCTGCCGCACCTGTCGGTCATCAAGGACCTGGTGGGCGACCTCACCAACTTCTATGCGCAGTACGCCTCGGTGAAGCCGTGGCTGCAGGCGCGCACCCCACCGCCACCCGATCGCGAGCGGCTGCAGTCGCGCGAAGACCAGGAAAAGATCGATCGGCCGGCAGCCTGTATCCTGTGCGCCTGCTGCTCGACCGGCTGCCCGAGCTACTGGTGGAACAGCGATCGCTTCCTCGGGCCCGCGGCGCTACTGGCGGCATACCGCTGGATCATCGACAGCCGCGATGAGGCGGCGGGCGAGCGGCTCGATGAGCTCGAGGACCCGTTCCGTCTCTACCGCTGCCATACGATCATGAACTGCACCGACGTGTGCCCGAAGGATTTGAATCCCGCGCGGGCGATCGCCGAGATCAAGAAGATGCTCGTTGAGCGTCAGGGATGAGCGCCCCGATGGCACCCGAGGCGCGACCAGGCGGCACGAGCCCCGAGCTCGATCGGGAGGCCCGCCGACTGCTGTGGCATTGCCGCCGCGGCATGAAGGAGCTCGACGTTTTGCTCGAGCGTTTTGCGCGCGGCATGCTGCCGCACGCATCGCCCGCCGATTGCGCAGCGCTCGCGCAACTCCTGGAATTGCCTGATCCGGTGCTGGCGGCCTGCCTGCTCGGTGGCGAGCCGCCACCGCAGGCCCGACTTGCCCCGATGGTGGAACGTATCAGGGGATTATGTCGATCGGAGGGTCAGGCCGGGTTATCCTGCCCCTAATCTGGCGGCGTGACGCCCGTGCTGAACTTTCACAAAAGATCACAGTCTATCCACCTCGCAACGCGGCGTCGGCCTTCTCACCGGGGCTAGGGGGCGCGTGGGCGCCGATACGAGCGATCTGAGCCTGGTGCACCGCGTGCAGCGCGGCGACAAGGGGGCCTTCGATGCGCTGGTGCTCAAGTACCAGCACAAACTCGTCAAATTGGTCATGCGTTATGTACGCAACCCGGCGGAAGCGGAGGACATTGCCCAGGAGGCCTTCATCAAGGCCTACCGGGCTCTACCGCAATTTCGCGGCGACAGCGCTTTCTATACCTGGCTATATCGCATTGCCATCAACACCGCCAAGAACGCCGTCGTCTCGCGCGACCGCAGCCCGGTTGAATATGGACTCGATCGCACGAGCGGCGACGAGTCGTACGACATGCAGAACCGGTTGAAGGATTCCGAGACGCCCGAGGGACTCGTGCTGACCGACGAGATCCGCTCGACCGTCAATGCCGCAATCGACGCACTGCCCGAGGACCTGCGCACCGCGATCGTGCTGCGCGAGCTCGAGGGACTGTCCTACGAGGAGATCGCCGCTGCCATGGACTGCCCGGTGGGCACGGTGAGATCGCGGATCTTCAGAGCGCGCGAGACGATCGACCGACGCCTGCGGGAAGTGTTCGAGGGCGGGCTTGGCCGTGCCGAGGAGCTGGGATGAACGAAGAGCTCGACAGTCAGCTTTCTGCGATGTTCGACGACGAGCTGCCGTCGCAGGAGTGCGAGCTGCTCGCGCGGCGGCTGTCGCGCGACGGTGAGCTCAAGTCCCGCTGGGGCCGCTACGCGATCATGGGCGCGGTCATCCGCGCCGAGCGCGGCGTGCGACTCAACGCACCGCTTGCCGGTCGCGTGAGCGCGGTGCTGCTGGCGGAGCCCTCGCTCGCGGCACCGCGATCGGTCGGGCTGCGCCGCACGGGCCTGCGTTGGTGGCAGCCGATCGTCGCCACGGGGCTCGCGGCCTCGGTGGCTGCCGGCTGTGTGTTGTGGCTGCGCGCGCAGTCGCCCGGCCCGGCACTCACGGCCGAGGTCACCGCCCGGCCGGCGCCGCTGCCGGATGTCGTGGCAGTCACCGCGGCCACCGGCACGAATACGCCCGCAGGCAGCTATGTCGTGCCGGCGCGCTCGAAAAAGCCGCTGGCGCTCGTGCCGACCACCGAGCTCGCCAACTACGTGGTGGCACACAGCATGTTTTCCTCACCGGTCGCCCGCCGCAACCTGTTGTCGGCGTTCATGAGCAGTGAACCGGCCGGCGCTGCCGAGGAGCTCCCGGATGCCAAGGCCGCCGGGCGCTAGTCGGCCGCTGCTGAGTCTCGCGCTCACCTGGGCGGTGAGCGGTGCCGCGCTCGCCGAGGGCGCCGGCAAGGGGCCGCTGTCACCCGCGCAGTGGCTCGAGCGCATGAACGTCGCGCTCACGACCCGCAACTACGACGGCGTTTTCTCGCACTGGCACGGCGGCCGCGTCGAGACGCTGCGCATCATCCATCGCCTGCAGGACGGCACGGTGTCCGAGCGGCTCGCCTCACTCGATGGCTCGGGGCGCGAGTTCATTCGCACCGGCGCGAGTCTCGCCTGCTATCTGCCCGACAAGCGCACGGTGCTCGTCGAGGAGCGTCCGGAGCAGCAATCGCTGGTCGGCTTTCCGACCGTCGACGCGGACACGGCGCAGCTCTACGAGCTGCGCGAGGTCGCCCGCACGCGCCTCAACCGCCGCGACACGCACGTCATCACGGTCGCCCCACGCGATGAGTTCCGTTACGGCTATCGACTGTGGATCGACGACTCGACCGCGATGCCGCTGAAGAGCCAGCTGTGTGATCCGCACGGGCAGGTCATCGAGCAGATCGTGTTTGCCAGTCTGAAGCTGGCGGCGCACATTCCCGACTCGGCCTTCAAACCCGAGGTCGCGACCGCAGGATTCCAGTGGCTGCGCAACGACCCGGCGATGCCGCCGGCTGCAGCAGCGCTCGCCTGGGGCGCCATGCAGCTGCCCCCCGGCTTCAAGATGACCGCCCACTCGGCGCAGACCCTCCCGGGGTCGCCGGGCCCCGTCGATCACCTGGTGTTCACCGACGGGTTTGCCTCGGTGTCGGTATTCGTCGAGCGGCAGACGGCAGCGCCCAATCAGCCCGCAGTGACCGAATCGGCTGCGGCCGTCGGCTCCTCGTCGGCGTTCTCGACGGTGATCGACGGCCACAAGATCACCGCAGTCGGGGAGGTTCCGCCCGCCACGGTGCGCTTCATCGCCACGCAGCTGAAGGCGCAGGATCAGCCCGCCGGCGCCGACTCCCGGCCACACTGACATGCCTGCCGGGCGGCTGACGCTCGTGCGCCGGCGCGACTGCCCCTTGTGCGAGGAGATGCTCGCCGAGCTCGGCGCGCTCGGCCGCAGCCTCGCGCTGCCGCCGCTCGAGATCGTTGACGTTGACTCCGACGCGCAGCTCACGCGCCGCCACGGTCTCGATGTGCCGGTGCTGCTGCTCGACGGCACCGTGGTCTGCCGCCACCGGCTCGACCGGGACGAGCTGCAGCGACTGTTGCGTCAATAGCGGCCGCGCCGGCGCGGCAAACACCCGCGGCGCGCCGTAACAAACTTCCCTATAATCGCGGCCGCCGCAGGACTCACGGGCGCGGCGACACGCGGCGGCAGTCAACGCGGCTCATGCGGCACATACGTAATTTCTCGATCATCGCGCACGTCGACCACGGCAAATCGACCCTCGCGGACCGCTTCATCCAGCTGTGCGGCGGCCTGGCCGACCGCGAGATGCAGGCCCAGGTGCTCGACTCGATGGAGCTCGAGCGCGAGCGCGGGATCACCATCAAGGCACAGAGCGTCACGCTCCACTACCAGGCGAGCGACGGCGAGCGCTATCAGCTCAACATGATCGACACGCCGGGGCACGTGGACTTTTCCTACGAGGTGTCGCGCTCGCTGGCCGCCTGCGAGGGCGCCTTGCTGGTGGTGGACGCGGCCCAGGGAGTCGAGGCGCAGAGCGTCGCCAACTGCTACACCGCCATCGAGCAGGGCCTGGAAGTGCTGCCGGTGATCAACAAGATCGACCTGCCTTCGGCGGACGTCGAGCGCGTGCGCCGCGAGATCGAGGAGATCATCGGCATCGACGCCGCGGATGCCGCGCTCGTCAGCGCCAAGACCGGCGCGGGCGTCCCGGAGCTGCTCGAGACCATCATCCGCCGCATCCCGGTGCCGCGTGGCGTTGCGGATGCCCCGCTGCAGGCGCTGATCATCGATTCGTGGTTCGACAATTACGTCGGTGTGGTATCGCTGGTGCGCGTGGTCAACGGCAGTCTGAGCAGCGGCGAGCGGATCCGCATGATGTCGACCGGCCGCAGCTACTTCGTCGACCGGCTGGGCCGCTTCACGCCGAAGCCGGTGGTCGAAGCTGGGCTCGGCACCGGTGACGTCGGCTTCGTCGTGGCCGGGATCAAGGAGATCGACGGCGCGCCGGTCGGCGACACCATCACGCTCGACAACCGTCCGGCGGCCGAGCCGCTCCCGGGCTTCAAGCAGATCAAGCCGCGTGTGTTCGCCGGCCTGTTCCCGGTGAACTCCGAAGACTACGAGAAGTTCCGCGATGCGCTCGCGAAGCTGCGCCTGAACGACTCGGCGCTGCACTACGAGCCGGAAGCCTCGGCCGCGCTCGGCTTCGGGTTCCGCTGCGGCTTCCTCGGCCTGCTGCACATGGACATCGTGCAGGAGCGGCTCGAGCGCGAGTACGAGCTGACGCTGGTGAGCAGCGCCCCGACGGTGGTGTACGAGGTGCTGCGGCGCGACGGCACCGTCGAGTACGTCGACAACCCGGCGAAACTGCCGCCGAGCGGCGAGCTCGAGGAGATCCGCGAGCCGATCATCCTCGCCAACATCCTGGTGCCGCCGGAGCACATCGGTGCCGTCCTCAAGCTGTGCACCGACAAGCGCGGCACGCAGCGCAAGATGCAGTACCTCGGCAGCCAGGTGGCGCTGCAGTACGAGCTGCCGCTCGCCGAGGTGGTACTCGATTTCTTCGATCGCCTGAAGTCGGTCAGCCGCGGCTACGCCTCATTCGACTACGAGCTCAGCCATTTTGCCGCCGCACCGCTGGTGAAGCTCGATATCCTGATCAACGGCGAGCGGGTCGACGCGCTCTCGATCATCGTGCACCGCGACAGCGCCTACCAGCGCGGTCGCGAGCTGGTCGACAAGATGCAGGAGCTCATTCCGCGCCAGATGTTCGAGGTGGCGGTGCAGGCGGCCATCGGCAGCAGTGTGATCGCGCGCGCCACCGTCAAGGCGCTGCGCAAGAACGTGCTGGCGAAATGCTACGGCGGCGACGTCACCCGCAAGCGCAAGCTCCTGGAGAAGCAGAAAGAGGGCAAGAAGCGTATGAAACAGCTCGGCCACGTCGAGATCCCGCAGGAAGCGTTTCTCGCGGTGTTGCAGGTCGGCCGCAAACACTAAGGCTCATACGATGCTGCAATCACTGATGCCGCTGTTGGTGGCGCTCTCGTGGCTGGCGGTGCCGGTGGCGCTGGTGTGTATGGTCGACGACTGGCTGCTGCGACCGCGCCGTGCGATCGCCGCTGGCGCCCCGCCGCGCGATGCGCCGCTGATGACCTTCCTGTACAGCGCGCTGCCGGTGCTGATCGCCTGTGCGGTGCTGCGCCTGCTGGTGGCGGAGCGGCTGGATTTCAGCGCCGTGCTGCTCGCGATTACGGTCGTGACCGGCGCGGTGTGGGCGCTCGATGCGCTGTGGTTGCGGCCGCTGCGCGCGCGGGCGGCACGCGCCGCCGGCAAGGATCCGGCGTCGATCCCCGAGCCCGGCACGGTCGATTACGCGCGCAGCTTCTTTCCGGTGGCACTCGCGGTGCTGCTGCTGCGCTCGTTCGTGTTCGAGCCGTTCCGCATCCCGTCCGACTCGATGATGCCGACGCTGCTCGACGGCGACTTCATCATCGTCAACAAGTACGCCTACGGGCTGCGCCTGCCGGTGATCAATCGCAAGATCGTGAGCGTCGGCGAGCCGCAGCGTGGCGACGTGGTGGTGTTCCGCTACCCGCTCGACCCGTCGACCAACTTCATCAAGCGCCTGGTGGGTCTGCCCGGAGATCACGTCGAGGTACACGACAACCTGATCGTGATCAACGGCAAGCCGGTCGAGTTCTACGTCGGCACGCACCGCTACAACGACGGTTGCTACGTCAACATGTCGCTCGCTGACGAGCGGCTCGGCCGGCATTCGCACGAGGTGATCTTCTGTCCGGTGGCGATCGAGCGGCAGCCGGTGCTGCCGGGCTGCAAGCGCAGCGGCGTGCGCGGCTACGTGTGCGGCGACGAGGACGCGCCGGGTGGCGAGCGGCCACCGCGATTTGTCGGCGACGTGCCGCCGGGGCAATATCTGATGATGGGTGACAACCGCGACAACAGCGACGATGGGCGCAGGTGGGGGTTCGTCCCGGAAGAGAACCTGGTCGGCAAGGCGACCCGGATCTGGTTCAATTGGGATTGGGGCCGGTCCGGCGGTCCGCTGTGGAGCCGCATCGGCTCCGCCATTCAGTAGCGCGCAGTGCAGGCGGTCGCGCGCGCCGAGGATAGCAGCGATGCGTAGCAGGCAAACGGGCATCACCGCGATCGGCTGGCTGGTTCTGCTGACGCCGTTCGCGATCGTGGGCTATGCCGGGCTGCGTCTGGCGCCGATCTATCTCAATTACATGAAGGTCGTCAAAGCCATGAATCAGGTGGGCGGCGAGCTCAAGGGCAATGCCGACCCCGGCTCGATCCGCGGCTCGATCGACCGGCATTTCGAGGTCGACATGGTGGAGTATCCGACCACCAAGGACATGAAGATCACGCGTGAGGGCGGCGTCTGGGTAGTCGAATCGCGCTACGAGGACGAAGCGCCGCTGTTCGGGAACATCTCGTTGCGCGTCGTATTCGACAAGACGGTGAGGATCGGTGCCGGAGGCCCCGGGTAGCGGCGCACCGACCGCCATGGCGGCCGCCGACGGGCCGTCGGCGTGGGTGCGTGAACGGTTGGGCTACGAGCCGCGCGATCCGGCGCTGTTCTGCGCCGCGCTCACCCACCGCAGCGCCGCCGGCGCCAACAACGAGCGGCTGGAATTCCTCGGCGACGCCGTGCTCAATCTGATCATCGCCCACGAGCTGTACACGGCCTTCCCTCAGGCCGCGGAAGGGGACTTGAGCCGGCTGCGGGCGCGGCTCGTCAGCCGCGAGCCGCTCGCCGAAGTGGCCGCAGCGCTCGGGCTCGGGGCGATGCTGCAGCTCGGCTCAGGGGAGTTGCGCAGCGGCGGCTCTCGCCGCCAGTCGATCCTCGCCGACGCCTTGGAAGCTCTGTGCGGGGCGATCTTCCTCGACGGTGGTCACGCGGCCGCGCGCACCGCCGTCGTGCGGCTGTTTGCGCCGCGCATTGCGGCGCTCCCGGCACCGGCGGCGCTCAAGGACGCCAAGACGCGCCTGCAGGAGTACCTGCAGTCGCGCAGTCTCGCCCTGCCGCGCTACCGCGTCCTCAAGATCGACGGCGAGGATCATGCCCAGACCTTCAGGGTGAGCTGCGAGGTGCCGCACCTCGAGCTCATCGTCGAGGGCGACGGCTCGACCCGTCGCCGCGCCGAGCAACAGGCGGCGGCGCGCATGCTCGAGCGCATTGCCGCCACGCCCGCCCTCGGAGGGGCCTCGTGAGCGCGCCGGGCGCGGCTGACACGGGCGCGCCGGGCGCGGCTGACACGGGCGCGCCGGCTGCGGCTGAGTTTCGCAGCGGCTCCGCGGCGCTCGTGGGCCGTCCGAACGTCGGCAAGTCATCGCTCCTCAACGCTCTGCTCGGTGAGAAGCTGAGCATCGTCACCCCGCGCCCCCAGACCACGCGTCACCGCATCCTCGGAGTCGTGAGCCTGCCGCAGGCGCAGATCGCTTTCATCGATACTCCCGGGCTGCACGCGCACGCCGCCCGTGCGCTCAACAAGGCGATGAACCGCACGGCAACCAGCGCGCTGGCTGAAGCCGACCTCGCGGTGCTGGTGCTCGAGGCGGGCCGTTGGACCGCGGAGGATCAGCTGGTGCTCGAGCGCATCGCGCGCGCGGGCCATCCGGCCATCGCGGCGGTCAACAAGATCGATCTGGTGCGCCCGCGCGAGCGGCTGCTGCCGTATCTCGCAGAGCTCGGCAAGCGCCACGCGTTTCTCGAGCTGGTGCCGGTGTCGGCGCTCAAGTCCGACAACGTGCAGGACCTGAGGCTCACCATCGCCGCACACCTGCCGCGCGCGCCGGCGCGTTTTCCCATCGGTGAGCTCAC
>Ga0307477_10001488_pt1 | contig 19621 bp, 6 predicted proteins | sample atmos_gasesECM2C_FD_203316 | JGI IMG/M metagenome (GOLD analysis project Ga0307477, IMG submission 203316) | Hardwood forest soil microbial communities from Morgan-Monroe State Forest, Indiana, United States - atmos_gasesECM2C_515 | ecosystem: Environmental > Terrestrial > Soil > Temperate...
TTGTTCATCATAGATCCCACATCGAAACGGGCCGAGTTGGTGATGTTGAATACCTCCCAGCTCAGTTTCAGGTTCTGGCTCTCAGTGATCTTCCACGCTTTCGACAAACCCATGTCGATATTGAACGATCCCGGGCCGCGCAGTTCGTTACGCTGCCCGGACTCGCCAGGGAGTGAGTAACGAAACGAGTTGAGCGCGGCGGCTGGATCCTGGAAAACATTCGGAGTGGTACCACCTATGATGAATTGGCCAGTCTTGGGCTTTGATCCGGTCAGAATTCCATACGACTCAAGATCCCAGTTGGTGGACCAGTTGTTAAAGGCGTAGACATCAAACGGGAAGCCGGTAGACCAGCGCCACAGGCCTGAGATCTGCCAGCCACCGATAAGGGCATCCGCGATCTTGGACATGCCTGAACCGAACCGCTTGCCTTTGCCGACTGGAAGTTCATAGACCCAGTTGGCGTTGATCATGTGTGTGGTGTCGAAATCAGAAGGGGCGCGCAGTTGGTTCGGCATCCAGGCATTGATGATCTGGCTGGAGAACCCGAGCCCTTCGAACACGCTGATGCGCTCCGCATTGGAGCCGATATCAATCGACTTTGAGTACGTGTAATTCACGTCAAAGCTGAGTCCGCCGGAGTGGTGGCGCAGGCTGAGTTGCCCGGAGTTATAGGCGCTATTACCGATACTCGACCACGCGTCCAAGGAGGCCGTTTGGGCGGGGAAAAAAGCGTACGGAGTCTGCTGACCATTGATCGTCGCGCATGCAGGGATACATGGGCCACCGGTTGGGGTCGAGTATCCCCAGTATCCGGCCAGGTCAGCGGCGGCCAAAGCAGAGCTCTCATTGCCAACAACGCTATACCCGCCCGAGCCGTTTGGCGACATGCCGAAGCAGCCGAACAAATCATACATTGCCTGGGTCGCGGTGAAACTCGACGCGGTCCCTTCACCATACACGCAGGGGGGAGAACCGGAGGCATTCTCGGTGGGTCCAAAAAGAACTCCCCCGTTGGCGCTCGAAGCCATTTTAAAAACGTTCTCCCAGTAAGGGATCGGGGCAACCTTCTGAATGGGAAGCCCCGCCCGGTACTGTTTCGCCAAAGCCTGCGCCGCTTGATAGTAGGTGGTGCCGGACACTGGGTCTCTTAGGTTTGCCGGTTGCGCCAAGTCAATTTCCTGCAACAGCCGGTGGGCGAAACGGCCAACGTAGGACGCCTCAAGCACAAAGCCCTTCCCCAAGTCACGCGTGATCGAAAGGTCGAACACGTGTGAGTAGGGTGTCTTGAGCTTATCGTCCAGACCGAAAGTGATGTTGCCGGGGTTCGGATCCGGAACAATCGGGAACGACCCGCTGGGGGCGTTGGCATAGTAAGGGACACTCGGCGGTGAGGAACAACCTCCTCCGGGTGTCCCGTAATATGTGGACGGAATCGTGGTCAGACTGGTAAAACGGGAGGCGCAGTCCACTGTGATCGAGCCGGCCCCATTCCCATTCGAACTGCTCAGACCAAATCCGTTTTGGCGGTCAAACGAGCTCGAAATACCCTGACCGAAATGGTCATAGTACATCCCCCATCCTAGGCGAATGCTCGATTTGCCCGGTGCCCCCCAGATTTTGCGTCCAAGCCCTGAGTCTGCGCTCGGCGAATAGGCGATGGCCAGTCGCGGGGCCAGGTTCTTGTAGTCCCATCCCCAATAAGGCTTGGCGTGATTGGCCTGACCGCTCAGCGCAAACTGCAGCTCGTGATTTGGATCGAAGATCGGATTGCCGAGCGAATCCAACCCGGTCACAAAATAATTCTGTCCCATGTCTGCTGCTTTCCCGCGCTGCAGAAACCAATCGTGGGTACTGATGCTCGGAGCCACTTGCGTGCCGGAGGTTTCATAGGGGGGCTCCAGAAGCGAGTAACGCAGGCCGAAGGTCACTGTCAGATTCGGGCGCACCCGCCAGGAGTCTTGCGCATACCACTCCGCCTCCCAGTCGCGATAATCGCGGTGAACCGAGGTGCCTTCTGGCAAGGCGTTCAGATGCTTGTCCAGGTTGTAATTCGCGCTGACCTCACTGACGAGACCGGCCAAGTCGGTCACCGCAACGTCGTAGCTTTGGATAAAACCGCTGTCGACCGCTGGGTAATGCCCGGTAGCAGGATCCAGACTCACGCCGGCACCCGCGATAGTGGTGGGAGCCATCCAATCCTGGTTGGTTGTGGCACTGAAAAAAGAGGTTTGGTTGGACTTGCTGATGTTGTCAACCTTCCGCAAATTCACACCGAACTGCAAGGTGTGCTTTGACATCTGCTTCGAAACATCATCGACGAAATTCAGAACCGGCACATGACGCCCGACACTGGAACTAAATGCATTGATGTCGGACATGAAGCGGAAGTGGACAAAATGTGAGTTTTGGAGGCCCCGGTCATCGAAAGCCTGGCGGGTATAGCCGAAGCGGAAGTTATTGATCCACGATGTCTTGAAGCTTGCCGTATAACCGGCCGTGATGCCTTTGCTGGTGACCACCTCAATGACGGAGTTGGGCTGACCGGGGAATTGCTCTGCTCCCGCATTATTGTGATCTCCATCCAGCACGCCGCGCACAAACAGCCGATGGCTGCCGTTGGCTGTGAGGTTGTAATCGAGCTTGGCCACGTACATGTTGAGGTTATCGGGCCAGGGAGAGGCAAACGTATAGCCGAGCAAGTTATACCCATCACCGACCGCGGTGCTGTTGGGAGCCGGATATTGCTGGAGCACCTGCATCACAAAAGGGTTGGGCCCCGGGCAGGAGGGGAAGGTCGGACATAGGGCTGAGTTCGACGGAGGCGGCTGGCTACTGAAGTTGCAACTGCCGATCGAAGAGCAGTTTCGATCCAAGCTAGCTAAATTGGAGGGCGTCAAGGTCTGGAGAAGCGACGGTGTGCAAGCCGGATCTGTGCAATAGGTGATATATCCTTGTCGTAGTCCGTTGGTCGTCGCACTGCCGCTGGGAACGGTCTGCGTAACGATCTGGTCTTCACGTTTCCGCATTCCCTCATAGCTCAGAAAGAAAAATGCTCGATCTTTCTTAATGGGCCCGCCGACAAACGCACCGAAAGTATTCCGCAAAAGAAAGGCCGGTCGGTTGGGAAGTCCGCTGGAGATTTCGGCGGCCTTGTTGAACCAATCGTTAGCGGCGAAGGTGGGACGATAATATTCGTAAGCTCCGCCGTGGATGCTGTTGGTGCCGCTCTTCGTGACCAGGGCTACCTGGCCTCCGGAGGAGCGGCCGGTATCCGAATCAGAATTGGCGGTGGTAACGCGAAACTCCTGCAGCGAATCGAGGGGGACACGGATCGCACCCTGCAAGGCTCTCCCGCCGGCCTGATCGTTGTTATCCGTGCCGTCGAGAGTGATGTTTGTTTGGTCGCTACGGCCGCCATTTACCGTGCCGCTACGGCTATCGGAATCAAATCCACTCTGCGTCTGGCTATTGATTGCCCGACTGTTGCCGGTGTAAACCACCCCAGCCTGCAGGGTCAGGATGCTTGTGGGCTCACGGCCTTCGAAGGGCAGAGATTGAATCTGTTGGGCATCAAAGGCGTGCCCCATCGTGGCATTGTCGGTGTTGACCAGGTTGGCAGTCGCGTTGACCTCGACGGTCTCTATCCCTCCAGCTACTTGCACAGTCACATTGACCGTGGCAGGCGTGCGCACCAAAAGCTGAATGCCGGTCATTCTCACGTTTGCGAACCCACGCGCCTTCGCCATGAGTTCATAGGTTGCGGGTGGCAACTCGAGAAATTGGTACTCACCCTGAGAGCCTGTCGTGGCGTTGCGCGACAAACCGGTAGCCGGATCGCTGAGGGTAACTGTAGCGCCAACCACCACGGCACCGTTGGAATCGGAGACAGTGCCGCGCAAGGACGTCGTCGCAGATTGTGCAACGGTTAGCGCAGTGAGCGCGATGACAGTACCAATGAAAACAGCCAGTTGCCACGAGCGAGAACGCATGGAAATCCCCCTTCGCCGCCAATGCGGCCTTATTCCAATTACGTTTGCCCAGGAACTGAGACCACGAGAAACCCTGGGGACCCTTGATGGGGCGCTATTGTGCTCCCGCGGCACGGAAGCATTCAAGGTGAATTTACAGGTGAAACGATTGAATTCGGGCAAACAAGATTTGGGCGGTTATGTGACCAAGGGACAAAGTGGCGGGTGAAAACAAAAGGGGCGGATTTCTCCGCCCCTCGATCGAACTCCGCGCCAGCTAGAACGAATAGCGCGCGGTAATCTGCATAACCCGCGGCTGGCCTTGAATACTGATGAAGTTGGAGAAGTTACTCGGCGGCTGGTTCAGGTTTGGATCTAAGGGAACTCCGAATCCGCTACGACTGGGATCGAACGCGCCCATCTTCTGCGTGTTGGTCACGTTAAACACTTCCCAGCGGAACTGCAGCTCGTGACTCTCAGGAATTCTGGCCGAGAGCCCATTGAGGTGGAATGTTTTCCCGATGCCCATATCGAGAACAATGTATCCAGGCACGCGGAAGACGTTTCGCTCGCCGGTTTCTCCGGGGTAGGCGTTGCGGAAATGCTGGAACGCGTATGTTGTATTGCAGCCGAACAACTTCGGCGTGCCCATCGGATCCCTGGTTGGACATGCGTTGAAGTCCGCGGTCCGGGTTGCGTTGCTTTGGACTTCCCAGTTCGTGGCCCAGCGGGCGTCGTCGAAGACGCCGGTAGTGCCGTTGTAGAAGCCGACCGGCATGCCGGTGTTGAAGCGGAAGATGCCGGTCAACTGCCAGCCGCCAATGATGCCGTTCGCCACTTTGCCGGTATTTGCCAGCAGGGACTTCCCGGCACCAATCGGAAGCAGCCAAACAGTATTGACGTTGATCTGGTGCCTGGAGTCGAAGTCGGAGTTGGAATACATGTCATGCTGTCGGAAGGGATTGAGGATGAAAGACTCTCCGTTGTATCCGCCACCGGTTTGCAGACCGGAAGAATCATCCAGCGAATGGGACCAGGTGTAGTTGAAATCCGCCGTCAGGCTGCTGGTTCGAATCTTGTACGAAGCCGCAAGTCCATGGTAGTTGGAGTTGCCAATGCTGCCCCATGCACTCAGAGCTCCATACTGGGGTTGGTAGAAGGCATTCGCTCCCAGAGTCGAGATGCCGTCAATGATCGCCTGCGTAGTTGTGTAGTCGCCACCGACGTCGTTGATCAGCTGGTAGATGGCCTGAGTCGACGTAAACGACGGATCGTATCCAAGGTTGCCCGCCGCTCCTGGAAACAGGTTCTCGAAATAGGGAATGGCTGCGATGGAACTGGTGGCCACTCCTTGACTTCTCTGCTTGGCCAGCATGGTCCCGGCTGTGTACCAGTCCATTTTGGATTGGGGATCCACTAAGTCGATGGGCTGCATGATGTCGCGCTGCGCCAGCAGATGACGCCCCATACGCCCGAGATAGCTGATCTGGAGCATCGTATTCCTGGCCATCTGGCGTTCGAAGGTCGCGCTCCAGGAATAGCTCTTGGGAGTGACGAGATTCTGATCAAGGGAGGACTCGATTCTCAGAGAATTGTCGCCCGGCTGTGTCTGCGGGAACGAAATGGACTGCACCACCGGAGGAGCCGGCATTACACCTCGAATCGGTTGATCGATACCGGTGAAGAGCGGACCGAGGTTCACTCCCCCCGTACAATGCCCGGCACTTCCAAAATAGGCTGAGTTTGGATCCTGGTAGGGCGAACAACCCACATCGTAGGTATTCGGCCCTACTGTAAACGACGATCCAAAGCCTAGAGTGTTGCGTACGTCGAAGAAGGTGGCCAACGCCTGGCCGAAGTAGTCGCCGTTGATCGCGAAACCTCCTCGAATGACTGACTGGTTGTTTTCGCCGAAGACTCGCGACAGAAGGCCAGAACTGAAATTCGGCGACCACGACACACCGACGCGCGGCTGGAAATCCGTCTTGTCCCAGTTGTACATCGGCGATTTCCCGTTGGCTGGTCCAGACAGGTTGACGTTGATGGGGTTGGTATAATCGATTCCCTGCTTCGCATTTTGCTCCCGCAACTGCAGGTACGCACCAAGAGGGACGTCCGGTTTTGTCTCGAAACCGGAGACCTCATAAATCGGCCGTGCCAAGCCATAACGAAGACCCAGGGTAATGGTCAGGTTCTTTTTTGCCTTCCATGTGTCCTGAACGTACCCTTCATAATCCTGGCCGGCGAAGTTGCGAGTAGTAGGCGTTCCTGGAGGTGTTAGCTGCAAGTCATGGCCGTAAGTGTAATCGGCCGTGTACTGGGTAAACCGGCCAATCAACGCCGTCATCGCGTTCTCGGCACTCGATCCATCCCCGGTGAAAAGGGCGAACCCGTCGTTGGCTAAAACGTAATTGCTTAAGGGTGCGCGCAGCAGGTTAGTGAGGTAGTACGAAGGATTCGTGATCGCCTGGTCGTAGGCATTGGAATAACTGGTGCGTATGTTGTTGCTCTTGGAAACGTTTACCCCGAACTGAATGGTGTGGTTACCCTTGACCCAACTCAAATCGTCAACCCAGTTCTGCACCGGAGTCACGCGCGACAAAGAATACAGCTCATTTGTGGGGTAGTAGACGAATCGAAAATCGATGTCGTTGTGGAACAGATCGCCACCCTTGGTGAACGACTGGCGGGTATAGCCATAGGTGAATTTGTTGACCAGATTGTTGTGAATCGTCCACGTGTGACCAACCGCAAAGCCCCATGGATGATCCCACTCGTCGGGGGCCGGGGTGTCCGGATAGGCAGGAACTCCGCCCCATTTGTCATAGATCACATTGGTGCGGGCGAAGATGGTTTGATGGCTGGTGAGGTTGAAGTCCAGGCGCGCCGAGTGCGAGTGCAAGCGAACGGGGGTACTGGCGTTGAATCGGAATCCCCCGACGTTCATGCCGTCCCCAATGGTGTTGTCGTTGGCAGGATACTTTGCCGCTGCCGCCGCTAACGTGTCGACGCCGGCCTGGTTAAGGCCCTGAATATCAGGGAAAATCGTACTTAACTGGGTAGCGTCAAGCGTCACAATCGAACCTGGACTGCTGCATGCCGCGTCGGCGCAAAGGTGGAATTTCAAAAGGCCTTGTCCCATGCTGGGGAAGGGAACCGGGGAGCCATTCGCCGCCAGGACGGGGGTTTGGCTGGCATCAGTGCGCCCTTCATAGCTGTAGAAGAAGAACATCCTATCCCTCACCACCGGACCACCGACTGCACCACCGAAGGTGTTGCGAATCAGCGCCGGGCGAGGAACGTCGGCGTGGTTGTTGAACCAGTCATTGGCGGTAAAGATGGTGTTGCGGTTGGATTCAAAGGCTGCGCCATGCCAGGCGTTCGAACCGGACTTGGTCACCAGCGCGATCTGCGCGCCGGACGACCTTCCGCCGCCGGCTCCTGAGTTGAGGGTTGCAACGCGGAATTCTTCGATGGCCTCGGAGTTCAGCCGGAGCACGGGCCCTTTCTCGGCGTTCGGGACGGTGCTGTCGGTCTGGGCCGGCCCAATCGCGTTGCTGTAGGCTTCGTTGATGTCCACGCCGTCGAGGGTGACGTTCGACTGGTCAGCACGGCCACCGGCGACATAGCCCTCTTTTGTGACTCCGGGCTGCAGCGTAAGCAGCGACAACACGTTGCGGGCTTCCAGCGGCAACTGTGTAATCTGCTGCGAAATGAAGTTGTTTCCCAGACTCCCGTCCTGGGTATCGACCATCACCTGGCTGGATTCAGCATTGACAGTGACTTCTTCGGTGATCGCACCCACCAGCATAGTGACGTCGATCGTGTTCGCTTTAGCGATAAGTACATGGATGCTTTGCAGCGTCTGCTTACGGAAACCGCTAGCCTGCACTTCCAGCTTGTAGTCTCCGGGAGTGAGTAGGTCGAACGAGTAGTGGCCTTCCGGGCTGGTCTTCTGCGTGCGGGTCGTCGCGGTCGCGGCATTTGTGAGGATGACCGTTGCATTGGCAATGACGTTACCTTGTTGATCCTTAACAACGCCGCTAAGAGACGTATTGCTGGTCTGAGCAAACGCAACGCTGCCCAGGAGAAGGAACAGACAGACCACTCGCATAAATCCGGAAAAACGGTGACTCTGCACCGCGATTAAAGTCATACATCCCCCCTTGCGCCGCAAAGGCGGCCCCTTCCAATTACGTTTGCCCAGGTATTTGAGGCCACGAGATCCTGGGGACGCCTGATGGGGCGCTATTGTGCGCCTGCAACACAGAAATGTTCAAGCTGTATTTGTTGTGTGAAACGATTGAATGCTGGCGGAATCGCAGCACGCTGGCAATTTGACCGTAGGATAGTTTTCAGGAGTTCGAAAACGGGAAGTGAATGCCAGTCTATGCAGTCGTTTTCTGATGGAGGCTAGAAAGACAATGAATCCTCCTGGGCGGAAAATTTCGAGGCTGCGAATCCCTGATCAATCGGACCCAAAAAAGGGATTTTGTCCGCCCGAGTGGCTCATTGCGCTTTCCCGTCAACCGCGATCGAGCGTATTACCGCCCCTTCCTGCGGCTAGAACTCGTACCGCAATGCGAACTGCATGACTCGCGGGTTCGTGAGCAAGCCGCTGAAAGTTCCGAATGAGCCCGCCTGATCGATGTTATTAGTCACGGAGTTCACATCGAATTCAGGATGGTTCAACACATTGAATACCTCCCAGCGGAATTTCAACAGATGCGCTTCGGAGTAAGGCATGGTCCAGGTTTTACTTAGAGCCGCGTCCAGACCCGCGTAGCCAGGCCCACGAACCTGGCTGCGTCCTCCGGCTTCGCCGGGGAAATCATGGCGAAATGCGCCGATCCCGGTCGGACCGTTCGGATCAGGAAACAGGTTCGGCACCTGATTCGGGAATGCACTGCTCTGCTTGGTCACTCCTGTCTTCGCAGGACCGATCTGCGTGGCCGCGCCGCCCAGTTGCCAGTTCGTGGGCCAGGTGCCGCCGTTGCCGATGGTCAAGGGGAATCCGCTGGTCCAGCGGGCAAGGCCGGAAAGCTGCCAGCCGCCAATGAAGGCATTGGTAAAGCCGTTTGCATTCCGGGCCAAGAGCTTTCCCTTGCCGAAAGGCAACTCGAAGATGAAGTTGCTGTTCAGTTGATGAGTCGTGTCGAAGTCCGAGATGCCGCGCTGCTGGTTCGGGTCCCAGGAGTTGATGATGTTTCCGCTGATGCCGCCTCCTACGCCGTTCCAAGGCTGTACCCGCTCAGCGGAGGATGAAAGATCGATGGACTTCCCGTAGGTGTAATTGACGTCAAACTGCACGCCGTGCGACATGCGCTTGCGCAACGTTACCTGCAAGGCGTTGTAGTTCGCATTTCCGATCGAGCGCCACGCGTACAGCGAGTGGAACTGACTATTGAAATACGCGTTCGGGCCAAGGACTGTTGCATAGTGATTGAGCGAACATGGATTGCCATTGGAATAGGTGCAATTTGCCAATCCAGCTTGCATGCCGGCGATACCGGCCACGCCCAACGAATTGAAATCGGACCCGGCATAGTCAATGGCGGAGAGAGCGGTGGTTTCGTTAAAGGTGTAACAATTGTACAAATCGTAGGCTGCCTGCAGGGGATCGGTTGTGAACGCATAAGGACCGTTCCCACTCACGTTCCCTGTGCAGGAAAGATTGTATTGGTCACCGGGCTGCAAGGGCGCAATCATATTCTGCCAGTATGCAGCGGTGGGGCCGACCAATGCAGGCGTAATCGAACTCGTTGGAGTACCTTGCGCTGACAACTCGGAAAGGCGGCGAGCCGCTGAAAAATAGTTGACCTTTGATGTCTTGTCCACGAGATCCAGCGGCATGGCCAAATCTTCCTGAGCCAGTAAGCGGTGCGAAAGGCGTCCTACGTAAGAAACTTCCAGACTCAAGCCATTCGCTAACTCGCGACCGACAGACAGATCAAGCGTGTACGAATAGGGCGTCTTGAGGTGGTCATCCAAGCCCCAGAAGATTCCGAGACCGGTACCCGAGGACGGCGGAGTATAAGGAAAGCCCCCTTGCGGTGTCGGTGGCGCAAAGGGAGTTACGCCATCGAACAACGTCGTCGGGACGGACGTTAGGCTGGTGAGCCGGGGAGCGTTACTGGCGGTCGGCAGTACGGAGTTGGTGAGATTGGTGGAAAGCCCAAACGATCCGTTCTGATCGAAGGATGAAAGCAATCCGGGCCCGATGTGATCGTAGGCCATTCCGAACCCGCCACGGATGACGGTCTTGTCGCCTTCACCGACTAGGCGGCGCAACCAACCACCGTCCGGGCGCGGCGTGTAGGCGAAAGAAACCTTCGGAGCAAAGTTGTGATAGTCCCAGCCGTAGTAGCCCATCTTTCCGTTCGCCGGGCCTGCCAGGTTAAAAGACACCACGGGGTCCTGGTTTGAGCCAATCCCATTTCGCATGTTCTGCTCTCTCTGCTTGAACCACTGCGCCATGCTCACAGTCGGAGTCACCTCCGTGCCGGTTGTTTCCCAGGGTGGAGAGAACAACGAGTAACGCAGGCCGAGATTGACGGTGAAATTGGGCTTCACCTTATAAGAGTCCTGAATGTAGAACTCGTATTCGTCGGCGCCCCAATGCCTGGGAACCGGCGCACCTTGGGGTAAGGCGGTACCCGTCTTGTCGAAGTTGAAGAAGGCGTTGTACTGGGTAACCATGCCGAGCAACGCGATGGCAGGGTAGTCGTACTGATTGTTGAAATTATTACTCACCGCGGGGAAGCCGCTGTTCGCGGGATCGAAGGGGCTGGGAGTGTTGGCAAATCCCGCGGTGTCAAGCGCCGAGACGTTGGTGACGCCATTCGGGAATGAGTTGATGAAGTTGTTGCGCGGGCTGCGGATGAATCGCAGATTGGTTCCGAACTGCAAGGTGTGTTTACCTTTGACCCAGGAGAGGTCGTCGACGAGATTTTCGACGATGGAGCGAAAATCCTGGCCGCGGGTAACCGCCAGGCTGGAATCGATGGGAGTGCTGTTGTCATTCAGTCCGCGGAAGAAGATCACCGGAGTCGAATCGTTATTGCCGGGCTGTCCCCAACTCTGGCGTGTGTATCCCCAGTGGAAGTTGTTTAGCAACGTGGGCCGGAGAGTTGCAGTGTAGCCGACCGTGAATCCCTTGCTGTAATCCGCCAAGCTGGTCAGAGGGGCGCCGCCAGGAAGATAGGGCGCACCTGCTTGCACATCATTGCGCAGAGCGCCGCGCCAGAACAGGTTGTGGTTGCCGTTTTGCGTGAGTTTGTAGTCCACGCGGGCGATGTACCAGTTTTTGTTCGTCGGGATGGGTCCGCGGAAGCGATAACCCAGGAAATTGAATGCGTCGCCCTGCGAGTTGTCGTTGGCATGCGGGAAGGATTGCAAATAGCTTGAACTGCCGCAGCAGATAACCGGATCGGGGCCGATTCCGTGGGGATCCATGCTTGCCAGGTCATTTGCAGTGAGCCCAAAGATTCCGGCGGGAATGTTATATAGAGTTCCGCTTACGCCGGCCACTTGAGCGGCCGGACATTGCGATGCGTTAGCGCACTGGTACTGGACAATCCCATCGCGAAACCCGTCGCTGGGCACAATGCGGACATCACTTTCCTCTTCGCGTTGGCGAGCGGCTTCATAATTGGCGAAGAAGTACAAACGGTTCTTGAGAATCGGCCCGCCGACCGATCCGCCGAAGATGTTGCGAATCAATTTAGGGGGCAGATTCTCGGCGCCACTTTGGATCTGGGCCGACTTCACAAAATAGTCGTTGGCGCTGGTGTAGGTATTGCGGAGATATTCGTAGAGCGAACCGTGAAAGTTGTTGGTGCCGCTCTTTGTAACCAGAGAAACCTGGGCGCCCGAAGAACGGCCCGCGTCGGCCCCGTAATTGGTTGTGGTTACTCGGAATTCCTGCATCGAATCGAGAGTGACCGGGAGTACCGACGAGAAGGCGTAGCCGTTGACCTGGTCGTTCACATCCACGCCGTCAAGGGTGATGTTCGTCTGGTCGCTGTGAGCGCCGTTAACGGCACCATTGCGAGTGTCGTTGGTCTGCGCATTCAAGCTTTCGCGGTGTCCGAAGTAGGTAACACCGGCCTGCAATGTCAGCAGGTCGGGGACGTTGCGTCCCTCCAGGGGCAGCTGCTTGACCTGAATTTCATTGAAGGCGTTACCGATCGAGGCGTCGGTCGTGTTAATCGCGGCGGCTTCGGCACTTACCTCGACGGTCTCTGTTGAGGTTCCGATAGACAATTTCACGTTAACCGTCGCGGGAGTATCAACGAGCAGTTGCAATTGCTTCTGCTGATACTTGCTGAAGCCGGTCATTTCGACGGTCAACTCGTAGGTACCTGGTTGAAGCTGCAGGAACTCGTAGCTGCCGGTGTCGCTGCTCGTTGCAGTGCGCTGGATACCACGATCGGAACTCGTCAACGTGACCATGGCGTGTGCAACGGCGGCGCCGCTTGAGTCGGTCACTGTTCCGCGCAAAGAGGTCGATCCCGTCTGAGCCACTGAATTGCTGCCGAATGCCATTAACATCCCAACCACAATTGCGACTACACGTATGCGACACCGCATCGAGGTCTCCTTCACTTGCAAGGGCATAACAACTGAGTTTTTGTTTACCCGCAACCCTGGGATGGGCAGAAACGACCTTGCATCTAATTGTCGAGAAAGAGCAACTGCAGGACCAAGATGCGTGATCGAATTTTCAGCGCGTTACGTTCGGCGGGGATGAGCAACGTACAGGTTTTCACATTTTCACATACGGAGAGTCATACCCCCAGGCCTCTCATCGCTACATAACAACGAAAACATTGAGATAGACACAAGGGAACTGACACGCACGCCAGAATGTTCTTCCTCTCTAATTCACGTTCCGATGAAAAAAGGCCGACGCGGCGAGAATCACCGCGGGAAAGCACTCCAGCGTGTAGCGAGGCTCGGGATTTTCGAGACTCCCGAGAAACAGAGAGCGCAGCACGGCAAACACGAGAAGCATCCCGATCCCAAACGCTGCGCGGCCGCGCACGAAGCCGGTCAATCCCATCACTACATAGGCGAGGTTAATCACGCCAAAGGCGAGGCTGAGTGCAAGCCAGCGGTGGTCATCATTGAATTCCCACCAGCGCGGGTCGGATGGAAACAATTCGGTTCGCGGGCGCAGCCACATATCAGCGATGCGAAGCGCCGGGAGCCAGACGTAGTAACGAAGTGGGGCAGCGTGGATGCGTTCCTCCGCCAGCGCGGCGAAGTGCGTGTCGATCTCCGGAGTCACCTCGTGGCTCACATTGTATTCGGAGAAGAGGTCGGCGGTCTGCTTCCGTTGCTCGGAGGAATCGAAGGCGCGATGCGGAAGCCGGCTGAAATCGATGTCAGAGCCGGGGACCGGCCAGTAGATCTCCTGCACTGAAACGTAATCGGCCATCCATGTTTTTACCCAGCGGTTGAAACCCGGCATTAAAGGTTCGTCGGAATCGTTGGCATACCGTGGAGCAAGAGGTTGAAAGCGGTGAAGGGTGTGGAGGTTCCGCACGGTCCACGGAATCAGAGGCGCAAGAGCGCCACTTGCTACGAGTACGCCGGCCAGAATGATTCGGGACGTTGTAAATTCCCGCTCCGTGGAATCCGTCGCTCGGCGGAGAACCTTCAACAGCAGCCACAACAGATATGCGCCGATGGACGCTAACAAAATGCCGCCGTCGGGCCTGAGAAGAATGGCTCCTCCGATAGCCGACCCGCTACCAAGCCATGCCAGGCGTGGCCTGGCGGATGCTCCTCCAATATTCAGACCACGAAATGCGAGATCGAACGCGAGTGCGGTGAAGAATATTTCGAGCGTCTCGGTCAGCGCAGCGGCGGCATAATTCGCAAGGAAGGGGCAAATAGCAGCAAGCAGGAACGCGGCTTTCGCGGCGCGTCCGGAAAACAGGCGGAGAGCCATGTCGGCAATCAGGAAACAGGTCGCCAGATCGAATGGCACTTGCGCGAGCAAGACAGCTCGGAAGTTGTCGCTGCCGAACAGCCGGAAGATGGCGGCCATGAATGCGGGATAACCGGGCAGGCGCGAGAGCGTCGGCATGATCGCGCCCGAGTTCGTAATCCCGTAAATGCCGTGCAGCCAGTTTTTGGCGATGTCGGCGTACAAACGAGAGTCATCGACCACGCCCGGAGCACGGAAGACCAGAAAGAGGCGGAAGGCCAATCCCACCAGGGTGATCCCGATGAAAAACCGCGCGTGCTTCCGGATCATTTCGCGCATCAGCGCCCCGCTGCGCATCATAGCGCGTCGAGGCTGCCCCGGCGGAGGGAAACTGCATCTTATGACTCTGAGCAGCTACTCACCCGGCGTTTCCGAGAATTGACCGTGTGCCCGCAGCAGCATACGATGAAAACCGTCTCTCATGGCTGAACCTGTCTTCTATGATCCGCAACGCGCGCGCTGGAAACGGCTGCGCCGTCTCTTTGACGTCACGGCTGTTCTGGTTTCGGCGCTTCTCATTTTCTTCGTCTATAGCGCGCTGCGTGACGAGCCCTTACCCGAACTTCTGTTTTTCCCGCAGAAGCGTCCTTTAAGAGCACTCAAGGAAACGGATAAGGAGAAAGCCAAAGAACGCGCCAAGAAGGCTGCTGCCCGTTCTCACCGCAAAACCAAGCTGGCCGCCTCGCAAGTCAAACTGAATCAGGAAGAAGGTATCCGCGCCGCTTTTTATGTCCCATGGGATGCAGCGAGTTTTTCCTCCCTTCGCTCTTACGCTCACCAGATCGACATGCTGTTTCCGGACTGGCTGCATGTCTTCACGCCAGATGGCCGCCTGCAGGGAGTCGACGACCAGACCAACAAGTATTTCGATGTCGTGCAAGCGAACAGCGTGCTGCCGGTCGATGACAAGGTCATGCCGTTTTTGAAGACGGACAATCCGGCCATGGAAGTCTTCCCTATGGTCAACAACTCCGACGGCGCGAACTGGGTGGACGTGTCGGAGTTCCTGAACAATGCCGATGCGCGCGCGCTTTTCCGGAAACAAGCGGGACAGTTTCTGTCGTCAGGGCACTTCCGGGGATTGATGATTGATTTCGAGGCCTTCCCGCCCAGCGGCCAGCCTGGCTACGTCGCTTTGCTGCGGGAAATTTCCGCGGATCTTCATGCGCACGGCTTGAAACTGTACGTGGCCGTGCCGCCTCACAACGAAGAATTCGACTACCCGTCGATCGCGACCGCAGCGGACGGCGTCATTCTGATGAACTATGACGAACATTATCCGGGAGCGGCATCCGGACCCGTGTCCTCGCAGGACTGGTTCGAACAGAACCTGAAATACGCAACGGGGGTGATTCCGAAGGAAAAAGTCATCTGCGCGATCGCAAACTACGGTTATGACTGGGTGCAGAAGCCGAAAAAGGGGACCTTGCCGCCTGAGATTCACGACAGCACGGTCAGCGTGCAGGATGCCTGGCTGGCTGCGCGGGACTCGGACGAGGACGTCAATTTCGATGACGATGCGATGAATCCTCACTTCAGCTATCTCGACGAACGCAACCTGCGACACGACATCTGGTTTGTCGACGCGGTGACAGCGTTGAATCAGATGCGAGCTGCGCAGTCGATGGGGATCAAGACATTTGCGTTGTGGCGACTGGGCAGCGAGGACCGTTCGCTGTGGCGAGTGTGGGATATGCCGGGCGACACCGGGGCACCCGACAAACTGCGTGACGTTCCCCCGGGTGCCGAGGTCGACATGGAGGGCCAGGGCGAGATTCTTCGCATTGAAGATAAGCCCGCTCACGGCACGCGCGACATCAGCGTGGACGCGAACAGCAAGATGATTGACGACGAAGTATTTCAGACCTTGCCGGAACCGTATCGCGTAGCGCGCTATGGCTACTCGCCGAACAAGGTCGTGATCACATTTGATGATGGCCCTGATCCGGAGTGGACTCCGAAGATTCTCGACGTTCTTAAGGAGAAGCACGCGACGGCGACCTTCTTTCTGATTGGAATTCAGGCCGACAAGTTCTCAGGTCTGGCGAAGCGGATTAGAGACGAAGGCAGCACGATCGGGAACCACACGTTCACGCATCCTGACGTCACGAACATGTCGACTCCGCTCATCAAAGCGGAATTGAATCTCACGGAGCGGCTGTTCGCCAGCATGTTGGGGGTGCGGACTACGCTGATGCGGCCTCCGTATGCCATCGACGAAGAACCGGACACGGCCGACCAGGTTCGCCCGCTCGAGATTCCGCAGGAGATGGGCTACATCACGGTGGGCAACCGGATCGACCCCAACGACTGGAGCGAGAATCCGCGTCATACCGCCGAGCAGATCACTGACTACGTGCTTTCGCACCTGCCGCCGTGCCGCGTGGAGGACCTGCGCTGCGGCAATATCGTGCTGCTGCACGATGGTGGCGGCGATCGCTCTGAGACGGTGCGCGCTCTACCCATGATCATTGACGGTGTGCGCGCCCGAGGGTACGAGATCGCGCCCGTCTATGAACTCCTGAACATGAAGATCACTGACGTGATGGCTCCGCTGCCTCGTGGCGAGCGATGGGCGGCGCGGCTGGATCGGCTGGGCTTCTGGTTGTTCGACGTCGGCGTCGTCGGGATCACCTGGATATTCCTGATCGGCGATCTGCTGATGACTGGGCGCCTTATCTTTATTGGCGCCGCAGCAGTGTACGACCGGGTCCACGAAAAGATCTTTGGCAAGCCCGCTCAGGTTGCGTCCTACAAGCCGAAAGTCGCGGTGCTGATTCCTGCCTATAACGAAGACAAGGTTATTGAGCGCACGGTGCGCGCGGCTCTGAACTCGAATTACCCGAACCTGCGAGTGATCGTGATCGATGATGGGTCAAAGGATCGGACTTTGGAGGTGGCGCGCAATGCCTTCAAAGCGGAAGCAGCATCGGGCAAGGTGCTGATCCTCGGCAAGCGGAATTCCGGGAAGGCCGAGGCACTGAATTATGGCATCGAGCACATTGGCGACGCAGAGCTATTTGTGGGTATCGACGCCGACACCATCATCGCTGGCGACGCGATCTCCAGACTGGTTCCCCACTTCATCAATCCGAAAGTTGGAGCGATCGCGGGGAATGCCAAGGTGGGCAACCGAGTCAACGTCTGGACGCGGTGGCAAGCGCTGGAATATATCACCAGCCAGAACTTTGAACGGCGCGCGCTCGACGTCCTGGGAGCGGTCAGCGTCGTGCCGGGTGCAATCGGGGCCTGGCGTGTGTCGGCCGTGCGCGAAGCTGGTGGCTATCACATTGACACAGTTGCGGAAGATGCAGATCTGACCATGGCGCTGCTGCGCCGAGGTTACCGCGTCGAGTACGAAGACATGGCGCTCGCCTATACCGAGGCGCCGACGAATGCGAATGGCCTGATGCGCCAGCGGTTCCGCTGGTCGTTTGGAATTCTCCAGGCTGTGTACAAGCATCGCGGCGTCTTCGCGCGCAAGGGTGCGCTGGGTTGGGTCGCGCTGCCCAATATCGTCATCTTCCAGATTCTTCTGCCGCTCGTTTCGCCGCTTATCGATATTATGTTCGCAGTCGGTACCATCTGGTACTTCATCCAGAAACACTTCCACCCGGATTCCACCGATCCAGCCAGCTTCCACAAACTCGTGCTGTTCTTCTTTGCGTTCCTGGTGATTGACTTCTTTGCCTCGGCGATTGCTTTTGCCCTTGAGCGGCGCCGCCCCGATGACAAGGAAGACCCCTGGCTACTCAGCCAGGTCTGGCTCCAGCGCTTCGCCTATCGTCAGCTATTTTCGATTGTGCTGTTCAAGACGCTGAAGCGCGCGCTGGAAGGGCGCAAATTCGCCTGGGACAAGCTGGAACGCACGGCGGCGGTGAAGTACGTGCCCGCCGAGACTCACGATTCTGTGAACGTGCCCTAGCCACAACTCTAACTCCCCTCATGAGCGCTAACTTAAGTAGGATTCCTTCCGGTTAGCCGGCGATCCGGGAGCTCTCTCGCGCGAATCGCGAGGCCACAAGCGCTCACCTTACAAGGATAGCGCGTTTATCAGGACTGCAAACCGACGAGGGCAAGCCTCGAGCTGGTCAGCTTTTAATTTTCACTTCTTGGGGCTCTCTTCTAGGTCTTTGTAGACGACATGCCCTTCGTGACGGCACCCCTTCTGTTCTCCTAGCGAGAGAGGTATCACTTTCTCGTTTGCCAGCACTGAGTCGCACCGCATGTAATTCTCAAACCCGGGCGCTGAAAATACGAACAGCACGCTGACGGTCTCGGTCCCCGCGTTCTTTACACTTACCCAGGTATTCGCCGGAATGAACACCGTTCCCCCTGCGTGCAGATCGCGTTCCTGGTCTCCAAGGTGAACGTGAACGATTCCTTTTTCGATATATACAATTTCATCCTGCCCGAGGTGCTTGTGTGTTGGAAATTCGTCTCCGGGAGCCATGTCCTCGGTTCCCATAACGAGGTGCTGAGAACCGTTGTTTTTTGGGCTGACCTTCAGCATGAAGTCTCCAGGAGGAGGTTCTCGCCAAATCCGCCTCTCACCCTCATCTTTCTCCAGCAGGAGCAGTTTAGGAGCAGCCTGGGACGTGGTTACGGAACTGGATTGTGCTGATCGAGTTTGAGAGACGCAAACCGCAACGAGCAGCGCAGCCATTGTCGCAACTGTTGTCCTAACTGAATTTGAGTTCATCGCACATCCCCTTTTCGGGAGTCGGGCGACCCGATGGTACCACTGTCCCTGTACGGGTACGTCGTCGAATTGCGCCCGAGAGCTGGATAAACTCCGAAGCAATGACGCATTAAGTAGCGCTTATGTTTTACAAGCGCTAGACGTAAGCAGGACAAATTGGAAGTGGACCGCCCTAATCCGTTTCCGGCAGCGACCGACTTTGGCCGCGTTTGGCTGTTGACGCCCTGCGTTCCACGCCCCTATTGTCTCGCCCATGACTAAGAGCGAATATCTCACCGAATACGACGGAATCGTCAAGACCATGCGGCTTTACATTGATGGAAGCAAGCAAGGCAAGAGCGAGGTTATGCGCCCTGCCTTCCACCCTGACGCATCATTCTTCGGCTACGCCGGGGAGCAGCTTGCCACGGGAACGAAGTTCCTTTTTGACTGGATCGACAAGAACGGTCCGGCTCCCAAGATCGAGCCACGCATTGTCAGTGTGGACATAGTCGATTCGATTGCCGTGGTTCGTCTTGAGGTCGCGGGCTGGTCCGGAAACCTGGCGGGCTCGGATGTCCGGATGTCTGATCTGTTTACGCTGCTCAAAATGCCCAGTGGATGGAAAATCATCCAGAAGGCGTTTCACTGGCACGCCTGAGTCGCAGAGTTTCTGGTGTATAGTCTTTCGGCATAATCTTCCGCGGGGGTTTGGGGATGCCTGAGCGGAGCACTCCACAAAGAACTCTGGAGTCATGGAAGCAGATCGCGGCGTACTTGGACCGCAGCGAACGCACTGTGCGGCGCTGGGAGGCAAGTGAGGGATTGCCCGTCCACCGCCGCGAGCACGAAAAGCAGGACACTGTCTTCAGCTACCGGCACGAGATCGAGGCCTGGAGCCGGTTACGCACCAGGTGCCCGGCGAAATCTTGTGCGATGAGGCCGAGAGCCTTCCCCAACTCAAACCCGCGG
>Ga0307477_10001489_pt1 | contig 19611 bp, 17 predicted proteins | sample atmos_gasesECM2C_FD_203316 | JGI IMG/M metagenome (GOLD analysis project Ga0307477, IMG submission 203316) | Hardwood forest soil microbial communities from Morgan-Monroe State Forest, Indiana, United States - atmos_gasesECM2C_515 | ecosystem: Environmental > Terrestrial > Soil > Temperate...
TCCCGCCCCAGCCACCAGTTGGGACCTAAGGCGTCCGCGGCTCCTGGCCGTGGTGGTATTTGGTGCCTCGAAGCCAGGACGCCACGGCCGCCACGAAACAAGCGGCCGCGGCAAAGTCGAACGCCTCGTGGAGACCGGCACGGAACGGTGTGGAAATAAGGTTCGGGAAGAACTCCCGGCCCGCGAGATAGGAGGCCTTGGCTGCTGGCATGTGGGCCAGCGTTGGCCCAAGAAGCGTGCGCACCGGGTTGTAGCCGAGGAACGAGGCGAAAAGGCTGCCCACGGGGGGCAGGTGGGACACCCTCAGGGCAGCGCTCGCCGGGACGCCCTGAGCCGTTAGGCCGGAGTAGAGCGCGTGGGGCAGATCGGCGGCTAGGCCGACGATCATGAGGCTGAAGAAAATCCCGATCGACAAGACCATCGAAGAGGCGGTGAAAGTTGCTGCCATCCCGGCCCCCGCGCCGCGCTGGTCCGGCGGCAGGGAGTTCATGATCCCTGTCTGGTTCGGGGCGGCGAACAGGCCCATCGCGAGCCCGTTGGCAAGCAGCAGGATGGCAAAGGCCCAATACGCGAAATTGGTCGGCAACGCTTCGAGCAACAAGAACGTGATGCCGGCACCTACCATCCCTGCCGTGGCAAAGGGTCTTGCCCCGAAGCGGTCGGCGAGGCGCCCTGCGAACGGGCCGGAAATGAGGAAGCCAACCGTTAGGGGCAGCATGTAAATGCCCGCCCACAGCGGCGTGCGGGCAAAGCTGTACCCGTGCTCCGGCAACCAGATCCCCTGCAGCCAAATGATGAGCATGAACATGAGGCCGCCGCGGCCAAGGCCGGCAAGCAGGCCTGCGAAGTTGCCTGCCGAAAAGGCCCTTATTCGGAACAGCGACAGCCGGAACATCGGCGAGGGGACCTTTGTCTCGATGTACAAGAAGACCGACAGGAGGAGAACGCCCCCCAATAGGAACGTGATTACAAGCGGGCTCTCCCAACCCATCGTTTGGCCCCCGTAAGGCAGTATCCCGTACGTCACGCCAACCAGCACCGAGATCAGGCCAACCGCAAATGTGAGGTTGCCCCACCAGTCCACTTTGGCGGGGGCCCGCACCGATTGGTCACGGAGCTTTGAGTAAGCCCAGATCGTCCCGAACAGGCCGAAGGGCACGGAGACGATGAAAACCAGGTGCCAGGAGATCGGGCCGAGGATCCCCCCCATGACCAGACCGATGAACGACCCCGATATCGCAGCTACGTTGTTGATGCCGAGCGCCAGCCCGCGCTGGTCTGCGGGGAAGGCGTCGGTCAAGATCGCCGATGAGTTGGCGAACAGGAAGGCCCCGCCCAGTCCCTGTCCCACCCGGCAAGTAATAAGCCAGAAAGCCGCGGCGGTCCCCTGAAGCCATGTCACCGCTAAAAGTAGCGAAAAAACCGTGAATATGACGAAGCCAAGGTTGTACATGCGAGTCCTGCCGTACATGTCGCCGATCCGGCCGAGGCTCACGACAAGCACAGCCATCACCACCATGTAACCCATCAGGATCCAAAGAAGATAACCCGTGTTGGCAGGCACGAGCGGGTTGATCTTGATCCCGTCGAAGATGTCGGGCAGAGCGATCAGGAGGATGGACTGGTTGATCGTTGCCATCAGGACGCCGAGGGTCGTGTTGGAGAGAGCGACCCACTTGTAGTTGCTGTGCCCGCCATCCGGCCCTGAGCGCGCCGAGGTGGGCCGGGTACGACCGGGGAGCGTTGTTGCCACGGTTCAAGCCACCTCCAGCACGGTTCAAGCCACCAACACGGCCATCTCGTGACGGCCATTGTTCCAGTACGACAATATGGCTGTTCGACACCATGACCACTAAGCTCGGTGGAAAATGGCTCCCAGCTCGAACTCTTCGGGCAACCCGGCCGGCTTCTACGCTGTGGCTGTCCCCTAAGTTGCCTAGCCGACTGCTCGCTGCCCCGGACAAGTTCCGGGGAAGCCTTGACGCCAGCGAGGTCGCGCGAGCCATGGCCGCAGGTGGTCGAGCCGCCGGCTGGGACGTCCGCGAGCTCCCGCTCAGCGACGGCGGCGAGGGCACTTTGGGCTCCCTTGGCGGGCCCAACCGCTTCAACGTCGTGACGGGGCCGCTCGGCCAGCCAACGAAGGCCGGTTGGAGGTTGGACGGCGAGAGGGCGGTCGTCGAGATGGCGCTCGCCTCCGGTCTTTTGCTTGCCGGTGGCCGATCAGGCAATGACCCGATGGGGGCTACAACACGCGGTACCGGCGAGTTGATCGCAGCCGCAATTGCCGCGGGGGCTCGCGAAGTCATCGTTGGGGTCGGCGGCTCGGCTACGACAGACGGGGGGCTCGGCGCGCTCGAGGCACTCGACGGCAGGAACTTTTCGGAGCAAGGGGTCGTCGTCCGTGTGGCATGCGATGTCCGCACGCGTTTTTTGGACGCAGCCTCAGTTTTTGCACCACAGAAGGGCGCAGACGAGGACCAGGTGCGCGCCCTTGCCGAACGTCTCGTGCGACTTGGGGACGAGTATGCGAGCCGCTACGGCATCGACGTGCGCCCTCTCGTCGGTGGTGGCGCGGCCGGTGGGCTCGGGGGCGGGTTGGCGGCCCTCGGTGCCGAGCTCGTTCCCGGGTTTGACCTCATCGCAGCGGCTACAGGCTTAGATGCGGCGTTGGGCGAGGCCGACGCCGTGGCAACCGGTGAAGGACGCCTTGACCAGACATCCCTCGAGGGCAAAACCGTCGGAGGTGTCGCAGAGCGAGCAGCGCGTTTCGGGTTGCCCGTGCTGGTGATCGCAGGGTCAACTGCTATTCAGATGGAAGCTCCCGTCACAACAGTCTCGCTTGTGGAGTCCTTCGGAGAGGAGCTCGCGTGGTCCGGGACGGCCGCTCTGATCGCCGGTTCCACCCAGGATTGGCTACTCACACGGGGCTAATTATCCGCGCAAGCTTGCGGCCGACCCTCAGGTAGTAGTCGCCGGCCAAACCGTGGAGCTTCGCTTCGATTAGGGCCGCAAGGGTCTCGCGGAGGTCTTCGGGCCGCAGGGTGACCTGTGACTGCGGGGCGCCATTGGCCGGCTCGAGGACAAGTCGGAGGCCATTTTGGTCGGCGATACGGCGCACTTCACCGTTGCTGCTTGCAAAACCGAGGCTCCTCACGACCTCGACAACGGGTTGAGAGAGGTCTCCCACGTTCGGTACGTCCTCGACTTCTGCGTAGCTGTGCCGGGAAAAGTGGGCAGCAAATTCCTCCCTCGCCTTCATTGCAGCGTCCACGCCGTGAAGCGCGGCGGTTACCTCGCCAGCGAGGATCTTCTTCAGGTCCACCGGGTGAAGCGAGCCATCCGCAAGGCGCCGGTCCACCAAAAGGAGCTCTGAGGCCTGCCACTCCGAAAGTGCCTTCAGGTAAGGGACCATTAGGTGGTCCGGCACCGACATCAGCTTTCCGAACACCTCGCCTGGCGCGGCTGCCAATGGCACATAATTGCCCCTCGACTTGCTCATCTTCGCACCAGTGCCGTCGGTGCCCTCCAACAGGGTAGTCGCAGCCACGAGTTCCGGCTCCTGGCCGCAGATCTCCATAACTTTGCGGCACATCTGCATATTCAAGAACTGGTCGATCCCTCCGAGCTCCACATCGCAGTTGATCTCGACCGAGTCGAGCGCCATGGCGACCGAGTAGAGCAGCTCGGCCAGGGTCAAGCTGTGGCCGGCGGCAAGGCGGGCCCGGAAGTCCTCGCGCTGGAGAGACATCGACAGCGGGATGTACGAGGTTATTTCGATCAACCTCGGAAGGGTCACGGCGCGCAGCCAATCCCCGTTGCGGCGGAGCTCCGCTCGCGAAAAGTCAAAAAACGGAGAGACCTGTTCCTGGTAGGTAGCGAGGTTGCGAGCGATGTCCTCCTGGGTGAGGTGCGGCCGTTCGTCCGAGCGGCCACTCGGGTCGCCGATCATCGCCGTCATATCCCCGATTATGAGGACGACGTGGTGGCCCATCCTCTGGAACCGGCTGAGAAGCAGCATCGGCACCGCGTGGCCCAGGTGTACCTCGGAGCCGGTCGGGTCGATGCCCAATTTGGCGATGAAGGGCCGGCCGCGCTTCCCCGGCTCCGCCAAACGCTTTGCCAACGCTTCTTGCGACGGCTGGAGCTGCTCGCACCGTTCGGCTATGAGGGCCGCCTGCTCGGTTGGTGAAAGATCTGAGAGATCTGTGCTACGGCGCTCGTAGGTGAGCTCGAGCAGTTCGCGTGCACCGGCGTCTTGAGAGAGGTCGCCGCGCGCCAGCACCTCGCTGGCCTGTTTGACGGACTGGCTGAGACGGCTCATAGGGCACACTAAGCGCGAGCAACGATGTTGAGGCGCACGTAGTCGATAACCGTCGATGGCATCGCCGCGGCGACTTGTTCGGCAAACATACGTCTCTCGGAGGGCGGGATCGTCGCGAGGTGCTCACGCAGGCATACCGTCCCTAGGAACTCGACGAGGCTCGCGTCGCTCTGGAAGGTTGCCAGCTCCGGGTGTGACCAGGCGTGGACGTCGGTGAACCCAGCCCGCTCGAGGCGCGCCACCGTCTCCTCGGGGGAGGCGTACAGCCAAGTGCCGGCCCTGTTCACGCCGAGAGACCTCACGGCTTCTATGACGGTCGCAATGTTCCCCGCTCCGCCACACTGCGCGACGAGCTGCCCCCCCGGCCTCAGGATGCTATGGAGGTTGGCGAACAACCTGTCGTGGTCGGTGACCCAGTGGAAAGTGGCTGTGGACAGCACGGCGTCGACCGGGCATAGCCCACCGAAGTCGGCCGGCGACAGCTCCGAAAGATCCGCCTGGACGAAGCTCACCCTTTCACCGGCTCTTCCCAGACGAGCCTGTGCCTGCTCGAGCATCGACGGGGAGGCATCGAGGGCGAGGACTCGGCCCCTCGGCAGCCGTGCGAGCAGCTCCTCGGTAACGCGACCGGTCCCGCAGCCGGCGTCCACCACGGTCTCGTCACCCTCCAGTTCAAGGCGCTCGAGCACAGCCCGGCCCCATCGCGCCTGAGGCGCCGAAACCCGGTCGTAGCTCGCCCCGTCCCAGTCCATCGCGGCCGATTCTACGGATGTCGCGTCGCGGGATCCCTGGAAAATGAGCGCGTGCCCGGGGCGGGGCTCAAGGAAGAGCTACGGGGTCGCGCGGGAGCCGGCCACGAGGTCACGGTGGCGACGGCTCAGGTCAGCGCACTCCAGGCATACCTTCTCAGGGATTACGCCCGCCTTCATGAGCAACGCGAAGACCTTGCAGCCAACGCAGTAGCCAGCGAGGGACTCCAAAGCCGCTGCCACAATGATCAGGCCGAGCAGGGCCCACGTGGCCGTATGGTCCCCGAAGCCGAACCACAGCACCAAAGCGGCGGTGGAAAAGGCCGTCCCCATTGCTTGGGCGAAGCGCTTCGGAGGCCCTGGCACCGGCCGCGCCGCGCCGAGCCTGGGAGCAACCACCCGGGTCGCCAGCTGGCCGAGCGGGCTGAGGCTTGGCCCCGTGAGCACCCTGGCCCAGAACCCGTACGTGATCGGGACGAGCAACCAGGGCTCGTCGAAGGCGATGGCGGCTATGGACATGAGGAGGACCGCGAAAGCCACCACCCGGGCGGCGAGCTCGTTCACCGGGTTGGGGAAGGTGAACAGCTTCCTGGCTCGGTCTTTCATGTCGAAATCCTACCTGAGGGGTCAACTTTAGGGGGGAGTATCACGTGGCGAAGGAACTAGCGTGATGGGAATGGGATTGCTCCGCTGGGAAGACCGGCCACAGCTTCGCCGGCCGATTTTGGTCGCCGCTTTTGAGGGCTGGAACGACGCCGGCAACGCAGCCTCCGAGGCAGTCGCCTACTTGGCCCGGGCGTTGGGCGGGAAGACCTTCGGAGCCTTTGACTCCGAGGAACTCTTCGACTTCACCTCCACCCGACCGCATGTGCGCCTCGAGCCCGGGGAGTCTCGCCATCTCGAATGGCCCGCCCTCACATTGTCCAGCGCGCAGGTCCAAGGCACTGACCGGGACGTGGTGTTCTTGTCCGGGCCGGAACCTCAGCTGCGCTGGCGCAGCTTTGCGCGGGAGCTGCAAGAGATGTCCGAATCGGTCGGGATCAGCGTGGCGGTGCTGCTCGGGGCCCTTCTCGCGGACGTGCCGCACACTCGCCCTGTCCGGATCACGGGCGGTGCCGCCAACGCGGAGCTGGCCGCCCTGGCCGGGGTGGAGCCCTCTTATTACGAAGGGCCAACCGGCATACTCGGCGTCATGGCCGACGCCTTGGGCAGCGCCGGTATTCCAACCGTGTCGCTGTGGGCCAGCGTCCCCCATTACGTTTCACAAAGCTCGTCGCCCAAGGCGACGCTTGCCCTGGTCGAGCGCAGCGCCCGGCTCCTGGGGACAAGGCTTGACCTCGGGGAGCTCGAGCTCGGGACGGCGGCCTACGAACGCCAGATAAATGAGCTCGTGGCGACGGACGAAGATGCCTCCGCGTACGTGACCCGGCTCGAGGAGCAGGACGCGGAGGTCAACGGCGACATGGACTTCAGCGCGGCCGAGGAAGGCCCCCGCCTGACCCAGGCTTCTGGCGATCGCCTCGCCGCTGAGGTGGAGCGCTACCTCCGCGAACATCGACTGGACTGAGTGCCCGCTCACCGGCCGCGGCCGGCTCCGCAATGGGCCCGGTAGTCTGAGTGCACGGTGGCTAATTGCGCCCACGGGTTCCCCCAGAGTGAATGCCTGATCTGCCGCACGCTCGGGGTGACCTCCAGCCCCGCCGGGGCCACAAAGACCAAGACCAGAGATGCCGGCTCGGCTGACATCTCCGCGATGCTTGCAACCAGGACGGGAGCCCTGCCCGAGACCCGTCCGCACCAGGCGGACGTTCGCGAAGGCGGTGCCGACAGGAGCGGCCGCGGGATGAGCCCGGTTTGGCCGGTTCTCGGGATCATCGTCGTGGGAGGCGTGCTGCTGTGGGCGTTTGCGGGAGTCGTCTCCCTCGCGTTCCACATTGGCGAGTATGTCGCTGTCGGGGCGATCGCCGGCTGGCTCGGCTACAAGCTTGGCCACGCCCGGGGCCGTCGCAGTCGCAACACCTGACTGACGACCGCTAAGCGGGCTCAGGGTCCTCGCCGTAGGTCACGTAACCCGTCTCCTCGAGCTCGAGCGCCAGCTCCGGCCCACCCGTCGCCACAATCCTGCCGGCCGAGAGCACATGGACCCGGTCAACGGGGAGCTCGGAAAGGAGCCGCTGGTAATGAGTTATCGCCAGAACGCCGATGCCTGCCTCGCTAACAAGCTCAGCGACACGCCGTGCCACCGCGCGAAGAGCGTCGATGTCGAGACCGGAATCGATCTCGTCCAAGACCGCGATACTCGGGCGCAACACCCCCAGCTGGAGCACCTCGTTGCGCTTGCGTTCCCCGCCCGAAAGGTCGACGTTGAGCGGCCGCGAAAGGAAACTCTCGTCGAAACCGACATCCCTCGCCTCTGCAGCCAACAGAGCCGGGATTTTCGCCGGATCGCGCCCGGAGGCCGCGAAAGCTTCCCCGAGTGCGTCCACCAGGCTCACCCCGGGGACTTCGATCGGGTACTGCAGTGCGAGGAAGAGACCGGCCCGAGCGCGTTCCCATGCTGGCATCGCGAGCAGGTCGGCCCCATCGAGGCTGATCGTGCCCGAGATAATCTCGTACCCGGGCCGGCCGGCGATGACGTGAGAAAGTGTGGACTTGCCCGAGCCGTTAGGCCCCATGACCGCGTGCACTTGCCCGCTGGCTACGGCCAAGTCGACGCCCCGCAGTATTTCCTTTCCTCCGACCGAAGCGCGTAGCCCCGCTATGAGAAGTTCGCTCACGGGATCCTCACCACTGCCTCGTCGCCTTCTACCGCCACCGAGTAGACCGCGACCGGGACCGTCGCCGGCAAGCACTGGGGGCTGCCGTCCTTCAACGAGAAGGTGCTGCCGTGCTTGGTGCACTCGATGCTGCAACTGAATGCTTCGACTTCGCCGTCCGACAGCGGCCAGTTCTGATGGCTGCACCGGTCGGCTAGGGCATAAATGTCCTCGCCTACGCGAGCGAGGCATACGCCGTACGGGCCGCCTTCGGCCCGCACAGCCTCGCCATCGCGCAAATCTGAGAGCTTCACCCTTATCTCTTCCATCGGCCCGCTCTAACGCGCCCTTTGCCCCAACCCTGGCCTGGGCGGTCCTTCAAAGCCTGCGGAGCCGAGCTTGCCGGCCACCGCCTGGCGCAGCCAGCCCACCATGTCGCCCACTGGGAAACGCTCCAGCACATCTTCCATAAACCCGAGCGCTATCAAGCGTTCTGCGGCACTAGTTGGCACACCTCGGCTCTCGAGGTAGAAGAGCTGCGACTCGTCTATCGGGCCTACCGCAGAGGCGTGCGAGCAACGTACATCGTTGTCCTCGATCTCCAGGGTCGGCACCGAATCCGCTTGTGCTCCCTCGGAAAGCACGAGGTTGCGATTGGTCTGGAAGGCATTTGTCCCCTTTGCCCCCTTTTCCACACGGATCAGGCCCGAATATACCGAATGCGACTTGTTGGCCACTGCACCCTTGAAAAGCAAATCGGAGCGCGTGTGGGGAGCGGCGTGGTGTTGGACAGTGCGCAAGTCGTGCATCTGGTCCCCGGCGCCGAAGAAGACAGCGAGCAGTTCGCTATCGCCCCCCGACCCCTCCAGGACGGAGTCGGTGCGCTCGCGCGCATAGTGGCCGCCAAGCGCAACCGTCATCGACCGCAGTGTCGCGTCCCTACCCACCCGGCTCACCTGGTTGCCCAGCTGCCAAGCCCGCCCGCCGAGAAGCTGTACGTGGCCGAAGCCGAGCCTGGCGCCGGGGCGGAGGTACAAATGTGCCATCGGGACAGATAGCACTTCGATGTCGGCAGAGGCAATGATTTCCACCACCCGCACCGACGCGTTGTCACCGACCTCGACCTCGAGGCGCGGGAACACGGCACAACCGTCCGTGTCCAGCCAGTGGACGACAACGAGCGGGCCTTCGACGACCGCCCCTGCGGGGACGGTCACTCTCCATGGGACCTGCGCGAACGCATCGTTCAGGGCCGTCCATACATCAGCCACAGGCCCGTGGAGGACCGGGGCGGGCGGCGTACCCTCTCCAAGTGGCGCGTCCCCGAAGGCGACGACCTCCAAACCATCCTGGGGGTTCAGGATGCGCCCCTCACCGCCGTTGTGGCTCACTACGACGGTTGCCTCTGCCCCAGCCGCACCCACCAAAGCCTGGAGCTCGTCGGGGAGCTCGTCGATCGCAGTGTCGCCGCCCGGAGGGCACAGGGCGTAGCGGCTCAGTTCGAGCTCTTCGATGCGGCTGTACCGCCAGATCTCCTCGGACTCCCTGGGCAGCTCAGAACCCGAGAAGCGCTCCCAGGCAGCGAGGCGCGACTGGCGAAGCCAGCCGGGCCCCGGCAGGGCCCGGACGGCGGCCGCGCTGAACTGGGACGTCAAAGAGGTCGAGGTGGGAGAAGTCACTGTAAGTCGACGAGCTTATGCGCTTTCAGAAAGGCAACCTGAGTACGTGCAGGGCTGGCCTGTGCGAGTTCCCCGACGTAGTGGAAGGGCCTCCTCGTGGCGCTAGGGCTTGCTTAGCCGGGCCGGTGCGGCTGCTTGTGCGCCAAGCTCGGCGAGCAGCTCGGCAACCTCGGCGTCGGTCGTTTGGCTGAAGTCCTTGTACCAGGCCCCTACCGCCTGCATCCGCTCCGGCCGCACAACGCACACTTGCTCGTCGACAAGTGGCGCAAGCGACGCAAGGGCTTCGGGGGCGGCCACGGGGACAGCGAGGACGAGCCGCTGCGGGTGTAGCGCCCGGACGGCGATGAGCGCCGCTCGCATCGAAGCCCCGGTGGCCAAACCGTCGTCGACCACCACCACGGAACGTCCCGACAGCGGCACCCCTTGGCCCTCCCGGCCGTAGAGCTCGACTTGATGGGCTACCTTGGCAGCCGTTTTGCTCACGAGGTCGTCCACCTCATCCGGGCCGAGGTGCAGGACCGCGATCACGTCCCAATTGAGCGCAGTCACCCCGCCTGGTGCGACAGCACCGACCGCAAGCTCCTCACGTCCAGGAGCACCGACCTTGCCAACGGGCATGGCAACCAGAGGAGCTCCAAGCCGTCGTGCCACCTCGGCGCCTACCGGGACGCCGCCTCTTGGCAGGGCCACGACGACCGGATCCGGCAGATCGTGGCACAGGGCTACCCGTTCGCCGAGCGTTCTGCCTGCATCGAGGCGGTCGGCGAACAGGCCGTCGTGCAAGGGCCCGTCAGTCCGCCGCGTCCTGCTCGGGGTCGACTACAACCCGGCGGTGGTCCTCGGAGTCGTAGCGGACACCGATCGTTTTCCCAACCTTTATGCGCGCCCGTTCCTCGGGGGTGGGGAACGCGACTCGCGTAGTCACCTCGAAGGCCTCGCCGTCCGTCGGCTGGATCCGGAGAGTGAGCCGGCTCCGGGTCACCGGGCCAAGTGTCCGTTCGTCGACGACAGACATCACAAGCGCCTGAGCCTGCGTATTGAGCGGTTTCAGGTCGCCAATGGGGACGTCGGGCTCCGCCTGTTGTTGGGGGCCCTTCGCAGGAGCGGCCGGGGGTGGGACGGGTGGGCGCTCCCGGCTGCGCTCCGCCCTGTCCCGAGCGGGCCGGCGAGGCGCCCGACCAGGGGGGGAAGGCTGAGCTCCGGGGTGGCTGGCACGTGCGGGACGTGCTTGGCCTAGTGGCGAACCACCTTGGAACGGCCCCTGTGCATTGACGGCCAGGCTCAACACGCCCACTACCACCACAAGCATGATTGCCAACGCCACCGCAGCTCCCACAGCTGGATCTTAGGGCGTGGCGGGACCGGAGAAATGAGGCCCGTGTCGCGACCGGCCTCGTGAGCGCCCGCGGCGCTCAATCAGCCTACGCTGCCCTCCATTTGGAGCTCTATCAACCGGCTCCACTCGACGGCGTACTCCATCGGCAGCGTCCGGGTCACCGGCTCGATGAAGCCGTTGACAATCATGCTCATCGCCTGCTGCTCGGAAAGACCACGGCTCATCAGGTAGAACAGCTGGTCGTCGCCAACCTTGGAGATCGTCGCCTCGTGGCCCACCTGGGCGTCGTGCTCGCCGAACTCGATGTAGGGATAAGTGTCCGAACGGGACTTTTCGTCGAGCAGGAGAGCGTCGCAGCGCACGAAGCTCTTGGAGTGCTTGGCGCCCTCCTCGAAACGGACCAGCCCCCGGTACGACGTCCGGCCGGCGTCTTTTGAGATCGACTTGGAGATGATCGTCGACGTCGTCTCGGGCGCCGCGTGCACCATCTTGGCGCCAGCGTCCTGGTGCTGACCGGCGCCGGCATAGGCGACCGACAGCACCTCGCCCGAAGCCTTCGGCCCCATCAGGTAGACCGCCGGGTACTTCATCGTGAGCCGGCTCCCGATGTTGCCGTCTATCCAGGCCATATGCGCTTCGGCATCGGCGCGAGCGCGTTTGGTCACGAGGTTGAAGACGTTGTTGGACCAGTTCTGGATAGTCGTATACGTAACGCGACTGGCCTTCTTGCAGACGATCTCGACGACGGCCGAGTGGAGCGAGTCCGTCGTGTACACCGGGGCCGAGCAGCCCTCGATGTAGTGGACTTCGCTGCCTTCGTCGGCGATTATCAGGGTCCGCTCGAATTGGCCCATGTTCTCGGCGTTGATGCGGAAGTACGCCTGAAGCGGCATGTCCACCTTGACCCCCGGCGGGACATATATGAACGAGCCGCCCGACCAGACGGCCGAGTTGAGCGCCGCGAACTTGTTGTCGTTCGGCGGGATGAGCTTGCCGAAGTACTCCTTCACGAGCTCGGGGTACTCCCGCAGCGCAGTGTCCATGTCGCAGAACAGCACACCCTGGCGGGCCAGGTCGTCACGGTTACGGTGGTAGACGACTTCGCTTTCGTACTGGGCCGTCACCCCGGCGAGGTACTTACGCTCGGCTTCGGGGATCCCCAGCTTGTCGTAGGTGGCTTTGACCGAATCGGGAAGCTGGTCCCAGGCGCTGACCTGCTTGTCGATCGGCTTTATGTAATAGAAAATGTTGTCGAAATCGATCCCGGACATGTCCCCGCCCCAGGTCGGCATCGGGCGGCGCTGGAAGTACCGCAACGCCTTCAGGCGCCGGTCTGTCATCCACTGCGGCTCACCCTTCATCCAAGACATCTCCCGCACGATGTCCTCGTTCAGGCCCTTCTTGGGTTTGAAGACGTAATAGTCCTCTACATCGCTCCAGCCGAGCTGGTAGCGCCCCAGGTCAAGATCTTGAGCTGTGTTGGTCATCGAGCTTCCCTCCGTAGGGATTTCTCCTACGTAGATAGTAACAACTCCGGTGTACTACCCAACAGGCGATGCAGTCCAGTCAACTTCCTGGGCCCCGTCCCGCGGCAGTTCTGGCCCACGGCCAGAGCTCGCCGGCCATCTCAGCGGCCGCTGCAGCGGTGCCGGGGCTTCTCGGATCCCCAACCATCACGCCCAGCAGGCACTCCTGACCATCCCTGTCGGGGGCCGCGGCCACGGCTTCGCCGAGCGCGGCAGCGTCCTCGCCCACGAGAACGACCGGCGCAGCCTGGGCCACGAGACGTGAAGCCTCCTCGGGGACGTCGGTTACGTTTGCACCCAGCGAGCCCAGCGGGTAGGAAGTGCGTGACACAGTTGGTGCTAACGCTATGCCCCTCTCAGACGTTCCCCACCCTCCTATCGCGCCCCGCAAGCCTTTCGCCCACGTCGCGCACGGCGACACCAGGACAGATGACTGGCAATGGCTCGCTGACAAGCAGGACCAAGCCGTTGTCGCGTACCTCCAGGCTGAGAACGCTTACACCGAGGCTGAGCTCGCACCCACGGTCCCGCTCCAAGAGAAGCTGTTCGGTCAGATCCGTGCCAGGATCGCCGAGACCGACATCTCCACCCCGGTATTCCACGAAGGCTGGTGGTACTGGTCGAGGACCCTGGCGGGCCAGCAGTACCCGGTCCATTGCCGGAGGGCGGACCCGAGCAAGGCGCTCTCCGCTACCGAAGTGCTTGCGGCAGCCAGGGCCGCGCTCCCCGGTGCCGGCATCGCCGGGGACGGCACTCCGCCCCCCCAAGGTGACAGCCGGCCGATGGTGGGAGCCGCCCAGCACCCCGGAGAGGTCGTCCTCGACGAGAACGAGCTGTCGGAAGGCTCCGACTATTTTTCGCTCGGGGTCTTCGACATCCGCCCGGACCAGGAAGTCCTCGCATACGCGGTTGACCGTGACGGCTCGGAGCGCTATACGCTGCGTTTCCGGGATCTCGGTTCGGGGGACGACCTCGCCGATGTGGTCGAAGACGTCCAGTACGGTTCGGCTTGGTCGGGAAGTTGCAAAACTTTTTATTACGTCCGGCCGGACAAGGCGATGCGCCCTTGGCAAGTTTGGCGCCACACCGTTGGCACGCCGGCCTCCAAGGACCACCTTTTGTTCCAGGAGGACGACGAGCGTTTTTTCGTCTCGGTCGGCCTGACAAGGAGCAAGCGGTTCATCCTGGTCACCAGCGGGTCCAAGATGTCGAGCGAGGTCCGTTACCTGCGAGCTGACAAAGAGCGCGACCATCTCTCGATCGTGTTGCCCAGGCGGGAGGGGGTTGAGTACGACGTCGACCACGCCGTTCACCCTCTGCACGGAGACGTATGGCTGGTGCGCTCCAACCACGGCCCCAACGACGAAAAGCTCGAGAACTTCGCCGTGTTCACGCTTGGTGTCGGGCAGAGCGACCCCGGCGCGTTCCGGCCCCTGCTGCCATACCGGCCCGAGGTCAAAGTTGAGTCGGTCGACGCCTTTGCGCGCCACGCGGTCCTCCTCGAGCGTTTCGAAGGCCTGGAACAGCTGAGAGCCCTACGGCTCTCCGATGGGGAGCAACACGTGGTGGCCCAGCCCGAGCCCGCCTACACCTTGAGCGGCGACGCGAGCCTGGAGTGGGACACCGACGTAGTTCGCTTCGGCTACAGCTCGCTCGTAAGCCCGCCGTCGAGCATCGAGTACAACATGGAGAGCCGCGAGCGCTTTACGGTCAAGCAGGCAACGGTAGGTGGTGGTTATAACCCCGCTGATTACCGGAGCGCCCGCGTGTGGGCAGAGGCCCCCGACGGGGCACTCGTCCCGATCTCGCTCGTATGCAGGCGGGAACAGGACCTCGACGGGTCGGCCCCATGCCTTCTTTATGGGTACGGCAGCTACGAGATCACCATCGACCCCGCCTTTTCGCAGACTCGGCTGAACCTGCTGGAACGCGGGTTCGTTTTCGCCATAGCGCACGTGCGCGGCGGGGGGGAAATGGGCCGGCCGTGGTACGAGCAGGGACGGTTGATGAACAAAATGAACACTTTCAAAGATTTCATTGCCTGCGCCGAGAAGCTCATCGCCGACGGGTGGACGGCCGCTGACCGCCTTGCCATACGTGGCGGGAGCGCGGGAGGCCTCCTGATGGGAGCGGTCACCAACATGCGGCCCGACCTTTTCAGTGCCGTTGTGGCGGAAGTCCCGTTTGTCGACGTCGTGACCACCATGTCCGACGAGGCACTTCCGCTCACGGTCACGGAGTGGGAGGAGTGGGGTAACCCTCGAGACGACGCGGCGGCGTACTTCTATATGAAGTCTTATTCGCCCTACGACAATGTCCGGCCGGTCGACTACCCGTCGATCTACGTGACCGCCGGCCTCAACGACCCTCGCGTCGGTTATTGGGAGCCCGCCAAGTGGGTCGCGAAACTGCGCGCGACCAAGACCGACCACAAGCCGCTGTTGCTACGCACCGAGATGGGTGCGGGCCACCAGGGGCCTTCGGGCCGGTACGACACCTGGCGAGACGAAGCGCGTGTGCAATCGTTCATGCTGAGCACGTTGGGCGCAGATATGACGGAGGACTTGAGCACAACGCCGGCACGGAAGGCTGGCGCGGCCGAGCCGTGAGCTGGGCGGAGTGGGCCGAGGCCAAGAACGCCAAGACCCAGGCCAGGGGCCGCTGGCGCAAGCTGGCCGACTTCGACGCTATCGGCCCGCGAGGTCTGCTCAGCGACGGCCGGAGCGTTGTCTCCTTCGCCTCCAACGACTATTTAGGGCTCTCCGCACACCCAAAGGTGCTGGCGGCGGCGCATAGCGCGATCGACAGATGGGGCGCCGGCGCCGGCGCCTCGCGCTTGGTGAGCGGGTCGCGACCCGTCCACAGCGGGCTCGAGGCTCTCCTGGCCGACTGGAAATCCTCAGAATCAGCCTTGGTTTTCCCGACCGGCTACGCCGCTAACCTCGGTTTGCTATCGGCGATCGCCGGGCCTCAGGTTCTCATCTGTTCGGACGAACTGAACCACGCCTCGATAATCGATGGCTGCAGGCTCGCGAAAAACCTCGCTGCCGTGGTCGAGGTTTACCCCCACTGTGACGTCGGAGCCGTGTCGAAGTTGCTTGCCGGGGCGACCGGGCGGGCGGTCGTGGTCACCGACGCGGTGTTTTCCATGGACGGCGATGTTGCACCGCTCAAAGAACTGGCGCAGGCATGCGGCCAACATGACGCACTCCTGGTCATCGACGAGGCCCATTCGGTCCTCGGGCCCCACTTTGACGCCTTCCCGTGCGAGGCCCTGCGAGTGGGGACCTTGTCAAAAACCCTGGGCAGCCAGGGCGGGTTCGTGGCAGGGAAGCGCTTGATGACCGAGATGCTGGTCAACCGCTCCCGGTCGTTCATTTTCACGACCGCCCTCGCGCCCGCCAGCGCGGCCGCGGCGAGGGCGGCGCTCGAGATCCTGCGTTCGGAGGAGGGCGAGCAACTTTTGGGCCGTTTGCGGGGCCATGTCGCACACTTCGGCGGCACCGCGACAGTGCCCTCCCCGATCGTGCCGGTCGTCGTCGGCGGGGAGCAGGAGGCACTCGCCGCCTCGGCGGCACTCCTGGAAGAGGGGCTGCTCGTACCGGCGATCCGGCCACCGACGGTGCCGCCGGGCACTTCACGCCTTCGCATGACGTTGTCCGCGGCGCACACTGACCAAGAGGTGCTGCAGCTGGCCAGCGCGCTCGCGCGTCTTGGGCTCAAGCCCTGACCCCGCCTTCAGCCTTCACTCAGTTGGCTTGGTAATTTCCCGCGGCGTGCTGGTCAACACCGCACCACGGATGTCGATCACCTGGTCTACGTTGCCCTGGTCGGTCCCGACCACGGCGGAGGCCAACTCGATAACGGCAGCTATCTCATCGCCGATCAGCTCGTCGCGCTCCAAGAGCGCATCGCGCAATGCCTCAACTACATGGGTCTTGTTCTCGAGGACTTCGCGTGCGCCGTCTCGCGCTCCCTGGAGCAAGGCTTCGAGCGCGTTCCGGCTGGCGTCGTCTGAAAGCACTTTGCTCACAAGGTCAAATGACGCGTGCGACGCATCGAGCGAGATGAGGCTGCCCGCCATCCCGTACGAACCAACCATCTGGGCCGCGAGCCGCGTCGCATAGGTCAGGTCGCCGGAGGGCCCGGTACTTGGCTCTCCGAAGAAAAACTCCTCGGCAACCATGCCACCCATCGATATGCGCAACAAAGCCTCGCATTCGCTTCGGGTGCGGGTGAAACGCTCCTCTTGCTCCGAATGCGAAAGAAGGCCGAGGGCGTCGCTGCGCTTGATTATGGACAGCACATCGAGCCGGCGACCAGGCGCTGTGAAATAGGCGACCGTTGCATGCCCAGCCTCGTGGGTTGCAATGGCCCTGCGCTCCCCTTCGCTGTACACCACGACCTGGGTGAGCCCGAGCTCTTCGGTCATACGTGCCTGCTGGACGTCGGCCCAGCTCATGCGCGAGCGACCTCCCCGGAGAGCCCACACCAACGCTTCATCGAAGAGGTGCTCCAACATCACCGGCGAATAGCCGAAAGTCGAACCCGCCAGGGCGTCGCGTTTGCCCCCGTCGTTGAGCTCACCTTCGTGAGCCTTGCGCAAGAGGTAGTAGTCGATGATCTCGCGCCGCCCGGCGCGGCTGGGCACGTCGACCCGGATGGTCTTGTCGAAGCGGCCCGGCCGCAACAGCGCGGGGTCGAGGTCGGCAGCTCGGTTGGTAGCACCGATCACGAGGAAGTTCGCCGGCTTCACAGAACGCTTCGGGATTGACCTGGCGGCCGGCAGCCATCGGTTGGCGACGTCGATGAACGCGTTGACCACCCGCGTGCTGAACGGCGGGACGTCAAAAGACTGGAGCTGTATGAGCAGTTCGTTGACAACCCCTGCGATGCCCTCACGCCCCGGCCCTGCACCGAGGCCGCCCCTGGCCGCACCGATGGCGTCTATCTCCTCGATGAAGCCGATTGCGCCGCCTTCTCGCCTCGCGTAGTTGTGCAGCGCCCGAAAGTACGACCGTATCTTGCGGTTGGTTTGCCCGTAATACATCGACTGGAACGCGGATGAAGAAACGAACAGGAAGGGGACGCCCGCCTCGGCTGCCATGGCCTTGGCGATATACGTCTTTCCTGTCCCAGGTGGCCCCTCGAAAAGGATGGCGCGGCGCGGCGTCCCGCCCATGCGCTCCTTGAAGGTGCTGTGAGCAAGGAAAAGGTTGAGGGTTTTGACTACCTCTTCCACCACTCCTGCCGCGCCCACCACATCAGCCAGCGTTATGCCGATCTCCTCTGGGCGGTACAGCACGTGGGGGGAACGCCCAGCCATGAGCAACGGCCCGGCCATGACCACCAAAAGCCCCAAGATGAGCACCAAAGCCGGGGTGTACGGCAGCATCCCCGTCGGGATCCCTGGGTGCGGCCAGTGGAAGTCGCCAGCGGCGGCTTTCATGTCGCCTTGCATATAGCGGAGCACGCCGGCAGCGGTACGCCCGATAACCAGGGCGCCGGCGAGGGCGAGAACCACAAGGAGGCGCCTGAGGCGCACCTGACGCGCCTTTTCACGGGACACCACCACGTCCGCGTCGCGAAGCACGCTGCCTGACCCGAGCGCCGCCAGCTCCATGCGCATCCTCCTCGTCCCGGCCTCAGGGTGAGTCTAAACGAGGGCCTCGGTCGAAGCCATCGCGCGAAGGCATCGGGCGCCCCCACGGCCACTGTCAGTGAGATACAGGTACCGGTCGCGGAAGGCAACCCGATCGGTCCAAGTGGAGCAAGGTCGCCTCCGGCCCATCCGGGGGCCACGCTTGACTAGGGTTTCGCCACAAGTGCCTGAGCTCGACCTCCGCAACGACGTCTACCGCCGCCCCCTGCAGACTGCGCTGGAACGGCTCGGGTTGTCGGCCGGCTGGCGTTGTGCCGACATAGGCGCGGGCGGCGGCGACGTAACCGTGGCCCTCGCGGCAGTTGTCGGCCACGGCGGGAGGATCTACGCGGTCGACATCGACCCTGCCAGGCGCAACGAGGTTGCCGAAGCAGCCGCTGAGGCTGGAGAAGCCCAAGTCGTGGCCATCACCCAGGCTGCCGAAGAGCTCGTCCTGCCCGAAGAAGTCGACCTTGCCTACTGCCGGTTCCTGCTGATGCACGTGGTGGACCCTTTGGCGGTGCTCCGCCGCATGTCCTCGATTACCCGGACCGACGGCTGGCTTGTCGCCCAAGAACCCATAACCTCGGCTGGAAGGGTCGGCGGGTTGCCAATGTCGATGCCCCTGGCTCGCCACCCCGACGTAGGGGCTCTGTTACCTGGGCTTGTCAGGGACGCCGGCCTCGAACTGGTCGATGCCTGGGCCGAGGCTCAGGCCGGTGCCGGCCCGGGGGCAGTCGCTGGCTACCTGGAAAACCTCACCGGCGTCGACCCCGGGGACGACCCGGTTGTCCTGCCCCCGCTGGTCACGGTGATTGCCCGAAAGCGAGCCGATCTTTAGCGGAGCGCGGTACGCCCGGGGCCCGGGACGAGGTCAGCTCTTCCAGCCGAGTAGCTCGGCCACGGGCGGGCAGGAAGGCCTCGACAGTACCTCGGCGGCAGGGCCAATGCCCTGGTCGCCTATTACCGCGGAGAACTCGCTCGCCTCGAGGACCTTCATGCGCGTAACGGGCAGGGCTCGTTGCACAAGCTGGTCCCACAGGGGGCCGGGCAGGAGCGCTCCCCGCTCCACTACCACCCAGACATCGTTGCCTGCCCGCGCGCCCGCGGCGGCAGCCGTAGCCGAATGCCGCCCGACGAGTACGGGCCCGGGCCCGGCCGCCCTGGCCGCGACCACGCAGAGGTACGCGCCCGTGGTCCTCCTTTGCAGCTGCACATCCCTGCGCCGGCGGAGGGCGGCCATGACGACCGAGGACGGCTCGGGTACGGCGACCGCTCCACCGGTCGGCAGGGATTCGCTGACCCGGCGGGAGGTTGGGTCGTTGGCAAGCTCGTCGGCAGCTACCCAGATCCCTTCGACCGGTTCAGGGGCTGACAATGCACGAGCCGACAGCCACCAGGCCGGCCCCGCGGACGGGAAGTACTCGATAAGGCGCCGGCACGCCTGGAGCAGGCTTGCCGGGTTCTCCCCGGCCAGCTCGGCCAGCACTGCCGCCGCTTCCTGGGCAGGGAACTCCTCGCCACTTTCCCATCCCCTTGCCAAGTAGCGCAGTTCTTCGAGAGGGTGCACGCCCGCCATCTCAGGTCGTGTAGTCGGCGTTGA
>Ga0307477_10001490_pt1 | contig 19609 bp, 15 predicted proteins | sample atmos_gasesECM2C_FD_203316 | JGI IMG/M metagenome (GOLD analysis project Ga0307477, IMG submission 203316) | Hardwood forest soil microbial communities from Morgan-Monroe State Forest, Indiana, United States - atmos_gasesECM2C_515 | ecosystem: Environmental > Terrestrial > Soil > Temperate...
CTGCTCAACTCGGAAAGCCATTTTTGCAGGGCTGGTAGCTGGTCATCCTCTACTCTCGTGAAAACCACCCCCATCCCCATATTGGGAAAGATAAATACCACCCTGCCGCGGGCAGTGAATGTGGTGCTTGCCTTAGAGATTCTGACCTGAATCTCTGTGCCTTCTGGCGAAGGATTCAGCATGTCGAGGAAGCATCCGCCGATACTCAGGTCGCCGGTCTTGGCTTTAAACTTCATACCGGATGCGAATTCGGTTACTTCCGCGTCTGCGATGAATGGATACCGTGGAGCCCGACGGCGCTCTGAGTCCATTCCCTGTCGCCTTCTTTGTGGCCAAACAGCGGGGCGGTCACACTTGGCGGGAATCTTAGGCCGCGTCGGCAGGTAAGTCAATCGGGATACGCTAGTGAGCGCGCCGCGACTTCTCAGCGAAGTCGCGGGGAGAAATCCGTCATCTCGAGATAAGTAGACTCTATTTTCTCCACCAATTTCCCGTTCTCTTCGGACTTGTCGCGCACGCTGATCCATTCCGGATCCGCGCGGAACGCTTTCCAGTTGGCCTCCGCGGCGTCGCGGCTCGGATGCGCCAGCATGTATACGAGTGTCTTGCCTTTCAGCGGATCGTCCGTCGGCGTCCAGTACGCCACGTTCTTGATTCCATGCCTCTCGAAAAGTTTCGTGGTGTGGTCCCGGAAACGCTTCAGCAGGTCGTCCAGCTTGCCCTCGTTGGCGTGGTAAATGCGCAGTTCATAGACCATGGTTGAAGTTTGTCCCCCACCCTCTTTCTGAGGTTGCTCGGCCTTCTCTGGCAGCAAGCTGGCCCAAGCCGATGCGGGCAGCAGCGCCGCCGCCGGAAGCGATTGGAGCAATTGAAGCAATGTACGTCTTTTCATGCCGCCGATTGTAGCAAAATTCTTGCTTGCCCTGAGCTTCAAAGGGCCTGCCCCGCGCCGCCAAGGGCGTCATGGGTGGTGTTCTGACGCAACCTAGATTTCTCGTCGAGTGTGCAACAGAAAGAATCACACGCCTTTCGTGACTGGTTCCTTCAACTTGGTTTGTCCTCACGCCCCGGCATCGAGGACTTGAGGTTTATCTCTTCCCACCCGCCGTCTTTCTTGGCTTCTGCCTTCTCAACAGAAATAGCGCCATTGTGGTCAATACCAGTGACGCGCACCTCCCGGCCCACATACGGTGCGAGCAGCAATGAAGGGGCAACCAGGATGTGAAACTGCTTCTCTTTGGTCAACAAGCCAGCGGGTTTCCCCTGTTTCAAGCACGTGCTACCGCAGTGCTTCTCTCCCCCCATTTCATCTCCAGTAGGATGAGAGTCGCTCCCGAGATAGCAAGCACTGGAGACGAGGGTGCCCTCAAGAGTGACTTTTTCCTTTTCCTCTGCCGCATACAGGCAACTTGCACCCAGTGCAAATGCAACCAGTACAAGCAGTCGCGCTTTCGCCATAATAGATTCCTCCCTCTTGCCTTAAATGACCTGAGTATACGGCCAACTTGTGCCGAGAGCATTTAATTGTGTGCTGCTCGGCTTTCACTTATTGCAAGCTGGCCCACGCCGATGCGGGCAGCAGCGCCGCCGCCGGAAGCGATTGGAGCAATTGAAGCAATGATCGTCTTTTCATGCCGCCGATTGTAGCAGAACTCTCGCCTGCCCCGCGCTGCGATGGCCGCGCTGCGCCGAGGTTATTGCTTGGGCGGTGGCCTGGGTTTCTAGCCCTCGCGAGCGGCGACCGATTCCAACGGCTGCACGTCGCGCACAATCTTGGCGGCGATTTCGTCGTCAGCAACCTCCAAATCGTAGCGCGTCTGCAGATTCATCCAGAAAGCAGGGGAGTTCTTGAAATAACGCGCGAAGCGCAGCGCCGTGTCCGCGGTAATGCCCCGGCGCTCGTTGACGATATCGGCGATTCGCGTCACCGGGACCCGCAGAGCCATGGCCATCTTGTTCATGCTCAGTGCGAGAGGGGCCATGAACTCCTCCCGGAGAATCTCTCCCGGATGCACCGGCTTCAGTTTCTTTCTCATCATGCGCTCCTGGCACCTTGCGGAAGAACTTCAGTGGCACAGACAATCCTGTCTGTGCGCGCTTAATAGATCTACTGACGAATCGATCGTTTACCTGCTACAGTCACGCCTCCGACCACCGCAATCGGAATTTTTCCGCACGCTACAAGTGTAGCGTACCCCTTTTCGAAGAAAGGATAGGAGATTTTGCATCTCTCATTCGAACTCTTTTCCACAGCTCGTTCGAATCACTAATAAGTACACCTTGACAAGCCTCTTACGTATGTGTTAATATGGTCTTTGAACGTCAGACGCCAAACTCGCCGCTCCGCTAAGCATTCCTGCTTCTCTGCAGGGCATAATTCTATAACTCTTTTAGAATCCGCTCTTGCACAGACCATTTCCCGTAAGTCCTTTAGATTCTGCTCTTACAAAAACAGGGGAGGGGGGTACCCCTCCTTATCGAGGAAAACTATGAATCGCAAATCCAATAACTCCAAATCTCTCAATGATCCACGTCGCTGTACTCATACCACCCGCAATGGACGATGCCGCATGCCGGCCACTGATTTCGCCAAGAATTTCTGTTCCGAACATGCTCGGCAGGAGGAGAAACTCCAACAAACTCCCGATCCCGAAACCCTCGCCGCCGAGCTTCTCGGCGATATCGAAGACTTCTCCACCGCCGACTCCGTGAATTTCTTCCTCGGCAATCTCGTCAAACAGCTCGCCCGCAAACGCATCGCCCGCCGTGACGCCATCGCCCTGGCCTATCTCGGCCAGTTGCTCCTCAATAGTCTCCCCACGCTGTGGAAAGAAATTGAGGAAGAGCGTGACGTCGCCGCTGGCCACGATTTACTTCAAGGCCTCGCCCTCGCCCGCGCCCGCGCCGCTGCCGTCGCCGAACAACAATCCCCCGAGCCCACAACGGTTCGGACCAACCCGTCATGACAACTCTGCCGCTGCCTTTCAGGAGGCCCGTCCATGCGGTACAGTGGAAGATTGCGCAGGTGCCGCGGTTTCCCGCCGTCCACCCGCAGCGGCTGCCCATGACGCAAACCCTTCCATCGCTCGTGATTGTTGGCCGCCCTAACGTCGGCAAGTCCACGCTCTTCAACCGCTTGACAGGCTCGCGCCGCTCCATTGTGACCAACGAGCCCGGCATCACCCGTGACCGCATCTATGGCAAATCAGAGTGGCGCGGCCGCGCCATCGAAATTGTGGATACCGGCGGCCTCGTTCCCGACGACAAGGCGGTCATCCCGCAGGAGATTCTGCGCCAGGCGCGCGTGGCGATTGATAAAGCCGCGCTGCTCGTGCTTGTGGTGGATAGCCACGCGGGCATCACCCCGCTCGATCAGGAGCTGGCGCGGCTCTTGCGCAGCACCGGCAAGCCGTTCGTCATCGCGGCAAACAAGGTCGATTCCGCGCAACAGGAAGCCAACGCCGCGGCGTTTCATGAATTGGGCGTGCCCGTTTTTCCCATCGCCGCGGAGCACGGCACCGGCGTGGACGATCTGCTCGACGCCGCGCTCGCGCAAGTCAGCGTCGTGGAGTCCGAAGAAGAAGAAAAACGCCCTGACCTCATCGAGGTCGCCATCATCGGCCGGCCCAACGTCGGCAAATCCACACTGCTGAACCGCATGGCTGGCGAAGAGCGCTCCATCGTTTCGCCGACTCCGGGAACCACCATGGACAACGTGGACACGGAAGTGACGCGCGACGGCCGCACCTACCGCTTCGTGGACACCGCGGGAATCCGCCGCAAGGGCAAGACCACGCTGGTGGCGGAAAAGCTCAGCGTGGTCATGGCGCGCCGCGGGCTGGAGCGCGCCGACGTCGCGCTTCTGATCGTGGACGGCGCGCAAGGCGTCACCCAGGGCGACGCGCAGATCGCCAGCTACGCCGAGGAGTCCGGCCGCTCCGTCGTTATCGTCATCAACAAATGGGACCTGGCTGTCGAAGCCGCAGGGGAGGCAGCCGCGCGCGATGCCGCTTCCACCAAAGGCAAATCCAAGCGCGCCCCGGGCGAAAAATACCGGCCGGAAGATCTCGATCCTGGCAGGCTGCTCTACGACTACGAAAAATTGATTCGCGGAAAATTGAAGTTTCTGAGCTATGCGCCGATCGTTTTTCTCTCCGCGAAAACCGGCGAGCGCGCGCAGAAGCTCTATCCGCTGATCAATCAGGTGGCGGATGCGCGCCGCCGTCACATTCCCACGCCGGAGCTGAACCGCTGGCTCACGGAGGACGTCGACCTTCAGCGCGGCAGCACTCCCAAGGCGCGCCCCGTGCGCATCTACTACATCACGCAGGCGAAGACCGCGCCGCCCACGTTCCTTATCTTCACGAACCAGAAAGCGCCGCTGCACTTCAGTTACGAGCGTTTCCTCGAAAATCAGCTGCGCGCGAAGTTCGACTTCACCGGCACGCCGGTGCGCTTCATCCAGCGCCTCCGCAAACGCGACAAGAGATCCCGGGGCGGCGACGAATGAGCATCCGCACTCAATTCGACGGTGTCATCCTGAGGCGAACCGACGAGGTTCGCCGAAGGACCTCAACGTACACGTTGGCTCACAACTTGTCGTTCATCGGCTATTCCCACTTTCCTCTCCCTCCTGAGCCTCGATCGTCGAGCCTCTACAGGATTCCCCTGGAAACTGCTACGATAGCGGCGTCCCCCTCTCGACAGGATTGCAAAAATGCCGGGTAACGCAACCGCCACGCAAACCACCATTGAGCAAAAGCTCTATCGCATCGGCGACGTCAGCCGTCTTGCGGATTTGAAGCCCTTCGTCTTGCGCTACTGGGAGACGGAATTTCCGATGCTGGAGCCGGTGAAAAGCCCGAGCGGGCACCGCCTCTACCGCCAACAGGACGTTGACATGGTCTTCCGCATCAAACGCCTGCTCTATGACGAAGGCTTCACCATCGCCGGAGCGCGCCGCCACTTGCGCGACCCGAATGCTGCGGCCGAAGCCGATGGAGCCTCGCTTTCCGCCGGCGCGTCCGCGGAAGGCGCTTCACAACTTCTGAGCCGCAAAATGCTGCTCAATCTGCGCGATTCGCTGCGCGCTTTCTTGACGCTCTTGGAACGCCGGTGATAGCCTTGGAGGTGTTCACGCCACTGCATTCGAGCCATCCTCTCAGGCGCTTTCGCAGTCGGTTTAACCGTCGGGGCGTAGCGCAGCCTGGTAGCGCGCACGCTTGGGGTGCGTGAGGTCCCCGGTTCAAATCCGGGCGCCCCGACCATCTAAGCCCACCTAAGCGGATTTCTCAGGATTCGGCGTTGACTCGAGTATCTCTTTATTAAGGGGCTTGAAGTAGAGCCACCGCAGCAAAATGTACGAAACCAGCAGTAGAAAAAAGCACCGGACCAATTCGGGAAGCGCATCTCGGAATAAGAAACCTTGCGGAAGAGTCACTGAGTTTGAGAGTCCGCGATATTCCCCGCGCGTGATCCACCCCGCAAAAGGCGCAGCAAAAATGTTCGCGAAATGTAGTATCGCTTGCGAGAAGAGCCAACCAAGAGCAATGGCCCCAACAAAACTTTCTACAAGAGCTTTCTTGAGTCGATTAAGCATTGTTCCTACTTTTTTAGTTTGTTACGGTATGCGATCAAACTGCGAAGTGGTCCCACGCCGTACACCCAGCGCGACAGAAGGCATGCCGCGGAAAGGCTGACCAGAGAAAAGAAAAGACGGGAGAATGTAGTGATCAAACTGAGGCGGTCCGAGCCAGTGAAAGAAAAGTGGGGGATACCAAAAATTGCAATAGCGGTGGCCAGAAAACTGACAGCACGTGTAAGCGGATCCCACAGAGCACGAAATCCTGAATCAAGCGACCAAACGAGAAGAAGCGCGATAGCAACAGCTGAAACATGGGACTCAGCCAAGATTCCGCGAAGAGAAGGTTTCACGATTTCTCCCGTGGTTGCGCATTGTTGCAGGTAATCTTGATTCAAGCAAATCAAACACTTGTGGAAGGAAAGTTCAGAAATCCTGTGCCGGGGACGACTACTTCTCCCCAATTCGCAAAGACTGCCGCCGCAAACCCGCCGGTCAGAATTCGCGTAAACTGGTTTTGAGATTTTGCGGGAAAATATTTAATTCATGCCGCATATTTTACTGACGAACGACGATGGGATTCGAGCCGAGGGCCTTCGCGCACTCGCTGCCGCGCTGGAGGGATTCGCGACCTTGAGCATCGTGGCGCCGAGCCATGAGCAGAGCGGCGCAGCGCAGTCGCTGACGCTTCGCCAGCCGATTGTGTGCCACAACGTGGCGGAGCGGCAATGGTCCGTGGACGGCACCCCCGCCGACGCCGTAATCGTCGCGCTGCACAAATTATTGCCGGAGCCGCCGGACCTGGTCATTTCGGGAATTAATTTTGGCGCGAACCTCGGAGAAAACGCCTACTACTCGGGAACGGTGGGCGCGGCGCGCGAAGCGGCGCTGCATCACATTCCCGCGCTGGCGATGTCGCTATGCTCGAAAAAAAAAGAAGCGAAATTTGACAACGCGGCGCGGGTGGCGCGTTCCGCGGCGGAATTAATTTTGCGCGAGGGTTTGCCGGATCAAGTTTTGCTCAACGTGAACGTGCCGGAGCCGTGGGACGGCACCGTGAAATTCACGCGGCAATCGAGGAAAATAACGCGCAATCAATTGAGCGAAGGCAAAGATCCTCGCGGGCGGACTTATTTCTGGCTGTTTGAGCAGCGCATCAACAAAGACGTGGAGCCGGACACCGATTACGCGGCGATTTTTTCAGGCGCAGTTTCCGTCACGCCCCTGCATCTCGATCCCACCGACACCGATTCGCTCAATCACCTTTCGCACTGGGCAAAACCCCTCGCAGACGCGTTCCCCCGCTAGAACGGAAAAATCCGCTTTTCAACGGCCGGCTGCCGCGACCAGCGGAATATTATTTTTTCGCATTTCGTCATTCAATGCGGGAATGTCTTTCGCGAGAACTTCGCGCCAGCGAACGAGCTGCGCTTCGAGCCTCCGGTCAAGCTCCGCGAACACCGCCTCCTCGGCCGCGGTTGGCGCCGCATCCGCGCTGTCCACCACACCGCTGAGGTAGCCGAACTTGCTGTTGAGCTTCACAGGGTAGTTGGCTTCGTCCTCCGAGGCTTTCGCGTTTACTTGAATCAATTCCTGTTCAATGTCACTGGTCTTCTTTTGCAGGCTGCTCGAAGCGGCCGCCACGGACTTTGCTTCATCGCCCTTTCCAACGCGCTTTTCGAGCGCCTGCAACTGAACGCGCAAATCGCGAATCGCAAGGATGGCCTTGTTCATTTCGTCCTGGCGATCCCGCAGCTTGAGCATCAAGTCGAATTGCTTCCGCAAGTCTTCTTCGGAAGTTTTCACCCGTGGATCGAGCCTCACTTCGAGCGGCGCCGTGAAGCTCTTTCCGGCCACGGCCAGCCGGACCTGGTATCCGCCGGGTAGAACCAGCGGTCCAGTCGGCCGGCCATTGTCGTAGATTGCCGCGGGAATCTTCACCGGTGATTCGAGGCGCAGATCCCACGCAAAGCGGTTCAGCCCCGCCGCGGCGGGAATGTGGTCTTCCTCCTCATCGCGCTCGCCCTCCTCGGGGGCTTCCACTTTCTTCTTGATCTCACTACTGAATGTACGGAGCACTTTGCCCTGGGGGTCGAGCAGCTCCAGCTTGATGGGATCTTTCGGCGCTTCCTTAAGGAAGTAGTTGAGAATCGCACCGTCCGGAGGATTCTCCCCGATCGCATAACGCCGCGCATTCAAATGACCCGACCTGGTACGCGTGGCAGTTTGCGGTTTGAACAGGTGCGCGTCTTCCGAAGCGAGGGATGCGTTTGCCTGCCGCAGCGGGCTGAGATCGTCCAGCACCCAGAACGAGCGGCCGTGAGTGGCGACGGCCAGATCGCCGTCATGGATAATGAGGTCGTGGACTGGCGTGAACGGCAGGTTGAGCTGCAAGGATTGCCAGTGCGAGCCATCGTCAAACGAGACCCAGGCGCCCGTTTCCGTGCCGGCGTAAAGCAAGCCTTTGCGCGCCGGATCTTCGCGGACGGCGTGGACGTAAGAATTGTCGGGCAAGCCGGATGTGATTTTTGTCCAGGACTTGCCGAAATCGTTCGTCTTGAAGATATAAGGATGAAAATTGTCGAGCTTGTGCGCGTCCACCGCGACGTACGCAGTACCCACGTCAAAGGGGGACGCTTCAATGAGGCTGACCAGGGCCCATTCGGGCATCTCCTTGGGAGTGACGTTGGTCCAGGATTTTCCGCCATCGCGCGTCAAGTGCACGAAGCCGTCGTCGGTCCCGGCCCACAACACTCCGTCCTGCTTGGGTGATTCGGCCAACGTAAAAATGACGTCGTAATACTCGACCGTGTATTGGTCTTTCGTGATTGGGCCTCCGGCATCCTGCTGCTTGGATTTGTCGTTGCGCGTCAGGTCCGGGCTGATGGTGGCCCAAGTGCGGCCGCCGTCGGTAGAGCGGAAGACGAACTGAGCGGTGTGGTAGAGCACGTCCGGATTGTGCGAGGAAATTACAATTGGCATGGTCCACGTGTAGCGGTATTTCTGGGTGGCGGCAGGATAGCCATCGAGATCTTCCGGCCATTGCTGGATGGATTGCGCTTGACCCGTGCGGCGGTCAAAGCGGGTGAAGATCGGCCCCTCGTCGTCGGCGTAGACGATGTTGGAGTCGCGTGGATCCACGGCGATGTAGCCGCTCTCGCCGCCACCGACTGAATCCCAGTCACCGCGATCAATATAGCCGCGGTCGGTGCGCGTACGGATTCCGATGCTGGTGTTGTCCTGCTGGGAGCCATAGACGCGGTATTGAAAATCGTTGTCGGCGACGACGTGGTAAAACTGCGCGGTCGGCTGGTTCAGCAGACTGGACCAGTTTTTCCCGCCGTCGACCGAGATGGTCGCGCCGCCATCGTTGCCATTGATCATGCGCTGCGGATTATTCGGATCGATCCACAATCCGTGGTGATCGCCGTGAGGCGCGTTGAGACGTTCGAACGATTTGCCGCCATCGTTCGAACGGAAGAGGCCGGTGTTGGCGATATACACGGTATCGGCGTTTTTTGGGTCGGCCCAAACATGAGTGAAATACCAGGCGCGCTGGCGGAAGCGGTGATCGTCGTTCACGAGAGTCCATTTTGTTCCGCCGTCGTCGCTGCGATAGAGTCCGCCGTTTTTCGCTTCGATCAATGCATAGACAACGTTCGAGTCCGCGCCGGAGACTCCCACGCCGATGCGGCCCAGCGGGCCTTCCGGCATGCCGTTACCTTCGACGCGCTTCCAGGTTGTGCCGTCGTCACTCGAACGGTATAGGCCGTCTTTTTCTCCTCCGCTGTTGAGCGTCCACGGCGTACGGTAGCCTTCCCACATCGCGGCGAAAAGCACATGGGGATTGTTTGGGTCGAAGACGATGTCAATGCCACCGGTACGGTCGTCGAGATACAGCACTTTTTCCCAGGTCTTGCCGCCATCGCGCGCGCGAAAGATGCCGCGTTCCGCGTTCGCGCCGTACGCGTGACCCAAAGCGGCGACGAAGACGACCTCCGGGTTAGCGGGATTCACGATCACCTTGCCGATGTGGCGCGTGTCTTTCAAGCCCACATTCGTCCAGGTCTTTCCGGCATCGGTGGATTTGTACACGCCGTCACCAAAGGAAATATTGCCGCGAATGCAGGCTTCGCCCGTGCCGGCATAAATTACATTGGGGTCGGAATCCGCGATGGCAATGGCGCCGATGGAAGAGATGGTTTGTTTGTCGAAAAGGGGATCCCAGGAAATGCCGCCGTCAGTGGTCTTCCAGACACCTCCGGCCACGGCGCCGAAATAATAGGTGTTGGGCTGGCTCGCCACACCGGTCACCGCCAGGACGCGGCCGCCGCGAAAGGGTCCGATCAAGCGCCATTTCATGCCGCCGTAGGTTTTGGGATCGACTTGCTGGGCATTTGCGAGCGATGCGGCCAGCAAAAGAATCAAGGCACACGCCAGAAAAACAAATGGAATGGCCTGACGAAACGCTTTCACACATACCTCCAACGAAAAACGGAAACGGCGGCATGGTACTGCGATTGTGGGCTGGACGGAAAGGTTTTTCGCACGGGCGGGCGATAGGATAGGATGCTGCTCCGGTGATCGAGAGGCGATGAGCAAGCATAAGCGATACGACGTTGCGGTAATCGGCGCCGGCGCGTTTGGCGCGTGGGCGGCGTGGCACCTCACGCGGCGCGCGCAGCGGGTGATTTTGCTAGAGGCGTACGGGCCCGCGCATTCCCGCGCCAGCTCCGGAGGCGAATCGCGGATCATTCGTATGGGCTACGGAGCGGATGAGCTTTATACGCGCTGGGCCATGCGCTCTCTTGTGCAGTGGAAGGAATTTTTCGGCACGGAGCATCGCGCGCTCTTCCAGGAGACAGGAGTTCTTTGGCTTGCCGGAGAAGATGACCCGCGCATGCGGGAGACGGTGCAGACGCTGAAACGATGCCAGGTGCCCATCGAGGAGATGGACCGGGCTGCGCTCGAAAAACGGTATCCGCAAATTGGACTCGACAACGTGATTTCCGGCTTCCTTGAACCACGGAGCGGAGTGCTCATGGCGCGGCGGGCGGTGGCGGCAGTGGTGGAAGATGTTGTGAAACGAGGTGGCGAATACCGGCTAGCACAGATCGCTACGCCCCGGGGATCGGGAATGCTCCCTTCCATTTTTACAACCGCCGGGGAAGAGATCGTAGCCGGCCAGTTTGTCTTTGCTTGCGGCGCGTGGCTAGGCAAAATTTTCCCAGATGTCCTCGCGGAGCGAATTTTCCCCAGCCGGCAGGAAGTTTATTTCTTTGGAATTCCCGCAGGCGATTTGCGATTTGCGCCTCCGGTGCTGCCGACCTGGCTCTTCCAGCATGACCTGGTGTACGGAATGCCGGATCTGGAAAACCGAGGGCTGAAGATAGCATTCGACGAGCACGGGGAGCGCATGGATCCCGACACGGAGTCGCGCGTCGTCTCCCCGCAAATGACGGAAGCCGTTCGAAAATATGTCGCTAGGCGCTTTCCTGCCCTGCGGAACGCGCCGATCGTCGAAACGCGCGTGTGCCAATACGAAAATACGTCCAGCGGGGATTTTCTTGTGGACCGCCACCCGGAAATGAAGAACGTGTGGTTCGCCGGTGGCGGGTCCGGCCATGGATTCAAACACGGGCCGGCGTTGGGCGAGTACGTGACTGGCCAAGTTCTCGACGGGAACACGCCCGAGCCGCGTTTTTCGCTGAACAACAAGAAAACGGTCCAGAACCGCGCGGTATATTAGTGCCGTTCCAACTTGTTTGACCAAATACTTTCGACTATGTTTTTTTACCGTCGGGTACGACCTTTGGACCGTCATTTGGCCTAAATAGTTGGAACGGCACTAGCAGGCGGCTTTACGATTTCGAAGAACGCCGCCGGGGAAGTGGCGGGATGGCTGCATATTTCCCTCGCCGCGCTTTCTCCGCGTAGAGATGTTCATCCGCTTCGGAGAGAAGTTTTTCGATTCGCTCGCCCCCGCCGCGGCAGATAGCAATGCCGATGCTTGCTGAAAGCGGCGGCTTCTCCTGATCCTCTGCCATCAGGCTGCGGATGCGGCCCGCGACAAGCTTTGCTTCCTCCTCGCGGGTCTCTGGAAGAATGAGAGCGAATTCATCACCACCGTAACGAGCAGCCGTGTCAACGGCACGGCAATGGATGCGCAGGAATTCGGCCATGCGGCAAAGCGCGCGGCTTCCGACGAGATGACCGTAGGTATCGTTGATCTTCTTCAAACCATCGAGGTCCAGGAGCAATACGGCGAAAGGCCGGCCGTTGCGGTTGGTGCGCTCGGTCTCGCTCTCGAGCACATCCAGCAGGCGGCGGTAATTGGCCAGGCCGGTAAGAGGATCGCTCACGGCCAGATGGTGCACCTGTTCGAACAAGTGTGCGTTGTCCACCAACGCACCGCCGAGGGCGATGGCGTAGCCGAGCGCGGTGAGTCCCTGCGCAAAGACGAAAGGAGCATCGAGCAGCCGCTCGGACTGGCAGCACGCGAGCTGGGCTGCGAAGTTGAGCCAAGCAGCGCCATAAATGGCGCGATCGAAAGGGGAAACCTCCATCTGCAAGCGGCGGCGATACCAGATCAGCGCGAGGAGAAAAAATGCGGCAGGCAATAGCTGCTGGGGGCTGGGAACGACCGCACCGGGATGCGGGGACACTCCAGAGGGCAAGCGGCGCAAGGTGGTCGTGATCAGATACGTCAGGCCGACAACGGTGAGGAGAGCGCCTCCAATTTCAAGATGCGGATGACGGGAACGCGGCAGAAAATGCTCGACGAGCAGCGCGACAACGAGCAGCAGAGCGAGCACGATGCGGCCTATCCACAAAGCAATGGGGGCCCAAAGCAAATGGACGGGCTTGTTCTGCAAGAAATCCAAGAAGAGAACACTGGAGGCGGCCAAGACCGCGCCGGACAGGAGAAAACCCGCGCCGAGAATCAGCGAGATGCGGTCCTGCGTTCCTTGAAAGCGGACAAGGGTGACAGCCGCGAACACAAACGCGAGCAGCCCGGTAATGACCAGTGCATAGCCCTGAAGATCGGCGTCCGGATGGATGGGGATGCGTCGCATCCACATGGCGACGAGAAGGATAGCGAGAAATCCCGCGAAGTGCGGAAGGAGAGGGAAAGTTTGATTTCGGCCGTTGATACTGAATTCCTCGCCCATGGTGCACGCCCCAAAATCGTGCTGAGCGCCTATATAGTTAGACTACGCAGTGTGACTGAGCGTTGCAGTAAAAAGGCGAGAAAAGTGCGACAAAAAAGTACCTGACCTGTGGAAACCTTTCCCCTGTCCGCAAGGACAGGCGCAAGCCGCGGCGAAGAGAAGCGCCCGGCTTGGATTCCATTTAGCGCTTGCGCGAAAGAGTGGTTTCCAGCAAAATGCCATAATTAAAACGATTCAATCGATTCAACATGCCGACGAGCCTGACAAGAGGGGGCCGGGAAAAATCGCGCGCAGCCTGCAAGGGGCGCAATTCCGCGCCCGCCGCCGGTCGGCACACGCTGAGCGAAATTCTTTCGCAGCCGGCGGTGTGGCGCGAAACTTCAAAACAGCTCGAGCAACAGAGAGCACTGGAGCAACTGGTTAAGATTTTCTTTCCTCGCAGCCCCTGGCTGTTTATTGCCTGCGGCTCGAGCTACTACCTATCGCAGATCGTGGCTACGCAGTGGACAAGAGAGTTGCAAGCACGCTGCACGGCTGTTCCGGCCTCGGAATTCCTATTCGCACCGGGAGAAACGATCCGGCGGGCGGGCGCACAGCAAGTGGTGCTGATTTCGCGCTCGGGAGAAACCACGGAAGTTCTGCGTGCGGCAAAACTCCTGGAGGCCGACCGCTCGATTTTGACCCTAGGCGTGACTTGCAACGCCGATAGCGCGCTCGAGAAGCTTTGCGGGCGCACGCTCAAACTCCCCTGGGCGGATGAGCAGAGCACGGTGATGACGCGGTCGTTCACCTCCATGCTGATCGCACTCGAGCGGCTGGGGGCGAAATTTGCCGGAAACCGGGAACTCACTGCCGCGCTCGATACGCTGCCAGAAAAAGTACAACCGTGGCTCGAAGCGAATGCTGATAAGATTCAAAGCTTTGGCGGGAAGCGGCAGTTTGCGGATTTCATCTTTCTTGGGCAGGGGGCGCACTACTGGCTGGCTCAGGAAGCGGGGCTGAAAATCACGGAGATGTCTTCTTCCTATGCGCAGGCCTACCACACGCTGGAGTTCCGCCATGGACCGAGGTCGATTGCGGGCCGCGACACGTTGATCACGTTTTTGATTTCCGATGCGGCTGAAACGGAAGAAACGCAGCTAGTTTCGGAAATAAAAAAACTTGGCGCGGCGAAATTTGTAATTACGAATCGCGCGACGGAAGCACTCCGGCACGCAAGCGATTTGCTCCTCGAACTTCGAATGGATGAACCGGAGTTTGCGCGACTGGCTCCCCTGGCGATCCCGGCACAACTCCTCGGCGCTGCGGCGGGATTGCGCAAAGGCCTTGATCCCGACACACCGAAAAATCTCAGCCGTGTGGTAACGCTGGGCCGGGATGGCGACGGCCCGGTGAAACGGAGAATTGTTTGAGCACCGAAGCCCCTGCAGCGACGACCTCGGCGCCTCGACTACGGCGCAGCTTGACCCTCTGGAACCTGATCATCATCGGAATCGTGATCATCCAGCCGATCGCCCCCATGGGAATTTATGGAGTGATCAGCAACAAAGCCGGCGGACACGTGGTCACCACAATTCTGATTGCCATGGTGGCGATGTTGTTGACGGCGATCAGCTACGGGAAGATGGCCCGGGCGTATCCGAGCGCAGGCTCAGCCTACACCTATGTGGGGCAAGAAATTCATCCCGGGCTCGGTTATCTGACCGGCTGGGCCATGGTGATGGACTACATCCTGAACCCGCTGATCTGCACGGTGATCTGCAGCAAACTTACACAAAATATTCTGCCCGGAGTGCCGTACTGGGCGCTGGCTATATTCTATGCAGGTTTCTTCACGGTACTAAACTTGCGAGGTGTGAAAACTTCGGCCCGCATCAATGAGGTATTCGCGGCCGGAATGAGCATCGTGGTGATCATCTTTTTTGTGTTTGTGATCCGATTTCTCTGGGGGCTGCACTCCTACGGCGCCGGATTTTTTACGCAGCCCTTCTATAACCGCGAGACTTTCAGTTTTGGAGGGGTATTCCGAGGGACTTCCATCGCGGTTCTGACTTATATCGGTTTTGACGGCATCTCCACACTTTCAGAAGAGGTCGAAAATCCGCGGCGGAACATCCTGCTGGCGACGGTGCTCGTGTGCCTGATTACGGGTGTCCTGTCTTCGCTGGAAGTGTACGCGGCGCAACTGGTGTGGGGCGCCAAGCCGTTTCCGGAGGAAATGGTGGAATCCGCATTTCCCCTGGTGGCACGGCAGGCCGGCGGATTCTTCCTCTTCCATCTTCTGAATTTTACCGTTCTGGTTGCAAACATCGGTTCGGGGATGGGCTCGCAATTCGCGGCCGCTCGCTTGCTCTATGGAATGGGGCGAAATGATGCGCTTCCAAAAGGATTCTTCGGCAAGATTCAGGCGAAACGCCAGATTCCGGCGAACAATGTAATCTTGATCGGAGGCGTGGCGCTCATCGGGGCGTTCTTGATCACCTATGAACGCGGAGCGGAGCTGCTGAACTTCGGGGCATTCATTGCATTCATGGGAGTGAATGCCGCGTCGTTTGTGCGCTACTACTTGCGGGCGGAAGAAAAAAAGATAGTGAACCTCCTTGTGCCAGTGCTGGGCTTCGTGATCTGCGCGTTTATCTGGTGGAACCTGAGTCCGCCGGCGAAAATCGCCGGCACCATCTGGCTGTGCGCGGGGATCGTCTATGGAGCGTGGAAGACGTCGGGGTTCCGCAAACAGATCTCCTTTGATGTACCCGAGGAATAAGCCGCTCGAAGTACCGTCCAAGGTTGCAAATTGCGCTGTCTTCGCCGGATGATGATGGCGGCGGAATCATATCCAAGTGAAGCGGGCAAACGAAAAAAACCTCACGATTACGATGCGGGACGTCGCGAAGGCGAGCGGATTCTCGCCCGCGACGGTTTCCATTGTCCTCAGCAACGCGCCGCTCGCCCGCTACATCGCTCCAGCCACGAAGAAACGCATCGAGGAAGCCGCCAAGAAACTTGGCTACCGCCCCAACGTCATGGCACGGTTTCTCCGCAGCAAACGCAGCCATACCGTCGGCTTAATGTTTTTCGACATCACCGATCCGTACTGCACGCCGATCCTGCGCGGAATTGAAAATGCGCTTTATCCTGCGGGGTATCTTGCGATCTTCGCCGACGCACACAACCAGCGGAACCGATTCGAACGCTACCTCGAGATGCTGCTCGAGCGCCACGTGGAAGCATTGATTGTCGTCGCCAACTGGCTCTTCGTGGACATCCACCTTCTTGCCGATTTGGGCAAGCGCAATGTTCCCGCGACGACCATCGGGTGGGAGCTGTCCGGCGACAAGGTGAGCTCCGTGATGGTCGATAACGAAGGCGGAGCGAGGCTGGCCCTCGAACATCTCTACCAGTTGGGGCACCGCAAGATTGCATTCATTCGCGGGCCGAAGATGTTGATCGACAGCGCGCCGCGATGGCGGGGGATCCAGAAGTTTGCGCAAGGCGCGGGACTCAAGATCAATCCTGGATTGGTGCTGCAACTGCCGGAATCCTTTGATCCCAATTCGAGTTTCGAGAGTGGATTTCGTTTGACGGAAGAGCTGCTGCACCGGAAGAAGCCGTTCACCGCGCTGATGGCGTTCGACGACCTTACGGCATTGGGCGCGACCCGCGCACTCGCGAAGGCCGGAGTGAACGTGCCGGAGCAATGTTCCGTCACTGGCTTCGACGACGTGGCGCTCTCATCCCTCGCGGCGCCTTCGCTGACGACCGTGCGCCAGCCGCTGGAAGCCATGGGCGGGCTTGCTGTGAACATCATCATGGAAGGAATCAACGCAGGCCTTGAGAAGCGGGAGTGGACTATCGCGCGGCACAAGATGAATCCTGAACTCGTGATTCGCGATTCCACTCGCGCCGTTTCTGCCGGACGATCGGAGGATTGATCCTTGCAATGAAAAGCGCGGGCCCATTGACCCGCGCTTTCCATGTCCCGCCGAGTGTAATTGTTGGCGTTATTCTGAAGCGGGGAGAAACACTTCCGAAGGCGTCAGGAACTGCACCTTGGGAAGCTCCGTGACGACACGCATGCGCTCGAAGCGGCCCTTCTTCCCACCGCGGCTGGAATCGAAGGTCAACAGATACTGGTTGTTCAGGTGCATCTGGATTTCGTCCAGGTAAGGCTGGAAGGTAACGGGAACTCCGAATCCGAGATAATAAGATTCCGCGCCGGTTTCGTCGGAGAGCTCGCTGAGGTTGCCCTGGGCGTAAAAGGCGCGGAAGAAGCCTTCGCCTCTGTGTCCGGCATCCGGAGAGTAAATCGTCCAGACGTTGATATTCTCCTTTTGCGCGCGTTCGATGGTGGAATCGAGGTCGGGACTCCTCGAGCCAAAATTCCCGCGGAAATAATCGATGCCTGACGAGATCAAGAGGATCGATCGGCGGTCCCCCGTGGCCGGCCAGCGTTTCATCAAATCCAATAACGTCAGATAGGGACTGGTAAACGCCCCGAACCCACCGAGCGGAATGCGCAAGGCCTTTGCGGCGAGCGCGTGGTCCGTAGTGAAATCCTGCGCCAACATGGCTGTGCCATTGCGTCCATAGAACACGGCAATGGCTGTCGTCTTCGGTTGAGCCATGAGAAATGCCTTTATGTCGCCAAACTGACTGGCCAAAGTGCTGTCCAGCGAATCGTCGATCAAGAGCGCAAGATAAAGCGTTTCGCCGCGCTTCCAATCCGCAATTTGCACGCGTTCCTTGCCCTCATATAATTGAATGTCTTCTTTGGCAACCGGTGGCGGTACGGTATTCTTTTTTCCGACCGCCGTGACCGTCATGGTGACCGCGCTCGGCCTCGCCGCGTCAAGGCTTGAAGCCATCAATCCCAACACCGCGACGGCCGCAGCAAAATACAGTAACCCCCTGCTAAACAAAAATCGTATTTTCATCAAAGTAACTCCGTTTCCTATTCCCAGTTACTTTGATGCAGCAAAGGGCGCAATGGTATATATCTTGACCGTGTTGCGGCCCGTGCGAGTGGGATCAGCGGGTTTCCGGGCGCGTTGGGGGCGGATAAGGGATAAAAGGTGAAAGGCTACATCGGGGCGATTGATCAGGGCACCACCAGCACGCGCTTCATGGTTTTTGACCATGCGGCGCGCATCGTGGCCGTCGCGCAAAAAGAACACGAGCAGATCTTCCCCAAGCCGGGCTGGGTGGAGCACGACGCGCTGGAAATCCTCCGCCGCACGCAGCAAGTCATCGGCGAGGCGCTCGACCAACGCGGCCTTCGCCCTACGGACCTTGCTGCGATTGGAATCACCAACCAGCGTGAGACCACGGTGGTGTGGGAGCGCTCGACCGGAAAGCCGATCGCCAACGCCATTGTCTGGCAGGATACACGCGTGGCCGAGGAGGTCGCGCGGTTCGCGAGCAGCGGAGGACAGGACCGCTTTCGCGCGCAGACCGGCCTGCCACTTAGCACGTATTTCAGCGGCTTGAAGCTGCGCTGGATTTTGCAGAATGTTCCGGGCGCGAAAGAAAAAGCGGCGGCGGGCGAGCTGCTCTTCGGCAACATTGACAGCTTCCTGGTGTGGAATCTGACGGGCGGGCCGCAGCGAGGGGTTCACGTTACAGACGTGACGAACGCGAGCCGGACGCAGCTCTTCAATTTGAAAACGCTCGATTGGGATGCGGGACTGCTCGCTGCTCTTGTGATTCCTCGCGCCATGCTTCCGGAAGTGCGCTCGAGCAGCGAAGTGTATGGCGCGGCAACGATGCCGGCAATTTTGGACGTACCTATTGCAGGTATCCTCGGCGACCAGCAAGCAGCGCTGGTGGGCCAGGCTTGCTTCCGCCCCGGCGAAGTGAAGAATACGTACGGCACCGGCTGTTTTCTCTTGATGAACACGGGCGAACGGCCAGTGCCATCGAAGTTCGGTCTACTGACCACGGTCGCGTACAAGTTCGGCAACGAGCCAGCGCGATACGCGCTCGAAGGGAGCGTGGCCATCACGGGTGCGCTGGTGCAATGGCTTCGCGACAATCTCGGAATTATCCAGAACAGCGCCGACATCGAATCGCTCGCGCGCACCGTCAATGACAACGGCGGCGTCTACTTTGTTCCTGCATTTTCCGGGCTCTACGCGCCTTATTGGAAGGAAAACGCACGCGGCGTCATTGCCGGTCTTACGCGATACGCCAACAAGGGCCACCTGGCGCGGGCGGTTCTGGAAGCCACTGCATTCCAGACGCGCGAAGTTGTTGAGGCCATGGAGAAAGATTCGCAGATCGCCTTGACATCGCTGCGGGCGGACGGCGGAATGGTCGCGAACGATTTGCTCATGCAATTTCAAGCGGATATTTTGAATCGCGAAGTCGTGCGGCCCGTAATACAGGAAACGACGGCGCTCGGAGCGGCTTATGCCGCGGGATTGGCCGTGAAATTTTTCGGCGGCCTCGATGAGCTACGCGCCAACTGGGCCGTCGACCATGAATGGAAGCCGAACCTCGCGGAGGCGCAACGGGAAGTGCTCTACCGGCAGTGGCGGAAGGCCGTCACACGCTCCTTCGACTGGATCGAATCCTGATGGAGGAGGTATTGCATGACGTCGCCCATCCTCGGTGAGTTTCTCGGTACGATGATGCTTGTGCTGCTCGGGAATGGTGTCGTTGCGGGCGTATTGCTCAAGCGTTCGAAAGCGGAAGGCAGCGGCTGGCTGGTCATCACCGCGGGATGGGCGATTGCGGTGATGGCCGGTGTCTTCACCGCGATTGCATGCGGCAGCAGCGATGCCCACCTGAATCCTGCGGTGACGCTAGGTTTCGCCGTGCGCTCAGCAGATTTTGGGAAGGTGGCTCCATTTCTTGC
>Ga0307477_10001491_pt1 | contig 19591 bp, 19 predicted proteins | sample atmos_gasesECM2C_FD_203316 | JGI IMG/M metagenome (GOLD analysis project Ga0307477, IMG submission 203316) | Hardwood forest soil microbial communities from Morgan-Monroe State Forest, Indiana, United States - atmos_gasesECM2C_515 | ecosystem: Environmental > Terrestrial > Soil > Temperate...
CGGATCGTCTGGCAGTACGGCCACACCGGTGTGGCCGGCTCGGGAACGGGCTTTCTCAGCAACCCCGACGGCGTCGACCTCGCCCCGCCCCACTCTCTGGCGATGCGCTTCGCCGCGAGTATGCAAGCGCCCTGAGGCGTCCTGTGGCGACCGGGGAGACCATCGCCGCCTCACAGGAAGATGCCCGATGAGAGCGCGGAACGCTCCGTGCGGAACGCTCCGCTCGACCGCCGTTGAAGCCCGAGCCCAGTCCGTCTCTTGACGCTACCCTCGCGCGACGGGAGCAAGCGAGTAGATCGAGGACTCGGTCTGAGCAAAGCTTTGCCCGCCGGCCAGCACGACACGCCCGCCGAGAACCGACGCGGTCGCGTCGGACAGCGCCACCGGCAGTCGCCCAGCTCGTGTGACGGCGCCCGTCGCCGGATCGATCGCAAGGATCTCCGGGGTCTGTGAGGTGGAGGCCGAGCCACGGCCGCCCAGCACGTAGACCCTCCCGCCGAGCGCCACGGCCGGCGCGTGCGTTAGCGCGCCGGGCAGACGTCCGATCGCCGTGACCCGTCCGCTCGCCGGATCGAAGCGCAGGATCTCGCGCTGGGCGGCTTCCCCGTGCGTGCCACCCGCTATCACAAGCTGCCCAGCGACGGCCGCGACGGCCGCGTAGCGCAGCGACAGCGGCAGGCGCGCGACCATCCGCGCCTGGACGCCGGGGCGCCAAGCCACGATCGTGTCGAGCGCAGCGGCGCCGTCGTAGCCGCCGACCACATACGCGGTTCCGCCAACGCTCGCAACCGCGGCGTCAGAGGTCGCTCGCGGCAGGGTCCCGGCCCGCGAGACCGAGCCGCTCAAGGGATCGAACCGCAGCACGTGGTCATACGAGCTGACCTGCCCACCACCGAACACGTACGCATCGCTCCCGAGCAGGGCACCCTGAGCGTCGTGCTGAGGCATCGGCAGCTGGGCGCGGACGGACACGCGCTTTCCGTCGAACACGAGTACCCCGGCGGTCGAGGTGTCGTGCGCGTCGAGTCCGCCGAACAGTGCGAGCGTCCCATCTGGAAGCGCGACCGCAGCGGCGTCCTGCAGTGGCGAGGGCAACGCCACCGCGAGTCGGTGTGCCACAAATCCCACGGGCGCAGACCCGGTGAGAGCCGTGCCATCCCCCGCATGACTTCGTCCGACGGCGCCGGGTGTGCTCGCGGCGCCCCTTGAGCCCGAGCTTCCTCTCAAGAGGATGAGCGCAACCGCGATCAGCGCCGCGGTGGCGAAGAGCGCGCCGAACGCGAGCATCCGCCGACGCCGTACACGCTTACGCCGTGCCAGCCGGCGCGCGGCGATACGCTCGGCGGGGCTCACCTACGCATCGGCTCCGCGGCTTGCCGATGCAGCGGACCGGGCGCGTGCGTCGCACGTCCCGCGGTCTCAAATCGAGGCAGCTCGATCTCGATCCGTGCGCCGCCCTCGGGGGAGCGCCCGGCAGCGACTGCGCCACCGTGAGCCTCAGTGATCGCGCTCACGATCGCCAAGCCCAGACCGGTGCCCCCGGAGGCGCGATCGCGTGCGGGGTCGGTGCGGTAAAAGCGATCGAACACACGCTCACGCTGCGTCGCCGGGATACCCGGACCGTCGTCCTCCACCACGAACCGTACGCGCCCGACGGGGATAACTTGCACCAACATCCGCACGAGACCACACTCGACGGCAGTGTGGTCGATCGCGTTGCCGATCAGGTTGCGCAGTGCCTGCGCGAGCCGGTCCGGATCGGCGCGCAGCGTGCCCTGCGGGACCGGGCCGAGCTCGAAACGGCGTTGCGCGAGCAGGCTGATGCCATCCCACAGCTCCTGCACATAGCCGCTCAGCTCGATCGGCTCGATGCGCAGGAACTGTGTCTGCTCGGCCTTCGCCAGCAGCAGCAGATCATCCACGAGCCGGCTGATGCGCGCTATCTCGGACTGTACGAGGCGCTCGACACGACGTACCTCCTCGCCGGATGGAGCTGGCTGCGCCGCGAGCACTTCGAGCTGGCCGCGGATCACCGTCAGGGGGGTTCGCAACTCGTGTGAGGCGTCGGCCACAAACGCGCGCTGGCCGGCGAACGCGTCGGTGAGGCGATCAAGCATGTGGTTGAACGCGTCGGTGAGCACCCTGACCTCCTCCCCCTGGCCGCCAAGGTCGTGGATGCGCGGGTACAGGTCTCCGGCGTCTACCCGCGCCGCGACCGCGGCCATGGCCCGCAGCGGTCGCGACAGGCGTGTCCCGATCAGGTAGGCGCCCAGCAGGGCGCCCAGGAGGGCCAGTATCCCGGCTAGGATGAACGCACGCGCGAGGCTGTTCTGAGCGTGCGTCACGCTCGCCAGCGGCTCGCCGACCCCGATCGTCACGCGGGGTCCGCCCTGCACGTGCACGACGTGCTTGATCAGACGCAGGTTGCCGACGTCGGGCAGCGCCAGCGTGGCGTATCCCGGCGGGACACTCAGCAGCTGCTGAGACAGCCGGTTCTCCTGCGCCTGCTCGACCTGGGTCTCGCCGTTGTCCGCGCGCGCATGCGCGAACAGCTCCGGGCGGTTGGTGGCGGTGCCCCCTCCCGGGACGATCGCGAACAGGAACGTAGAGCTGGCACTGAACGGTTGGTTGTGCACGTAAGAACTAGCCACACGGGCCACCCCGACAGGCGAGCGCACGCGCGCACTCGTGAGGTTGTGCGCGAACTCGGCCGCATCGCCGGAGAGCTCCTGGTCGATCTGCCGGCGCAGCTGCGTGCCCGTCCCGCGGTAGACGGCGACGAACGCGATCCCTGTGCAGATCAGCGTGACGAGCGCGATCCATCCCGCCAGGCGCCAGCGCAAACCTGCCGGGACGATCCGTGCGAACGCCGTCCCCATCGACATCCGCTCAGCCGACGGCGCCGCCAAGGCGGTAGCCCACGGCGCGCACCGTGAATATCGGCGCCGGGTCATCGCGACGGGCGAGCTTGCGACGCAGGTAGCCGATGTACACGTCCACGACGTTCGTCGCCGGGTCGTGCTCATAGCCCCACACCGCACTCAGGATCTGCTCGCGCGAAAGCACCTCCCCGCAGTGGTGCAGCAGGTACACCAGCAGCTCGAACTCGGTGCTGGACAGCTGCACGGAAGTGTCTCCGCGACGCACCTTGCGGGTGAGCAGGTTCGCTTCGATGTCTGCGCCGCGCAGCGTCGTCGCGGATGTCTGTGCGACGACGCGCAGCTGCGCGCGCACACGCGCCAGCAGCTCCGCGAGCGAGAACGGCTTGACGAGGTAGTCCACGGCACCGGCGTCCAGGCCGGCGACGCGATCCTCGATCTCCCCGCGAGCCGTCAGTACGATCACCGGCACCTCCGGCTTGGCGCGGCGCACCGAGGCGAGCACCTCCAGACCGTCGCGGCGCGGCAGCATCAAGTCGAGCACGATCGCGTCGAAGTTGCCCCCCAGCGCCAGTCGTTCGCCCTCGACTCCATCCAGCGCCGCCTCCACCGCGAATCCGTCGGCCTCAAACCCACGCTGCACAAAATCCACGATCCCCGGCTCGTCCTCCACCAGCAGGATCCGCGCGCGCTGGGCGCCGTTCGTGCTCGCGCCGGCCTCACCCGAGCGCGCCTCCACGCCGCCTGGCGGCGGGCCTTCGGCGTCGTGTTGCCCCAGCGCCGCGCCCGCCGACATCTTCACACTATCGCTGCCGGAGTCCGCATCCGCCACGTTGGCCATGGCTCAAGGATAGGCCCCGCAGTGCAGGCATTTTTCCAAGCGAGCGATTCGATGAGCTTTCTCATCAAGCGGTTACCCGTTCCTTAGCTGCACGTCACACACTCCTCCCATGTCACTCGACCCTCGGACGATCGCCCGTGAGCCCCGTGGCGAGGTCCTGGTGCACGATCGGCGGACCAGCGTGGACCGTCCCGACAGCGATCGCACCACCGCCGACAGGCCCCTCCTGGAGCGTCTGCGAGCCGGTGGAACGAGCGGCAACGAGCGACTCACGACCGCTACCGGGATCGTGCTGCTCGTGCTGCTGGCAGCCATCGGCGTGACGCTGCTGCGCCTGCGATCGCTGCTGTGGGTGCACCTGTTTGTGGGCATGCTGCTGATCGGGCCCATCGCGCTCAAGCTGGCCAGCACCGGCTACCGGTTTGTGCGCTACTACACCGCCAACCCGCGCTACCGCCGCAAGGGTCCGCCGCCGGCGGTGCTGCGGATGATCGCCCCGATCGTGGTGCTCACCACCATCATCGTGTTCGTCAGCGGCGTGCTGCTGCTGCTGATCGGACCCTCCTCACGGAGCGCGCTGTTGCCGATTCACAAGATCAGCTTCATCGTGTGGGTCGCATTCACCTCGCTGCATGTCCTCGGACACCTACCCGAGGTCGCGGCCGCCGTCGGCCTTGGCACAGAGACCATCTCCAAGGTCGACATCCTCACCGCGGTGGGCATCTCCGAGGGCGGAGACCCGTCCGCCTGGCAGGTCCCCCGCGCGGCCGTCGCCGGGCGGGCCGGGCGCGGGGTCTCGCTCGCCGGGGCACTGGCTGGCGGCACGGTGCTCGCGGTCGCGATTATTCCCCAGTTCGGCCCCTGGCTGCACGCCTCTACGGTCCTTCATCACCACTGATATGAGCCCGCACTCACATGCACGAGACGCCGCGCTGAGACGGCTGCACCGCGTCAACCGCTGGCTGATCGCCGGCAGCGTCGCGCTGACTGCGGTGTTCTCGGAGATCGCCGCAAGCGCGTTCCCCGGCTCGAGCTCCGCCAAGTCCTCCGCCGCCAAGCGGTCCACCGGATCGACCCACCACTCCTCCGGCAGCACCTCCTCGGGCTCCTCCAGCCCGGTGCGCCCCCCGGCCGAAGCCCCGCAGGCAAGTCAAGAATCGGCGCCCACGCAAGAATCCGCACCCACCCAGGAATCCGCGCCTGAATCCGCACCGACGCAAGAATCGGCGCCCACGCAAGAATCGGCGCCGACCCATGAATCCGCACCGACGCAAGAATCGGCGCCGACCCATGAATCCGCCCCCGTCCAGGAAGCCGCGCCGCCGGTCGTCTCGGGAGGCTCGTGATGGGATACGACCGGCGGGCCATGACCACAGCGGACTCCCGCTCGACCGCGAAGACGCTGCTGCCGATCGTCCCCTCTGCCAGGCGCGAACGATTCGGGGAGGCGCGCTGGGAGACGTGGAGCACGAGCGTCGTGCTACGCCTGACCGAGCCACGCGGGCTGGGCGCCGCGCGCGCCGCGGTTGAACGCGAGCTCGACGCCATCGACCGCGCTTGTAGTCGCTTTCGCCCGGACTCGGAGATCGCACGCGCAAATGCGAGCGCCGGACGCGCCGTGCGCGTAAGTCCGCTGCTCGCCGAAGCGCTGGCGCTGGCGCTGCGGGCCGCTCGGCTGACCGACGGAGACGTCGATCCGACCGTCGGGCGGGCGCTGATGCTCGCCGGTTACGACCGCGACTGGTCGCTGCTGGAGCCGCCGGCAAGCGACTCGCCCTCGCACGGCCTCCCCCTACGCGGACGCTCATCCACCCCGATGGTCCTGGCGCGCGCCGTATGCGGCTGGCGCAACATGATGTTCGACAGCGACGCGTGCACGGTGCGCATACCCGCCGGCTTCACGATCGATCTCGGCGCGACCGCCAAAGCCTGGGCGGCCGATCGTGCCGCGCAGGTGGCTGCCCGGGCAGCGGGCTGCGGCAGTCTGGTCGCGATCGGCGGGGATATCGCCACCAGTGGCCCCGCTCCGGCACACGGCTGGGCGGTACACGTAACCGACGATCACCGCAGCGACCACCATGCGCCCGGTCAGACGGTCACGATCCACTCCGGTGGCCTGGCCACCTCGAGCACCGTCGTGCGACGTTGGCGCCATGAGGCCCACACGATGCATCACATCATTGACCCTGCCACGGGCGCGCCCGCCCGCGGCACGTGGCGCACCGTCAGCGTCGCCGCGGCGAGCTGCGCGGATGCGAACATCGCGACCACCGCTGCACTCATCCGTGCGAGCGCCGCCCCCGCGTGGCTGACACGGATGGGCGTGCCGGCTCGACTCGTCAGTCATAGCGGCCGGGTCTACACAATCGGCACCTGGCCGGCCGGCGCGCGGCGAACCCCAGATCCCCTCGGCCCCAGGACCCGGCTTGCGCACGCCAGACTCCACGCAACCGCACCCCGCGCGAGCGCCGGGCCCCGTCTGAGATGACCGCGATCCTGGCCACCGGCGGAAGCCTGTCCTGGTACCTGACCCGCTCGACGGGCGCGGTCGCGCTGCTGTTGCTGAGTACAGCGGTAGTACTCGGCGTCGTGGACGTGCGCCGCTTCAGCACTCCCCGTTGGCCACGGTTCGTGGTTGACGCGCTGCACCGCAACGTCTCCTTGCTGGCGATGGTGTTCTTGTGCCTACACATCCTCACCTCCGTGCTCGACTCCTTCGCGCCGATCTCGCTGATCGACACGGTCGTGCCATTCGCCGGCTCCTACCGCCCGTTCTGGCTGGGACTCGGCGCGGTGGCGTTCGATCTGCTGATCGCCGTGACGCTCACCAGCCTGCTGCGCCAGCGCATGGGCTACGCGAGCTGGCGGGCGATCCACTGGCTCACGTACGCCAGCTGGCCGATCGCGTTGCTGCACGGCTTCGGCACCGGCAGCGACGTGCACGGCACATGGCTGCTGGTGCTGAGCGTCATCTGTCTATTGGCGGTGCTCGCCTCGGTGATCGTACGCGTGGCCGACGGTTGGCCCGAACATCTCGGTGCTCGCGCCGCTGCGCTCGGCGGCGCCGGCGCGTTCTCGCTGTTCCTGCTGATCTGGATGCCCAGCGGACCGCTCGGATCGGAATGGGCGCGCCGCTCAGGCACCCCATCCTCACTGTTGCACCACTCCACCGCATCCAGCACCAGCGCTTCGCACGGGAGCGGCGAATGAACAAAGAGACCCTCATGATCGACCCACCCGTGGAGCGCACGACCACACAGGCACCCGGCTCCCTACCCAGACTGCTTGCGGGCATCTCCCCTGATGGCGCTATGAGCATCGACCAGCACCTCGCCGTCCACGGCCAGGCGCCCGTCCTCGCGCGCCGACGCGGACGCCGCTCGGAGTCGCCGCTGATCGAGCAGATCGAGCGAGCCGGCCTGCGCGGACATGGCGGCGCCGGGTTCCCCACAGCCACGAAGCTGCGCGCGGTCGCGGCCTCGCGCAAGCGCGCGGTCGTCGTCGTGAACGCCGCCGAGGGCGAGCCGGCGAGCCTGAAGGACCGCACGCTGATGCAGACGTTGCCCCACCTGGTCCTCGATGGCGCCCAACTTGCCGCGCAGGCCGTCGGCGCCGACGAGTTGATCGTGTGCGTATGCGAGATCGCACAGGCGAGCGTCGAGACGAGCGCCCATGCGATCTCCGAACGCCGAGGCATGCCCTTGGACTCCGTGCGCATGCACCTGACGGCCGTCCCGGGTCACTACGTCGCCGGGCAGGAGGCGGCGCTCGTCAACCATCTCAACGGTGGCCCCGCGATCCCGACGTTCACCCCGCCGATGGTCTTCGAGCAGGGAGTCCGCCGGCGCCCGACGCTCGTCGCCAACGCCGAGACGCTCGCTCACGTCGCGCTGATCGCCCGTCACGGCCCGGAGTGGTTTCGCCGGCTGGGCACGCCCTCGCAGCCCGGATCGGCGCTCGTGACACTCTCTGGCGCGCTGGCCCATCCGGGGGTGTATGAGATCGAGCACGGCGCCTCACTCGTCTCACTGATCGATGCGGCCGGCGGCATGCTCGCCAATCCCAGGGCTCTGCTCGTCGGCGGTTACGGCGGCAGTTGGATCGGCGGCGAATTCCTGCGCGGCGTCGCGCTCTCAGACGAACATCTCGCGTCCCACGGCGCCTCACTCGGCGCGGGCGTGGTGCTGCTGCTCTCCGCGGACGCCTGTCCGGTCGCCGAGACCGCGCGCGTGGCCCGCTGGATGGCGGGACAGAGCGCCGGTCAGTGTGGGCCGTGCGTACACGGCCTTGACTCGATCGCCGGCTCGGTTGAGGAGATCGCCGCAGGACGCGTGCAGGGGAACGCCGCTCAGCGCGTGGAGCGCCTGGCCGCGCTCGTGCGCCGTCGCGGCGCCTGCGGACATCCCGACGGGACCGCGCGCTTTGTGACCAGCGCGCTCGATGCCTTCGCACCCGAGTTCGCCGACCACGCCCGCCACGGCCCCTGCGAGGGGTGCGCCCGTCCCGGAGAGTTGCCGCTGCCCGTGCATCGGCGGACCGCGAACCCCACCCACGAACCGGTGCCATTCAGATGAGCCAGCGCGTGCGCGTCAATCCGATCGCCTGTGAGGCCCACGGCATGTGCGCCGAGCTATTGCCCGAGCGCATCTCACTCGACGAGTGGGGCTATCCGATCGTGGATTCCGAGCCTCTGACGCCCGCCGTCCTCGACCACGCTCGTCGGGCCGCCCAGGCCTGCCCGACGTTCGCGCTGTTGCTCGAACGTGACCGGGAGCGGGAGCGAGCTTCGTAGAAGGCCGCTCGTGAGGCGGCTGCCGCGCGCGCGGTCGGTACTACGGCCAGTCGATCCGCTCGGCTAGCCCAGCCGGCCCAAGATCAATCAGACCGCTGCGCTGCACCTCGCGATACTTGCCATCGGCAAGCGCGAGCCAGTGAACGGAATGGTCGGCGGGATCGACGATCAGCACCTCGTCCACCCGATGGGCGGCGTAAAATGAGAGCTTCTGCCAACTCTCATCGCCCGGGGAGATGATCTCCACGACGAGCGCGGCGGTTGTGTGCCAGACGCCGCGCGGGCGCGTTCGGTGTATGCCGCCATCCGGGACGCGAAAGTCATCCTCGGCGTCGCCGAGATTGAACTCCGCCATCGTCGGAAACAGTCCCGCGGCGCGGGCGGGACCATCAAGCGCAACCGCCAGCTGCTGTGAGATATCTGCGTGCTCTCCTAGCGGAGCCGGAACCATGTGCAGCACACCTTCCCAGACCTCATCGAAACGGTCCAAACCCGAGCGCCTACGGCGCTCCTGCAACGCCTCGAGCGCCTGCGGAGGGGGATCGAGCACCAGCGTCGGCATAACGTAAGCGTAGCGCCGTAAGCGGCATCAGCGAGCGACCGCAGGCCCGGTACGGACCTGTTGCGCAAATGCGCATCGGTCCGCCGCCGACCCTCACAGCCCCGCCGCGTGTACCGCGGCCAGCCCCGCCCACTCGCCGTACGGTCTGAACATCGCCCGCACGTCCTCTTCGCAGGCTCGCGCCCGCGGGTCGCCGCCGCTGAGGATGCGCCCCACCAGCTTCAGCAGCCCCAGATCGCCCGCGGGCAGTTGGTCATAGCGGCCCTGCCCGCGCAGCGCCAGCATCTCCACCGTCCACGCGCCGATGCCCGGGATCGCGCGCAGTCGCTTCCAGCCGCGCTCGGGCTCGGGCTCGTGCAGGTTCACGCGCCGACTTGCTATCTCGCGGGCGGCCCGTCTGAGCGCGATCGCACGCCCGGCGCTCAACTCACAGGACTCGAGCATCGCGGGCGCCGTCGCACCGATGGTGACCGCACTCGGTAGGTCACGCAGCCCACTGGCCCATTCCTCGGCTCCCGGCCCGCTCCAACGCCGCCCCAGACGCCTCACCAGCCTGCCCTGGATGGCGGCGGCGCGCTCGTACTCGATCAACTGCTCGCACACAGCCCATACCAGCGCCTCCCACGGCTCGGGCCTGCGATCCACCCGCAACCACGGACGCCGCCGCACCGAGTCGCCGATCAGCGGGTCATCCTTGAACCGCGTTCGAAACGAGCGCAGATCGTCGTCGACCCCGAGTGCGAAGCGCATCCGCGCGATGCCATGCTCGGTGCTCTCCTTGGCGGTCGCGCGCGCGCCGAACATCACCCTCTCCGGGGTGCTCTGCGCGACCCGCACAACGACCGGTTCTCCCTCCTCGTCATGCAGCAGACGTTCAATCACGCCGCCGCGTCTGCGCGTAACCCCGTCCAACCCCAGCCTGCGCGGCAACCTGAACGGGCCGCACGGACGAACCTCGACTCGCAACTCCACCCGCCGACCCGCCTGCCCGGCTCAGCGCTCGGCGCCGCCCAGCAGGTGCACATCCACCAGCAGCGAGCGCGTCCCCACGATCTTCACGGTCTCACTCCGCTTGGCGCCCCGCGCCCGCGCGCCCCGGCGCTTGACCGGCCTGCGCGCGGTTCCTGCGCGCCTGCGCACCGCCAGTCCGACCACCGCCGCGCCGGCGGCGAACCCGCTCGCGGCCAGAACCATCGCCTGGCCGGCCGGCGTGACCGATCTGATCAGCCCTCCGCGCCTGACCGGCTCGGGGACGAGCACCGGCACGGCGTCCACCTCCTGCACCACTTCGATCGCGCCGATCTCGCTCACGCAGGCCAGTGTAGAGGCCGGTCCAGACCTCTCTAGAAGATCCGCTCGTACACCCGGTAGCGGCGCTTGATCTCGCCTCCCATCCCTTCCATTGCGCGGTTCATCGCCTTGTTGACCTCGAGTATCCAGCCCATCTCCCCGCCCTTCTGCGGCGTGCGTTCGGCGGCGTCGAAGTGCATCTCATAGAAGCGCGCCGCCACGCCCGTGTGCTGGTACTCGGGCTTGACGCCGAGCGCGAACACGCGCACCGCATCGATCTTGCGTTTCTCGCGCAGAGCGGTCACCCAGCCAAAGGGCAGCAGTCGCCCGTTGAGCTTCGCCAGAACTTGGTTGAAGTCGGGCAGTGTCAGGGCCGCCCCCACCACCTCGCCGGTGTCCCGTTTTTCGGCGACCATCGCCCAGTTCTCGTCGAGGACGGGCTTGAGGTCCTTGGCGTAGTGGCGGACCTCCTCCTCGTTGAGCGGCACGGAAGCCCAGTTGTTCTCCCAGGCGGCGTTGTAGACGTCGAGGAACCTGGTGACCTCCGCCTGCAGTTCCTTCTTGCGGAAGTTGCGGCAGACGATTCCGTGCTCGGCCTCCAGTCTGTCGGCGGCTTCCCAGATAGCAGGGTGGACCTTCTCGCGCTTGTCGACATACAGGCTCCACATGTACAGGTCCATGGCCTTAGCCATGCCGATGTCCTGCTCGAAGATGCGCTGGTAGTAGCGGTGGTGCCAGGGGCACAGAATGATCGGTGGATACTCGTGCCCTTGCACCAGCAGCCCGATCTCGTCGTTGGTCGTGAAGTCCATCGGGCCCACCATCCTGTCGCGGCCACGCTCACGTAGCCACCTCTCTGCAGCATTGAGCAGCGCACGGGCCGCCTCGGGATCGTCCTCGCACTCGAACCACCCAAACAGGCCCCAATCGTTGCCCTGAAACTCGTTGAAGTTGCGATCGATATGCGCGCTGACGCGACCGACCGCCCGCCCGTCACGCCAGGCGAGGAAGTACTGGGCCTCAGCATGCTTGAAAAACGGGTTCTTCTGCTGGTTCAGCCGCTTCTTCAGTTCCATCAGCAGCGGTGCTACCCAGTTGGGCTCGTTACGATAGAGCCGCCACGGCAGCTTGATGAATGTGCTCAGCTCACGCCGGGACGTTACGGGCCGAATCTCCACTGCCATTAGGCGCCACCTTATATGTCCACCACGACGACCGACCTCTTCGCCAAGGTCCGCGGCCATGAGCGCGAACAGATCCTGCGCGCCGCGCGCGAGGCCGACGTCCTCCCCTACTTCCACGTCCTCACCTCCCCCGCGATGCCCGTTGTGGAGATGGAGGGCGCCCAGCGGATCATGCTGGGCTCCAACAACTACCTCGGCCTGACCGGCGACGAGCGCGTCATGCATGGCGCGCAGGACGCGCTGCACCGCTACGGCACCGGGCTGACGGGCTCGCGCCCGCTGAACGGCACCACCCCGCTGCACCTTGAACTGGAGGCGGAGATCGCCGAGTGGATGGGCGCCGAGGACGCGCTCGTGTTCACGACCGGCCACCAGGCCAACCTCGGCACACTCGGCACGATCCTCGGCGTCGGCGACACCGTAATCGCCGACTCGGGCGACCACGCCTCGATCCTCGACGGCTGCCTGCTCTCGCGCGCGAAGCTGCGCCCCTTCCGCCACAATCGCTTGGACAAATTGGAGAAGATGCTCGACCGCGCACAGACCGATGGTGGCGGCGTGCTGGTCGTGGTCGACGGCGTCTTCTCGATGGAGGGCGACATCGCCCCACTGCGCGAGATCTGCGAGCTGTGCGAGCGCTACGGCGCGCGGCTGATGGTCGACGAGGCTCACGGCGCCGGGGTGCTAGGCGCGCGTGGAGCCGGCACCGCCGAGCTGCTCGGCCTGGAGGATCGCGTCGATCTGCGCGTGGGCACCTTCTCCAAGTCACTGGCCTCCTGCGGTGGCTTCGTGGCTGGGCCCGCCGACGTACTCGAGTATCTGCGCTACTACTCGCGCGCGTTCATCTTCACCGCCTCCGCGGTTCCCGCCGCGCTCGGCGCTGCACTCGCCGCGCTGCGCGTGCTGCGCTCGCCCGACGGCGCCACGCTGCTCGCACGAGTGCTCGACAACGCCTGGCGACTGCGCGACGGCCTCGCGGAGCTCGGCTTCGCAGTGGTCTCCCCCCAGCCGCTACCAGCGGACGGGAGCCTCACCGCCGCGCCCGGCGTGCACCCCGATGCCACGGGCGCGCCCACGATCGTGACCCCGATCGTGCCCGTGCTCGTGGGCGACGACTGGAAGGCCGCGCTGCTGTGGAAGGCCCTTTATGACGGCGGCGTGTTCGTCAACACCGCCCTGCACCCCGCCGTGCCCCCGGGCGGCGCGCTGCTGCGAACGAGCGTGATGGCCACCCACGACGAGGCCACGATCGACCGGGCCCTCGCCGTCTTTGCCCGGGTCAAGCGCGAGTTCGAGGCCGAGCACGGCCCGCTGCCCGCCCCGGGTGCGTAACCGACGGCGTAACGTTTCCTACACGTCTAAACCTCGGATCAGGACTTGTCCAAATCTTCACAAGTAAATCGGGCAACGAAAAAGGTCGCTGCTAGCGCACGAACCGTGCGCTGAGAGTTGACCGGATGCCCCTCGCTGTCGTAGCTTCCTTGGGCGCTCTGCATGACCGTTCGGGACGAGTCCCGACGACGACAATCTACGGGAGGGCCCCTTCACGGGGCGGTTATATCGCTGAGTATCTGGCTCTCCGCGACTCTCTGTCGCGGACCGGTTTCAGGCGGTCACGACGAGCGTTGCATACGTCCGAAAATCAAGCATAGATGTCGCCCGTCCGCGTCCTAGCGGCGGCGACGGGGAGAGTCTCATCATGAACGCGACGGCGACGATCGCCCCTGCCGGTCCTCAGTACATGCGCGCCCTCGAACGCGCCAACAAGGTTCGCCTCGCCCGGGCGGAGCTCAAGCGCAGAATCTCGACGGGAGAGATCGACGTTACCGACGTGCTCCTGCACTGCCCCTGGGAGACCGACAGTATGGCCGTCGCCGACCTGTTGTTGAGCCAGCGCCGTTGGGGTCAGACTCGTTGTCGCAAGTTCCTCGCACAACTGCCGATGTCCGAGAAGAAGACGATCGGCTCGCTGACCGACCGCCAGCGTCAGACGCTGGTCGCGATGCTGCGGGGGATCGGGACCACGCCGGAGCGTGGCCCCTGGGTAACGGACAACCTGATGAGAGCTTGACCTGCCACCAGCCGGCGAGCATCCCGATCAGGCCCATGCGCGGACGCACCTCCCACACCCCGCAACCGTGTTCCCCGAGGTCTCGCACGGGTAGGCGCACGAACTTGTAGTTGTTCGGTTCGCGCTTCATCCGCTCCAGCAGCTTGCGCGCGCGCGTCTCCAACTCGACTCGTTCGGCTGTGGCCCGCCGCGCCAGCTGCAGCCGTCCGGCCAACTCATCGCGCGTGCGCTCCAACCGCTCGAGGTCCAGCAGACACGGGGAGCCGGCGGTCCGCTGATGCATCCCGCTCGAACTAGTGCATGCCGGTGGCTCGATGTGAGGAAACCCGTCGGCGACGATCGTCGACAGCTCACGCTCGAGCTTGGCCACCTGCGCCCGCAGAGCGCGCCTGGCGGCCCGCTCGTCAATCCCCGAGGTCGAGACCCGATCGATGCGCTCGATGGTCAGCTGCACTGTTACTACGCCGCTCCTCCACTGTCTGTGTGTCTCGTCTACCAGCGATCTTACCAGTGCCCGGGCTCGACGGGACCGCTACCGTGCTCGTTCCAAGCCGTTGCGGGCACTCCACAGAGCCTCCTCGACATACAACATCGGCACACCCGCGACCTGCACCGCGAACAGGGTGAGCTCGCGCGTTCGCGTGCTCACCTCGCAATCGTCCGCGAGCTCGCCGAACAGCAGACCCAACGCGACGGTGTCGTCGGCAACCACCAGCCTGCCCGCTGGCAGCGACCACGCGTCGGGGACCCTACCGAGCGGCTCGCCCTCACGACTCAGCCGCACCCCCAGCTCGCCGTGGACAGCGTGCGCGTCGAGCGCCCACACCGGCACACCCGTATCGACAAGCGCGATCAGCAAGACATCCTGGAGCAATCCCTCCGACAGGAACCCGCCGCGTAGCATCCGTTCCAACACCACCTCCTCGATCGGCGTTCGGGCGACCTCCGGGTCGAGGCCGATCTGGCGGTAGAACACCCTGTAGGCGGACGGCACCGGTTCGCGACGCACGCCGACCGCGCGGGCCCCCCGGTAGCGATTAGAGAGGTCGTTCAGTCGCCGCTCGACGCCCGGCGGCGAGCCCCGCTTGGCGGCGCCCGCGCGCGCCAGACGCGCGTGCGCTACCACGATGCGTAGCTGCGGCAGCTCCTCCGCGATCTCAGGCGCCCGCCAGCCGATCCTCGGCGCCTGCTCGATGCTCATCCCGACACCCGTCCGGCCGTTCGGGGACCGGCCGCGGCCACCAGCTCTGCTACACGCGCACGCAGCGTTTGCGGCGACGGCGTGTCCAGCAGCGCCGGGCTCTGCACGACGCCCCCCGGCAACACAAACGACACCTGCGGACAGCTCGCCACCTTGTACAGGCCCGCCAGAATCCCGTCGCTGTCGAAGGCGACCTGCACACTTCTCAGCCCGCGCTTGCGTATCAGCGCCAGCAACGACCGGCGTTCCCCCTTGAGCGCGACCGCCGCGAAGTTCACCGCGGGAAACGTGCTCGTAAGCGCCTGCATCTGACCGAGCACGTCCGGGCACGAGCCCGCTTCCACGAACAGTGCAAGTACCAAAGGTCTGCCGCGGTAGAGCTCACATACGTTCAGCACCCCCGGGCCCCGCACCGCGCACGCTGGAATCCGGCCGGCCGTACCCTCGTTGGCTCGCGTCGCTACATTCACATCGCCTTTCAACGTCCCCAACGCCAGCGGTGCGGCGAACGGCGGGATCGTATGGCCCGGTTCGATGCCCTTGGCTCCGTTCGGCTTGGTCACGATCGTGTTAACCGTGATCAGCACCAAGATCGCGAGCGCCAGCAACCCCACATAGCGCCCGTATCGGGGCTCAGGTCGGCTCATGGCGCGCACGCCAGCGCATGCGTAGCGTGGGCCACTCGACGCTCACCCGCGAGCGCTCCGCCAGCACCAGCGCGGCGGGCAGCGCGACTAGCACCCCCACGAGCGAGACGCTCAAGTCGATCACCGTCACCAGACCGAAGTCGCGCAACATCGCGATGTCCGACAGCACGAGCACGCCAAACCCGGCGATCGCCGTCACACCAGAGGCGGCGACGGCCGTGCCCGTGTGACGATAGGTGCGCCGCAGCGCCTGCACCAAGTCGTGCCCCTCTAGCCGCTCCTGGCGATGGCGCTCGGACAACAGCACGCTGAACTCGGTCGTGATCGCGATCACCAACGCCCCCAGTGTGAGCGACATCGGGTTCAACGGCACCCGCACCGCGAACAGAATCAGCGCCGACCAGCCGCTCGCGAGCACGATCGGCACAAGCGGCGTCAACGCGCGTCGGATATCGCCCGCGAATGCGATCAGCAACACCAGCGCTACCGCCGCCAATCCGACCAGCAGCGTCTCCAGACGCCGCCAGGGCGAGGCGACCTGCGCGTTGGCCTGCGCCGCCAGCACCGACAGCCCCACCAGCTGCGCACTCACGCCCTTAGGCGGGTGCAAACTCGCACGCATCGCTTCGATCACGCGCTGCTGTTCGTCCAGGCTCATCAGCTTGATGCCGAACGCGAGCGAGGCCAAACGCCGTCCCGGGGCGATCACGGCTTGGGAAAAGTACGGCGGGATCGCGTTTAGCAGACCATTGACCTCAGCGCTCGAGAGCTTCGCTTTGGTGCCTTCGTGCTGAAACAGGTCGGGTAGCGAGAACGCCGGGCATAGCCTCGCCTTTCCGCAACCTCGGTTGGCGGTGTAGCCGAACCGCTTCAGCATCGCGCTCTCATACGAGCTCATCCATTCAATCGTCGCCGGCCGGAGCACGCCTGAGCCGCCGATCGTGAGGTTGACCACCCCGCCCACTCCGCTGAGACGCTCCAGCGCGTTGAGGTTCCGCAACGAGGCCGTGTCCTGGGGCACCAGCTTTTCGATGTTGGTCTGCACCTTCGTCTGCGTGTCCAATCCCCATCCGAGCGCCGCCAGCGTGAGCCCGATCCCCAGTACCCGACCCGGATGGCGCACGGCGCGATCGAGCGCCGTCCTCGCTATGAACCTCGTCAGCGGGTTGTCCATCAGCAGCTCGCGCGCGCCCCTCCAGGCCGGCGCCAGCAGCTCGCGCGCGCGCTCGCCGGACTCCGTCAGCGCACGCCCCCCGAGCCGGACCGTCGGCGAGGGCATCCCGCTCGACATGACTCCGTCCATGGACCCACCAGACCGTCCGTCCGGGAAGCTCCCAGATCCGCGACGACCGGATACGACCAGCGCCGCCGATCCAACGGTCAGCGCGCACGCAAACGCGATCGCGATTCCCGCCGCGAGCAGTACGCCGAACCCGCGCACCATCGGGACGGGCGAGAGCACCAGTACGAGCGTCGCCGCGATGCTGGCGGCGACCGCCGTGGCGATCGTCGGCGCGCTCACCCGTGCCGCCTCGCGTACCGCGCCACGCCTGTCGGACACCCCCGCGGCGAGGATCTCACCGACACGCGACTGGAACTGGATGGCGTAGTCCACCGCCAGCCCGACCAGCACTGGCAGCACCGCGACTTGGGCGACGGTCAGCGAGGAGCTGAGCAGCGATAGCGCACCGAACGTCAGCGCACTCGCCAGCAGCGCCACCCCCAGCGGCAGCAGCCGCGGACGCGCCCGAAATATCAGGCTCAATGCGATCGCCATCACCAGCACCACGGCGAGCCCCAGCAACGCGATGGAGCGGCTGATTGAGCTCGTGAGATCCGATACGACGGCCGGCTCACCCGTCACCAGGTAGGTCTCGCCATGCGTCAGCCGCCACTGCTTCATCGCCACCGCCTGGCCGATCAACGCGATCGTATGCTTGCGTGCCGCCTCTGACAGTCCGGGCTTCATCCGCACCGAGATCAGCGCCGCGTTCCGGTTGGGGAACAGGTAGGCGAAGCGCTGCTTGGGCGTGCCGACCGGCTTGCTCGAGTCGAACACGAGTGTCGAGACGAATTCGGGGTCGTCGAGGCTCGGCTTGGAGGTCAGCCCGTACTGCAGCGCCAGCGTCGCGATCCCCTCTTGGAATCGCTTCATCGTGATCGAGCTCGCCTGTGCTCCGAGCGTATGGGCTTCCGCCGCCGAGTGTCCCTGCGCGAGCGCCGCCTGGACCACCACCCGCTGCGCGGCGTGCGCCTGCGCTTCAGCCTGCTTGGTCTGGCTTGTCAGCTGTTCGTCGATCTGTTCGGCGGCCTCGTTGACGAACGTTCCCGGGCCGAGCACGACCTTCACGGTCTTCGCTCGTGCCAGCTGCCCACACGGTCCGCTCGTCCCTCCCTCCGCCGCCAGCGCGCTCACCGGCACGTTGCCCGACAGGCACCCCTCCAGCCCTACCAGCCTGTCGATGTCCGAACTCAGCAGCAGCTGCTGCAGGCTGCCCCGAACGACTACATCCACCGGCTCTTCGCCGAAGCTCCGGTAGTAGCGCTGTGTCGCCCGGTACCGCGGACTGGAGCTCGATACGAACGTGCTCGTGCCAGCGCTCGGGCTCAGCCCCAGGGCGAGCGCGGCGCCCGCGAGCGCAAGCGTCATCGCGAGGGCGAGCGTCAACCACGGCTTGCGGGTCAGAGCCCCCACGAGGGCCGAGAAGAACCGGGCGCTATTCACGGACACGAGGCTAGTCGGTCGGTCTGCCGGCGCGGGGCGCTACCCGGCGCTACCGAATCACTCCATCCCGAGGGGCCCGGCCGAGTCGCCGGACAAGAACTGCCGCACGAATGGGTCTTCGGACGCGAACAGCTCGGCCGCCGGACCGGACTGGACGATCTGGCCCTGCCACAGGACAGCGATGTGCTCGGCCACGCGCCGCGCGCTCATGATGTCGTGGGTGATCACGACGTAGCAGCCGCCATTCTCGGCGTGGACTTCCTTGATCAGCTCGCACAGCAGCGCCGTGCGCACCGGGTCAAGTCCCGAATCGGGCTCGTCGAATAGCACGATCTCCGGTTCGAGCACAAGCGAACGCGCGAACCCGGCGCGCTTGCGCATCCCTCCGCTCAACTCATTGGGCATCTTCGTCCCAGCGTTGCCCAGACCGACCTCGCGCAGGCGCCGGTTGACGATCTCGGCGATCTCCTCGTCGCCCTTCTCGGTGTGCTGGCGCAGCGGGAACGCGACGTTGTCATACAGGTTGATCGACCCGAACAGGGCACCGTCCTGGAACAGCACCCCGAACTTCTTGCGTATCTCGAACAGTTCGGCATCAGACAGGCTCGGTATCGAGCGCCCCTGCACGAGCACGTCTCCCTCGTCGGGGTACAGCAGACCGACGATGTGCTTGATGCACACCGACTTGCCCGTCCCCGACGGGCCCAAGATCATCGAGATCTGTTCGTCGGGCAGGCTCATGTTCAGCCCGCGCAGTACCTGATTGCGCCCGAACGCCTTGTGCACGTCGATGAATTCGATCGCGTCCCGCTGCACGGGGATCTCGGCGGCGGGAGCCGTGGAGGTCGGCGCCGAGCGCTCATCCCGCTCGTTCGCGGCCTCGGGCCCGGCAGCGGCGAACTCGGCCTCCCCGCCGGACTCCACGGGCGCCGAATGGTGCGCGATCTGCTCGTAGGACTCCTCGCGCGGGCCGTCCTCGCCGGCCGGTTGGCGATCCTCCGCCATGTCCGTCAACCTCCGATCGGGGCTCGCGGGTTGGAGCCCCAGAAGACTTGCGTGCCGAGCATTCCGATGATGTGCACCAACACAATGTTGAGGACCATCGACTTGGCCGTCGCCCTGCCCACTCCCACGGGCCCACCACTGGCGTTGTAGCCGTAGTAACACCCCACGAGCACGATCGCGGTGGCCATAAACATCGCCTTGATGAGGCTGTACAGGAAATCCGGCGGACTCTGGAACTGCCAGAAGATCAGCAGATACCCGCCCGAGGAGACGTACCCGATCTGCTGCACGACGGCGATGTCTGAAGCGAGGAACGCGGCGCCGATCCCGGCCAGGTAGATGAAGGGAAGCACGATCCAGGCGGCCAGCAGCCGTGTGGCGCACAGGAACGTCA
>Ga0307477_10001492_pt1 | contig 19589 bp, 19 predicted proteins | sample atmos_gasesECM2C_FD_203316 | JGI IMG/M metagenome (GOLD analysis project Ga0307477, IMG submission 203316) | Hardwood forest soil microbial communities from Morgan-Monroe State Forest, Indiana, United States - atmos_gasesECM2C_515 | ecosystem: Environmental > Terrestrial > Soil > Temperate...
TACACCGAGAGCTCCGACAGCTTTGTTGCCTCCGCTGCCGCCTCGATTGCTACCGGGTGGAGCGAACCAGTTCCCGGGCGGGAGTTGCACCCGCTGTAGTCCAGCGCCTTTCACGGCGCACTTTTTCACCAACTATCGACCTAGGCCGTCTATCGGTCGGTGTGGATGCAGCTCTATGAGGCCGTGCAGAAAGCTCCCGATGTTGCGCCTGCATTCAGGACACGGCACCGCGCCCGGAGTTTCTCCCCTCATCACCACACCACACCCCGGACAGAACCAAAGTCCGCCAACGCTGTAGCCGCCTGTGTAAATCCCGCCTGATCAAAGTCGAGCAGACGGGTCAGTAGTGAGTCTTGTCATTCACCGGGCGACTGGTGGGGACCCCCTCAGGTAACGGGTCGAGAGGTACGTGCAACCAAGGGTCGACCGGAGGAAGCACGGACGGATACTGGAGCAGTCTTACAACCTTATAGTACCCACGAAGTGATTTCGCTAAACAGTTCGCTGGGATAGAAGTCGGGCGCGCCTACGGTAAGGTGAAGGGTTACCAGCCTCGCCCTTTCGGTTGCGAGGTGGGTTCCCATTTCCATCAGCGTCACGTTTCCCGAAGCTCCCCTATAATGCCGTACGGCCGGATTTCCCAGGTACGGTTTGAAGCCTCGGCATTTCGTTCATGAGCCTTCCCCTTCCTGACGAAGTTCAAGCGCTGGTACGCACACGCCCCGCCGTTGAATGGTTTGCTCATGACCTCGTTCCTGTCCCTGGCTACGGTTTGGTATGCCCGGTTTTATCAAGCCGAGCCCGCGACTGTCGTAAGAACCACCAAGCGCCCAGGGCCGCTTTGCCTGATGTTGGCGTTACCCTCATCAGGGAAACGTGTATTGTTTCCTGCGAGGACATTACTCCTCGGTCATCGCTCTTACCGACCCATTCGCCAAACCCGTTGGGCTCTCCTCTGCTTTGGTTATTCACCTCGTTCAAGGAATCTTTGCAGGTTGCTACCAGCCCCTGCTGCCCCCGGGTTCTTCCCGACGTTATTCTGCGAATCCGTCCTGTGATGCCTAAGCCCGTACCCCGGCGAGTCTCATTGAGTGCTTCTGCCTGGTTCTTCCCCAATGCCTTCGGCCTTCCCAAAAAGGAGATTTGGTCGGCTTCTCGCTTCTTTCCGCGAACGCGATTTTCCGCGGGCCTGTTATCGAGGTTGCAGCTATTTCTTTATGTTCAAGCCTCACAGTTTGCATGCCTCCCAGATCGCTCCTACCGCTGCGAGTAAACCCGCAGGGCAGCCGAGGCTTTTACATCCGAGCCGAACGTGCGTCGTTACCTTCGCACGCATCGGATATGCTATCCGCCCGCTGCGATCTGAAGGTCGTGGAAATGATTGTCTGAAGAAAGGAGCAAACTGTCAGACGTGCTGCCCCATCAGCACTACCCTAGAAGGCAGGGCGGCGAGGTAACGGACCGTCCTGGAGCCCTTTGACAACGAATCCCACAGCCGAAAGGCTGGCGCCGAAGTCGCGAGGCAACGGTGCATCTGCCAGCATCAATGCGGAGAGGGGCCAGGGTGGATAGCAAGGCTGCGAACTGAAAGCTGTTGAAGTGATTATTCATCGAGAGAAGTCCTCTCTCGAACGAATCTCGTCTCCCATGGCGGGTACCCTACGAACTATGGCCGGAAGGCAACAACTGGTCAGAGTGCGTTCCGACAACGAATCCTGCAACCGCAAGGTTGGCACCCGAACCGTGAGGGAACGGTGTAGCTGCTAGCATCGTGGCGGCGAAGGGCAAGGGTGAATAGTACGGTGAGCATACTCAAATTCTCTTAAGCGTCGTCATCACCGGGGAGCGGAAGATGCTCGGCGCTCCCTTGCAGCGGGTACGGTAGGCTCCATGCTCCTCCGTCATGGGCAAACAACGCTGCCGGCGTAAAGAGAGCACCTAACCTATTGTCATGTCACTTCAACGGAACAGGATAAACCCGTATCGTTCCCCGGAAGCAAAAGGGGAAAGATCAACCGCAAGGAGGATCGATGGCGGTGCGGGCAGGAGATCGGAGAGGAAGCGAATGCTGCTCTGTAATAGGGCAGATATCGGTTGCGTCTGTCCTATGGACTACATCACCGACCGCGAAAGCGGGCAGACTTCCCCGTGGTGCTGCACACGAGAGAACTTGACTAATCGGCTCAGAGGACAATGCAGATGACGACGGCCACGGCTGTTGGTGCGGTCTCAAGCGAAGCGGCGGAATGGTATGCCATTAATTGGCAGACCATCCACCAAAACGTTCGCCGACTCCAAGTGCGTATCGTGCAGGCAACGAAGGCAGGCAGATGGAACAAGGTGAAATCCCTACAACGTCTGCTGACCCACTCTTACAGCGGCAAGGTTCTCGCCGTTCGACGAGTGACGGAAAATACTGGCAAGAAAACTCCAGGGGTGGACCAGATCATCTGGAAAACACCGGAAGATAAAACTCAGGCTGTACATGCATTGAAGAGTAGGGGTTACCAATCACAACCTCTACGACGTGTCTATATACCCAAATCGGATGGCCGAAGGCGTCCGCTCGGAATTCCCTGCATGATTGATCGAGCTCACCAAGCCTTGCATTTGTTGGCGCTCGATCCGGTGCTGGAAACTAACGCTGATCGAAACTCCTATGGGTTTCGTCAGAAACGGTCCTGCGCCGATGCCATTGGACAGTGCTTCACCGCGCTGTCTAATGCACCAAACACGCAGTGGATTCTGGAGGCGGACATCCAAAGCTGTTTCGATCAAATTTCCCACGATTGGCTCCTGGCGCACGTCCCTATGGACCGAGCCATTCTCCAAAAGTGGTTGAAATCCGGGTACATGGATAAACACGTCCTCCACGAAACGACGGATGGAACCCCACAAGGCGGTATTGTCTCCCCAGCGCTCGCTAACTGCGCGCTGGACGGGCTGGAGCAACTCCTGCAGGAGAAATACCCTGCAAAAAAGCGGCTCAAGTCCCTTGGAGGCTCATATCCCTCTGTGAATTTCATTCGTTATGCGGATGATTTCGTCGTCACCAGTAAATCGAAAGACTTGCTGGAAGGAGAGGTCCAACCCCTCGTTGAGCAATTCCTTCAACAACGCGGGCTCAAACTCTCTCCCACGAAGACCGTCATCACGCACGTAGAGAAAGGCTTTGATTTCCTCGGACAAAACGTGCGCCGCTACCCTAACGGGAAGCTGCTCATCAAGCCTTCCAAGAAGAACGTTAAGACCTTCTTGGCGGGAATCCGGGCAACAATCAAAGCCGGGCTTGGCAGGTCGGCCGCCGATTTGATCGATCAACTCAACCCAAAGATTCGGGGGTGGGTTAACTATCATCGGCACGTGGTCAGCAAACGTACTTTCTCACACGTTGATCATTCTATCTTCCACAGTCTGCGGCAGTGGGCACGGAGAAGGCATCCGAAAAAGTCCTCGGCCTGGCTCAGAGAGAAATACTATGAGCGCAGTCGGAGACACAACCGGTGTTTCTTCGGGGAACGCTACGATGACGAGGGACAGCCTCGCAAGGTGTGGCTGTACCGCGCCAAGAGCACACCCATCAAACGACACATCAAAGTCAAAGGCGAAGCCAACCCGTACGATCCGGTGTATGAAACCTATTTCGAAGATCGGGAAGGTTCTCACATGCTGGACACGTTCCGGGGTACCCAAACTCTTCGCTTTCTCTGGAAGGAGCAACGCGGCCTTTGCGCTGTTTGCTACACCAAAATCACTCGGATCACGGGTTGGCGCGTTCACCACTGCGTTCCTCTTGTGAAGGGTGGTTCGAAGAGTGCTGAAAACCGCGTCCTACTTCATCCGGAGTGCCACGAAAGGGTTCACCGCCAGCGTCTTTCCGTATCGAAGCCGCGTCTCCCTTAAAGAGGCGTTCGCAGGGCTTGAGCCGGATGAGTACGAAAGTCTCACGTCCGGTTCTTAGAGGGCCGGGCCCCAGCAATGGGGTCTGGCTACTCGGTCCAGCATATGCAAATTCCCGTAAGCGTCGTGACACTAAAGGAGCGGAAGATGCTTGGCGCTCTTTTTGCAGTGGGCACGGAGGGCTCGGACTCTCTCCGTCATGGGCATACAACACTGCCGGCGTATAGAGAACACCTACACTATCGCGTCATTTTAACGAAACAGGGTAAGCCCGTATCGCTCCCCGCAAGGGGAAGTGAAGCCGTAAGGCGGACCGACGGCGATGCGGGTATGAGATGAGAGAGGAAGCGAAGGCCGCTCTGTAATGGAGCGGATGTCGGTTGCGTTGGCAACAGGAACAACATTACCGAATGCGAAAGCAGGCTGACTTCTCTTTGGTGCTTCACGCGAGAGAACTTGACTAATCGGCCCACGAGGCAAGGCAGACTGCGACCTGAAAAGCTGTTGGAATGATTGTCTGGCAAGGAGGAACTGATCAGACCGTGCGTCCCATCGCACGCTGCGACCTGTAAAGCTGCTAGAAATGATTGTTTGGCATGAAGGATCGACCAAACCGCGCACCCCATTGCGCGTAGCCTACGAGGTAAGAGCGGCGAGGCAACGGACCGTTCGAAGCCCTCGGAGAATGTACCCACACTCGCAAGAGGGGCACCAGAACCGTGAGGAGACGGTGTATCTGCCAGCATTAGGCGGAGACGGGCCTAGGCTCCGGTAGTACGGTCAGAATATACAAATACTCGTAAGCGTCGTGAGGGACTGAGAGCCTAAAATGCTGCGCGGCTCTCCTTGCAGTGAGTACGGCGGCTCGTGCGTCCGCCGTCATGGGTAACAAACACTGCCGGCGTAAAGAGTGGACCTAACCTATCGAGTCATTCCAGCGGAACAGGATAAATCCATACCGCTCCCCAATAACCGGGGACAGTACATCGCAAGATGGACCGAAGGCGGTGCGGACAGCAGTCAGGGAGAAAGCGAAAGCTGCTCTGTAATGGAGCAGATACCGGTTACGTCAGTCGCATCGACCACATCACCGGACGCGAAAGCGAGCCCACTTCCCTGTGGTGCTTCACGCGAGAGAACGAGGCAAATCGGCACATGAGGCAAAGCAAATGACGATGGCGAAAGCCATTGGTGCGGTCTCAAGCGAAGCGACGGAGTGGTACGCCATTGACTGGCAGGCCATCAACCGCAACGTTCGCCGACTCCAAGTGCGTATCGCGCAGGCAACGAAGGTCGGCCGATGGGGCAAGGCGCGAGCCTTGCAACGCCTGCTGACTCACTCGTATAGCGGCAAGGTTTTCGCCGTTCGACGAGTGACGGAAAACAATGGCAAGAAAACCCCTGGTGTGGATCAAGAAATTTGGGACACACCGGAAAAGAAGACACAGGCAGTACATGCAATCAAGCGAAGGGGCTATCAACCTCAGCCCCTCCGACGTGTTTACATCCCGAAATCGGATGGAAAGACGATGCGGCCACTCGGAATCCCGACGGTGGCTTCATAATGCACCTGCCTCCAATTCCATTCAGGATGCCGAGGAAATCCTGCTTGAGTTGTGCACCCAATCGCGCAACTTGTGTTCCTCAGCAGCGGTGAGTGTAATCCAATACGGCATTCCCTCGTTGAGCCGACGCGCAGTGAGTAACCGGTGTTCGATCCAGTAGTAGACCACGCCGTCGCCTACTCCAAACTGTCGGGCGACTTGTTGAACGGTCAACTCCTCGGGCTTCTTCAGTTTTGCCGGCGGGATCTGATAGCGCCATCGGGATCCACTGGACAATCCTCGTGGTATACGGCTTACCTCTGGGGCTGCTGAGACCTTCTCGATTGAGCTGATCAGCAATCTGCACATCGAGCAAGCCTTGAGCCAGTTCGCGGACACGTTCCACCGCCGCGGTAGGGTAGCGCAGCCGGTCGGCGATGTTCAGCGGAAGCTGGATGGAGCGGTCGGTCGAGGCACCGCCCTGCCAGCGGATGTGAACCAAGAGTTGCTTGGGCTGAGGTTTTTCGACGGTGATGTCCTTGATGAGCAACCGCAACATTCGTTTGCGGTCCTTGGCCTGGGTGGTGGGAGCATGCCATACACGCGGCAAGTCTCGGGCGAGAGCCAGCACTTTCTCTTTCTGCTCGGGAGTGGCCACGCGAGCTTCTTGCCGCAGAACTTCCGCAACTTGCTTCTTGAGGTCCTGCAACTGAAGGAGCGCATCGTTCCAGCGACGCTCCAGGGTACTGGCTACGAGACGCTGTGCCGGATCGACCTCTTGATATCTGCGCTCGGCGAGCGCGGCTTCGTACTCCGCACGTTCCAGTCGCATCTGCCATTGCCGCAGGATCGCCTGATCGCGGGTTTCTAATTCTTGCAAAGCTGCCAGTGCGAGCTCCAGTTCGGCGGGCTGCAAGGCCTTTAACACCTCCTCCACGATGACGGGATCCAGCACATCACAACGGAAGCCCATGCAGTCCTTGGTGGCGAGTCCTTCGCGATGCACCCAGTTGCACAGATACATGGGATAAGCGCCACCGTGACCCGTCGTGTAACGAACGGTTATAGCCCGGCCGCAGCGACCGCAGAGCAACAGCCCTTGCAGCAAAGCCGCGCCTTCGCGTGCCGGGCCGCTGAGCACGGTCTCTTCACCATTCGTGCGGTTCTTTTCCAAGCGCTCCTTGTTCTTCAAGAACTCTTCCAGCGTGATGTATCCTTCGTGGTGCTCCGGCAAACGGACCCGCCAGTCGGGCATCGCCACCGCTTGCATCCGTTTCCGAACTTCGCCCTGGGCGCTGATCTGCAACCGATACTGGTAACGGCCGAAAACATACATCCCCGCATAGGAGGGGTTCTTGAGGATCCCCAGCACACGGCTGTGGGTAAGCCGACCCCATATCAACTTGCCCGCCCAGGCTCCGCCATAGGCTCGCTTGGGAAATCGTAATCCGCTTTCGGCGAAGCGTTGCACCACGGCAAAGGCGCTGCCGGTTTCGCGAAACAGGCGAAACACGAAGGCCACCGCACCTCGCACTTCTTCATCGGGATCCAGAATGATGTGGCCTTGCTCATCATTGCAAAACCCAACCGGCAGAGGAAAACGCAACTCTCCCTTCTTGGCCTTGTTGAGCTTACCGCCCTGGAGGCGCATGCGCAAAAAATGCAGCTCGGCCTGCGCCATGGTCCCCTTCAACCCCAACAGAAGTCCGTCGTTGAAATCGGCTGGATCGTAGCAGCCATCCTCGTCGATCACCAGGGTTTGAGTGAGGGCACACAGCTCCAGCAGTCGATGCCAGTCCAAGTCCGAGCGTGAGAGTCGGGAGGCTTCCAAGGCAAACACGGCGCCCACTTGTCCCATGGAGACATCGGCCACCAACGTCTTGAAATCCTCCCGTCCCGCAGTCTGCGCTCCGGACTTGCCGAGGTCCCGATCGAGGGTACGGATCGCAGCTTGGCTCCAGCCCAGTTCCTCCGCCTTCCCGCGCAATGCATACTGGCGTTCCGTGCTCTCCTGATGATGGAGCACTTGGCCGGGCGTCGACTGGCGCAGGTAAACATAGGCGGATCGGCTGCGGTGATGATCGGCGATCTTGGGGTTCATGAACGGCCTCCACGGTGGCTTCTCCACTGAGTTCGCCATCGAGCCATGCGGAGAGCATATTGGCCAAGAGCAGGCCACCTTGTTTGCGATCGAAGGGAGCGGAGGACGAGGCAGCAGCATGGGGCATGGGAATGGCTCAGGGCATCTCGCGGCGGCGTAGCAGTTCGTGATTGATGGCGCAGATCTCGTCCAAAATCTCGCGGAGACGATGGTAGTTGGCGAGACACTCGCTGGCTTGGCTTTGATAGTCCTGGGGGATGTAATCCATTTGCGGTTGCCGGCCATAGTGACTGACCGAGAGGTAGTACTTGGGGCCATGACCGGGGCCGCGTGCACACTTGCATCCTGGCTTGCCGCAAGGTTTGTAGCGCTCGATGAGGGAGCCCCGCAAAAGACGATCGAGGGGTGGCAGGTGGCGCACTAGCTGTCGGCGTCGTCGACGCAAAGCGACAGACGTCTGTCTGCGCGATTGGATGCGCATAGTTGTCAGACCACGTATATAACTGGTCTGCTTCTAATATAGGTGGTTTCACTTGTCAATCTCCTTTAGATAACTCTCTTGATGACCGGGCGCTAAGTTGCTCCAGCAAGTTTGCTAAATCCAGAAGTAAATCCAGATCCCAATGCCGAGGGGGCACGCCGAGCGCGGAACAAGGATCGGGATCTGCCCAATCGGTCCACTCGCGCGCGACACTGAAAGAGCCGTGCTCTAATCCACGCAAAATTAGCGTGTCGACGCCAGCTACGCGCCGTGCCTTAAGTACTGGGAAGCTCTGCCCGCGACGTGGGTGAAAAGGATGCCGGATCTCAGCCCATCCCAAAGGCTCACTGGGTTCGTGTGCAGTTCGCGTTGACCGTTCCCACTATGAAGGACAGAGCGATGCAAGCGTTGTATTTGCTCGCTCTCGACCCCGTTGTGGAAACCACTGCTGACAACAACTCTTATGGGTTTCGCCAGCAGCGGTCCTGCGCCGATGCAATTGAACAGTGTTTCAAGACACTGTCCAAACCAAATCCGCAGTGGATTCTAGAGGGCGACATCAAGTCCTGTTTCGACCGAATTTCGCACGACTGGCTTCTGGCTCACGTCCCCATGGATCGAGCCATTCTCCAAAAGTGGCTGAAAGCCGGGTATATGGATAAGCACGTCCTTCACGAAACAATGGATGGGACTCCACAGGGCGGAATCATCTCACCAGCGCTTTCCAATTGCGCGTTGGATGGACTGGAGCGGCTCTTGAAGGAAAAGTTCCCGACAAAAAAGCCTCTCTCCTCCTTTGGAGGTAAATTCGCCTGTGTCAATCTCATCCGTTATGCGGATGACTTCATCACCGGTAGAACTAAAGAACTACTGGAAGGAGAAATCAAGCCCCTCGTCGAGCAGTTTCTGCAAGAACGAGGCCTCGAACTTTCTCCTGCGAAGACGGTCATCACACACGTGGAGAAAGGCTTTGATTTCCTCGGGCAAAATGTGCGCAAGTATCCCAATGGGAAACTGCTCATCAAGCCTTCCAAAAAGAATATCAAGACCTTTCTGGATGGTATCCGCGGAAACGCCAAAGCTGCGCTGGGCATGTCCGCCGCCGATCTGATTGATTGGCTCAACCCCAAAATACGAGGTTGGTCCAACTATCACCGGCACGTGGTGAGTTCACGCGTCTTTTCACGCGTTGACTACGCTATCTTCATTCGTCTGTGGCAATGGGCGCGGCGAAGGCACCCGGAAAAATCTTCCAGCTGGCTCAAACAGAAATACTTTGAGCAGCATGGAGGGAAAAGCTGGACCTTCTTCGGGGAGTCGTGTGACGACGAGGGTAGACCGCACAACGTGCGATTACTGCTCGCCAGTAGCACACCCATTCAACGACACACCAAGGTCAAAAGCGAAGCTAACCCATACGATCCCGTCTATGAGACCTACTTCGAAAAACGCGAAGGAGATCATATGGCGGAAACGTTTCGGGGTACGCGGACTCTTCGCTTTCTCTGGAAGTTTCAAGGCGGGTTCTGCCCCGTGTGCAACACCAAGATCACCCCGATCACGGGCTGGCGCATTCATTATTGCGTCCCTCGAGTGAGGGGTGGTTCCACGAGTGCCGAAAATCGCGTCCTGCTCCATCCAGAGTGCCACGACAGGGTTCACCGCCAACATCTTTCCGTGTCGAAAACCGCGTCTCCCTGAAAGAGGCGTTCGAAGGGCTTGAGCCGGATGAGTACGAAAGTCTCACGTCCGGTTCTGAGAGGGCCGGACCCCAGTAATGGGGTCCGGCTACTCGGTTAGCCTACGAGGTTGGAGCGGCGAGGCAACAGACCGTTCGAAGCCACGCGTCTCAATCAAAACCTACCGCGAAGGAGGAAGAGAGGCGATGTTTTCAACAGTTGAGACGCTCGTGGAGGATGAGAGGTGTGGCGGGCTATTCTCAAACCGTCCCGAGTCTGACTCTTAAATTTCGTCCGCCTGTCCACAATTGAACAGTTTTCCGTCTTGGGAGGTCGCATTATGCCGTCAAGACGTTGCACGATGTGGCTGTGAAAACTGAGGGAACTGAGTCCCCCAACCGCTGCCTCCCGTTCCATGTCCCACATGTGGCGCTCATACTTGGCAGAACTGCGAAGCCATCCGTGCCTCAGTTTCCCAACGAGGTCGACTCCCGGCACCCTTGGGAGCAAACCTAACTACAGAGGAGACCGGCGATGAACTACGACAAGGTACAAAAGATCACGGCCGAGGTGCGCACGCTTTTAAACCAACAACCTCTGGTTATGACGAACCCCGCGACGATCCCCCTCGCCGAGACGCCACAACCAGAAATGGACCCATATCAAACAAGAAAGGATCGCCTCCGCGAACTTGGCGAGGAATTGAGCAAACTTGACGGCAGGATACTCCGGGCTTACCGATTCCACTCGGTTTGGATCATTCAGATTCCGAGCACCCCTCCACGCATCTCTTCTTGGATTGCCTCACACTGGAGAATAGGTGCGGCGGTCGCTCGTGCTGTCCGAATTGCAGTCACTTCCACACAATCCATTGAGACAGATGGGACACCCGCCGAACGTGCGCAACGAACGGAAGAAAAGGAAAAAGAGGTTCGAGCCCTGGCTGACAAAATCTTAAGTTATGGACAAAGCGTCCATCGCCGCTACCCGAGCGGGGAGGTGGTGGTTGGCGAGGATGATTTGGCGGCACAGCTTCGAAAGCACCGGGATACGGTCGGGTAGGGCGTTGAACCTCCTGCTTGGCGAGCAGAAGGTCCAGAAGGCTCCGCTCAGTGGGTATTGGAAGCTGAACGCCTGATTTGTGAAACCCGGTTATGCGTAGCTCGTCGTCAATTGGTTCCGCACTCGAAAAGGAACCGAAGGCGGCCACGTAGAGCAGGGGCGATTCTACGTATTGCTTGTGACTGTCAAAACCAGGTGTTTACAGTCAACGACCCGTCGATGAGTGTTATCGGATTTCACTCATCTTCCCGTGCCGAGGGATTTGAGAGTTCAATCGCGATATTTCAAGAGCTGTCCGAGCCCAGTATCGATTTACCTGAGCCCAGTGAGTTCCTCAGCCAGTGCGGCCTGCGGAGCTTGCAAGGCTAGTTGTCGCTCTTTGGTTAGCTCCTCTGACTCCGCGATGCCTTTAGCATCTTTGAGAGCCAGCTTGTAGGCCACGATCAATGCTTCACTTGCATTTGTGACAACGTCGGGTTCGACTCCTGTGCCTCCCCAGTTTGTGTGAGTGATCGGGCTTCTCGTCTGGCCATTGGGAATCAACGCAGTAAATCCGTAGCCTAATGAAATCAGGCCGCTGCTTGAATTTGCGGCACCCCCAGTGGTCTCGCCGACGAGGGTAGCCCGTTTTCGTGCTTTCAAATCATAGGCGCACAGTTCGGCTGCGGACCAGGTGTGATGGCTCGTAAGGATGTAGACGGGCCTGTCGATGTAAGGCCCACCCGACACATAGGGCATGGCCCACTTCTGCCGTTCATGATCCTGACCATTCTTCCGCTCCACCACGGACGAGAGTTGCGTCGGCTCTGCAAAGAAATAGCTCAAGAGCACAGTAGAGGCTGGACCGCCACCGCCATTTCGCCGCAAATCGACGATCAGAGCATCGGTTCGGCTAACGATCTGCATGGCTGCCGCGATCGCCGCACCCGCCGCGCTATCCCCTGAAAAATAGGCGAGGTCCATGTAGCCGATATTGCCTGGCAATCTACGGGCACTGCGAACACCATAGCCTCTGGCAGCATCGACCGCATGCGCCTGTCGCACTTCCTCGGGCGTGGGGTCTTTTTCAAAACCCATCTCGTCGCCATAACTAACTTCGAGGTGTCTGTCGTGGCCAATAGCGCGCAGATCATTCGTTAGCCTGGATGCCAGCGCTTTGGTGTCGGTCAGCGCACGACATTCTGACCGATGCGTCTCCAATTGTCTCTTCAGCTCTGCCCCGGTCTCGGGGAAAACGTAGTCACTCAAACTGTCGCTCAGATGGTTGAGAATTTGGTCCACTTGTTGCGGAGTCACCTCAGGAGGACGCCCTTCCGCCCAACAGTTCAGCGCTAAAAGGCAGAACGAGTATCAAAGTGCAGAGTCTAGTCATGTGCATGCCCTTGCTATCCTACGAATATACCTTTGTGGATGAAACAACTGGAAGAACCCCATTGTGAGTGACGCGATTTTTCACCAATTGACGCACTAGATTCCCTTTGTTATACCTCGCTATTCCGGCTCGTCAGTCGACGGAGGTTTTCTATGTCGTCTCCGATTCGCGTTCTTCCGGTTCTGATCCGGTCGCACAAGTTGCGAATCCGTTCTCTGCTGCTGGCGATCACGTTGGCAGCCTGCGTTCCTTTTGGAGCTGACGCGAGCCATTCCCACTCCGTGACCCCGGACGGAGCTGCCTCGGTCGACCAAGCCGTGCGCGCGTTCATGCAAACCGTCTCTCATTCCGTCACTCAAGATGGCCCCATGGCTTGGATCAAGTATTTCGATGCGAGTCCCGCATTCTTTATGGCCGTCAACGGCCAGATGGCATTCCCGAATACTGCCGCCGCACAGGAAGGTACTCGCAAGTTCGCCCAAACCATCCGTCACATTGAATTGAAGTGGGGAGATGATTTGCGCGTCGATCCGCTCACCAACGAGTTCGCCGTGGTCGCGGTCTCATGGCGCGAGATTCAAGCCGATACCGCCGGGCACAGCGTTACCGAAACGGGATACTTTACCGGACTTGCAGAGTATCGCGAGGGACACTGGCAGTTCCGCGACGCTCACTGGTCTTCGCCCGTTTCCTCCCAGTAGTCTCTGACAGTTCGGCAACGCCACGCCCGGGCGTTCGCAATCGAGGCCGCGAACAAGCTCGCTACATGATGCTCGGGCGATGAAAATCGAACAAATCAAAGTTCGCTTCCTTCGAGCAAAGCCTGAAATTCCGGGCAGCCCCCTCTGCGAAACAAACCTCGACTCTTGTTCCGTGATACACGGGCAAAGACCTTCTCACCCTCTGGAAAGACGCTGACCCCGACATTCCCATCCTGAGGCAAGCCAAAGCTGAGTATGCGAAGATGCATAGTCAACTGACGCTTCTATCAGGGCCATTGCGCTCATTGAGAATTGGGCCGAGTCTACCCTCCAAGTCTAAATTTCGATCCGAGAGACAAGGACGACTTCGCCGGAGTCCCATCGGATGTAAAAAAATAGGAACTGGCGGGGGTGGTCGTCTATACTTCCGACCCGTACGTCCCGGCGCCAGCATGCTTTTCGTGCAAAACTAAAATCCGCTGATTTAGCGGCCTTCTGCCTTCAATCGCTCTGTGCCCACCGCGCGGCAGCCTTGTTGGCCGAATATCTAATTGACGACGACGGGACTGAATCGATGACACTGAGTTTTCCTATTGAATCGACATCTTTTCATTAGCGAGATAGAGCAATCCAATCCGAGCGACGGGGTCGCTGAAGAAATGGCGCTGCATCGCCCCGTGAGTGATCGCGTTGTCGAGCGCGGCCATGATCATGGATTGGTCGAGCACCAGCCGGCGATGACCTATCGAGCCAGTCATGGGATTGACGGCGTCGTAAAAGCCTCCGTCGGAGCTGTAGACATCGGGGTATAGGGTCCGCAAGTTGACGATGTTGGCATAGGCCTCCTGCGGCAGAACCGCGAGCGCAAGGAACGACGAATGCGGTGATACCGTATCCTCGGTGGCGCAGCCGTGACATTGCGATAACCCCAGGTTCGGGTGGCTTGAGTCCGCTCCACCCCCGAAGTAGGGAAAGAGCAAACCCTCGACACCGAAGCCACCATAGCCGCCGGTATCGTCGGCCGTGCTTGAAGGAGACATGCCCCAGACGGGGTAATGTAAGGCTTGGGTTGCATACTCAACCTGCACTTGCGCCCAACGAAGATCGCTTAGGCCGAAACTCTGCGGCCCAAAGATCGTTTCAGGCATCACTAAGTTTGCCATCAAACCTTCGAACATCCCGCCAGCCCAAGTGGGAACGAAGGTCGTGGATGTCCCTGGGTATTCGTAGTGGCCCTCCCAAACGTTAAACGTCTTGCGGGACTGAAAGTCCGTGTAAGTCTGCCAGTAGCCTTGCACAGGCCACTGACCTATCCATGAGAAATCGGGATCCGTTTCGCACTGCTTCGGAGGTAATACGCGCCATGACCGCCACCACACATCGCCAGGCATCTGGTGAAGGCCCATCCCGATATAGATGGCGATGCGCGGGTCGCTGTACAAAGCACCGTTGTGATAACCAGCAGGACCTTGGTTGGCGTAGTAGCCACCATACATCTGGCCGGTTGGTTGATTCGGGTTGGGGTCAGTCGGCGCGTTCACATTGCACCCGGGATGCTGATACCCGCTGTCGTAAAAGAGGCCGAAACTCATCGGCTGGAGAAGGGCATCTACTTGCCGCCGCAACTCCGGTAAGGCCCGCCGAACCACGATGAGCCCAGAAGCGTACCAGCCATTATCCACGGCAGAGACAAAATCACAGTTGTCTGTGTGTGGCGGAGGGTCGGCTGTGCAGTCAATGTCGTTGGGGTTGCGGATTTTGTGCCCGTTGGTCGTGTCGTACCACTGATAAAGTAAGCCCTGGTAGCGATCTAGCGTGGCAACCTCGTTCAAGGTCGCACTGACGAGCGAATCGGCCGTCGAACGAGAGATCAGGTGAAGGTCATGGGCAGCGACAACGGCCCAAAGGTATACGCCAATGTTCGACGCAGATGTGTACTGACCTTTGCTGCTCACCGGACCTCCGCCCGCCCAGGTAAGGTTATCCATGGGCAGGTTGGTGTTGGGATCGACGTCAGCGGCGTAGAACTTCCAGGTATCGGCAGCGATGCTGTAGAGAACTGAGTTGTGTCCGTTGTCGTCATCATCCGCCAGGACCCATGGCGGCATGAACAAGATGGACAAAATCGGGACGACCGCGGCAATGCAACCAATGGAACAGGCGCGCGATTTCAGTCGTTTCATTTTTTCCTCCCGGACAGAGGCTGTCGCACCTCACCTCGCTATGTGGGCCCAGATTTTGTCTCGGTAAACAGAGCTTCGGAGGACAGCGTTCCGCGATACCCTAGCCGCGAACCGGCGATGCTGTCAATCGGGAAACTACCTTAGTACCCATCTAAGCCGTCCCCGCGGATTTTGCAGCTGTCTGTGGTGCTACCCGTCCGTAACCGACGACCGCCACGATAAGGTTGTCAGACTTTGAGCGAGCTTCTAACGCTCAGTGACACTTGGAACGCCACTGGACAGCTAACTCCTGGTAAGTCCGCTGGACAAGTTGCTCATCGCTCCATCCTCTCGGGCGGAAAACCCGGCGTCGCTAGATGCCTCACCTTCAATGCTCCTCAGATATTCGTGGTTTTGTTCACGGCGTTTCGATTGGGAATGCCGGCTCGCACATTACGCAGTCTAAAGATCTAGCAGGCAGACAATCGACAAAGCAGTTTTTCTAGACCCGCACCGCCGCCCCGTTTGGTAACTTGCCCAGTACGGTGTGCCCTGAGGAGGCCAACAGCCCAGAAAAAACCTTGCAGTGGCCGACCTCGTTAGAGAAGGCCTGTTAATCAGGACTGGATTAGTGTCGAGTTGCCGACGATACGACCGTAGCCGGTCCGAGATATGCAAACGGATATGGTCCACTCCAAAGTCCGACCGGAGAGCTCCAGCCGAGGACCTATGGTTTTACAAAGTTTTGACACGATCCTCGACTTTCGCACGCCACACCAAGAATTTTTTCAACTGCTATAGTGCGTGCCATCGCGGAATACCGCTCCCCTGCCGAACAGATTCAGGAAACTTCACACCAGGAGGGGTTATGAAAACGCACAAGGCAAGGACGTTCTTGGGTGCAGGTATTTTGCTGGCAGTCGCTGTCATTGCGGGCGCCTTGGCGCAGGCATAGACGTGTAGCGTCACCTGGACTGGGAATGCGCGTAACGGCTCGTGGAGCACGGCCGGCAACTGGCGCCCACGCAAGGTGCCGGACCCGACGAGCGACGTCTGCATCCCGACCTTCACGACGGCGAACGGAGCGGGGCTCGACGGCTCAGCGTCGTCGATCTCTGTGCATTAGATTCAGGTAGCCGAGGGTGGGGGGCTCCTGTTCGGATCGGGGAAGGTCTCGATTGCGACCTCGCTGGTCGACTAGGGACTCATTTCCCTGTATGGGACCACGCTGTCCGCAGAGTCGATCGATATGCCGAATCCGGGGCGAGATCGACGTGTTTGACAACAGCTCCATCACAAGCCCCGCGTTCTCGAACACCACGGGCCTCCTGTGGGTTTACCCGGGAGGACGCTGCGACTCGCAGACAATCCAGTCCAGCGACAAGGCGGAAACCTGAGCGGCGACAACTGGCTCAGCCAACTAGAGTCGCCGAGCCAGTGCATGTGATCCAGGATGAGACCCGAAACCGGAGCTCCCAGGATCGTGGTAACAGGGTTGGCCGTCACCAGCAGCGCAAACGCGCGCGCTTATTCGCGCTGGGGAAACCAGTAGGTCAGGTACAACAGGATTCCGGGGAAATAGCCTGCCTCGGCTAGCCCCAGCAGAAAACGCACAACGTAGAGTTGGTGTACGGTACGCACGAAGCCGGTCAGCGCGGCCACCGCTCCCCCGGTAATCAGCATGCGTGCAATCCAGATGCGCGCTCCGATTTTGTGCAGCAGCAAATTGCTCGGGATCTCAAACAGGAAGTAGCCGAAAAAGAAAATCCCGAACAGCAATCCAAGCTGCTGGCTGGTGATTGCCAGCTCCTTGTTCATGGTTAACGCGGCAAACTCGATGTTGGTGCGATCGAGAAGGGCAACGACGAAAAGCAGGAAGACTAAAGAGAAGAATCCTAATCCGCAGTTCCGAATCGTTCTGGCTTCGCTGGACGTTGCAGGGGGGCTGTTTCGGTTGCCAAGGTCACCTCAGCGCGAATCTGCCTGCCCCCCAACGATTTCATCGGCGGCGGTTGCTGATCCGAGGGGCGGAAGGTCTAGAGCTCTATGCCTCGATGGAATATCGGTCAAGCGGCTCGCGCGCCTGCTCGCACCTGCCATATCCCAACCCACCCGCTGATTCCGTAAGCGCTGGGAGTAGATAATCAGATGAGGAGCGTTGGCGATTGTGCCTAGATCACGGGCAATTCAGAAGTAATCCACATCCGGGAGCCCATCTGGGAAACAAGTCCGGATAGTTTACGAAACCAGAAGGCGTTTACGATCATTGAGCCGGTTGCGGTTTGCAGGCCGGAAGGTTAGGTGATGAACAGGGGATGACGTTCAGGCGTAGAATCAGGGCGGGCACGGCCCAAACGTATGCCTAATCAGACTCCTGTTCCCCCTGTTCCTCCGAACCCGCCAGCAGCCCCAGCCGTTCCCGCCGGTCCCACCATCAACATTGGCGAAGAATACGGGACGGCGAAAAAGAATCTTCCGCCCGCCAAGATTGTTTTGCTCACCATCGCCGCCGTCGTGGTGGTCGTGTTATTCGCCTCGTTCTTGAAACGCGCCAAGCCGCAGGCATCGGGGACGATTGTGAACGTAGCGGCCGTGGAAGTTCCGGACCAGAACACCACCATGGTGGCCTTGACCTTCGCGCTCCATAACACCAGCGATAAGATCCTCTACGTCCATAGCCTGCAGAGTTCGATCAAGGCGCCCAGCGGAGACGCCACTGCAGACGCCGTCTCCGCCGTCGATTTCGACCGCTATTTTCAGGCGTTTCCGGCGTTGAAGAACGGGGTCCAGCCTGCCCTTACGCCAGAAACTAAAATTCAGCCCGGCGAAAGCGTCGATCGCACCATCATCGTGGCCTTCCCTATCACTCTGGATGCGTTCAACCATCGCCAGTCCGTGAGCGTGATCGTGTGGCCTTACGACCAGAATTTGCCGGTCATGATGACCAGGTGATCTCGAAAATCCCCACTTCTCGCGCAAAGGACGCGCTAGAAATGGGTTCCCACGATTTTCATCCTCTTTCGGCGCTTGCGCGAATGCTCTGCGATGGGTTTCTATATCGGGATGAAGAATTTCCGGTTTTCTTTGTGCGCCCTCACTCTGCTCATTGCCATCCTTTTGCTCCTCACCGTTGCTGCGGCGGCGGCGCCCCAAGGGACCTATCTCTTCTACGTTGGCACTTACACCGAGGAGGGCAGCAAGAGCAAAGGGATCTACGCCTACCGCTACGATGCCAAGACCGCACAGATCACGGCTCTCGGGTTGGCGGCAGAAACGACCAATCCTTCCTGGGTGACCTTGCACCCGAACGGGCGCTTTCTCTATGCCGTGAATGAAGTCGGGAATTACAAAGGGCCGAGCAGCGGCGGCGTCAGCGCCTTCTCCGTCGATCGTGCTACCGGCAAGCTCACCTTCCTGAACGAAGTCCCCACGCGCGGGGCCGATCCCTGCTACGTGACCGTGGACAGAACGGGAAAATATGTCCTGGTGGCCAACTACACTGGCGGCAGTGTCGCGGTGTTTCCCATCCTGAAAGACGGAAACCTCGGCGAAGCGTCGGCGTTCGTGCAGCATTCCGGGCATGGTCCAGATCCTCAGCGCCAGGAGGGACCGCACGCGCACTCGATCGATCTTTCCCCGGACAATCGATTCGCGATGGTCGACGACCTCGGCCTGGACGAAGTTCTCGTCTACAAGTTCGACAGCGCCAAGGGAACGCTTACGCCAAACGATCCACCATTCGCCAAAGTTGATCCGAGCGCTGGGCCGCGGCACTTCGCCCTGCATCCCAGCGGCAAGTTCGCCTACGTAATCGGGGAAATGGGGCACACCGTCACAGCGTTTTTCTATGATTCGGCAAGCGGACGACTGCGGCGCTTGCAATCGATCACAACTCTGCCCAAGGATTTCACGGGCCGCAACGATGACGCCGAGGTACGGGTGCATCCCTCCGGCAAGTTTCTGTACGCCTCAAACCGCGGCGACGACAGCATCGCCATCTATAAGATCGACGAAAGCGGCGGGACGTTGGACCAGGTTGGGAGCGTTCCTACCAGAGGCAAAGAACCGCGCAGCTTCGAGATCGACCCAACCGGCACGTTGCTGTTTGCGGAGAATCAGAAGTCCGACAATATTGTGGTGTTTCGAATCGACGTGAAGACTGGGCGGTTGACGCCTACCGGAAAAGTCCTGGAAGTGGGGTCGCCGGTGTGCGTGAAGTTCATGGGCGCGGAGTGATCCCCTTGACGAAGCTTGCGAACGTCGGGGGCTGAAGCAGTTGAATCGATGGCTGGAAAGATGTTGCAAGCAACGTCTCTACGATTTCTTTTGAATGAATCTTCGACGGGCCAGGTGCGTGCTTGCATCGGGCTTGATCTCGTCATACTTAAGGCAGCTGATTGACCCGTCGACTTCGAGCACTGCCAGCGCGACCTGATCGCAGCTATTGATGCCATGCTCGCGCATGGCCCGATGCAATTCATCCATGCTGACGCGCTCGCGCGCCATGTGCGATTCGATGGGCTTGCCGTCGTGAACCAGCAGGCTCGGCTCTCCCTCGATCAAACGCCGCAGCCTGCGATTTGAGCC
>Ga0307477_10001494_pt1 | contig 19575 bp, 21 predicted proteins | sample atmos_gasesECM2C_FD_203316 | JGI IMG/M metagenome (GOLD analysis project Ga0307477, IMG submission 203316) | Hardwood forest soil microbial communities from Morgan-Monroe State Forest, Indiana, United States - atmos_gasesECM2C_515 | ecosystem: Environmental > Terrestrial > Soil > Temperate...
GAGGTCGGCGCGGAAAACAACAGCACCGTCGTCTTGATGATTCCCTCGGATTTTGTGACTCTATCGAAGTCCCTTAGCGAATACCTTCAAGAAATCGCCGGCACAAAGTCCAAACCAAAAAACTAGAAGCGGTTTTCTTCCTTACAGCGAATTTAGTTTTCAAAATGTATTATTCTGTTTAGTCTATGCGTCGCTGAGGGGGACTCAATGGCTGAGAGTGGGGCTCGGACGGCAGGCGAACATCGTTTTGGCAGCACTTTGCGCCGCGACGCCTGGTGGCTGGAGATTTTCCCGGTAGTGATCGTCCTCGGAGGGTTCGGTATCTACGCGACGCTGCGCGCCTTCGAAGGGCGTTTCTACGAATGGGGCCCTTATCTTTCCCCTTTCTATTCTCCTTTGATTGACGTCCATCATCATTGGTGGCCGCTCTCTCCTGCGTTGCTCATTCTCGGAGGCCCGCTCGGCTTTCGCGCCACCTGCTACTACTATCGCAAAGCCTATTACCGCGCCTTTTTCCTGGACCCACCGGCCTGCGCCGTGGGCGAAGGCAATCGTTCCTATCGAGGCGAGACCTCGTTTCCTTTCATTCTTCAGAATGTGCACCGCTATTTTTTCTACCTCGCGGTGCTTTTCCTGGCTTTTCTTTGGTATGACGCCGTTCTCGCTTTCAATTTTGACGGCCGCTTCGGCATCGGCGTGGGCACGCTGCTAATGCTGATCAACATTTGCTTACTCACAACCTACACGTTTTCCTGCCACTCGTTGCGCCACCTTGCCGGGGGCAAGCTCGACTGTTTTTCCTGCGCCACGTTCGGCAAGCCGCGTTACGGCGCATGGCGCGGCATCACCTATCTCAACGAGCGCCACATGCTCTTCGCCTGGTTAAGCCTTTTCTCCGTTGGCCTCACCGATTTCTATATCCGGCTCCTTTCCACCGGCGCCATCCGCGATGTGAGGCTCTTTTGAGCGCCCCCTTGGCAGATAGGTTCGAAACCCACGAACACGACGTGCTGGTCATCGGCGCCGGCGGCGCGGGACTTCGCGCCGCCATCGAAGCTCTCGCTCAAGGCGTCTCTGTCGGCGTCGTCTGCAAATCTCTTCTCGGCAAAGCCCACACGGTGATGGCCGAAGGCGGCATCGCCGCCGCCATGGCCAATGTCGATCCGGCCGACAATTGGCGCACCCACTTCCGCGACACCATGCGCGGTGGAAAAATGCTCAACAACTGGCGCATGGCCCAGCTTCACGCCCAGGAAGCGCCCGCGCGCATTCACGAACTCGAACAGTGGGGCGCGCTCTTCGATCGCACCGAGAACGGACAGATCCTCCAACGCGCCTTCGGCGGCCACACTTTTCGCCGCCTCTGCCACGTCGGCGACCGCACCGGCCTCGAAATGATTCGCACGCTGCAGGACCGCGGCGTGCACATGGGCTTCGACGTCTACATGGAGTGCACCGTCGTGCAGCTCCTGAAGGACGGCCCGCGCATCGCCGGCGCCATTGCCTACTGGCGCGAACAGGGGCGCTTCGTCGTCTTCAAGGCCAAGTCCGTGGTCATCGCCACCGGCGGCATCGGCAAAGCCTGGCCCATCACTTCCAATTCCTGGGAATATACCGGCGACGGCATGGCTCTCGCCTACGAAGCCGGCGCGGACCTCCTCGACATGGAGTTTGTGCAATTCCATCCCACAGGAATGGTCTGGCCTCCCGGTGTGCAGGGAATTCTCGTCACCGAGGCGGTGCGCGGCGAAGGCGGCATCCTTCGCAACAAACTGGGCGAGCGCTTCATGGAGAAGTACGACCCCAAGCGCATGGAGCTTTCCACGCGCGATGTCGTCGCCCGCTCCATTTACATTGAAGTCCGCGAAGGCCGCGGCACCGAACACGGCGGCGCGTTTCTCGACATTTCGCACAAGCCCGCCGAGTACGTGAAGCGCAAGCTCCCTAGCATGTATCACCAGTTCAAGGAGCTCGCCGACGTGGACATCACCAAGGGTCCCATGGAAGTCGGCCCAACCTGCCATTACATGATGGGTGGAATTCGCGTGGACGCGGAAACCGCGCAAAGCACCGTCCCCGGCTTGTTCGCCGCGGGAGAAGCCGCCGCCGGTTTACACGGAGCCAATCGCCTGGGCGGCAATTCGCTCTCAGACCTTCTCGTCTTTGGCCGCCGCGCGGGTTTCGCCGCTGCCGAACATGCTAAAAAAGTCTCTTCGCCCGCGATGGACCCCGCGCAGCTCGATCGCGCCGAAAAAGAAGCACTCGAACCCTTTCAGCGCAAGGATGGCGAGAATCCCTACGCCATCCACCGCGATCTCCAGACCACGATGCAGAATCTCGTCGGAATTTTTCGCAACCGCGACGACGTTCACCGCGCTCTCGGCGCACTTCAGAAATTCCGTCAGCGTCTGGCGCGCGTCAGCGTGGAAGGCTCGCGCATGTTCAATCCCGGCTGGCATCTTGCTCTCGAGCTGAAGTCCTTGCTCACCGTCTCGGAAGCCGTTGCCCGCAGTGTGCTGGTCCGTGAAGAAAGTCGCGGCGCGCACAGCCGCATTGATTTCCCGAATCTCGATCCCGCTTGGGGTTCGAAAAACAATATTATCCGGCGCGAAGGCGCGGCCATGGCCCTGCGCCAGGAAGCGCTCCCGGATTTGCCGGCGGAGTTGAAACAGATTCTCGCGGAAGAAAAATAGCGGAGGCTATAAATGGCGGAAGCCAGGTTACAGGTTTTTCGCGGCGATGCAAACAGCGGTCAGGCCGTCGACTACAAGGTTCCCGTCGCCCCCGGCATGGTAGTTCTCGACGCGCTTCACTATATCCAGGGCCACCTCTCTCCGGATCTCGCCGTCCGCTGGAATTGCAAAGCGGGCAAATGCGGCTCCTGCTCCGCCGAAGTGAACGGCCGCCCGCGCCTCACCTGCAAGACCCGCATGGACTCTCTGCCGCTCGATCAGCCCATCGTCATTCGCCCGATGAAATCCTTCCCGGTGATCAAGGATCTCGTCACCGACGTCTCCTGGAACTACAAGGTCAATAAGAAAATTCCTCCATTCCAGCCGCGGCCCGGTGTGGAGTGGAAATTTTTCCAGGAAGATGTGGATCGCGTTCAGGAATTCCGCAAGTGCATCGAATGTTTCCTCTGCCAGAACGTGTGTCACGTCCTGCGCGAGCACGACAAGCACGAAGAGTTCGCCGGCCCGCGTTTCTTCGTGCGCGTTGCTGGCCTGGAAATGCACCCGCTCGACGGCGTCTCCCGCACGAAACTCCTTCGCGACGAGCTTGGCCTCGGCCTTTGCAACATCACCAAATGTTGCACTGAAGTTTGCCCCGAGGAAATTCGCATCACCGACAACGCCATCATTCCTCTCAAGGAGCGCGTCGTCGACCAGTTCTACGATCCCCTGCACTGGCTGGTGCGCAAGATTCGCGGCGCCGCAGAATAGGAGTATTGTTGGGGCAAATGCTTGCCCCTGGGATCATTGAGGAGGGCCCATGGATCTGAAACTGAAAACTATTTCCAAGTCGGGCATCGCCGAGGCCATCGCCAAAGCCGAGCTCTACCGCTACCTAAACGAGCCCGAGGAAGCCGAATCCATCTGCCGCGACATCCTCGCCGCCGATCCCAAGCACATGCTGGGCTTGCGCACCCTCGGCCTTTCCATCACCGACCAATTCACCGGCGAAGGCACCGACCGCTACGCCGAGGTCGAGGAAATCTTCAAAAGCCTCGCCGATCCTTATGAGCGCCATTACTACACTGGCCTACTCTACGAACGACGCGTGAAAGCCCAGCTTCGCTCCGGCCGCGCTCCGCACACTTTGCTCCCACTGATGGAGCAAGCCATGCATTGCTTCGCCGAAGCCGAGCATATTCATCCTCCCGGCAACGACGATGCCATCCTCCGCTGGAATCGCTGCGTCCGTCTGCTGCAAAGCCGTCCCGATTTCGAATGGGAAGCCGACTTCGCGTCCTTCGACGCCTTCGATAGTCCCCCGGTCTGAAACGAAGTTCTCGCACCGCGAAAAAAGATCAGGTCTGGGGGTCGGAGCTTTAGCTCCGACATCAACTCGGCCATTCAATGGGCTTTAGCCCCTGAGGAAAGTCTCTTAGGCATTCGTGTGCCAGTTGCGATGCCTCACGCAGCGAGTTCGAGCTCGTCAATTTCTAACCGGATTCTTCCTTTCCTACGACCCAATCCAAAGCATCTTCCAGCTTGCGGAAGACTCGTATCCCCCGCTCGCCCTTCGATTCACGAAAAATCTCGAACATTCGGGACAATCCGTACGCCAGCTCGCTGCTCACGATTACGGCGCGTCGCGACTCGGAAGAAAATATTGTTCTCGCCGTCAGCTCTCGCATACCCGCCGCCGTGACGTCGAGGCCTGTGACGTGCCTAAGGTCCGCTAGCTGCGAGAAGATCGGGTCAAAATCGGGATCCTTCAGCAGTTGATTCTGATGTCCCAGCACATCGGCCTTGGTGAGCACTCCCGCCGCGGTGCTCATCACCAGCCGGCGTTCCTTATCAATTTTGTAGAAGAAAGACATCGTCTCTCAATTTTCCCGGCTATGGTAGGCCCGGCAACGTGCGGGGATGCGTCCGCGAAGGAATCGATCGAACTGCCCGACTGACTCAGCCTGAGCTGCGGCCTCACAGTTCGAGACTGCGGCCATTGTACATTCCCCTTGGCTCGAGGTGAATCTCCCTCGCTCTCTTGCTGGCCTTTCGTACAGCTCCCGCTCCAGCCTGTTCCTCCGGCCGGTTCACCCCTTCTTTGCGGTAATTGTTTGTACAAAGACCCTCAAGCAGCCTCTTCCTGCAGTCTCTTTCTCTGCTAGCCTGAATGCATATCGGGACACCCGCCCCGCGGGGGCATTGATCGCTCACTCAAACAAGGCCAATCGAAGGTTTCGAGGCCACATCGCCAATAGGCGATAGGAGAATCTGACGTGAATGTGAAAAAGTTATCTCTCTCTCTCGCTGCCGCTGCCTTTCTCGGCGCTCTCGGCGCGCCCGCGTTCGCTCAGGCGCCGGCCGCGTCTCCCGCGTCCACTGTTTCTCGCACCACCAAGGCGGTGAATTACCGCCGCGCCGGCGGCTCCACCAAAATCCAGTTTGGCGGCACGGAACTTATGCAGTCCGCCGCTGGCGAAGCCAAAGTGGAGAGCAAGAGCACGCGCATGGAGATTGACGCCAGGTTCGACAATTTCGAGGAGGCCACCAAGTTCGGCCTCGAATACCTCACCTATGTCCTGTGGGCCGTTTCTCCGCAGGGCCGCGCGGAAAATCTTGGCGAAGTCGTTCTCAAAAACGGCACTGCCCGCGTGAAGGCCATCACGGACATGCAGACTTTCGGCATGATCGTCACGGCCGAGCCCTATTTTGCGGTCACGCAGCCCAGCAACGTGGTCGTTCTGGAAAATGTTGTCCCGCAAGCCTCGGGGGCCGTGCAACATAGCGACGCGACGTACGAACTCGTGGGCCGCGGCGCCTACTCTTCTTCGAACACCAAAATCGAAAATGCCATTTTCGGCATCGACCGCAAAACGCCGCTCGAGCTCTTTGAAGCGCGCAACGCCGTGCGCATCGCGCACATCGCTCTGGCCGACAAGTACGCCGCCTCCACCGTCGCCAAGGCCGAGCAGCAACTCAAATCTGCCGAAGACGCCTACGGCGGACACAGGGACAGAAAAACCGTTGAAGCTTCCGCCCGCGACGTTGTCGAAACCGCGGAAGAAGCCCGCGTCATGGCCGTAAAACAAAAGGCCGAAGAAGACGCCCAGGCCAAGATCGCTGCGGAGAAAAAGGCCGCGCAAGAACAAGCCGTCGCCGAAGCCAAGCGCCGCCTGGAAGCCGAGCAAGCCCGCACCCAAGCGGAAGCTGCCAAAGCCGATGCCGAGCGTTTGAAGCAGGAAGCCGAAAGAGCAGCGCAGGAATCCGCACGCCAGAAGCAGGAGGCCGACCAGGCCCGCGCCGCCGCGCAAGCCCAGCAGCAGGCTGCCGAAGCCGCAGCACAACAGGCTGCCCGCGACAGAGCTTCCGCTCTCGAACAGCAGCATGCCGCCGAAGCCGAAACGGAAAAAGCGCGTCAAGCCGCTGCGCAAGCGGAAAGAGAAAAAACGGATTTACGCGCGCAGTTGCTCAGTCAGTTGAATTCGATTTTGCAGACGCGCGACACGGCCCGCGGCCTGATCGTCAACATGTCGGACGTCCTGTTTGATACCGGCAGCTACACGCTGAAGCCGGGCGCGCGCGAAATGCTCGCGAAAATTTCAGGAATTGTTCTGGCTCATCCCGGACTGAACCTGCAGATCGAAGGCCACACCGACAGCGTCGGCAGCGATGAATTCAACCAGCAGCTTTCCGAGCACCGAGCCAATTCGGTCGGCAATTTCCTGGCACAGCAAGGCGTCCCGGCACCCACAATCACCGCGCGGGGCTTCGGCAAAACCCAGCCCGTCGCGACCAACGATAGTCCCGAAGGCCGACAGCGCAACCGCCGCGTGGAGATTGTCGTGAACGGCGACGCCATCGGCAACGGGGCTGCGAACTCCGCCGCTTCCCGATAACTCAAAGACCCGAGCCGCCGCTTTCGCCGCGATTCTCCGCGTTTTCGGAAGAATCCGCGCGTCCGTCAATTTCGAGCGGCGCTTTCCCCGGAGCCTTGGCTGGTTCCTGATTCTTGACCAGCCCGGCGAGCGTCGTTTGCGCGTGTTCGTCCACCGCGCCGACCGCGGCCACCAGGCTCGCGTATAAAAACGCTTTGATACCCGAGCGAAATTGTTCCGTCGCTTGCTGCGTGGCCTGCGTCACGTCGTTCTCCAGCGACCTGCGCCGCGCTTCACACGCCGCGCGATTTTCCGCCTCCAGCGAAGCCAGAGACGAGTTCACGCGCTGTCCCGCTTCGGAAATCGCCAGATCCACCTGCACTTCCACCTGGCGCCGGAATTCTTCGAGCGTGCTGTTTGCGGCGTGCTGCAGCGCCGCGCGCGCCTCCGCCGCGCACGCCTCCAGTTGCGCGGAAGTTTCCCGCGTCACCATTTGCTTGTCTTCGATCAGGCGCACCAGTTGCCGGTCGGAAACGCGCGTGGCCGCGGCTTCAAATTCTTCCGCAGCGCGGCCGATGGACTGTTCCAGCAATGGGTGCGTTTGCGGTTCGGGCTCCCGCGAGAGTTTTTCCACCAATTTGTGTGTCTCAGCCAAATCCCGCTGGGTGTCCTCGCCCAGCTTTTCCAGCCGCTGAATAATCTCTTCCGCCCGGCTGCGGTAGGATTCCTGCTGATCCTCCCAGCGGCCCTGAAGCTCTCCAATACGCGCCTCCAGGTGGTTGAAGATTTCTTCCCTGGAAGCACGCGTCAGGTCCTCGAGCCGCTGCGTCGAAAATGCTTCCGCCCGCCGCACATTCGCAACGCTGATTTCGTCAATCTTGCACAGCGCCTGCCGGACGGCTTCGTCCAGGTGTGTCGTGACCGCGGCCTGCGCGCTGGCCTTCACCGTTTCTTCGAGCTGCGTTTGCAGCGCGGCTTGCACGGCTTTTTCCGCCGCACGCTGCAACTTCCCGTGCAGCGCGGCGATAAGCTGATCCATCGTAATCGTCACGCGCTCGAGCTTGGCTGGCGCTGCTTCTTTTACGGGTTCAGGTTGTGCTGCGGCTGCAGGAGGCGGGGCGGGAAACTCCCTTACGCCTGTGTGTCTCCACTCGGGCGCGGCCGGCTCTTGCGTTTCGGGAGTTGAAGCTTCCACTGCCTCTTCCGGCACCTCTCTAGGCTCTGGCGCGGGAGCCGCGGCGGGTGCGAGTTCCGTCGTCGTGGTGGTCCCTTCGAGCACCCGCATCCAATCTTCCGGAGGCGAAGCTATGCCCCAGATATTCGCCGGAGTGTCGAACTCGACTCCGATCAAATAAAGCTCGCTGTGGCTCATCGGCGAGCGTATGGTACGCACCCTGGCACGCACCACCGGCGACTTCACTTCAAAACCTTCCGTCACCTGCAAATCCACTTTCGTCCCGACTTGAGAGTTGTGCCACGACTGGTAGCAACATCCGTGAAGATTAATGCTCACTGTGGACATTTTTTCGCGGTACGGCTGCCCCTGCCGATTTTGGCCGACGATCATCAGACGAACCGCACGCTGGATGCGCGTGCTGCGGCGAAGTTCCAAACCGGTAAATCCACGAACTTTTTCTGCGGGAGTGGCCATGGGTGTCTCCCCCCTGCGGGATGTCCTGAGTCCGAAGCCTACCACCGCCAACGCCTCCCGCAAGCAAAAATTTCTCTCCGGCGGGGCGCTGCGAGATGGATGTGGTTTACTTTTCCACTGCGGCGCTGAATTGCGCGCGCGGACATCTCTTGATAGTGGGGGAACGAGGAGGCGAAGTCGCGCGAACTGCTTGACAAGCAGAAGGCGCGGGCATATCGTCAGCGCACACTGGTCGGAACCCTGGGCGCGAGCCGCTTTTTCCAGGTTACCCATATAAAGGCCGAACGCCGTATCCCCGCACCCTGCGCGAACTCCGCGAATTGAGCGACGAGGAGCGACTTTGGAGTGTGTTGCGCCGCGCGGCCTGCCGGTCAGTTCAAGGAGAGAACAATGTTGAAACGCATAACGGGCCTGCTTTTGATTGTGTTGGCAGTGATGCTTGTGCCGGCGGCTCTTCCCCAAATGGAACCGACGCCAGTTGTGTACACGTATGTAAGCCAGTTCCAAATCCCGCGGGCGAATTGGGCGGCGTACGCGGAAGATACCGAGAAGACGTTCGTTCCAGTGGTGGAGAAGTCGTTGGCCGACGGGAGCATCGTTAGCTGGTCTACCTTCGAGCAGGTCGTCCATACACCGGATGGATATACGCACGGCGCGGCGTGGTCGTCCAACACCATCGCGGGGCTCATGAAGGTGCTCGACGAAGTTCGCAAGAGCGGCCCGCGGCCGGGCCAGATCGCGGCCACCAAGCATGAAGACCTGCTCATGCAGTCGGCGATGTACCGCACCGGCAGCGGAACACCGACGTACGTGCGCGTGGTCTGCCAGATGGCGAAGGCCGACAAGCCCGGCGATTACGCCGCGGCGCTCAAGAAGTACCTTGTGCCGACATTTGATGAACAGATCAAGAAGGGCGCAGCTACGTTCTACGCCCTCGACGCGCAGTACGTAAACACTACGGCACCTTCGATGCAGTGCCTCGTCATCGACTATCCGAATGCCGAAGGCATGGACAAGTGGGCTACCGCCGTCAATGCAACGCTGGGCAAGATGAGCGCGGCGGATCGCGACGCTCTCTTTGGCAGCACAGTGGCCGACAGCCGGCGCGACATCATGGCGCGTGTAACGCACTCCGGCCATAAATAGCTGATTCCTCTCTCGTAAGTGTCTAGCGGAGGGCTGCTCTTCCATTGTTGAGGAGAGTTGTGCCTGGTGGCGCGACACAGGGATGGGTGTAAGATCGGCATCGCGTTTGAAGTCAAAAAAGAGATTCGGATTCATAGGAGCCGCCATGAACGTCCCTTCCACACCCCCAGTCAAATCGCCGCTATTCCCCAGCTCGCGCCGCGCCGCCATAGCGTTCCTGGCCTTCGCCACCATCCTGGCGTCGGCTTTTTCCCCCACGGCCGCCCCCCAAGCCTCTACTATCGTAGCCCTCGCGAAAATCCGCGAAGCCTGGGTCCAAGACCTTCGCAGCAAACAGCTCGAACCCATCCTGAAGTTCTATGCTCCAGACGCCGTCTTCCTCCAACCTACGGGCGAACGCATCACCGGCTCCGCCGCCCTCCGCACCCTCTTCCAAACCATAATGGCCACCTTCAACAGTGACCTCACCCTCCACAGCCAGAACCTCGAAACATCCGGCGATCTCGCCTACGACAGCGGCGACTTCCAGGAAACCCTAACCACTATCGCCACCGGAGCTAAAATCACCGCCAAAGGCAGCTACGTAATCATCTTCAAACGCGAGCCGAACGGCAGTTGGCAAATCGTTCAGCACGTCTGGACCGGTACCCCGCCGCCTGGCACATAAACTGGCGCCTGGTCGTTGCAATGCAGCGTAATACAGCGTATTATTTTGTATTATGAGGGCCGTATTATGAGCACGCTAAAGACAATCAGTTTTCGGATTCCGTCCGATACCGTGGAGTCGCTGGATGAGCTGGCCGAGAGCATGGATCGGGACCGGACTTATCTGCTCAACGAAGCGGTGGAGCGTTACCTGGAGTTGAACGAATACCACATCAAGCTGATCGAAAAGGGCCTGCGCGCGGCGAAGGAAGGAAAGCTGGTCTCGCACGAGGACGTGAAGAAAATGATCAGCAAAATGAGCCTTTCCAAGTAACCGCGAGCCGATGATCATCTGGTGGAGCACGCCCGCCACGCAACAACTGGCTGCGGCGCACGAGTACATCGCGGCCCACGACGAGGCCGCAGCCAGCGAAATTGCAAACCACATCTGGGATTCCGTGGGTATCCTGGCGCGCCACCCGTTTGCGGGACGTCAAGGGCGCGTGGCTGGCACGCGCGAGCTGGTTATTTCGGGCACGCCTTTCCTGGTCGCGTACCGGATAGAAAAAAAAGAGGTGCGCATTCTCGCATTGCTTCACGCCGCCCGGGAATGGCCGGAGGAAATTTAAACCCAGGCACCGTTGATCCTCAGGGCTTTGGGGATTCTTCGTCCTCTTTGTAGATGACGTGGCCCTCGTGGTCGCATTTCTTTCTCTCTTCCAGCGTTGTCGGTGTCGGCTTTTCGTTGGGGGGAACGGATGCGCAGCGCATAAGATTCTCAAAGCCGGGCGCCGAAAATACGAAGGCCATGCTGACGGTGTCGTTGCCGACGGGCTTTATACTCACCCACGTATAGGCGGGAATGAACACCATGCCACCAGCATGGAGGTCGCGCTCCTGATCGCCGAGGTGGACGTGAACGGCGCCAGCTTGGATGGTGACAATTTCATCCTGGCCCAGATGTTTGTGGAGCGGTATTTCGTCTCCGGGATGCATGTCTTCTGTTCCAAAGCCGAGGTGCTGGGAGCCGTTGTTTTGAGGGCTGACTTTGAGCATGAATCCTCCGGGAGGAGGATCGCGCCAAACGCGGGCCTCGCCTTCGTTTTTCTCCAGCAGCAATGGCTTGGCGGTGCTTTGCGAGGCCGAGGCAGAAACGGGCGGAGTTTGCGTTTGGGAAATACAAACGGATACGAGCACCGCGCTCGCAAGGGCAAAGGCTTTTCCGATTCGTGTCGAGTTCAAGAGGCACCTCGTTTGGGAAGAATCAAGGGCGACTGACGGGCTTGGCGCGAACGGCGCGCTGGACAGAATCTACACTCCTCTGTTGCGGAGTCAATGGCAGCAGGGGAAAGAAGGAGCGTCGTTGGCTGGAGTCGCAGTCGGGTGCACCCCCCTCCCCCCTTTTTTCATAAGTGTTGATTCTAAAGGTAGTTAAAGTTCTTTGTTTTGATACACTTTTACAAGTGTTCATTCTAAAGAACTTGTATTGCACAAAAATTGTGCAGACAGAGAAGGAAGTAAAGGAGTTAGATGGAGAAAAGTTGAAAGTCGAAAGTTGAAGGTTGAGAGGAACACAAGTCCCAGGCGAGGGCAGGCGGAGAGCGTGGCGAGGATTCACGACCCAGGATAGCATGGAAATAGTATCCTGTCAAGTACTATTATGATGTAGTTACTCGTTCGAACGACCCGGGATACAGAAAACTGGGGGCTAGCGACTGGAAAAGACAGAAGAGAAAAGAGTTACGGCGACGCTTGGAGAAAAAAGATGAGCAAGACGTTCGAATGAGCCCACCCTTAGAAACCAAGGGTGGGCACCCGCGAGAGAAAGAAAAGAAAGGGTTAACGGGGAGATGCGAGGAGCTAAAGAGGTGCTGACCGTTCGAATGAGTTTAGTTTTGCGCGGTGAGAAAGGCAAAGCGGCGTCAAGCCGCCGCACTCCATAGAAGCAATCCTAAACCAGTCGATACCACCCGGGGCGCAGGAATTCGAGGAGGCCGCACTTCGAGTGCGCTCAGTGTAAAAGGTCGCCCCGACATAAGTAGCCGGGGTGAACTCCGGACTTGGAGAAACTGAGCCGGACCACGTGGTAGTGGCCGACGCCCTGGCTTGCGCCCGATCCTGGGGGTTCGCGATTTGCGAAATTCCGCTTGACAAGTTCGCATTTTGCGAATTCAATGGCAGGGAGGGCGGAATTGCACGTCATCAGTCGCAAAAGGCTGCTGGAGGCGGCGGAAAAACACGGCGACATCGGCGTGGCACTGGATATTTGGTATCGGATTGCGAAGAGGGCCGAATGGAGGAACCTGATGGAAGTGCGGCGAGTATTTCCCACCGCAGATGCAGTGGAAAAGTTCACGGTGTTTAATATCAAGGGCAACGCGTACCGGCTTATCACCGAGATCAACTATCGGACAGGAAGAATCTTTTTGCGGCAGGTGCTGACGCACGCGGAATACAGCAAAGGAGGGTGGAAAGGATGAGCAGTCTAACGGTAAGCCCGGAGTACGGCGCGCTTCTGCAGAAAGTCCCACCCAAGGTGATTCGGACGGAAAAAGAAAATGAGGCGTACACGGAGATTCTCTACGAGCTCGACCAGCGCGGCAAAACGCTTACGCCGGCCGAGAAGGAACTGACGGAACTCCTGACGCTGCTGATTGAGGATTTCGAGGAGAAGCGGTACCGGCTTCCGCGGGGAAAGCCGCTGGATGTTTTGCGGTTCTTGATGGAGCAGCACGGTCTAATGCAGAAAGACGTTGTGAGGGTGTTTGGAACGCCGAGCATCGTGTCGGAAGTCCTGAGCGGGAAGCGGAGTTTGAACAAGGACCACATCGAGCGGCTGAGCGCGCGGTTCCACGTCTCGCCGGAGCTCTTCTTTTAGTACCGTTCCAACTATTTGGACGAACGAAGGATCAAGGCCTCAGTTAAAGGGCGGAGGCACTCGTGCCAGGAGGATTCGTTCCGATGAGTTGGACTCAGTGCGAACGGTATCTCTTAGTTCCATTGACGCGGTGGAAGCCGCACGGCACAGTAAGGCCGAAAGGGGGTATCCGGCATGGCAAAGTGCCCCGCTTGCAAGCACGACGTGGCTGCCCCGTTTTTCCTTAATGTGGACGCGTGGCGGTGGCTTGCTTGTCCGCATTGCGCGGCAAGGCTGGAAAGGAAGAATCCGCGCTCCGTTGCGCTGCTTCCCCTCTGGATCGGCCTAATTGCGCTCGGTGGGCGGGGTCATCGACTCGCAATCGTAGCCGAAGTGTTGATGGGTGCCATCTTCGTGGTGATCCTCCTGGAATTTATGCGTCCTCAATTGCAACTCCGGAAACCCCCGCCGAAGCCAGAAATTACATTAAACATTAACGGCTCGTCGAACTAGCAGGAGCAGCGCTTCGAAGACAAGAAGACAGAGAAATGGCGGGGGAAAGGTCAAAAGCCGCACCCTTTGAAACCAAGAGTGCGGCACCCGGCTGCGGCACCGGCAAGGGGCAATTTCTTTAGGTGCTGGACCGGGCCGAGTCCAACACCGAGACCAACTGATTCGCCAGCAAGGATTCTAGGAGCACTTCCATCTCGGTCAGGTCGAGATTTCCGCTTGCATTCGCTTCGTCCGCGGCTTCGAGGGCTTGATAGTAGGGGTTTTTATTCTTTGAGATTTGTTCTGGGATGGTGATAGTTCCTGGGAGCACGTAGCCCAGGCGAACACAGAGAACGAGATAAGATATGGCACGGGAAGTGCGCCCGTTACCGTCAACGAAAGGATGAATCCAATTCATCCGCCACAAGGTGTAGGCCGCAAGATGAAGCGGTGACACTTTGGCCCAATTTTCATTGATGTAGTCGCACAACTGTTCAACATTTTCGGGGACGAGGTGTGCGCCGGGCGGGGCATGCTTGCTCCCTTTAATTTCAATTCCGCCAGGGCGGAACACACCTGCGAACGAACTGATCCCCTCAAGCGCGCGGCGGTGAAGGGATAGTATTGCGGAGATGCGAAGTCTGAATGGCCGCTCGGGCTGCAGCCAATAGTTGACTTGCTCTATGACTTCATCGAATTGACGAAGGCCGTTTTGGGCTTCTTGGCGAGCTCTTTGTTCGGGGTCGGAGATGAGCTCAATTTCTAAGGCTTTGCTATGCCTCTCCTCGTCCAAAGCCATCGGCGACTCTACTTGGATTTCTTGAGCTCTTCTGCTTCCCGGTCGACGGTTTCGCGAGTAATTCGAGAGTTCTCGATGTTCGTATTTCCGTAGGCAAAGCTCCGGCGCTGCTCCTCTTTCTGTTCGGGAGACAGTCTTACATTTTTCGCTTTTTCCAGAAGCTCATTGAGTTTCTTATTCATTTGCAAACCTTCCCCCGCGTTTGGGCCAATTTCAATTTCCAAAACCGCTATTTCTGCCAAAATCGCGTTTTTGACAGAATCGCAAGCCGAAATCGCATTATCTGCGCGCAACTTAGGCCTATGTAATTAAAGCATGCCGCAACCATTCTCGCTACAAAAAGTTAACTTTTGTAACTTCATCAAAAATCACGCTTTGTTTTTTCTTCTATGGCGATTTTTATAGCAATTTTCACCACGTTTATCGCCATCTTATGTAATCGCAATGGCGGCGAAGTTTGCCCCCTCTTTTTTTCGTGACACGATCGCTTATTTGAGGTGGTTGAGACAATTTCAGTTTAAGCGGTAGGAGCCGCCGCCGAGGAAATCGAGGAGGCCGAGGTCGCGGAGGACTTGGAGTTGCTGGCGGATTTTGTCGCGGATGTGGGCGTTTTTGGGATGGAGCCTTGCGAGTTCGTCAGTGTGTGCGTAGACGTCGGAGAGGGTGAATTCGAGCTTGCCTAGCGATTGAACGATTTGAAGCACGTCGAGAGTCCAGCCACGTTTTTCAACCTGCAATTTTTCCAGAGGCCGCAGTCGCTTGTAAGAGGCTCGCACTTGCTGCGAAGTCTGCGGGGTTCCTTCGTTCACTACCGAGATGCGGGCATGCACGGGAATCTTATCCAACAGAATGTTGCAGCCAACCCATCCGGCGCGCCGAGCCGTCGGCGCGAGAGGCTTGCGGCGTTCGAGTGCGGATAGCGCAAAGGCGAAATGGGGGACGAGTAGGACGGTGCGGACGGCCCACGCATCGAGGTCGTAGTGCAAGACAAAGAGATTAGGGGTTCTGTCTTCGAGAATGGCACGCTTCATTTCGGAGTATGCGGCGTCCACAATTTTGGCGCCGATGGGTTTGGACTGACTTTTTAGTTGGAACAGAGAATCACAGGAAGGGCAAACGTAATCGATCGTAGCTGTACCTTGCGGCGAGGGTTGAAGTCGCGGTGATTCGCAGGCAGGGCAGAAGAAATTTGCAGCACCCCAGGACTCAGTGCCCACGCGGGCGCGTTGCGAGGCGCTTTTGTAGCGGTCGAGGCCGGTTGTGGAGAGGTGCAAATCCACGGGCGCTGAACTATTTACGCTTTCGTACGGCGGAAGTGCTAGTTAAGAGCATTTCCTTTGAATTCCATTCCGAGGCTGTCCTTCAAAAACTGAACTAGCCGGATAACCTGAATTTTGGTCGCGGTTGCAGGATTGTCCAAGAAGTATGAAATCCTCCCGTCTTTGTCCTTGTGCGCTCTCAGCCGCCTGATGTCATTCTCCTCGATAGCATGAAAATCCGTGCTTTCTCCGATGCCTTTGTCGAAGTCCCAGCAGACGATCCAACGGAGGTTCTTATAAGCGTGGTTAAAGGTTTCTTGGAGGAGATACTTCAATTCGACGTAGTAGAACTTGGAGTCCACGACCTTACCACTGGCTTTGTTCCTTGCTACTAGGTCTATTCCACGAGTTGTGTTGTAGTCTAGCGGCTCAAACTCAAAGAGGCTTGGCTTCATGGAATGGATTGCTATCAGAAGCCCAAACAATTCGGATTCATTCTGAGGTTCGAGGAACAGTCGTCCCTCTAAAGTAGCCGTCTTTCTTTTTTCAATTGCCTTGGTTCGCCGGTCAAACTCGAACTTTTCTTGGTCCAGGGTCCGCAGCTCGGACTGCCATTGAAGCAGCGTATAGAGGCCATTCTTGTGGAGATCCTTATCGATCTCTCCGACTAGATGCTGGACTGCTTTTTGAAGTTCCACAGAGACTTTCGGGTCGGTGTTTGCAATTGAGCCGCGGTTGGCTGTCAGCTTGAGTGTCTGGCAATTAATGAAGCCATGTAAGAGGACGAACGAGTTCGATCCCGTGCCAAAGCCCGAAATCCATTCGTTTACTTGCTGAATGGGTATGAAGTCCTTGCAGAGCCACAATCCATAGCGATCTGCCACCTTATACTTGGCGCTATCCTTGCTTATACGCTCTCGAATCATAGGGTTATAACTTCGTTTTACACGGTCGCCTTCGACGGAAACGATTGCTTCAAACGTCACATCGGGGAGTTCCTGCAAATTCTGTTTCCATGAATACCTCTTGCAGAACCATTCGGCGGCATCAGCTTTAAGAGAATCGAATAGTTTCTGTATGTCCGCGTTTTCTTCTGGGAATGGGTGGCCGAAGGGTATTTCTTCAAAGGCCTGGACGTTCAAACATTTAAGGAAGACTTTGAAATTTGCTAACTTCTCGATTCCAAACATTCGCTCGATCGAGCCGACTTTCGTGAACCACAATAAATAGTCTTTTACCTTGTCTTGGACGAAGCTTGCTCTCTCACTCTTGTTATTGTCTTCGATTCTGATGTGCGTGCCTGTTTTTTCCTGGTACTTGTCGATCCGTCGAATTCGTGGAGAGTGTGCCTTTCGCGTCGCGAGCGTCCGCATTGGTCGCTCGCAAATTGATTCGCTTGCTTCTGTTTCTGTTTGAGTTCGCACAATCACGCGGTCTGAGCGCAAATAGATTTTAGTTCCGTGTCCTTTTTCTCCAATCTTTTCTTTGTCCTCGCGGGAGGGAGAGAAGCCTAGCCCCCAGAAGTCCTGAGCGAGCACGTCGTAAGTCATACCGCTGCCGTCGTCTTCGATCTCTATGACAAGGGTATTGGCACCCTCAATTTCCTCGACGAAGAAATGAATCCTGATCCAAGTTGCCCTAGCGTCGATTGCGTTCGAGATTGCTTCCCTCAGGAGTTCGAATGGATTACCAAAGTCGTTGGCGATTTCCCAGAACTCTGCTTCGAGGTTCACCTTTGGGGTTACCGTTGCCCACCCGTTGTCCATGACCGTATCCCTTTCGGCATATTAGTTCTGTGTAAGATGTGATGCCGATTAGATTACGAGACGATCCGAGAAGGAAGACCCAGACCCGGCGAGTTGCGGTACTGATGGGTCTCTATTTATTCAGGCGAGGTAGATGGAGGTTTCGGTTTTGATGATGAAGAGGGCGTCGGAGTCGGAGCGGCCGGAGGCGCGGAATTTTTGCCAGGCGTCGTCGAGGGATTCGGCGAGGACTGTGAAGATGACTTCGCGCTTGGTGCGGCCGATGAAATAGAAGCGGCGCTCTTGTTGGACGAGTTGGAGTTGGGGAGACATTCGGGAAAAATCAAAGGCCGCCTGCGACGGTCCGCGGCCGCTACAGGTGCCGGTGCAAAAATCGGCGCTATTGGATCGATCCATAGGATCGGGAAGCGGATCAAGGGAAAACTCGACGCACGCGAGAGAAAGATCGACCTGTACCAAATCGGAACAGATCCGACGAACGGAAAGAGTGAGGAATTCGGCGGAGAGTTCGCAGCCGAAGGCGTGGCGGCGAAGGCGGAGGGCGGCGAGGACGGTAGTTCCGCTGCCGGAGAACGGGTCGAGGACGAGGTCGCCTTCGTTGGTAGAGGCGAGGAGGATGCGTTCGAGGAGGGCGACGGGTTTTTGGGTGGGGTGCTTGCCGAATTTTTTCTCCCAGGGTTCGGGCGGACGGATTTCCCAGACGGATTTCATTTGTTTGCCGCGATTGGTTTCCTTCATGAGCTTGTAATTGAAGGTGTGGCGCGATTTGGAGTTTTTCGCGGCCCAGATGAGGGTTTCAGTGGCGTGGGTGAAGTAGCGGCAAGAGAGATTGGGCGGAGGGTTCGGCTTAACCCAAGAAATGTCGTTGAGGAGCTTGAAGCCGAGCTGCTGCATAGCGAAGCCGACGGAATGGATGACGTGGGCGGTGCCGGAGACCCAGATCCCGCCGTTGGGTTTGAGGACGCGCTGGCAGGCGGCGAGCCAGGCGCGGTTAAATTCGTGATTGGCGTCGGGTCCGCGGGATTTGTCCCAGTCTCCTTTATTGACGCTGACCATCTTTCCGGCGTGGCAGGTGATGCCGCCATTGGAGAGGAAGTAGGGCGGGTCGGCGAAGATGAGGTCGACGGAGGATTCGGGGATTTGGGCGAGGATTTCGAGGCAGTCGCCCTGGTAGATGCGGATGTGGTGTTTGGGGTCGTCGAACCCGCCTTCGCTCGGAGAGCTTCGGCGCGCTTCGGGTGCGGAATTGGACTTCGTAGACTGGTTTGGCCCGCCTTCGCTGAAGCTTCGGCGCGCTTCGGGTGCGGAATTGGACTTCGTAGACTGGTTTGGCCCGCCTTCGCTGAAGCTTCGGCGCGCTTCGGGTGCGGAATTGGGCTTCGTAGACTGGTTTGGCCCGCCTTCGCTGAAGCTTCGGCGCGCTTCGGGTGCGGAATTGGACTTCGTAGACTGGGTTGGCCCGCCTTCGCTCGGAGAGCTTCGGCGAGGTTCGAGCGACCCGCCTTCGCGTGAACTGCTGCTACGGCCGGTAGGATTGGAGATGGGTTTGGACACGTTGATCAAGTCGGGATCGTTGATCAACCGGTAAAACAAGTCAAGGCGGGGAAGGAGAGATTGGCCACAGAGGCACTGAGACACAGAGCCGAGAATATGTTTCAGGACGTGGCTAGAGGAAAGGAGAAGGACAAATTGGCCGCCCAGGAGGAACAGGAATTCGACGAGCACGGGCGAGCGGGATGCGATAATTTGTCGTGCGAGGGTCTACGGGAGATTTATACGATGAGCGAGACAAAATCTTACCCTTACGAAACGCACCTGGACACTTACTACAAGCCGCTGGAGGTGATCGAGGAGAAGGCTCTGGCGGAAGCGAGCACGGCGAAGTGGTACAACCAAACGCTATGCCAGGTGAACCAATCCGTCGTGCGGCTTGGCGTGGTGCAGGGAGAATATCACTGGCACAAACATGACGCCGAGGACGAATTCTTCTATGTGGTCGAGGGGCAACTGCTGATCGATCTCGAGGGGCGAACGGTGGAACTTGCCCCGCGGCAAGGTTTCGTTGTGCCAAAGGGAATCCTGCACCGCACACGGGCTTCGCAGCGAACGGTGATCCTGATGGTGGAAAACGCGGGGATCGTGCCCACGGGAAGCTGATGGGATTGGCCACAGAGGCACGGAGACGCAGAGGGGGGAATAATTTTTGCGGAAAGACCCGCCTTCACTCAGGGAGCTGCGTTGGGTTTTATTTGGTTGAGCGCTGGGCGGCGCTGCGGGCTTCGGGAGACCTGGGGTTCCAATCTTCTGGAGGAAAGGCCACGCGCCAGAAAGCCGGGCGAGGCGAGGTAAATTCCAAACCGATTTCGGATTTGCCGTCGCGCACGGGACCGAGAAAGGCGACGTGGCATTCCTG
>Ga0307477_10001495_pt1 | contig 19556 bp, 13 predicted proteins | sample atmos_gasesECM2C_FD_203316 | JGI IMG/M metagenome (GOLD analysis project Ga0307477, IMG submission 203316) | Hardwood forest soil microbial communities from Morgan-Monroe State Forest, Indiana, United States - atmos_gasesECM2C_515 | ecosystem: Environmental > Terrestrial > Soil > Temperate...
GTCTTGGCGGAGTATAATTCTTGGTTGTCGATTCCCAGTGGGGGATCTTCGACACGTCCGCCAAGCGAAGAGTGACCCGGGCTCTCGGCCTGCAGAGCGCCAGATGAGGCCGCCGCCCGGCTAGCCACCTAGCTTGGAGAGAGTCCCTTCGGGACCTACGGTCCGCGCACACCCTTGCGGACGCGGGTTCCCCGGGGTGCATGAGTCTTCGCCACGTCCCGCTGCGCGGGACGGGATGGAGCAGGAACCCTACGAGTTCCGGAGTTGCCCAGCAAGGCCGGGATCAAAGGGTAAGGCGACGCACGGCGAAATTCCGCAAACACGCCTTTCTTGCTTCACGGAAAAATTTTGAACTCGCGGAGCATGGCTCCGCGTTGCTCGGGGTCCGTTCCGACGCAGATGGTCAATGAGAGGCTGCCGCCTGGGGAGAAACCATGGGTGACAAAGAAAACGTCAACGCTCCGGTGCAAGCCGCGGGTCACAAGTACGACGCGAAGTCGATCAAAGTTCTCGGCGGTTTGGAAGCGGTGCGGCTGCGTCCCGCCATGTACATCGGCTCGACCGGAGAAATGGGCTTGCACCATCTGGTCTGGGAAGTGGTGGACAACTCGGTCGACGAGGCCCTGGCCGGTTTCTCCGACGAAATCAACGTGACCGTGCATGCCGACGACTCCGTCACCGTGGTCGACAACGGCCGCGGCATACCCGTCGACATGCACCAGACGGAAAAGCGTCCCGCTGCGGAAGTGGTTATGACCGTGCTGCACGCCGGCGGGAAATTCGACAGCGAAACCTACAAAGTTTCCGGCGGCTTGCACGGCGTGGGCGTTTCCGTGGTCAACGCGCTTTCCGATTGGCTGGAGCTGGAAATCTCGCGCGAGGGTTCGGTGTGGGAACAGAGCTACGAGAAGGGCAAGCCCACTTCCAAGCTGAAGCAGACCGGCAAAACGCGCAAGACCGGCACGAAAGTTACGTTCCACCCCGATCCCGGCATCTTTGAAAAGACCACCTACAGCTTCGACACGCTCGCACAGCGGTTGCGCGAGCTGGCCTTCTTGAACAAGGGATTGAAGATCACCTTGAACGACGAGCGCACGGAGAAGACTGCGGAGTTCCGGTTTACCGGCGGTATCGCCGAATTCGTGAAGCATCTGAACCGCGGCAAGACCACGCTGCACGACTCGCCGATCTACATGGAAGGCAAGCGCGGCAACGTCGAGATCGAAATCGCCCTGCAATACAACGATACCTATGGCGAAAACGTGTTCGCGTTCGCGAACACCATCAATACCGTGGACGGCGGCACGCATCTTTCCGGGTTCCGCTCGGCGCTTACGCGGTCGATCAACAATTTCGCTTCGCAAGCCGGCATGCTCAAGGATCCCAAGGACGAAGTCGCCATCACCGGCGACGACGTGCGGGAAGGATTGGTCGCCGTGGTCAGCGTGCGGCTGCCGCAGCCGCAGTTTGAAGGGCAGACCAAGGGCAAGCTCAACAGCGACATCAAGGGCGATGTCGAGCAACTCGTGAACGAAAAGCTCGGCGAGTGGTTTGACAAGCATTCGACCGTGGCGCGGCGCATCATCAGCAAGTGCATTGACGCGGCGCGCGCGCGCGAGGCGGCACGCAAGGCCCGGGAACTGACGCGGCGCAAGTCCGCGATGGATTCGAGCGGGTTGCCGGGAAAGCTGGCGGACTGCCAGGAACGCGATCCGGCGCGCTGCGAACTGTTTGTGGTCGAGGGCGAATCGGCGGGCGGCTCGGCGAAGCAAGGCCGCGACCGCAAATACCAAGCCATCCTGCCGCTCAAGGGAAAAATCCTCAACGTCGAGAAAGCGCGCTACGACAAGATGCTGGGGCACGAAGAAATTCGCGCCATCATCACCGCGCTCGGCACCGGCATCGGCAAGGACGATTTTGACGCCGGCAAGCTGCGCTACCACAAAATCATCCTGATGACCGACGCGGACGTCGACGGATCGCACATCCGCACGCTGCTGCTGACGTTTTTCTTCCGCCACATGAAGGAGCTGATCGACCGCGAACACATCTTCATCGCCCAACCGCCGCTCTATCGCGTGAAGCGCGGGAAAAGCGAGAAATACATTCGCGACGAGCGTGATTTCGCCCGTGAATTGATGAAACGCGCAACCGAAGATCACGTCGTGAAGGCCAAAGAAGGCGTGACTCTCGAGGGAGCGGGGCTGACGACGTTCCTGCTGAACGTGCAGGAGTACGACGCGCTCGCCGCTAAGCTCGGCCGGCGGCTGCGCGATGCCGGCCTTGTCGCAGTGCTGGCGGAGAGCGGGCTCGACAAAAAGGCGGAATTCGAGGAGAGAAAGTCGCTCGAGAAGCTTTTGAAGGGGATCGACAAGGCCAAGCTCAAGCTTGAAGGCAAGATCGCTTTTGACGAAGAGCACAGCCTTTACGAAATCCAGTTCGGCGCGCCGCACAACCAGAAAATCAATTGGGCGCTCGCCTCCACGCCGGAATACAAGCGCCTGCGCGTGCTGGCAAAGCAGGTCGAAGAATTCAACAAGCCGCCCTTTGTCATTTCGCGCAACGGCGACAAGACCACCAAGGAAAGAGCGCAGGACGTGCTTAGCTACGTGATGGAAGACGCGAAAAAAGATTTCACCATCACGCGGTTTAAGGGCTTGGGCGAGATGAATCCCGCGCAGCTCTGGGAAACCACCATGAACGCGGAGACGCGCACGCTGCTCAAGGTGAAACTGGAAGACGCCGTCGCGGCAGAAGACATTTTCTCGACGCTGATGGGCGAAAACGTGGAAGCGCGCCGCAAATTCATCGAGGACAACGCGCTCGAAGTCGTGAACCTGGACATCTGATTTCGCTCTCGAGGAGAGCCGATGGCAGAAATCGCTCCGAGATCCGCTCGCGACGCCATCCGTTGGGGTTTGCTCCTGTCCGCGGTTGCCGTTGCGGGATTCCGCTTGCCGCGCACCTGCGGCGCTTTTCGAGACTGGCACGAGGTTCGCCTTTCCGACCCTTCGGCCGCGGAGCTCGACCGGCTCACTTTCACGGCCAACGCCGTGGCCATTGCCATCATTCTGGTGGTGGCCATGGGAGTGTTTTATCTCCTGCGGCACCGACGATCGAAGCAGCCATGAGGTATCAACTGGGCTGGAGCACGCTGCCCGGGCTCAAGGGCATAAGCGTCAGCGAGTTTCGCCTAACGCCGACCGATGCGCCAGACAACGAGCGGGGGGTGGCCATGGCGTTTGCCGACCAGCGCGAGTGCGAGGCGTTTTTGCGCGAAATCGAAAGCGCCTTTGCTCGGCGCCGGTTTACCAATGCCGCGGACGCCTTCGATACCGTGAAGGCTTGGGCGCTCGAGCGCCTCGGCAAGATGCGCGGCGGGCTGGTTTCCTGACCATCGAGGAGCTCCGGAAATAAAACGAGGCGAGCACGGAAAGCTGGGCCTAACAGCGAGGACACATGCCAGACGAACAGAATCTCTCGGTGACGATTCCGGTCGACATCGAAGCCGAGATGAAGAAGTCCTATCTCGACTACTCGATGAGTGTGATCATCGGCCGTGCGCTGCCGGAAGTGCGCGACGGCTTAAAGCCGGTGCACCGGCGGATTCTCTACGGCATGTATGAACTGGGCCTCACCTCTACCCGGCCCTACCGCAAATGCGCGAAGATCGTGGGCGAAGTCCTCGGCAAATATCACCCGCACGGCGACACCCCTGTCTACGACGCACTGGTGCGCATGGCGCAGGATTTCAACATGCGCTATCCGCTCGTCGACGGCCAGGGCAACTTCGGCTCGGTGGACGGCGACATGCCCGCGGCGATGCGGTATACCGAAGCCCGCCTGGCGCGAATCGCGGAAGAGCTGCTGGCGGACATTGAAAGAGAAACGGTCGATTTCGTTCCCAACTTCGACGAGACGGAAAAAGAGCCGGTCGTTCTCCCGACGCGGATTCCGAATCTCCTGGTCAACGGCGCAAGCGGCATCGCCGTGGGCATGGCCACCAACATTCCGCCGCACAATTTGCGCGAAATCATCGACGCCACCTTGCTGATGGTCGAGAAGCCGGAAACGACCCTCAAGGAAGTGATGAAGCTCGTGCCCGGGCCGGACTTCCCAACCGGCGGCTACATTGCCGGCCGCGAAGGCATCGAAGCGGCGTACAAGAGCGGGCGCGGCAGCTTCACCATGCGCGCCAAAGCGGCCATTGAACAGGTCGCCAAGGATCGCGAAAACATCGTCATCACCGAGATTCCCTACCAGGTGAACAAGGCCACGCTGATCAAACGCATCGCCGAGCTGGCGCAGAACAAGAAAGTCGAGGGCATCGCCGATGTGCGCGACGAGAGCGACCGCGAAGGCATGCGCATCGTCGTCGAGCTCAAGCGCGGCGAAGAATCGCAGCTCATCCTCAACAACCTCTACAAGCACACGCAGATGCAGGAATCGTTCGGCATGATCCTGCTGGCCATCGCCGGCGGGCAGCCGAAAGAGATGGGGCTGGTGGAATTCATCCGCCTGTTCATCGAGCACCGCCGCGACGTGGTGCTGCGCCGTACCCGCTACGACCTGCGGAAAGCGCGCGAACGCGAGCATATTTTGGTGGGCTACCAGGTGGCCCTCGACCACCTCGACGATGTGATCCGCATCATCCGCGGATCGGAGGGCCGCGCGGAGGCCAAGCAAAACCTGCTTAACTTCTTCTCCGAGCAAGACGTCACCATCACGGAAAACGGGAAATCCCGGAAAATCAGCGGGGTCAAGCTGGATGGCCGGAAGTACAAGCTCGGCGGCGTGGAAGGCGAAACGGCGCGGACCGTCACCGGCGGACTCACCCCCGTTCAGGTGGACGCCATACTCGAACTGCAGTTGCACCGCCTGACGCAGCTCTCCGTCGATGAAATCATCAAGGAATTGAAGACCATCCGCGAGCGCATCGTTGAGCTCGAAGAAGTCCTATCCAGTGAGAAAAGGCTGAAGTCGGTGATCTCGAGCGAGCTGACGGAGGTGCAGAAGCAGTACGGCGACGACCGCCGCACGCAGATCGTGGACAAAGTCGACGAGATCAAACTCGAAGACCTGATCGCTGACACGGACATGCTCATCACCGTCAGTCACGCCGGCTACGTCAAGCGCACCCCGGTCGAGATTTACCGCCACCAGTCGCGCGGAGGAAAAGGCCGCATTGGCGCGCGCACCAAGGAAGAGGACTTTGTCGAGCACCTTTTCATCGCCTCGGCGCACAGCTACATCCTTCTGTTCACCACCAAGGGCCGCGTTTACTGGCTAAAGGTGTACGAAATTCCCGAAGCGGCGGCGGCCACCCGCGGCAAAGCGATTTCCAGCCTGGTGCGCTTCCAGGAAGACGAAAAACTCAGCGCCATTGTCGCCGCACACAGCCTCGAGGACGAAGGCAAGTACGTCTTTTTTGCCACGCGCAACGGCACGGTGAAGAAGTCCGCGCTCACGGAATTCTCGAACCCGCGGCCGAGCGGCATCATTGCCATCAACCTGGAAGCCAAGGACGAAATGATTGGCGCCAAGCTCAGCGACGGCAAAAAGATGATTTTTCTCGCGAGCCACGAGGGCCAAGCGATTCTCTTCCGCGAAACCGAAGTGCGCCCGATGGGGCGCAACGCCGGCGGCGTGATCGGCATGGATCTCGCCAAGGGCGATTACGTCGTCAGCATGGATGCGGTGCAACCCGACTTCGAAATCCTTGCCAAAGAGCACAAAACCACGACGCAAGACCTCGAGGAACTCGAGAACGAGCAGATCAAGGATGCGCTCACGTCGCTGATGCTCACCGTGTCCGAAAAGGGCTACGGAAAGCGCACGCCGCTGGCCGAGTACCGCATCACCTCGCGCGGCGGCAAGGGCGTGGTCAACATGAAGACGACTGACCGCAACGGCTCGGTGGTGGCGGCCCTGCAGGTCACCGAAGAGTCCGACGTGATGATTATTACCCACAACGGAAAAGTGATCCGCGTGCACGCGAACGAGATCCGCGAAGCCGGGCGATCCACGCAGGGCGTGCGCCTGCTGCGCCTCGACGCGGACGATTCCGTGGCCGCGGCCGTCGTGCTCCAGGAAGAAAACGAAGAGGAAAAGAAGTAAGCAAAGACCGGCGGGATGCGGCTCGGGACACCTTGATTTGACTTGCGCTGGTTCGAGGCAACCATTAGCCTAGGGCTCGCGGGAGAATTCTTCTCAGGTTCCACCGAATCATGAAAATGACGCGATGGCTTTTGGCATTTCCGCTCGGCCCCCTTCTTCTGTTTGCCTCGAGAGAAGCGCAGGAGAAGCATGCGGCAGGGAATCACTATCTGGCCTACGTGGGCACCTATACGACCAAGACGGCGAGCAAGGGCATTTACGCCTTTCGCTATGACGCGACTTCGGGGAAGCTCGAGCCGCTCGGCGTTGCCGCGGAAACGCAGGACCCTTCCTGGGTCGCGATTCATCCCAACGGCAAATTTCTTTATGCGGCGAATGAAGCCGGAAAAAACAGCATGGTCAGCGGATTTTCGCTGGATTCGAAGACGGGCAAGCTCACGCTGATAAACGCGTTACCGGCGCTCGGCGAAGACCCCTGCTACATCTCGCTCGACAAAACAGGCAAATACCTCCTGGTGGCAAACTACACCTCCGGCAACGTCGTCGTCTTTAGAATCGGTGCCGACGGCAAGCTCGGCCCGGCCACCGCGAATGTTCGCGACGAGGGCACGCTCGGCCCCAACAAGGAGCGCCAGGACACTGCGCACGCGCATTGGGTTGAAACGTCCGCCGGCAACCACTTCGCCTACGTAGCCGATCTCGGCCTGGACCGAGTCCTGATTTACAAGTTCGACGCAGACCTCGGCCAGCTCTCGAACCCCGATGCAACTCAACCGGACGCGTTTCGCGCCGCGCTCCCGCCCGGTTCCGGGCCGCGTCATCTCGCGTTTTCTCGCGACGGCAACTTTATGTATGTCCTCGGGGAATTGCAGTCCACGGTGACGACCTTCGCGAACGAAGCTCGCGAAAGATACCATGCGCTGCAAACCGTCTCGGCACTGCCGGCGGCGTTCTCTGGCCGCAACGACGCTGCGGAAATCGCTTTGCATCCGAGTGGCAAATTCATCTACACCTCAAACCGCGGCCTTGACAGCATCGCCGTGTTCCAAGTCGACAGTGGCGGCCTGCTGCGCCTGGCGGCGAATGTGCGAACCGGCGGCAAAGAACCTCGGCACTTCTCGATCGATCCCTCCGGCCACTATCTGCTCGCTGAGAACCAACTCTCCGACAAAATCGTCACGTTTCGCATCGACCAAAAGACCGGCGCGCTCACGCCGACAGGGGCGAGCCTGGAAGTGCCTTCGCCGGTCTGCATCGCCTTCCTTCCGCTCGATTAGCTTGCGCCCCTCGCAAAGTGTTTTTGCGCGCCTCCAAGTGAGTTAGAATCTCGATTCTTTCAAAATGACATACAGGAGACGCGTCATGAGGAGTCGGTGCTGGTCCAAGCTTGTTTTGTTCGTCGCGGTGGGCGGCGCGGTCGCGCCGCGCGCCTGGGCAGACGGAGAAACGCCGCCGGGGCGCGACCCGAAGCAGCCCGTGGACGAGGTCTACACCGCGAAAATCCGCAAGTACACCACCAAGCCTTACTTCAGCTCGCCGCTCGTGGACTATTTGCCGGCGTCCAAAAACGTCCCGACGCCGCAGGCGGTGCTTGGCGATGTGGCCGGCGCGCCGGGAATCCTTCCCTACGCCGAAGATGTCTACCGCTACATGCGTCTGCTCGAGAAAGCCAGTCCGCGTGTGAAAGTCTTTTCCATCGGCAAGACCGAAGAAGGCCGCGAGATGATCGCCGTCGCGGTTTCTTCGGAAGAAAATCTGAACAATCTCGAGGAAGACCGCGCCCGGCTGGGCAAGCTCGGTGATCCCCGCTCGATCAAGCTCGATGACGCGGAAGCCGACAAGCTCGTCGCCGAAGCGGTGCCCGTCTACTACATCACCGGCACGATTCACTCGCCCGAGACCGGCGCGCCCACCGCGCTCATGGAGCTGGCCTATCGCCTCGCCGTCGATGAGAGCCCGTACATCAAGGAAATTCGCGACGGCACCGTTACGCTGATCACTCCGGTCGTCGAAGTCGACGGACGCGACCGCATGGTCGATCTTTACAAATGGCACCTTGCGCATGCGAAGCAGTTTTATCCGTGGCTCGTCTATTGGGGCAAATACGTGGCGCACGACAACAACCGCGACGCCATGGGCGTGACGCTGAAGCTCACCGAAAACGTTTTGAACACCTACGTCGGCTGGAAAGCCCAGGTGCTGCATGATCTGCACGAGTCCGTGCCGTATCTCTACGACAACACCATCGGCGACGAGCCGTACAACGCCTGGATTGACCCGATTCTGGCCGACGAGTGGCAAGTCATTGGTTGGAACAACGTCTCAGCGATGACCAAGTTCGGCATGCCCGGCGTCTTCGCGCACGGCGATTTCGACACCTGGTCGCCGGGCTACCTGATGTTCATCGCCGCCCTACATAACGGCATCAGCCGCCTCTATGAAACGTTTGGAAACGGCGGCGCCGACACCGAGGAGCGCACCCTCCAGCCCGAGGAGTACGCGCGCACGTGGTATCGCCAGAATCCCCCTCTCCCCAAGGTGCTCTGGTCGCAGCGCGACAATAACAACTACGAAGAGACCGGATTGCTCACTTCGCTGCACTTCTTCACGGAGAACAAGCAGCGCTTCCTGAAAAACTTCTATTTGAAAGCCAAGCGCTCCACGACCAAGCCTTCCGAGGAAGGGCCCGCCGCCTACGTTCTCCCGGGTGATGATCCGCGGCCAGGCTTGCAGGCAGAGCTGTTACAGGTCTTGGAAAAGCAGGCCGTAGAAATCTCGCGCGCCAAGTCCGCCTTCACCGTAACGCTGCCCGCGAAAAAGCCCAAAGAGCCCGGCAAAGGGAAAGACAGGAAAGAAGAAAAGTCCGAAGCGCCCGCCCGAACCACGCGTGAGTTCCCCGCAGGAAGCTACATCATTCGCATGGACCAGCCGTATTCCCGGATCGCGGACGCGCTGCTCGATCGTCAATACTGGAGCCCGGACGATCCGCAGAAGACTCCTTACGACGATACCGGCTGGACCTTCGGTGAACTCTTCGGCGTGCAGGTGACGCGCGTGACCGACATCAAAGTCCTCGATGTGCCGATGGACCGCGTGACGGGAATTCGCGCTCCGGGCGGCATGAAAGGCCAAGGCACGGTGTTCGCCATAAACAACAGCGCCGAGCCGGCCCTTGCGACGCTGCGCTACAAGCTTCATGACGCTTCGATCGAAGCGGCCGAGGAGCCCTTCGAAAGCGCCGGGAAGAAATTCAACCGTGGCTCCTTCCTCGTGCGCAACACGAGCCGCGCCGACCTCGACCGCGCGGCGGCCGAACTCGGCGTCGAAGTTACCGCGCTCGGCGCCCCGCCCGGGGTGAAAACGCATCCGGTGCGCGCCGCGCGCATCGCTTTGGTGCATACCTGGCTCAGCACGCAGACCGAAGGCTGGTGGCGTCTGGCGCTTGACAAGCTCGGGATTCCCTACGATTACCGGAGCACACAAGCGATCGCGAAAATCCCAGACCTGAACGCCAAATACGACGTGATTCTGTTTCCGCCCGTCGGGTACAACGCCGGCGTGAATGCCGTCGTCAACGGCATTCCGACCGCCTGGGGCAATCCCCTGCCCTGGAAAAATACGCCCGAAACGCCAAATCTTGTCGGCAAGAACGACTCAACCGACGATCTGCGTCCCGGCCTCGGCTGGGACGGCGTCGCGCACTTGCAGGAATTCGTCGAGCGCGGCGGGGTGCTCCTGACCGCCATGGACACCTCGTCGCTCGCGCTTTCCCTCGGCTTCGCCGACGGCATCAGCACGCAAAATGCGAGCAAAATGAAGATTGTCGGCTCGGTCGTCGGAACGCGTCTCGTGGATGAGGCTAGCCCCATCGCCTATGGCTATGAAGAAAAGGGTGCGGCCTATTGCGACAACGGGCCGATCTTTTCGCTCAGCAGCATCGCCGGACAACGCGGCCGTCGCCGCCTGGGCCCGGAAGTGCGCACCCGCCCCACCGGCCGCGGCAGTTTGGACGACCCCGACTTCGCCGTCGGCCGCCCTGGAGTCGAGGTCCCGGAAGAGCGCAAGTCCGAAACCTGGGAGTCGCCGCCGGTGTTGGACGAACAGAAACGCAACGGTTTCCGCGTGATTCCTCCATCCCTCCGGCCGCGCGTGATTTTCCGCTACGCCGACAGCAAGGACTTGCTCGTCTCCGGTTTGGTCGAGGGCGGCGACGAGATCGCCCAGCGCCCCGCCGTGGTGGACGCGCCCTCGGGCAAAGGCCACGTCGTGTTGTTCTCCATTAACCCGGTCTATCGCGGCGAAACCTGGGGAACCTATGCGATGGTGCTGAACACCATCCTGAACTTCGACAGCCTCAACGCCGGGCGCAAAGACCCCTCTGAGTAGGGCAGGATACCTGCATTGTCGGTCAGGGCTCGGCCTTTGGCCGTGCCGCGTCCCGCAGACCACCCTTCTGTTGCCCCTTCCCTGCGCCTCGAGGCGCAGCATCCCGTCATCCTCTCGCGAGCGCTCCAGTGCTTCAAGTGCTTCACCTCTCCCTTGCGCGGCGAGCATTTTGCGCTACAATCCCCGGCACTATGGTGAAGCGCAAAACGAGGGCCCGGCGGCCGGCCCGACCGAAAGCCCGCAAAACAGCGGCGTCGGGCGGAAAACTGCCAAAAGACGCGGTCACTCGAATGGTCATTTTGCGCGCCCGCGAGGGCCAGGAACTTCTGCTGGAGGCCGAACTGCGCGCGCTGATCGGGCCTTCACGAAAGGAGGAGGGCTGCCTCGGTTTCGACCTGCACGGTTCGGTCGATCCGCCAGGCAGCTATCTGCTCCACGAAGTCTGGGCCAGCCGCGCTGCGCACACCGAGCACATGCACACGCCCCATTTTTTGCGGTGGGATGCCCGCAAAGACGCTCTCCTCACCTCTCGCGACGGCACCTTCTGGAGGCAAATCGCCTAGGTCTCCCGTGGCCATTTCAGAACGACAGAGTCGTGGCGGCAGCGATGACGCCCACTGCCCAATGTCCGACAATCACGGGAGCAAGGTGCTTCCGGGTACGGCACCATCAAGGCCAGGACACCGGGCAGGAAAGCGAGAAACCGCCAGAGCATGAACCGCCAGTCGAACACTAGCCGAAGAAAACTATGTTGCGCGGCCCACCAAAACCAACCAGCAGGAACGCCGCGGCCTCGAGCGACGCTCTTCTCGATGGTCTCCAGATCGTTCCACGACCATCGGGTGCTTCGCTACGGCCCGGGGATCGCTAGCCATGGGACGGAATCTTACAAGGAGGCCGCTGCCGGTCTTATCCTTCCGGTGGTGCCAGGTAGTATCCCGGCCGTGCGCGGATTTTCAGATTCTTCGCATCGTTGCGAATCACCGACACTTTGATCTCATGGTAGCCGGTCAGATCCGCATCGGTCGGGGTGTAGCTGAGCGTGTACTGCGAGTGCAATTCCCCGCCAATTTCATCAATGGCCTTTTCAATGGAGCGGTCTTTGAACGTGGACAGGCTCGCGCCTCCTGTCGCCGCAGCCGCCACTTCGAGGGGATTGCCCCCTACCGCGCCGCGAACGTGCTGCACAATCCATACGGCCGCGGCCGTCAAGTCGACGCCCGCGCGGTTCTCTTCGAGCGTCGGCGTATCGGGAACTCCCGGCGGCGGCGGCAGCGTGCCGACCGGCAGACCGGTTCCTTGCGGAGGTTTTGGTTTCGACCGCATCTCCGCGAGCGTGGTGGAAAGCCCCACACCGTAAACCGTCACATTCCCGAGTTGCGCCTGCCGCAGGACTTCTCCGAGCGTTTTCTGGCTTCCCTCATCCACGGCTTCAGAAAGAATCAAGAGCACGCGCCGCCGTCCGGGATTCTCTCGAGTCGCTTGCGGCCGGTCCGATAGCATTTCGACGCCTGCGGCCATAGCGTCGTACAGCTTCAAGCCGGAGGTTCCAGGTCCTAAATTCGCAATCGTGCTTTCGATGGTTTCGGCATTGGTTGTGAAATCCTGCAGTTTGTCCACCGAATCGTTGAAGCCCACGACCGCAGCTTCGCCCGTCGGACCCATAACCGTCTGGGTGAAAAGAATCCCGGTCTTGCGTATCTCGGGCATAAGCGGCTCGACGCGCGAACTGGTTTCGACAAGAATCACGAGCGACAGCGGATCTCCGCCCAGATCGAAATGCGAAATCTTCTGCGCCATGCCGTTGTCGGTCACCTGAAAATTCTTTGCGTCCAGGTCGTGCACCATGACGCCGCGAGAGTCCCGCACGGTCACCGGTGTCGTCACCATTGCCACCTGAACCTTGATCTGGCCCTTGGGCGCCTGCTGCACCGGAACACCCGGCCTTGGCGGGAGCGGCCCCGTGGGCGCTTGCCCGAGTAGCGTGCTTGCCGTGCCCAGCGCCGCAAGGAGGAGCCATACGGCCCGGCATCCCGGTTGTCTTATCGCATTCATACCATCCGTCCCGCGCCGAGGCTTTGTCAGGTCATTACCTGACGACTGTACTCCTTTCGACGCAACATTGCGCGAAGACGTTGCCGCGCACCGCCCGGAATTCCTACAATCAAAGGTCGTCTTTTCTGGAGAATAGAGACATGCCCGACGGCAAAAAAATGAAGCCCCAGCATGCGCCCAAGGTCAGCCATGAGGACCCGAAGTTCCTCGAGAGCGTGCCGGCGCGCCCGATACGTATCCTCGCCGAGTACATCCATCCTCTCATGCAGCTCAAGAACGAGGGCATTGGCGACACCATCGTGATGTTCGGTTCGGCGCGCATCGAGTCGCACGAAACCGCGCAGGCGCGCTACACGCGGCTGAAGCACCTGAAAACCAGCAAGATGTCGGCAGAAGAGTTGCAACATCACCGCTCGGCTCTCAGGAGCGCCAAAAGCTCGCTTGAAATGTCCCGCTATTACGAAGAGGCGCGCCAGCTCTCGCACAAGCTGACCAGCTGGGCTTTGACGCTCGGTCCCAAGCCGCGCCGTTTCGTGGTTTGCTCCGGCGGCGGCCCGGGCATCATGGAAGCGGCCAATCGCGGCGCCTATGAGGCCGGCGGCAAGTCCATCGGACTCTCTATCGAGTTGCCGGACGAGCAGTTCGCCAATCCTTACATCAGCCCGGAGCTGAGCTTCAACTTCAAATACTTCTTCATGCGCAAACTCTGGTTCGCGCAAATCGCCAAGGCGCTGATTGTTTTTCCCGGCGGCTTCGGCACCATGGACGAGCTCTGGGAAATGCTCACGCTGTTGCAGACCGGCAAATTGCCAAAGCGCAATTTGATCCTCATTTATGGCCGCCGGTATTGGGATGAGGTACTGAATTGGAAGGCCATGGTGCGTTGGGGCACCATCGATGAAAGCGAATACAACCTGCTGCAATTTGCAGACACCGTGGACGAAGCTTTCGACCGCGTGCGCGCCGGCCTCGAAAAATATCACATGAACGTTGATTCGTTCTTGCAAGCCTATTGATGCGCGGCGAAGCCCCCAAGTCTGTCATGGTTTTGCACGTCGGTTTCTGGCTCCGCTACATTCTCCCTTCGACCGTGTTTAATAGGCAGGGACCAAACGCCCCCATCCCAGTCGGGGTACTAGGAGGATGGAGAATCCATGTTCAAGTACACGGGAGAGAAGAAGTTTCTGGGACGCTCGGTGCTTGCCGCTGCAGCGCTGGTTGGGCTGCTAGGATTCGCGGCGACGCCGCGAGCTTACGCCGATGACAATCATTGTCAAAAGCGAATCAGCAAGGCGGATCATAAGCTCCACGAAGCCATCGAGCATCATGGCGGGAACAGCCGGCAAGCGGACCATGCCCGGCATGAACTACGTGAAGCGCGCGAAAGCTGCTGGAACTTGCACCACCGTTGGTGGGATGAAGACGGCCGCCGCTGGCACAATGACCGCGACTGGGACGATCACGATCACGACCGCCACTAAGCGTTAACTGTCTCTAAGGGGCGCTCCCTCACTTGGGGGCGCCTCTTTCTTTCAGGCTAAAAAGAGCAGCGGGGCGCGAATCCTCGCGCCCCGCATCCCTGTTCAACTTGTAAAATGCTCAGTTCGCCGTGACCAGGTGCTCGTCGGAAAAAACGGCCGCGAACCTTCGCGCCTCTTCTTGATCGTGCACCATCACAATGGGAACCACGCGAAGCGACTTCTTGCAGGAATGGCAAACGGTCACTTCACCTTGCAGGTCCTGCAAAAAACCGTCCGTGAAATGGTACAACGTCCGCTCGCGCCGGGCATTCTTCTGGTCACGCGCGCCGCAGTGCGGACAGATGAATTCCACCTTGTCTTGCTGCGGATCGCGGTCCAGAGCAGCCCACCCGGTGCGGCGTACGCCAATCGTTTCTGCATTACGCCTGTCCATGGGAGTCAGCCTCCTCCCGATCCACGTCCTCAAGCCATAAGATGCACAAAGCAGTAATGTGGGTACAGTTTTCTGTATCTCGTTCAATCCAAAAAGATAAGGCGCAGTCGCCGGCGCCGAGGCAATGGCCTTCGCCTGTCCTTCGCCCCCCCCCCCATCTCGCTAAAACCTGCTCGTAGATCAGGGTCTTGTCGGTCGTGCCTCTTTTTCGTTGTTCGGCAGTCCGGCGGCGGGGCGGCTTCTGGAACACGCGCCGCCCTTCGTTCGACTTATTACCGCTTACAAATTTGAAACCCTTTCTCGCGGGAACTTGTCTGGCCGCGCGGTGTCCAACGCTACCGAGGGCCGCGGAACCTCACATCCCTGCGAGCGCGGCGCCGGTCTCCTGGAGGACCAGAGCAACCCCCCCGGGAGACTGGCGTCGCAACATCTCTCAGGTTCCCCTTTGCTTGTGTCTGCAAAATGGTGCTCAAAAGACTTGCGAATTTCAGGACGCGAGGGCGCCCCCGGAACGAACCACGAGTCTTTTTTGAGCGCCCGCTAAGGGATTGGCGGAGCCTCGCAGGAGAAACTGTGGAGGTGCGTGATGCCGCTCGATTCTCGAAACGTATCTGAAGAAATCCTTGAAGGAAGTCTCGGGTCTCTAGGCGTATGTCTGGTCGAAGGCGATCCCGAGCAACGCCGTCGCGAACGCCGGCTGCGCCGCCGCGCTCTCGTTCTTTCGATTTTGATCCAAGCCTCCGTCCTTGCCGCGCTGGTTCTCCTACCCTTGTTCGGCAAGACAGAGCATCTTGCCCTCGCTGTATCGACCCCTGTTCCTCCGTACTCTCCCTATACGGGCTCATCGCGCGATCCCGGCGTTCAGCATCCTCACCGCCGGTTGCCGACCGCTTCTCGGTTTTATCTACGACCTGTCATTCCTCGCACCATCGTGACGCACGACCCAGGCCCATCAGACGAAGGGCCTAATGACACACCGCAAGGCGGGGGTCCAGGCATTCCGGGGGCTCCGGTAGGATTGATCCCGATTCAGGATGCACGGGCCGCTGTGCCACCGCCGCCGGCCGAGCAGCACGTCGCACGTCCAACGGTCGTGCGTATGACGCACCTCGACCCGGCCATGCTGATTTACCGCGTTGACCCCCTCTATCCGGTTTTGCCGAAACAGATGCACAAGGAAGGGCGTGTAGAACTGCATGCCCGGATTGCAACCGACGGCTCGATTCAGTCCCTCGAAGTGGTCGGAGGCGATCCCATGTTCTTCCAATCGGCGCTCGAAGCCGTGCGGCAATGGCGCTACCGGCCCACGATTCTCAATGGCCAGCCGGTAGAAATCGACACGCACATCACGGTCATTTACACCATGGCACATTAGCATTTGCTGAAAGGATCGTATTTCACCGTCATCCGAGCCTGCCTCTCGGCAAGCAGGGGCTAGCGAGGATCTCTCGAATCCAACCGGAGCATCGCAAACTTGCTCCGAGGCGCGCGAGAAAGGTGCAGGGGCCGCTTCCAGCTGACTTCACGGCCCCTCTGCCTAACTAACACCCGGCAACCGATTTTTGCTGGCTTCCTCGAGCCAGAAATTCGTTGCGTGAAGGGTCGGAGCTTAGCTCCGACAAGCTCTGCATTTAACCGGGCCTTGGCCCCTCCAGGCGCGGAACTTTGCCATGGCCATCCTGCGACTCGAGGAGATAAGCTTCTCGCTTCCCGTTAAAATCGGAAAAGGAACCCGGTCGATACGCGCAGGTTGTTCTGTGTTCGCGTGCCGAGCGTGCCTTCCCCGAATCGCGTCATCAAATACTCCGCTTGAAACGGACGGACCGAGAAGTGCTCGAGCAGCTTGTAATCCACGCCGCCGCCTGCGGTCATGGCAAAAGCGTTCTGCGTGTTGGCGGTCCCGAAGGCCGCACCATTGGCGTGCGCCACGCCGAAGAGCACCTGCCCGAACAGCGTGATCCTCGAATAATGGCGGTAGGATACCCGCGGCCCAAAGAGGTAGGTTGAAAACGTGCCGCTCGTGTGCGTGTTCAGAATGTTTCCGTTCGTGTAGCCGCCGAAATCGGCAACGCCGCCCAGCCAGCTGGTAATGTTGTAGGCCGCCGAAGCGTTTCCACCGTGCAGGTGAAAGCTGTCGACACCGGTCACTCCGGGGTTTGCCTGCAAGTAAGAATACCCCGCAAAAACATCCACCTTCGGCGCGCTTTCTTGCGCGGAAGCCGAAACGGCGACGAGCGAAACGACAGCGAGACAAGACACCCATAGCTTCAACTTCATAATGCCTCCATTTGGATTTAACTTTTTGCGCAGGCTCGCACGCGGTAGGCGCGGCCGCGCTCTTCGCGGGCTGCCTCAGGCAGGGAGGGCAGCGCTCCGCATTCCTCGATTTGTTTTGTGATAGAGATGCGGGCAATCGCCTCTTCGTTGTAAGTCTCTCCAAATTTTTCTCTTGAAGCGCTGTGACAAGAATCGTCAGAAATCTACAACAAATGGAAGGCGCAACGGGAAGGGATGGCTTAGCTATGCCTTCAAACGAACGGTCTTTCTACAATTCGTTACGCGAAAAAGAAATCGAAACCCAGGGAGAGCCAACAACAAGTAAGAGCAACGGCGCCTGTCGATGAAGATCCTTCTAAAGAGGCTGCTCCCCCGAGTCGCGCGCTATGACCTCGCGCGTCGTGTCGCGCAAGCGAATCAATTCTCGCCAACCCGAGGAGTCGCCCGCGCTTCCTTGGTTTCTCGCCGTCCTTGGATAGATCGGCGGGTGCACGGTAATCTTCACGCTCCCGGGCCGCGGTAAGTGCGTGCCGTCTCTCAGAATCTTCCGTGTGCCCTCAAGCGAGATGGGAACGACGGGCGCGCCGGTGGCCACGGCTGCTTTGAAAGCGCCAAGCTGGAACGGCCGCACGCCGACTTGCGATGTAAATGTGCCCTCGGGAAAAAAGAAAACCGACTCGCCGTTCCGAAGCAGCTCTTCCACTTCCTGAACCTCCCGCAAACGCGACTCGGGATCGCTGCGGTCAAATCTCAAGTGACCCATGCGGTCAAGAAAGGCGCCGATGAAGGGCATATCGCGGACTTCGCCTTTGGCGACGAAGCGGTATGGCACGCCGAGCCCGGCCACGAGCGGCAGCACGTCGCAATAGCTCGCGTGATTGGCGGCAAAGATTTTCGCGCCGGACACTTCCATGTTTTCCTTGCCAATGACGCGCACCTTGCAGCCGGCCAGCGCGAGCAGGATCTTCACCGCCCGGGAGGTGTAACGTCCTGCGGCGCGAGGCTCTTTGATGAGGTGGAGAAGCGCCCACGTTGGCACGATCCAAAGCGCAAATACGAGGAGGAGATACGCTCCATACAGCATCTCGAGACCGCGCTTTAATCCCGCGAGGAGTTCTTGACTGAAGTTGCGGAGCCCGCTCTTCGCGCCTAGCCGCACGATCTGCACCCACGCCGGAGGGCGTGCTAGAGAAAGCGTGCCCGCAAGATAAAGCTGCTTGGTCTCTTCCCGTCGCAACTTGCCGCTTGATGTTTTGGGAATGCTCCCCGCCGGAATCAGCTCCACACGATCCGGCGGCAGGCCCAGGCCTTGCGACACGAGTTCGGTGACTCTCGCCGCTATCGCCGCGCGGCGACCCGCGTCGCGTTCCCGCGTTTCCGCCGCCACCACCAGTTTTTCCGTGCCGCTGCCTTCATCGCTCAATCCAAACGCCACCACACCGCCTTTGCGAATGCCCTCGGCTCGCGCCGCCAGATCCTCGACTTCGTGCGGATACAAATTGCGTCCGCCCTTGATAATGATGTCCTTCACGCGCCCGGTAACATAAACCTCTTCTTCGGCGCGATAAGCGCGGTCGCCCGAGTTCAGCCAGGGGAATCCTCCGTCGCTCGCCGTGGCTCCCTGCGGCAGAAGCGCCTCGGTTGCTTTTGGATTGTGATAATAGCCGCTGGTTGTGGAAGGACCGCGAAACCACAAAAATCCTTCCGTGCGCTCCGGCACGGGGTTGCCATTCCCGTCGACAATTCGCACTTCGTGCCCAGGCAGCGGCTTCCCCGAAGAAACAAACGAAATTACCGTTTCCTCTTCCGTGGCCGCCGGCACGGCGCGTCCTTCGAGCGTAAACGTTTCGCGTTTGACTCGATCAATCCGCGGCCTGCGGCCGAGCGGCGGCACGGTGACTCCCAGGGTGGCCTCTGCCAATCCATAAACAGGCAGTTGCGCTTCGCGGCGGAATCCGTATTTCGCGAATCGCTCGGCGAAACGCTCGAGCGTTTCCGGATTCACCGGCTCCGCGCCATTCAGCGCTGCGCGCCACGAGCTGAGGTCCAGTCCTTGGATGTCCTTGTCGGCAATCTTCCGTACACAAAGCTCATAAGCAAAGTTGGGCGCGGCGGCAACCGTTCCGCGGTGTCTGTGAAACGCGTGCAGCCATTTTTCCGGCCGTGTCAGGAACGCGAGCGGCGACATTACCGCGACGGGAAGTCCAAAGTGCAGCGGGGTGAGCCATGCGCCGATCAGGCCCATGTCGTGATACAGCGGAAGCCAGGTCACCGCCACGTCGCCGGGACCCGCCTCGACGGCCCGGCCAACCGCGCGGATATTGGCCAGCAGATTCGCGTGCGTCAGCATCACGCCTTTCGGGTTTCCGGTTGAACCCGAAGTGTACTGCAGCATCGCCAGGTCGCCGCCCTTGCGTAGGCGTCTGCCCATAAGCTGCGGAGAGAGGGCTCCGGGGGCCGGCGGAGGAGCTTTGTCGGCTGCTTCGATCACCTTCTCCGCATCGGCAACCTCCTCTAACGACCTCACGCGCGGCCGCAGCAACTTCGCCACGGCTTCGCCCCGTCGGAACGTCAGCAACATACAGACTTCCGCGTTGCTGAGAATCGCCGATTGCCGTTCGGCGTATTCCTCGATGCGGTCCGCGCGAAACGGCGGATAGATCGGTACCGGCACCGCACCGGCCAGAAGAATTCCCGCATAGGAAACGAAGAATGCGCGCGAAGTCGGCAGCATCAGCGCCACGCGGCCTCCTGCCGGCACTCCTCGCCGCGCCAGTTCTTCGGCAAACCGTTCGGCCGCGGCATAC
>Ga0307477_10001496_pt1 | contig 19550 bp, 16 predicted proteins | sample atmos_gasesECM2C_FD_203316 | JGI IMG/M metagenome (GOLD analysis project Ga0307477, IMG submission 203316) | Hardwood forest soil microbial communities from Morgan-Monroe State Forest, Indiana, United States - atmos_gasesECM2C_515 | ecosystem: Environmental > Terrestrial > Soil > Temperate...
CTTCACGTCGGCAAGAAGGTGCACGTTCACAAACTGATTGGGAAACAAGATATTCTTGTCATTGTTGAAAACCGCTTTCAACTTATAAGTCCCGGTCGTGGTGTCGATCTGGTTGTCGATCGTGAGCAGCTTGCCCGATTCGATTTTCGTGGTGTCGTCGCGGTCATAGGCATCGACAACCATTTGCTCATCCTTTTGCAACTTGGAGGCGACCTGCGGAAGCTGATCTTGCGGGAGAGCGAAGATGACCGCGATGGGTTGCAATTGCGTGATCACCAGCAGGCCGTTGGTATCAGCGGCGTGCACAATGTTCCCAATATCGACCAAACGCAGGCCGATGCGACCGGTGATCGGCGCGGTTACGCGCGAATAGACAAGTTGCAGCTTGGCGCTGTCGATCAGCCCTTGATCGCCCTTGATCGACCCTTCAAATTGCCCCACCTGCGCCCCTTGCGTATCCAACTGCTGCTTGGGAATCACGCCCTCTTTGTAGAGAAGTTGATAGCGCTCGTAGTTCACCTGCACGTCGCGGAGCTGTGCCTGATCCTTGGCCAATTGCCCTTCGGCCTGCTCCAACTGCACCTGATATGGGCGTGGGTCGATTTCCAGCAGGGCATCGCCCTCGTGCACGAATTGGCCTTCGCGGAAATTAATCCTCGTGATTTGTCCGTCCACACGCGTATGCACCGTGACGGTGTTGAACGCGGTTACGGTCCCCAGCCCCTCGAAGTACACGGGAAGGTCGCCGCGTTGGGCGGTGGCAACCACGACTGGGACCACGAAGCCGCCTGCTCCCGCGCCCTGGCGACCTGACCCTTTTCCAGCTCCACCGGGCGCGCCTGGCCCCTGCGCTTCCGTGCTGGTGCGCGATCCGCGGAAGTACCAGAAGCCAATGGCGATTAGGACGGCCAAAGCAACGATCCACACCCAGCGATGGCCCTTTGACTTAGGATCGCTCTCCAGAGGTCGTTCGCCCAGAGGGTTCGGCCCCATTGGACTAGCGCTCAAATGGCCCATTCATACGCTCCTATATCGCAACCATACGCAAGTAGTCTGCCACTGGCAAGACAATCGGGGAGGCGCTGGGCGACTCCAGACGCACCGGCCCAAGCCTGACGGACAACCCTGCTCATTCCAATGATAGGACGGCTTGCAGAGACAAAAGGTTACGAAGCGCGGCCGGACCCATCCCGAGTGTAGGCGCATAAATCGCCGTGCAGAAATGGCTGCCAACCGAGTACACTATCGCGCGTTTAGTGCAATAGCCGGCTAAGGCACGGGCTTTCGACGTGATCAGTCGCGAAACAATAGGGCGGGAGAATAGTGGATCATGCTCAAAACGTTCATTATAGGGATATTGATCGGCGTGCTCTTGGTGGCGGCAGGCGCTTGGTTCTACTTCACCACCGGACACGCTCCTGTTGCGGTGGCAGACCCACCAATGCCCTTTGAGAAGAGGCTGGCTCACGGCGCATTGAACGCCCGAATCGCCAAGGATCCGCATACGGATCCGCCGCCCGTTCCGGTCAATGAGACGACCTACCTCGCAGGAGCGGACGTGTACAAGCAGAACTGTGCCGTTTGCCATGGGCTCCCGGGGGAAGCGCAAAACAGTATCGCCAAGGGGATGTTCCCGACGCCGCCAGAGCTTTTTCACGGAACCGGCGTGACCGACGATCCTGCCTGGGAAACGTATTGGAAAGCGAAGAATGGAATCCGCTTGACCGGAATGCCTGCCTTCAAGGGGGCGCTGAATGATACTCAGCTTTGGCAGGTCAGCGTTTTGCTGACCAACGCCGATAAGATTTCGCCAGGCGTGAAGTTGGCGCTGGCGAGCGCACCGGCGCCGCCGCCGTCCGCGCCCGTTGCAGCCCCACCGGCAAAAAAGTGACCTGAAGCCTGCAAGGTGAGGCATCCTCAGCGTCAGGTCGACTCATAGTGATGAGTCAGATAGACTCCTGATATGGCTAAGCGACTGCAAGTAATCCTGCGTGATCCCGAATACCGGGAGATACAGCGTGCTGCTCGATCGCGGCACATGTCCATAGCCGAGTGGGTGCGGCAGGCGCTGGAGCTGGCGCGCCGCCGTGAGCCATCCAGCGATATGGGCAAGAAGCTGGAGGCTGTTCGCGCAGCGGCGCGGCATAGTTTCCCCACCGGGGACATTGACTCCATGCTGGCCGAAATTGAGAGCGGCTACGCTTCCGACTCCGAATCATGACCTTCGTGGACTCGAACATTCCGATGTACCTGGTGGGTGCACCTCATCCGCTCAAGGCTGACGCGCATCGACTACTGGAGAAGCTCATTAGCGAACGCCAACGCTTGGTCACAAGCGCCGCAGTGCTTCAAGAGATTCTTCATCGATATGTGGCGATCAATCGTCGCGATGCGATCCAGCCTGCGTTCGACGCCCTGCTGCGTATCGTCGATCAAGTCTTCGCCGTTGATCACGCCGCGGCAGAACGCGCAAAGGAAATCGTGATGGGCGACCCAAAAATGTCCGCCCGCGATGCTCTGCACCTTGCTGTCATGGAATCCCAACAGGTTGCGCAGATTTGCAGCTTTGACTCAGGCTTTGATGGGTTCCCTGGAATTACCCGTCTGTTTTGAGTTTGAAGAACCTGACCTACAAAGGTTCTGCCTAGAACGTGATCTTGAAGCAGTACGCGTTCTTGCCTGGTTGCGTAGCTGACAGGTGGAGGTGCATGCCATCGTTCTGCACGTCGAATGCGATCGGGGATGTCGAGCCTAGCAGCGACACCGAAGCGATCTTGCGCCCATTGAGCTGCCCTTCGGCAAACGAGTGAATCACTGCTTCGCCGCTGGCGGGCCAACCTAGCTCACAGGCGTACAGCGCGTCTTTTTTTGTTGTGAAGCGAAAATCACGGTCAGTAAACGGTTGCGCTTCGGTGTCGTGAAAAGCTCCTTCGACAATTTTGGTGGGACCTTCGCCGTAAATTTTCCACGGACGAGTGCCGTAGATCGCCTCGCCATTGGTCTTCAGCCAGGCACCCACCTCGCGAAGCACGGCTTGCACTTCATCTGGGATCGTACCGTCCGAACGCGGGCCAAAATTAACCAGTAAGTTGCCGTTCTTGCTAACGATGTCTATAAGCTGATGAATGATAGTTTGCGACGACTTAAAGCTGTCGTGCTCGATGTAGCCCCACGATTTGTTGCTGATGGACGTATCGGTTTGCCAGTACAACGGTCGGATGTCATTCAACTGTCCGCGTTCCACGTCAAGCACCGCTGAGTGCTTTTCCATAGCGTCGAGTTTGTAGTTGATGACGCCCACGGAGCCGCGTCTAGCCGCATCGTTGTAATAGAACGCGGCGAAGTCCATCAGGTGCTGCCGAACGGAAGGCTGCCCAATCCACCAATCAAAATAAAACAGTTCGGGCTTGTATTTCCTGACGATTTCCGCATCGCGAGCCAGCCAATCATCAAGGTACGCGTCGCTGACGTAGGTCCAGTCGGTCAGCAGAGACTGTTTGCTTTCCATCCAAGTATGCGCCGGTCCGTAGAAAGCCGCGAACTGCGGATCATTGACGTCGGATTCAATTTGGCGTCCGCTCTCCAGAAAAAAATTGTGCTCCACGCGATGCGAAGAAGCGCCAAGATAGAGTCCCTCGCCACGAACCGCCTTCGCTAACTCTCCGTGCACATCTCGTCGCGGACCCATTTTCGCGGCCGTCCAATCGGAAAGGCCGCTGTCATACATCGCGAAACCATCGTGATGCTCGAAAACCGGAACCACGTACTTCGCTCCTGCCTCTTTGAAAAGGCGAGCCCAGGCCGCGGGATCGAAACGCTCGGCGCGGAACATGGGAATGAAATCCTTGTAGCCAAATTTGGAGTGCGGGCCGTAGGTGCTGAAGTGGTGCTTGTATTCGTCAGAGCCTTGGCGGTACATGTTGCGCGGATACCATTCGCTTCCATAGGCCGGAACGGAATACACACCCCAATGAATGAAGATGCCGAACTTGGCGTCCTTATACCAGTCGGGAACTTCGTATTTCTGCAGAGATTGCCAATCGGCCCGATAAGGTCCGTCGTTGGCGCCCCGTCGCACTTCTTTCAGAATTGCGTCGCGCTCGGAATCATATTTGGAACTGGCCCGCTGCCAGGTTTGATCGATGGTTTGTGCGTCCTGAGAACTGGTCGGCGCCATGAGTTGCGTGCTTTGTCCACCGACGATGAGAGGTATAGAAGTCAGGACGAACAAAAGCGGCCACAACCACAAGGAACGCCGCTTGCCCGCTTTGCACATAGGCCTCCTCTTCACACACCAGATTTAGTCGGCTATAAAGTTGGGGTTGCGCTGCTGCGAGCCCCAAAAGGAGTACAGCGCGATGATCACATAAGCGAACAACGGGACCGAGTATGCAATCGCCAGGCTATGGGTTCTCTCGGATATGAATCCCATAAGTGGCGTCAGAACGGCGCCGCCGACAATCGCCATTACCAGAAGTGAGCCGCCAAGCTTGGTGTTCGGTCCGAGACCCTTCAATCCGAGAGCGAAGATAGTCGGGAACATAAGGGACATGAAGAAACTAGTGAGAAAAACACACCACAGGCCTGGCCATCCCGGTGTCAGCACGGCAATCGCGACCAAGAGGACATTGACCACACAATAGGCGCCCATCAACTTACTAGGCACAATAAAACGCATCAACCAAGCCGACGCGAAGCGCCCTATGCCGAAGGCCACAAGCGTGCCCGTTAAAAAGTAGCCGGCAATCTTTTCCGATTGATGCGCGTACTCCTGCACATAGGTGATGAAGTAGCTCCACGTTCCGACTTGCGCGCCTACATAAACAAATTGCGCGACCACCGCGAAAAGGAAATGGGGATAGCGGAACAGGTCGCGGACGCGCCCATGATCCCCTGCTTCATTTTCACGCTCGCTATGAATCGAAGGAAATTTGGTGCGCAGAATGAGCGCCGCCCAAATCAGCGCGATCACGCCGATAACCAGATAAGGCTTGATGACCCGGAGCGTTTCGGAGCGGAGATACGCCTGATAGGTATGACTAGCCTCCTGTATGGCAACTTCCTGCGGCGTGAGTTCAATTCCGGAGAAAATGAAGATGGTTCCGACCAAGGCTCCTGTAATCGCACCTAGGGGGTTGAAAGCCTGCGCGAAATTCAGACGGCGTTCCGAACTGTCCGGGTCACCCAACTGCGCGATAAAGGGATTCGAGGCAGTCTCCAGGAATGACAAGCCGCTGGCGATCACGAAAAGCGCGAAGAGAAAAAATCCGTAGCTGCCGGCCAGCGCCGCCGGCCAGAACAAAAAAGCGCCAGCGCCAAAAAGGACGAGTCCGACGACGAAACCCGATTTATATCCCGCCCGGCGCATCAGAAATGCCGCGGGCATGGCCAAAAGAAAATATCCCATGTAAAAAGCGGATTGCACTAATCCCGCTTGGAAGCGCGTTATCTCGAACGATTTCATGAAATGGCGGATCAGAACGTCGTTGAGATTGTTGGGAATGCCCCAAAGGAAGAACAAGACAGTGACCAGAATGAACGGCACCAGCTGGCCGGCGGGCAACAACCGGGCTGTCGCAGCATTGGTTCGGGGCAACGAACAATTTTGTTCCGCGACGGGCAGTGTCACTGATTCTTCAGCGTTCGGACTCATTTCACCCACTTTCGATTGCGCACAAATCCGGTTGTGTATTACAGAGACGCTCGATCAGCGCGCTGACGCGGCCTTGGCCGCTCCCGCTGTGACGTTTGCCACCGACAACGCCGCGGTTTCCGCTTCGCGGCCCACTTTCATCGATGGATGAAAAACCTTGGCCAACGCCTCGATGCCGGTGACTAGCCGCGGTCCAGGCCGCGAGAAATAGCTATTGGCCTCCAACGCGTAAACGCGGCCGCTCTCCACGGCGGGTATGATGTTCCATTCCTCCGGGTGGGCCATCGATAAGTATTCGTTTCGAGCCCGCTGCGCGCCGTAGCCACACGGCGAGAGCAGAATTATCTCTGGCGCTGCGGCGACAATCTCTTCGAGTGTCACGCGGAAAGACGGCGTGTGTATCCGGCCTAATACGTCGCGCCCGCCGGCTAACTCGATCATCTCCGGAACCCAGTGCCCCCCAACGTAAAACGGTTGCAGCCATTCCAGGAACGCGACGCGCGGGCGCTCCGCTGTTTCCGCGACCATTTGCTCCAGTGATCCTAGTCTTTCCCCAATTCGCTCAAGGAGCGTCTCGGCTGCCCGCCCGCGCAGCGTTTGCTCACCGACCCAAAGAATATCGCGCCACACATCGGCGAGATCCTGGGGATTGAGGCATAGCACCTCCGGGCGCTCCGCGAAACCAGCCAGCGCCGCTGCCAAATCGTCGGGCGACGCAGCGCACACATGACACAAATCCTGCGTGATGATCAGGTCGGGAGCGAGTTCCTCCAACGCTTGCGCGTCGACGGCATAAAGGCTCTCGCCTCGCGAGAGGTATTCCCGTACCAGGCGGTCAATCTCCGCTGGCGCGGCATCATGAGGAATCCGGGACTGAATCACCACGCGTTTATTGCGCGCCTGCGGGGGGAAATCGCATTCGTGGCTGACACCGACGACTTCGCGATCGAAGCCCAGTGCAAAAAGTATCTCGGTGGCCGAAGGCAGCAGCGAAACAATCCGCATGCCCCAAAATGTATCACACGCGTTTGCGCGCAACGGAAATAAACTGGAAGGGGCAAGCCTGCTACCCGCCGGCGTCGTCAGGACCTCGTACGGCTTTGCTTGGTGCTGTCTACTTGTAGAGGAAATACTGCTTGCGGGCCTGTTCAAACGTATTGAGGTCACCGCTCCAGCTTTCCACGATCTTCTCGGGGGGCATGCCCGCCTGCAAGTCTCGAATTGTTTCCGAATTACCCACAAGAATCAGGAGCTTCTCTGGATCAAATTTTTCAGGATAGAATTTCCGCAAAACGGTCGCGATCTCGATACCCATGCGCATCGCGCGCACCGCTTGCTTATCGGTGATGCGCACCGCCACGCCGCCGCAACGCTGCCCTGAATACAGGCCTATCACGGGGATGAACGGCTGATTCACAAAACGCAAGCCGGCTAAATGCCGCTCGTTAAGGGCCTCCGCCACTTCTTCCCCATTCATCCACGGCGCGCCGAATTGCTCGAAGGGCGTTTCCGTGCCGCGGCCCACCGAAACGCCAGCGGCCTGCAAAATTTCAATCCCAGGGTACAGAACTGAGCCCTTGAGCGTGCGCAGATTCGGCGAGGGAGGAATCCAGCGCGTCCCGGTGCTCTCGAAAAAATAGTTCCGATGCCAATTTTTCATCGGAATTACATGCAAATCGCAATGAATGTGATTTTCGGCGTTGAAGAACTGCGCCAATTCTCCGATGGTCAGGCCGTAACGTACTGGCAGAGGGAAATATGCCGTGAATGCCGTCTTATCCGCGTCCAGCATCGGCCCTTCCACAACCGTACCACCCATGGGATTTGGCCGGTCCAACACGTAGAAGGCAATCTTGTGCTTTGCGGCTTCCTCCATGCAGTAGGCCATGGTCGTCGTATAGGTGTAAAAGCGCACGCCCGCATCTTGCACATCAAAAACCAGCGCGTCGATGCCCTGTAACATCTCGTCCGTCGGCCGCATGGTTTCGCCATACAGGCTGAAAATTGGCAAGCCGGTAGCGGCATCTTTCTGCGACGCGATTTTTTCGTCGTTGCGCCCGGCGAGGCCGTGCTCCGGGCTGAACAGCGCCACCAGATGCACGCCCGGCGCGTGAGAAATCAGGTCCGCAACGCTGCGCCCCTCGGAGTCTAGCCCGGTGTGATTAGTGATTAGTCCTACGTGCCTGTTCCTCAGCGGCGCAAATTTTTGCACTTCCAAGACGTCCAGCCCGGTCTGCACACGTCCGGGCCGTCCGGAATGTCTGGTTCGCGCAATCGCACGCTCTGGCCCCGCGCAAACAGCCAGGATCAGGAGGCCAATGGCCAGGGCCGTCCTGCACGTCGTAAAATTGGTTCGCTGTGACAAAAGCCGCCCCCCCTGCGCCAACACCAATCATATTGTGGAACTTCCCCTTCGCGCTCGCGTTGTTAGCCCGATGTGCGTGTGTTATATACAAACTTCGCATCCGGCGTGAACCGGGGGAGACTCCCATTTGAGGAAAGGACGCGTTGGCGGTCTGTTGGTAATTCCCGTCGCACTCATTTTTTTTATGGCCCACACCGCCCGAACACAAAGCCGCTCGTCTGCCGCGAATCCGGCGACCGCCAAGAAAAAATCCGCTGAGCCGGCTAAACCGAGTCGTCGCCTGTCTCCCGCCGCCTCGCAATGGGTCGAAGCCACGCTCCGCAAGATGACCGTCGACGAAAAGATCGGCCAAGTCCTCTTTGCGACCTACCACGGCAGCTTCACATCAACCGATGCCGCGGCTTACGCGCAAATGCTTCATTGCGTAAACGATCTCCACGTTGGCGGCTTCATCAACATCACGCAGGGCTCTCCGCTGGGCATCGTCAAAAGTCAGGCCTATCCCACCGCCGTGCTCACCAATCAGCTACAAACCAAAGCAAAATTGCCATTATTGATCGGCGCCGATTTCGAGCGTGGCGCCGCCATGCGCCTCGACGAAGGCACATCATTTCCCACCGCGATGGCGCTTGCTGCCGCTGGAAATCCGCGCGACGCCTACACCATGGGCAAAGTGACTGCGCTGGAAGCCCGTGCCGTCGGCATCCAGTGGATCTACGCTCCCGACGCCGACGTCAACAACAATCCCGGTAATCCCATCATCAATACCCGCTCGTTCGGTGAAGATCCGGCGCGCGTTGCCGAATTCGTCAAGGAGTTCGTTCGCGGCGTCGAAGAAAACGGCGCGCTGGCCACCGCAAAACATTTCCCCGGCCACGGCGACACCGCCAGCGATTCCCACATCGATCTGCCCGTCATTCAAGCCGACCGCGAACGCCTGGAGCATCTCGAGCTAGTTCCCTTTCGCGCCGCGATTGCCGCTGGCGCAGGCAGCATTATGACCGGTCATCTTTCCGTCCCCGCGCTCGAGCCAGACCTCAACACGCCAGCCACCCTGTCGTCCAGAATCCTCACCGATCTTCTGCGCAAGGAGCTGCAATTCGAAGGATTGGTCGTCACGGATGCCATGGACATGGGCGGCATCACCGTTCGATATGCCCCGGGGGAAGCGGCGGTCCGCGCATTCGAGGCGGGCGCGGACGCGTTGCTAATGCCGCCGGTCCCTGACGCTGCATTCGAAGGTCTGCAGAGCGCCGTGAAATCCGGCCGCATCTCTGGCCAGCGCCTTGATGCGTCCGTGCGGCGAATCCTGCAAGCAAAAGCAAAGCTCGGCCTGGACAAGACGCGCCTCGTCGACATCAACGCTATCAACCAGAAATTCGGCCGCGCCGCCTGGCAGGCCGAAGCGCAAGACATTTCCGATCGTGGCACCACTCTGCTCCGCGATACTCCGAATCGTCTGCCCCTCGATGGCACGAAAGCCGCGCGTGCCCTTCTGTTAGCCTTTTACGCTGATCCTGAGCCGTACCCCGGCGAAGATTTGGAGCGCGAACTGCGCGTCCGCTTCGACTCGCTCACCACTCTGCGTGCCGACACCAAATTCGTCAGAGCGGACATGCTGAAGCTTCCCCCGCCGGACACCTACGACGTCGCCATACTCGCGCTTTTTGTGCGCGTCAGTGATCGCAAAGGCAACGTCGATGTCCCGCAGGAACAGACCGCATTAGCCGACCAGCTTTTTAAAACTAGCAAACCAGTGGTCACACTGTGCCTCGGCAGTCCCTATTTGATCGAGCGCTTCCCACAAGCGCAAACCTGGCTCGCTGCATTCGGCATCAGCGACGTGGCGCAAATTTCCCTCGCACGCGCTCTTTTCGGCCAAATTCCTGTCCGAGGGCATCTGCCGGTGACTATTCCTGGAGTCGACATGAAACTGGGTTTTGGTCTGGAGATACCGGCAAATCCCATGACGGTCGAGGACCTGGATGTCCGCGGCGAGGCCCAGCTTCGACCCGCATTCCAGGTAATCGAACGGGCTATCGCCGACAAAGCGTTTCCCGGCGCGACCGTCGCGATCGGCTATCGCGGGAAGGTTTCGCTGCACGCTCTTGGCAACTTAAGCTACGCCGCCAACGCACCCGCCGTCGATACGCACACAATGTACGACATTGCTTCGCTGACAAAAGTGGTGGCCACCACCACCCTGGTGGCCAAGCTGGTCGAAGGCGACTTCCCTGTTCCGCTCGATCTCGACGCCCGCATCGAGCGTTATTTGCCCGAATGGACCACCGGACCGCAGCAAGAATGGCGTCACCAAGTCACCGTCCGCCATTTGCTCACGCACACCTCGGGCTTGCCGGCCTTCAAGGAATATTGGCGTACTTCAAAAAATAAGCAGGATACGCTCACCAAGATCTTCGCCGAGCCTCTCGAATACGAACCAGGCACAAAAGAAATCTACTCCGATCTCGGCATCATCCTCATGGCCGAGATCATCGAGCGCCTCACGGGCCGCACACTCGACGACCTGGCAAAGACCTACATCTTCACGCCCCTCGCGATGAAAGACACGATGTATCGGCCGCCGAAAAAGCTCTGGCCCGATATTGCGCCGACGGAGATTGACAACAACTTGCGCCATCGCCTGGTCCGTGGCGAGGTCCACGACGAAAACGCCTTCTCGATTGGCGGCGTCTCTGGGCACGCCGGCATCTTCAGCACTGCTCCCGATCTCGCCGCCTTCTGCCAAATGCTGCTGAACGGTGGAATCTACGCGCATCATCGCATCCTGCGCCGCGCGACGATCGCGCAATTCACCACGCCGCAGCAGCTTTCGAGCGGCACCCGCACCCTGGGATGGGCCGTCCCCACCGAAGGCGGCTCCAGCGGCCATTATTTTTCAGCACACAGCTTCGGCCACACCGGGTTCACCGGTACCAGCATCTGGATCGATCCCGACCGCCAACTCTTCGTCGTGCTGCTAACTAATCGTGTCCACCCCACCCGCGAAAACCAAAAAATCGCGCAACTCCGCCCCGCCTTCCACGACGCCGTAATGCAAGCGCTAGGATTCGCAGCGGCAGTGGCTCCCGCAAAATGAAAATAGATGGCTTGTCCAGTGGTCACTTATTGCACGAGAGTTCTTTGTTCCAAGTCTTGAGCGGCTTGCTGCAGATCGGCTGGCTTGCCTAGGTCCCGCCAATAATACTCATCCGAACGAAATCCTACGATCTTTTCCCGAGCAGCGGCCAGACGCAAATAGCATTTGATAATCGAAAAGGCGCCTTCCTCCGTCATCCGTGATAGCAGGCGCGGAGACACAACATGGATGCCGGAAAAAGCCAGCCGCTCTAGCTGCGGCCCTGGGCGCACAATTTCATGTTCGGTATTGCGTCCGGCGATGCGGCCGCAGAGTTCTAAACCCTCGTCGAACAGGAGCTGTCGACTGCTGTTGCGTTTCTGCACTGCCAGCGTCGCGAGTGCATCATTGGTTTTGTGAGCTTGCACCATTTTCGCCAGATCAATGGTGCTGATGATGTCGACATTGTGCAGAACAAATGGCTCATCTCTTCCGGCTGAATCCTCGAGGAAAAACCACGCGGCCTTCTTCAACCCTCCACCAGTGTCCAGCAAAACATCCTCGCGCGAAACCTCAATGCGCATGCCAAAATTACTGTGGGCCTTCAGATAATCGGCGACCATATCCGCAAAGTGATGAATGTTTACGATCACCTCGCGAACGCCAAATGCCCGCAAACGCACCAGCGTGATTTCCAGCAGCGTGCGCCCAGCGATTTCTACCAGCGCCTTCGGGCGGTCGTTCGTGAACGGCCGCAAGCGCGTTCCCAGTCCCGCCGCGAGAATCATGGCTTTCATCATGCGGCCTTCATTTGCCTTTCTTCTCCAGTTCCAGATGCCGCACCGCCACCTCAACCCCGTTCTTTGCGCGCAAACGCTTCGCTAATTGCTCCGCCAGGAACACAGACCGGTGCTGCCCGCCGGTGCAGCCAAAAGACACCATCAGATTCTTGAAGCCGCGCTCCTTGTAATTCCCCACGCTGGCGTCCACCAACGACAGCACGCTGGCCAGAAACTGATGCACAGTTTCCTGTTGGTTCAAATAATCGATCACCGGAGCATCTTTCCCGGTAAGCGCCTTAAATCGCTCCTCGCGTCCGGGATTCGGCAAGCTGCGCCCATCGAAAACAAAGCCGCCGCCGTTGCCGCTTTCGTCCTTGGGCAGTCCGCGGTGAAAAGAAAAACTGAAAATCCGCACGACGAGGTTGTCGGCTTCGTTCGCCAAGCCCAGCAGCTTCTCGGAAGCCAGCATGCTCTGAAACGCCCCCATCAATGTCGGCAACGCAATCGGCAGCTCGACGTGATGCAGCAGCCAGCGCAGATTTTTCAGCGCAAACGGCACACTTTGCAAAAAATGAGCTTTGCGCTCGTAGAAACCGCGAAATCCGTAAGCTCCCAAGGCTTGCAGGATGCGGACATAAACGTAAGCGTAGTAGTGCCGCATGAACGCTTCGCGTTCGAACTTTATATAGCGAGCAAGCGCAACCAGATAATGATTGAGCAGATCTTGACGCACTTCCGCTGGTAGATCGGCCTTGGCATCGAACAGAAGCGAGGCGATGTCATATTGCAGCGCACCCTTGCGGCCGCCCTGATAATCCACAAAAAACGGCTGGCCGCCGCGCAGCAAAATGTTGCGCGACTGAAAATCACGATAAAGAAAATAATCGCGTGGAGCGCTCAGCAGAAAATCCGCCAAGCGGGCAAAATCGTTTTCCAGCGCCTGCTCGTTGAAAGGAATGCCCGCCAGCCGTAAAAAATAATATTTGAAGTAATTCAAATCCCACGCGACGGACTGCCGGTCAAAGCTGCCGATCGGATAGCAGACCTCATAGTTCAAATCACGGCCGGCTTGCACCTGAAATCGCGGCAACACTGCCACAACTCTGCGATACGCCTCCACAACATCTGCATCGATACTCTCGCCTCTACGATTCTTCGACAGGAACTCGAACAAGGTCGTGTCCCCGAGGTCCTCTTCCAGGTAAGCTCCGTGACTCAGATCCTCCCCGTAGATCTCAGGCACCGGCAGGCCGTATCGCCGAAAGTGCCGCGAAAATTCAAGAAAGGCCACATTCTCTTCCCGAACCTCATACAGGACGCCGATCGCGCTGGCCGTTTCATTGGAAAGCCGAATAATCTTGCGCCCGGAGCCGCCAAGCTCGCCCTGCAGCGCCTGAATTCGTTTCACCGGCGCGCCAAAATGCTCCTCAAACAGCTTGTTGAGAACGTCCATGAATAAGGAATCCCGCAGAGCCATCGAAATGGCTGACACTTGTCTGTTTCCATCTTAGCCGATTCTCAGTTGCCTTCCGCAATCGGCAGTCACCAGTTTCCGCGAAGGCGTTAACGATTTGTTCGCAACGGCCAGGTCATTCTGACCTTGTACCTTTGGCCTGCTCCAGCTGCCCGTTATAATTCCAACGATGACCTCCCGGCGAAAAGAACACAGACGCACAGAACACCGCAACACAGCGTCCAAGAACCTCGATCGCATGACCGCGATAGAAATCGTGCAGCTGATGAATCGCGAGGACCGCAAGGTGGCTGCGGCGGTCACCCGAGAGCTTCCGGCCATAGCTAGGGCTGTCGACGCCATCGTGAAGGCCATTCGCGATGGCGGGCGGCTGATCTACGTCGGCGCAGGCTCCAGCGGACGCATGGCCGTGTTGGACGCCGCCGAGTGTCCACCGACTTTCGGGACGTCGCCGGAGCTGGTTCAAGCACTGATCGCCGGAGGTCGGCCAGCAGTGACCGGCGCTGTTGAAGGCGCAGAAGACTCAGTCGCAAACGCACAAACCGATCTGCGCGCGAAGAAATTGACGCCGCGCGACATTGTGGTCGGAATCACCGCCAGCGGCACCACGCCGTACGTGCTAGCAGCGTTGCAATACGCGCGAGCGCACGGCGCGACAACCGTGGCGATGACGGTGAACCCTCGTACGCCGGTAGCGCGCCTCGCCAATATTTTAATCGCTACCCAAGTTGGACCTGAAGTCCTAACCGGCTCCACGCGCCTGAAAGCTGGGACCGCCCAAAAAATGGTGCTGAACATGCTCTCCACCGCAGCGATGGCGCGCCTAGGACATGTTTATGAGAACCTGATGATCGATGTAAAAGCGTCAAATCAGAAAGTTTCGGACCGCATCGTACGCATTCTTGCCGAAGCTAGTGGTAAGAGCCTGTCTGCGTCGGAACACGCTTTGCGTCAGGCCGGACACAACATGCGAATCGCATTGATAATGCTGAAGCATGGAGTAGACGCCCAAGGTGCAAAGAAAAGATTAGCAGCAGCAAAAGGGGACCTGCATGACGCGTTGGACGAGTAAACATCAGAAGCGCTTCTCTGCGCAACTCGGAGTTCTCCGCGCCTCAGCGTTGTCTTTTTCTTCGCCCCGAACTATATGGACAAATTCCTAATCAAAGGCGGCCATCCCCTGCACGGCACCATACGCGTCAGCGGCGCGAAGAACTCCGCGCTACCCGTAATGGCCGCTGCTCTCCTCACCGCCGACCAAGTAACCGTGCACAACATCCCCAAGGTCCGCGACCTCATCACCATGAGCAAGTTACTCGCTTTCATGGGCGCCAGCGTCTCCATAACTGAGATCCCCGCCAGCGACTACACCATTTCCGCACCAACTTTGAACCACGCCGAAGCCCCATACGAGCTGGTAAAGACGATGCGTGCCTCCATCCTCACCCTCGGCCCGCTAATGGCCCGCCTCGGCATTGCCCACGTTTCGCTTCCCGGGGGTTGCGCCATTGGCGCCCGCCCGATCGATCTGCATCTCGCCGCGCTCGAAAAGATGGGCGCCGAAATCACCATCTCGCACGGCTATATCGAAGCGAAAGTGCCCAATCGCGGACGCCTCAAAGGCGCGCATATCATCTTCGACAAGATCACCGTGACCGGCACCGAAAATATTTTGATGGCCGCCGTCCTCGCCGACGGCGAAACCATCCTGGAGAATGCCGCCCGCGAACCGGAGGTTACCGACCTGATCGTCATGCTCCGCAAAATGGGCGCCTGCATCGCGGGCGACGGCACCTCCACTCTGCGCATTCGCGGCGCGAAAGAACTTCACGGTACCGAGCACACTGTGATCCCCGACCGCATCGAAGCCGGCACTCTCCTGATCGCCGGCGCCATCACCGGCGGCGATTTGACCATAGCCAACTGCGTGCCCGGCCACCTCGCCGCAGTGATCGTCAAGCTACAACAAGCTGGAGTCGAGACCGATACCCTCGACGCAACCACCCTGCGCGTTCGTCCCGCAAAAAAACTTCTCGCTGCCGACGTCACCACGGAAGAATATCCCGGCTTCGCCACCGACATGCAGGCCCAATTCATGGCCCTCGCCACGCAAGCCGAAGGCACTTCCGTCATCACCGAAACCATCTTCGAAAATCGCTACCTCCACGCCAGCGAAATGGTCCGCATGGGCGCCAATATTTCCGTCGACGGCCACCGTGCCGTAGTCCGCGGCCCCGCCCAACTCTCAGGCACCACCGTGCAAGCCTCCGACCTCCGCGCCAGCGCCGGCCTGGTCCTCGCCGCCCTCGTCGCCAGCGGCGAAACCACAATCGACCGCGTTTACCACATAGACCGCGGCTACGAAGCCATAGTGGAAAAGCTCAGCAGCGTAGGCGCCCACATCACCCGCCTCCACGCCCCCAATGCTTAGTCTAAGAGGACTACGGCAGGCGTAGCGCTGGCATCTTGCCGGAGCGTGGCGAATCATGCCTGCACGCACCAGCAAACTATCGTGGAATCTGCTACAATCCGCGGCTCAGCCGCGCCCGCTGTCCGCGTCGCTGGAGGTACCCATGGCTAACACTGAACTTCTCGCCCGGCTCGACGCCGCGATTGCCGATAAAAATCTCCTCAAGCATCCCTTTTACCAGGATTGGCAAGCCGGCAAGCTCAGCCGGCAAGCTCTGCAGCTCTACGCCGCCCAGTATTATCGCCACGTCGAAGCCTTCCCCAAGCATCTCCGCGTCCTCGCCGCCCGCACCGAAGGCCCCCTGCGCGACACCGTGATGGAAAATCTCGCCGAAGAAGAGGACTTCAGCGCCCCGCATCCCAAGCTGTGGCGCGATTTCGCCGCCGCCGTCGGAGTCGGTGAAGACGACATCACCTGCTGCCCCGCCCTACCCGGCACGCAAAATGTAATCGCCACCTTCCGCGAAATTTGCGGCGACCGTCCAGTAGCCGAAGCCGTCGCCGCCCTCTACGCTTACGAAGCGCAAGTCCCCGAAATCGCCAGCACCAAGATCGATGGTCTGCGCAAATTCTATGGCATTGACAAACCCGCCGCTCTCGCCTATTTCGCCATCCACGAAGAAGCCGACAAGGCCCACCGCGAAGCCTGGCGCAGCTGGCTCGACGAACACTCCGACCCCACCAGCAACGACGAAATCGTAGCCACCGCGACCGAAGCCCTTTCCGCCCTCTGGGGAGCCCTGGACGCAGTCCATCGCAATTAGGATGTAGGGCCGCCTTGAGGCGGCCGATCATAAAATAAAAAGGCCCGGCAAATCATTGCCGGGCCTTCCTCTTCTCTGCGAGTCTCAGCGAACTTTGCGACTCTTTACCCTGAGCTTCGAAGGGAGCGTTATCTTTTCTCTTTCGTTACTCAGAAGCTCCGCTAGCCGCACCGCCGGCGCTCCCACCACCGCCAGTCCCAGCCGCTTCTTTCTTCTGCTGCTTCTCGCGCGCCTCCCGAATCAACGCCTTGCGCGATAGCCGCACCTTGTTCCCCTCAATCGAAAGCACTTTGACTAGCACCTGGTCGCCCAGCTTCAATTCATCGCGAACATCGCGAATGCGATGCTCCGAAATCTCGCTGATGTGCAACAAACCATCGGTGCCCGGGAACAACTCAACGAAAGCCCCGAACTCCGCCAGCCGCACCACCTTGCCAAGATACGTCTTCCCAATTTCCGCCGACGCCGTAACTTCCCGCACCATCTGCAGCGCCGAATCTCCTCCCGCGCCGCTGGTCGAGAAAATGTGCACCGTGCCGTCTTCCAGCACGTCAATCTTCACGCCGGTAGCTTCGATGATTGACTTGATCTTCTTCCCGCCCGGACCAATCAAATCGCGGATCTTGTCCGTAGGAATGTGCAGTTTATAAAGCCGTGGGGCGAACGTTGAAATCGACGTCCGCGCCTCAGACAGCGTCTTGTCCATAGTGTCAAGAATTTCCAGCCGCGCCTTTTTCGCCTGCGCCAGAGCCTCTCGCATCATCCCGATGCTGATGCCGAGAACTTTGATGTCCATTTGCAGCGCCGTGATCCCAGCGCGCGTGCCGGCCACCTTGAAGTCCATGTCGCCGTAGTGATCTTCCGCTCCGGCAATATCCGTCAAAATCGAATACTTCTTCTCGTCGCCGACCACCAGGCCCATCGCGATTCCCGCGCAAGGCGCCTTCATCGGAACACCCGCATCCATCAATGCCAGTGAACCTCCGCAAACCGTAGCCATCGATGACGACCCGTTCGATTCCAAAATGTCGGAAACCAGCCGCATTGCGTACGGGAATTCCGCCTCGGCCGGCAGCAAATTCACCAACGCCCGCTCCGCCAGCGCTCCGTGGCCGATCTCGCGACGTCCCGGCCCGCGCAAGAACTTCACCTCGCCCACGCTGAACGGCGGAAAATTGTAATGCAGCATGAAGCGCTTGAACTGGTCTTGCTCAAACAGCAAGTCCAGCCGCTGCATATCTTCCTTCGTCCCCAAAGTCAGCGTAGCCAGCGCCTGCGTCTCGCCGCGCGTAAACAGCGCCGAGCCGTGCACGCGCGGTAGCAAACCTACTTCGCAGGTAATCTGCCGGATCTGATCGAACGCCCGCCCATCCGGACGCCGCCGCTTGTTCAAAATGTCGTCCCTGAAATATTCCTCCCGCAGCCGCTCGAAAGCCCGCTTCGCCAGCGTCCGCTTCTCTTCGTCCTCTTCTGGAATAGCCGCGGCAACTTCATCCTTCAGCGCATCCACCAGGTGGTAGCTTTCCTTCTTCGGATGCTTCTGCGTATCGATCGCATCGTGCAAGCGGTCGCCATATTTCTTCGCAATTTCTTTGTACAGCCCCTCATCAAAGGGCAGCGGCTCGACTTTCACCTTCGTCGGATTGATCTGCCGGTACAACTCCTTGATCGCTCCGACAATCTTCTTGATCTGTGCGTGCCCAAACTCCAGCGCATCCACCACCGTTTCCTCGGAAACTTCCAGCGCCCCGGACTCCACCATCACAATGGCTTCCTCTGTTCCGGCGATCACGATGTTCAGCAAGCTCTTCTTCTGATCCGCCACGGTAGGATTCGCCACCAGTTGCCCGTCCAGCAATCCCACCCGCACCGCCGCAATCGGCTTCTCGAACGGCAAATCCGAGCAGTAGCAAGCCGCCGAAGCTCCCGTGACCGCAATCACGTCCGGGTCGTTGTCACTGTCCGCGGACAACACCATGCTCACGATTTGTGTCTCGTTCCTCCAGGATTCCGGGAACAGCGGCCGCATCGGCCGGTCAATCAGCCGCGAAGTCAAAATCTCCTTTTCCGATGGCCGCCCTTCGCGCTTAAAAAATCCCCCCGGAATCTTTCCCGCGGAGTAGGTGTTCTCCCGATAGTCCACCGTCAGCGGCAGAAAATCGCGATCATTCGCCGTCGGTGCCATGCAAGCCGTGGTCAGCACCACCGTATCCCCGTAACGCGCCACAATCGCGCCATTCGCCTGCTTCGCGATCTTCCCGGTCTCCAGAATCAGCGGACGTCCGCCGACCTCTACCGTCACTTGCCGCGGTGCAGGCGTAACATTATTTTCAGACATAACTTATTTTCCCTTAGGCTCCGTCCAGCGGAGCATTTCTGCGGAGAATGCGTCTCCGCTCATTTGTAAATTGAAAGAGATGAGGGATGTTGCGAGGGTTGACGCTAACGCCGGTCTACACCACGAGAACGCCGGCCATCTTATGGCCGATTGCCTGACAATTCACTGCCGGCCACAAAGCAACTCGCCGACACACTCCCGGTGGATCTTGTCACTTCGCAGGAACGCAGTGGATGCCGCCCCGAAACGCGGCTACTTGCGCAGGCTAAGCCGTTCAACAATCTCGCGGTACCGATCCGGGTCCCGGCGGTTAAGATAGTCCAGCAAACGTCGCCGTTTGTTCACCATCATGATCAACCCGCGGCGGGATGCATGGTCTTTTACGTGAGACTTGAGGTGCGTCGTCAGGTAGTTGATCCGCTCGCTCAAAAGCGCGATCTGCACTTCCGGTGAGCCTGTATCCTTGATATGCGCTCGGAACTGTTCGATCAACACTGCTTTGGCTTCGCTCAAGTGCCCCTCTCCGTCGTCCCCTGAATTTTTCCTCTTCTCTTCGACCAATTCAGGCTAACACAATACAAACAAAACTGTAAAGCAATCCTAATACTCTACCGACGGCAAATAGT
>Ga0307477_10001497_pt1 | contig 19542 bp, 20 predicted proteins | sample atmos_gasesECM2C_FD_203316 | JGI IMG/M metagenome (GOLD analysis project Ga0307477, IMG submission 203316) | Hardwood forest soil microbial communities from Morgan-Monroe State Forest, Indiana, United States - atmos_gasesECM2C_515 | ecosystem: Environmental > Terrestrial > Soil > Temperate...
GGAATCCCGCCATTTCGTCGGGGGTAAGCGTCACCATCGAGCCGGCGAGGCATTGCTCGGAGCGGCATGGCCTATCGCAGAGACACTGATGTCCCAGTCAAGCGGCGGGCAAATTGTCTCTTTGCCTCGAGAAACGCAGACAAGCCGCGCACCCGGCAATTTCAGCTTGGGGCACTATCTTGCTGCGACATTAGGCGATGCTTCACCGCTAATGGCGGACACGGCCCGACGATTCTGCGCCCAGCAGGCCTCGTTCGATTCCGAACAAACCGGGCGTTCTTTGCCATACGAGATGGTGTCCAGGCGGTGGCTGTCGACGCCAAGGCTGACCAAATAGTCCTTTGCCGACGCTGCCCGGCGCGCGCCGAGCGCGAGATTGTATTCCCGTGTGCCGCGTTCGTCGCAATAGCCTTGAACGACCACGCTCACGCGGGGATATCTGTTGAGCCATGCGGCCTGTTTTTGCAGCGTAGAACGAGCTGTGTCGTCGAGATTCGCGGAGTCGAATACAAAGGAGACGCGATCGCCAACATTGACTTCGAAATCTCTTAAGCTGCCCGGCAAGACTGCAGCCTGCGATACAGAAGCTCGGGGAGCGATATAGGCTGGCGCTGGTGCTTCATTCGTGGCCTGCGGCGCCGGAGGAGACGCCGGGGTAACCGGCGGCGGTGCTTGTTTTGTTGCGCATGCCGCGAGCAGCGAAGCAGCGACAAGCATTGCCGTTCCGGTCAGGCTTCGATTGTGGTGCATGAGAATCGTCTCCCGTTTGGCTTGTATTGCTCCAATCGGCGCGGCTTGGCGCTCCAGAAAAGAGCCGTTGGGGTTGAACTGGGCGGTGCCGAGTCAGGAACTGTGTCCAGGGATCGTAGTATTCCAGGCTCGGCAACCGCCCCGAATATTCACACATTAGGGTGTAACGTCATCATGCGCTGTGACTGTTGTCACAGCGTGCTGTTTAATAGAGATTCGAGCCGGTCGAACTGCAAACAGACTTAACGATGAGTTAATCGCGTGCGCACCGATAATAGACCCCCGCTACGAAACGCCCCAGAGATTCGGGCGCGCCCCTTTAACCGGACTGCGGATCGGCCTTCGCGTATCGACAATTTGCTTTCGCCGAAGGAGCAGGACGAGTTGCGGAGCATCGCGACCGTGCTCGATTTTCGGCGAGGCGGCCTGTCGATTTTTTCCGAAGGCGAGGATGCTCATTTTATCTACGCCATCGATGAAGGCGTGGTACGGATCGGCCGTCACGCGGAAAACGGACATCGGCAAATCCTCGCTTTCATGGTGTCCGGCGATTTGTTCGGGCTTCCCCAGGATGGCATCTATGTCAACACCGCGGAGACCGTATCGCCTACCCGGCTGTACCGATTTCCCTGGCAGAGGCTGTGCCAGATCATGCTGCGCGAGCCGCAACTTCAGCTCAATATGCTGGTCAGAGTGGCTTACGATCTGCGCCAGGCGCAGCGGCAGACCATGATTCTGGGTCAACAAAACACGCATCAGCGTTTGGCGTTTCTGCTTTTGGATTTCCTTCAGCACCCGGAATTTTTCGATGAAAAGCAGGGCCGCTTGAAATTGCCGATTAGCCGCTTCGATCTTGCCGATTATTTGGGAATTGCCCGAGAGACTGTCGTTAGGGCTCTTACCAAACTCGAAAGCCAAGGATTTATCCGGCGGATCGATTCCGAATCGATCCAGATCTTGGACGTCGACGGATTGCGAAATTTGCAGCGGGCTGGGCGCCGCAGCACGAGCGCTCAAGGTCCAGAGCGCTAGAAAGATCATAGGAGGAGCTAATGAGGTCCAGGTCCAGGGGCTTGAGCATTCTGGCCGCTGCGCTTCTTTGCGCAGGTTCGGCCTACGGAGCAACCATCGCAGGAAGCGTCATAGCCCCCGATGGTGCGCCTTCTCGCGGCGCATTCGTTCAGGCTCAGAATGCAACGACCAAGATCACGACCAGCGTCCTCACCGGCAAATCGGGGCAATATCGAATCGAGAATTTGCCAGCTGGTCAGTATCGTCTGCAAGTGAAGGCGCCGGGTTATGTCGCTGATCCGCGGACCGCGCTAACGCTCACGGCAGATCAGACCTCAGCATCTGGGTTTGCTCTCCGGAAAGAGGCGGTCAAGTGGAGCGATCTGTCGCAGTATCAGGGGACAAAGCTTTTTCCGGACGCGCTCGGCAGCAATGTCCTTAGAGGCAAAGAAATCCTGATCGGGCGATGCTTTGCCTGCCATGCGTTCCAGACCCGCATGGCGTCGGTCAAGCGCGACGAAGATGGCTGGCGCGATCGCGTCAATTACATGCGCGGCGCGATGCATTTCTTTCTCGACGGCGCGCAGCCGTTTAGCGACCGCGACGCGGACGACGTGACGGCCTATCTCAATCTGCTGTTCGGCGAGAAATCCGTTCTGCCGCCGTCTCCAGCCGATATTCCGGCGTACAGAAATTTGGTGCGGTCCTTCAGCGATGATGCGATGAAGATCGTCTATGTCGAATATGACCTGCCGAGACCAAGCCGCATGCCGTGGAGTGCCGTGCCCGACAAGGACGGGAATTTCTGGATACCGTTTTACGGCGCGGCAAACAGGATCGGCCGCTTGGATCCGAAGACCGGCGCCGTGCAGGAATTTCGCGTACCGAATCAGGGTACCGCGGCAATCCATTCGGCCGTACCCGCGCCGGACGGAAGCGTTTGGCTGACCGAGCAAGGTGTGAACAAGCTTGGAAGATGGAATCCAGCGACGGAGACCATCACGGAATATCAGGACGCTTATGTGCGAGGGAAAGAGGGCGTTACGGCCGGCGGAGACAAGCATACGCTGCGCATAGATAGGCTGGGCCGGGTCTGGTCGACCGGCCGTCCCTTGACGGTATTCGAACCTAAGACGGGAAAGTTCACGCCAATCTCTGAGGTGCCAACGGCCTACGGCCTTGCCCTGGATAAAGAGGGTAATTGCTGGTTTGCGGAATACACGAAAGACGGAAAGATCGGAAAAGTCGACGGGAAGACGTTGAAGGTGACCAAATGGGCGCCGCCAACCCAAGACGCGCGCCCACGGAGGATCCAGATCGATTCCGACGGCACAGTTTGGTTCGCTGAATTCCGCTCCGGTGCAATCGGCCGCTTCGACCCGAAGACGGAAACTTTTAAGGAATATTCGTTACCCGGCCCCGAGGCGACGCCCTATGCGCTCGGAATCGATAACAAGCACACGCTCTGGTATTCGTCGGAGCATATGGACGTTATCGGCAATCTTGACCCCAAAACCGGTCGCGTCACGGAGTATCCGTTTCCGCAATCGGAGAACACGATGCGGGAATTCTTCACCGACGCCCAAGGGCGGATGTGGTTCGGCTCGCCGGCAAACAACAAGGTTGGATACTTCTATCTCGCAGAAGCCCCACGGGGATAACGCAATAAGCGGTAGCTCAAGAGCCTAGCGTGGTTCGAGGCCCGGCCGGCATCGTGAGGTGCTCGCGAAGCGAGCCTCGAAGGACGGCCGGGCACCTCACCACGACGCGTGGCTAAGCTGCGGGCGCGGGAGCGATGTTGACGACATCGAGATTCGGCCCGGCCTTCGGCGCCGGTTTCGCCCAACGAATGGCGCCCTTGAGATTGTCGCCAGCCGTTGCCGCCTTGGACAGAGTTATCGTGTAACTTTCTTGCACCTTGGGCGCCAAGCTTGGCACCCGCCACTCCGCCACGCTTGCTCCTTGCTTGGCATCCATGTGGACGCCTTGATAGCCGGCTCCGGTTGCGCTGACGACGTTGACGCCAGCAGGAATGACCAGCTGCACGCTCACGCCTTCGGCGGTCACGCCCCTGCCCGGCATGCCAGCGTTGGTAACATTGAGCGTGTAGGTCACGCCGTTTGCTGCCGCGGTTCCGGCGCTAAGGCGGCTCTGCAGAAGCGGGCGGAAGCCGATTTCGTCGCGAGCCCATGCATAGATTTGGCGCAATGACGCTTCCGGCAGCCGCGCCGGACTGTAATTGCCCATATCCATATTGGCGCCATTCGGCGCGACGATGCCAACTGACGCACGATGCTGCGGCAGAAAATTCGTGTGATCGTAGACAAGTTTGGCGAAATAGTCGTAATCGGCATTGACCGCGCCAAGATTTCCGCGCGGTCCTTGGAATTGCGGTGTGTGACACTGCCCGCAACCCATACTGATCATAACGGCTTGTCCCGCAGGAGCGCCGACCGGTGTTTCAAAGCGCCATTTGCCGGGCTCGGCAGGCTTTGGCTGGCTCGCGAAATAGGCGGCAAGATCGGCCGCCTGCTGTTGATTGAGTTGCGTGTCGATGAACGCGGGCATGATTCCCCACGGCTGATGAACGGCGCGATACACTTGTGCTCCATTCAAGCCGCGGCCGGCCAAATCGGGGCCGAATGCCCCTTCGCTTTGATCGCCATGACAGTTTTTGCAGGCGTGCAGCGGGCTGTTCCAATAGGCCTGTCCTGCCGCAGCATTGCCCGCGTTCTGCGCAGACGCGATGGTTGACGATAATGGAAGCACAACAAGTGCGACGACGAATTTCCTCATGGTGGCATCTCCCCGATTAGCCTGCATAAGGCGGAACATCGGCCCAGTTTCGCACTCCTGCACCGCGCACGCAAATGCGATCCTGCGTCATCGGCTTGTCTCACCCGCGACGCCAGCAGTAAACTCCGAGTGCACATAAGGATTCTGCGCAATGACGGTCAGGGCTGTTTGCCGCGCATTTTTGGTGTTGCTGCTGGCGGTTTGCATCGAGGCGCTGCCCTCGCGCGCCAATCCGGATTTCGATCTCGGACCGGCCGTCAATGCCAAGGCGCCCGATATCGGCAGCCCGAACGACCAATCAAGGCATAACGTCGCGAAGAACTAAACTCCGCGCGGTTACTTATTCCCGCTCACCGCGGTGGGTTCGATTTCGAACAGCACCCGAACCTCGCCCGGCTGGGCAAAGGGGTATTTATCTTTGCCGAGATATTTCTTGGCCATCTTATCGATGTGGGCCGCCGCGCCTTCTTCGGTCACGCGCGCGACTTTGCCGCGAATCTGGACGTAGCGATAAGGATTGTCCGGATCGGTGATCGAAATTGCGACCGGCGATCCCGGCTTGAGATTGCGCGTCTTTACGCGTCCCTTTGCGGAATTCACCAGAACCTTTCCGTTTTTGTAGTCGATCCAGACTGGTGTCGATTGCGGCGTGCCGTCCGGCATCAACGTCGCGACGTGTGCAAAGGTTTTCTTGTTCTCCAGAAGATCGCGCCAAGTGTCGATGGTTTCGGCCATTTTCCGCTCCGTTTTTCCCGGCTGGTTAGACTATGCCGATAGCCGTACAAGGCAAGGTTTGCCCAAAACGAAAAGGGAACAGACCCGTTGTAAGCAAAACTGCAAATAGGCAAAATGCAAAGAGACTGCTGGAGCCAACATTGTCTATGGAGGGACCACAATGAACCTTTACAGCCTGCTGACGGCCACCGCCGCAGTGACCGTGTTTGCCGGCGCCGTGATGGGCGCCGAGAGCGACAAATTCGTTATCCGAGGCGACGCGGCGAAGCAGCTTCTGGAACAGAATTCCATCAACATCGCTACCGCCGAAGCGATCGGCAAGGCTTGCGTCGATGAGGCCAACAAGCAAGGCGTGAAGGTCAGCATCGTCATTTACGATCAATATGGCGAGCCGGTTTACATGTATAAAATGGACGGCCAGCCCAAGGTCGCCATCGAGACTGCGATCATGAAGGCGAAGACCGTTCTCAACACGCGGCGGTCGAGCAAAGCGATCATGAATGCGGTGGCCCAAGGTGGCTCTGAGCTGCGCCAATATTCGTTTGGCAATTTCGCCAATTCCGGTGGGCTGCCGATTACCATCAACGGCAATCAGTTCATCGGCGCGATCGGCGTCGGAGGCTCGGCGCCCAAACCGCCGGTATGGAGCGACGAAATCTGCGCCTGGCGCGCGCTGACCAAGGTGATGGGACCCCAGGAGCCGCTGCTTCCCGACGTCAGACCGGCTGCTGCTGCAGGCGGCGGCGGCGGTCGCGGCAACGGCGCACCCAATCAGTAAACGGCAATCGCAACGAATTTCTTGGAGGAACCTATGAAACTCTATTCCGGATTTGCGGTTGCCGCGGCGGCCACCGTCATGATTGGCGCCGCATTCGCGGCCGAAAGCGATCGCTTCGTCGTTCGCGGCGATGCCTCGAAAGCCATCATGGAACAGAACAGCATCAATATCGCGACCGCCGAGGCGATCACCAAAGCCTGCATCGACGAAGCGACCAAGCAGGGCGTGAAAGTCAGCGTGGTGATCTATGACCAGTTCGGCGAGCCGGTCTATTTCTATCGGATGGACGGTCAAGGAAAGGCCAATGTCGATACCTCCTTCATGAAAGCGAGGACCGCGCTCAACGTGCGCGCGCCGAGCAAGACGGTGATGAATCAAGTGCTTCAAGGACGGGCATCGGAACTACGGCAATACTCGTTTGGCAATTTCGCCAATTCCGGCGGCTTGCCGATCATTGTCAACGGCAATCAAATGATCGGCGCCATCGGCGTCGGCGGCTCGGCGCCTATGCCGCCGGTATGGAGCGACGAAATCTGCGCCTGGCGCGCACTGACCAGGGTGATGGGTCCGCAGCCTCCGCTGCTGCCCGATGTGCAGCGCAATGCAACAGGAGGCGGCGGCGCTCGCGGCAACGGCGCGCCGAACCAATAGCACAGACTTTTGGGTGAAAAGGGCTTCGCGGCTTGCGCGCGAGGCCCTTTTGCTTGCAACGATCACTCGGATTATCTTAGGGCCATCCAGGGAGGAAAATCATGCGCCTTCATGCCATGTCGATGTGCGCTGCGGCGGCGTTCGCGTTCACCGCAGCAAATGCAGCCACAACCTATGACGGCAACGGCCAGGTTCCGCAGCAATTCGTGCTTTCCGGCAAAGCCGCCGACCGCTTGCACGATCATATGTCGATCAATGCCGATACCGCGGAGAGGCTGTCGAAAGCCTGCGAAGCGATTGCGCGGAGGAACAACAGCCAAGTCGTGGTCATCGTTCTCGACCCACAGGGGCTTATCGTGCACGAGCACCGCATGGATGGAGAAGGCTGGATACAGGTCAAGGCGACGGAGCAGAAGGCGCTCACCGCGTTGCGCACCCGCGCGTCCTCGCATGTGCTGACCAACCGCAATGTGCAGGACCCGTTCACCAACCAGAATATGTCGGGTTACGGGTTGACGACGCAGGAAGGCGGATTGCCCATCATCGTCAATGGCCAGCTCATTGGCGCCATCGGCGTCGGCGGCATTCCGCCGAACGAGCGCAACGCAAGCTATGGCGAAGAAATGTGCGCGCGCGATGCGCTGGAGCAGGTCTTCGGCCCGCAACCTCCGCTGCTCCCCGATCTGGCGGCGCAGCGAAACAACGCACCAGCGGGCGGCGGCGGACGCGCCGGACGCGGAGCGCCGAACCAGTAGAGTCGAGGCGGCGCCGGGAACTGGAATTTCGCCGGTCCCCGCGCGCTGGCCTGCTGCCCATCGAGGACGAACGCCATGCAGTATCTGCACACCATGGTCCGCGTGGCCGATATCAAAAAGAGCCTCGCCTTTTATTGCGGCCTCCTAGGTCTTAAGGAGATCAGCCGCATCGAGAATGAGAAGGGCCGGTTTACGCTGATCTTCCTCGCGGCCCCGGGAGATTTGGATCTCGCGCGCGAGCGCAAGGGCCCGATGGTGGAGCTTACCTATAATTGGGATCCGGAAAATTATTCGGGCGGGCGGAATTTCGGCCATCTCGCCTATCGTGTGGATGATATCTACGCGACATGTCAGAAATTGAAGGATGGCGGCGTCACCATCAATCGCCCGCCGCGCGACGGACATATGGCATTCGTCCGTTCGCCGGATGGCATCTCGATCGAGCTGTTGCAGCGTGGACCGGCCCTTCCGCCGCAGGAGCCTTGGGCATCGATGCCGAACACCGGCGCTTGGTAGCTCAATCCCGCTCGTCCTGCAGGAACCAGCCGGTCGGAATCTCGCGGCCGAGATTTTTTTCTCGCGCGCGCTCGTAAACCATCGCCGGTCGAGCGCATGTCGAGCACCTGCTTTACATCGTCATTGGAAATCAGCAGCACGAGACGTGATCCTTTCGCGGTGGCCTACGGGAGGCTATCTTACCGGGGTGGACAGCACCCATTCCTTCACCTATATCCCCGTTCCCTCATGACGCGGGGTGGAGCAGCCCGGTAGCTCGTCAGGCTCATAACCTGAAGGTCCTAGGTTCAAATCCTAGCCCCGCAACCATCGTGAGCGCATGACTTAGGCCCGGCAGATGCCGGGCCTAAGTCAGTTGCCCGAACGATGTCGCATGGCTCGCGCGTCAGGGGTTCGCCGGGGCGCTGACCCGTCTACTTGTGCCCGGATCGGGCGTCTCTGTGATCGCTTCGAGGGTGATGCGTCCCGTTTCAGGCACGAGAATTTGCGTCAAGAACGCCCCCAGTACGGCCAGACCCGCTATCACCCAATAAGCCCCCGCTTGACCGATACCGGCAAAGAGCAGCGGGAAGGCAAAGGCGCTCACGGCTGCGCCGATCCGGCCGCCCGCTACTGTAATACTCTGAGCGACTGTCCGAATACGGGTGGGCGCGAGTTCAACGCCGAGTATGCCCGCGCCGGAGACAAGCCCGGGGCCGGTCTGGGCCACGCCAAATAATCCGTATACGGTAAAAGCGAGAAGGGGCATCGCAAGCAATCCGCCTTGCATCAGCGCAAAAATGCCCACCAGGATTGCGCCAACGAGGAATCCCCAGACCTGCAGCGGCTTGCGGCCGATCCTGTCGATCACGAAGATGGAGAGCAGCACCGAAGCCGGCAGCACGAAAATGATGTCGAAGAGCAGGGAAAAAGTCACCGCCTGCAGGCCCATGCTTTGCGCGATGAGTGAGGGGCCGAAAAGAATACTGCCATAAACAACGAGGTCGTAGATCATCCAGAGCAATGCTGCCGCAAAGACCGGCCCGGCGTGACGAGCGAACACCTCGCGAAATCCTCTGCGGTCGGCCGCCGGAACTGGTGCAGTGGCGCCGCTAATCTCGTGGATCACGCGCGCGGCCTCCTCCCGGTTGCCCGCAAGGCGCGCGAGGAAGCGCGCAGTTTCAGGCATGCGACGGCGCAAATAGAGCACCGATAGTGCCGGTATCGCACCGGCCGCCAACACCAGCCGCCATTGCAGATCACCGCTGACGCCGGCGCGCTGTAGGAGAAGATTCAAAACGCCTGCAGCCAACGCTCCCAGGGGCCACATCGTCCCGAAGCCCAAACCCAGTGCCAAGCCACGATTGGCGCGATTGGCATGCTCGGCCATAATAACGGGAGACAGCACATAATCCGCACCGACGCCGACACCGAGCAGGAAGCGAATAGCAATGAGCCAGTTCAGATCGGGCGCGAAGGCCTGAGCGAGTGCGGTCACTCCGAGAATGAGAACATCGAAACCGTAAAAGCGTTTTCGCCCCGTTTGCCCGAGCACGCCGAACAAAAGAGCGCCTACCGCAGCGCCGATGAGCGCCGATGACGCCAGTGACGCGCTCTCAATACTGCTAAGGGCGGTGTGACCAAATGAGGCAAGGACGAGGGGCAACACGATGCCAAGAGAAGAGAGATCGTAACCGTCACAGAAAACTCCAAGGCCCGTGGTGAGCGTCGTGCGCCAATGGAAGACCTTGAACTTTTGCTCATCTAAGACCGTGAACACGCAATTCTCCCTGCTGGAGAAAAACTTATACGGTAATGCTCGAGCCGAAAAATGCCACTTGAGCGGATCAATTCGGCGGCGCACGCGTTCGGAGGCTATGGGCGCGACCGCCGGTCGCGCTCGCCGGACCGGATCGCGTCCGTACCAGGAGGACAACAATGCCTGATAAGCGAACCATCGAGAAAGCCCGCAAGGACAAGCGCGCGGGCAAGGCGCCCACCACCCAGGCGGGCGAATTCGTGCGCGAGGAAATCGACAAGATCCGCCGTGGCGTACATGGCGCCAGATCCCCGGAACAGGCCATCGCTATTGGCCTATCGGAGGCCCGGCGCGCAGGCGTCGATCTGCCGCCGCCCGGACCAGGCAAGGCCAAGGCTCGCACCCGCAAAAGCGCCAAATACGCCTATGAAGCGGGCCAGCACAAACGCAAGACCCAGCGCCGGCCTCGCGTTGCGCGCGCTGTTTCGGAAGTGCTGAAGCGTGAACCGCGAAGCACGGTGTCGCCCGCGGCACTTTCGAGCCACGCCAAGCTCGCCGCGTCCCATCGCAGCGCCTCGCAACGATCCGCAGCGGCGAAAAAAGCTGCGCGCACAAAGGGGTCTGCTGGCCGGTCGGCTGCGGCACGCAAGGCGGCGCGAACGCGGGCGCGCAACAAGAAATAATGGCTGTAAGCACTAGCTTGCCTTCGAGCGGTCCACGATTTAGGAGCATTGCAAAGACACGCGACAGAGGAAGGCGTTCATGGCTCGCACGACGAGGAAGGCTGTCGCCCGAAGGCAGAAACCGGCCGCAGGCGCGAAACGGACCAAGCGGGCGGGCCGCGCGCGCCGCACGCTGGTGCTCGTGGCGACGCGCAAAGGCGCCTGGCTCTTCCACGGCGATGCCACGCGGAAGACCTGGCGCGCGGATGGTCCGCATTTTCTTGGCCACATCGTCAATCATGTGGTGCTCGATCCCCGCGATGGGCGGACGCTTGTCGCAGCGTCGAGAACCGGACACCTCGGTCCAACCGTGTTCCGGTCCACCGATTTCGGCCGGACATGGCACGAAGCGGCACGACCGCCGGCGTTTGCCAAAGCGCCGGAGGGCGCCAAGGGCCGGACCGTCAACCACACCTTCTGGCTTACGCCCGGCCATGCGAGCGAGCCGAATGTCTGGTACGCGGGGACGTCGCCACAAGGCCTTTTCCGTTCGAACGACGGGGGGGCGAATTGGGAGCCGTTTGGCGCCGTCAACGACGATCCGCAGTACCGTGCCTGGATGGGCAGCGAGCAGGACGGCACGCCGGATGGGCCAAAGCTGCATTCGATCACCATCGATCCGCGCGACCCCAAGCACATGTATATGGGCATGTCGGGCGGCGGCGTGCACGAATCGCGTGATGCCGGACGAAGCTGGGCGCCCATTGTACAAGGGCTCGAAGTGGTCGAGGGCTTCGATTCCGCCAATATCGCCTTCCACGATCCACACTGCATTCGCATCTGCCCCAGCAATCCGGACCGGCTGTATCAACAGAACCATTGCGGCATATACCGGCTCGACCGGCCCTCCAAGGAATGGGTGCGCGTAGGCAAGAAAATGCCGAAGAACGTCGGCGATATCGGCTTTCCCATGGTGGTGCACCCGCGCGACGATGACACGGTTTGGGTGTTTCCGATGGACGGACAAACCGTCTGGCCCCGCACCAGCCCGGAAGGAAAGCCGTGTGCGTATATCACGCGCGACGGCGGAAAAACCTGGCAGCGGCGCGATAAAGGCCTGCCGAGAGAAGCTTGGTGGACGGTTAAGCGCCAGGCGATGAACGCGGATGCGAACGACCCGGTGGGATTATATTTCGGCACTACGAGCGGCGATTTGTGGATGAGCCGCGACGAAGGCGAAAAATGGACCCCCATCGCCCATCACCTTCCCGAAATCTATGCCGTGGAGACCGCGGAAATCGGTTGAGCGCAAAATTATGAAAGTGCTGATTCCGACCCCGCTTCGCTCCTACACCGGCGCGCGCGAGGTCGAAGCAAGCGGCGCGACCGTCGGAGAACTGCTTTCAGAGCTGGACCGTCGCTATCCCGGCCTGCGCTTTCGCATGATCGACGAGCAGGACAGGATGCGCCCCCATATCCGCTTCTTCGTCAATGGCGAACAGACCTTCGACATGGCGCGGCCGCTCAGTCCCGGCGATGCGCTGCAGATCGTGCAGGCTTTGAGCGGGGGGTGATGACTACCCCTCACTCGGCGCGCCAGTAGAGCGCTAACGCGCACGGCGCCGCCCTCTCCTCAAGGGGAGAGGAGCTATAACTTTCGCGAGCGAGGCGGCGGGAGTAAAGACATCGCATGGCGGAAGAAGCGATTTCCCCTTTGCCGCTCGAAGGCGTGCGTGTGCTCGATGTCAGCCAGATCATGGCCGGCCCTTTCTGCTCGATGATGCTGGGCGACATGGGGGCGGACGTGATCAAGATTGAACCGCCGGCCGGCGGGGATCAGACCCGGCGCGCCATGGGATTCAAGCTCAAGGGCAGCGACAGCCTCGGTTTTTTCAATCTCAATCGCAACAAACGCAGCCTTGCGCTCAATCTCAAAACCAAGGCTGCGCGTGAAGTGTTCTACCGCCTGGTGCAGACGGCAGACATCTTGATCGAGAATTACCGCCCGGGCGTCACCAAACGGCTCGGCATCGATTACGCGACTTTGCGCGCAATCAACCCCCGTCTGATCTATGCCAGCATTTCCGGTTTCGGCCAGACCGGACCATGGTCGCAGCGTCCCGGATTCGATCTGATCGCGCAAGCCATGGCCGGCGTGATGAGCATCACCGGCCAGCCGGGTGGTCCGCCGACCAAATCCGGCGTTCCGGTCTCCGATATCGGTTGCGCGCTGTTTGCACTGTACGGGATTCTGGCCGCCTTTATTGGCCGCGAGAAAACCGGCCGAGGCCAATATATCGATGCTTCGCTTTTCGAGGCCGCCATCGCGTTCGGCATTTGGGACATTTCCGAATTCTGGGGGACCGGGCGCGTGCCCCAACCGTTGGGCACGGCCAATCGCTTCAGCGCGCCATATCAGGCGGTGCGGGCGCAGGACACCTATTTCGTCCTGGGCGCGAACAGCAACCGGTTGTGGCAGAATCTGTGCAATGTGCTTGAGCGTCCCGATCTCGCCTCGGATCCGCGTTTCACGGAGATTGCCGGCCGGCTGCACAACCGGATGGCTTTGATCGAGGAGTTGGAAAAGTCGTTTGCTAAAAAAACCGCTACGGCTTGGATTGACATTCTGCTTGCCGCGGGGATTCCCGCAGGTCCAATTTTGAATTACGCGCAGGCGCTTGAGAACGATCACACGCGCGCGCGGGAAGCGGTGATGGAAATCGAGCATCCGGTGGAGGGCAGAGTGAAGTCGATCGGATTCCCGGTGAAACTCTCCGAGACCAAGCAGCGTGTGCGGCTTCCTCCGCCATTGTTGGGCGAGCATAATGAGCAAATCCTCGACGAACTGGGTATTGACGAAGCCTTGCGCGAGCAAATCCGCGCGGAAAGCGCACGCACATGAGCGAAGGGCGCGTCCACTACGCCAAGGCGAACGGCATCGCGTCGGTCGTGTTCGACCGGCCGGAGGCGCGCAACGCCATGACCTGGACGATGTATGACCAGCTCGCTTCGGCGTGCCGGGCGATCGCCGAAGATGACGACGTGCGGGTCGCGACATTTCGCGGCAAGGGCGGCACATTCGCGGCCGGAACGGATATCAAGCAGTTCACCGAATTTAAAGGCGGCGAAGACGGCATTGCCTATGAGCGCCGGATCGATGCCAGCATGGAACAAATCGAGCTGTTGCCGAAGCCGGTCATCGCGGTGGTCGAAGGCGTCTGCGTCGGCGGCGGCTTGATGATTGCCGCAGCCTGCGACTTTCGCATCGCCACGCCGTCGGCGCGATTTGGCGTGCCGGTCGCGCGTACGCTGGGCAACTGCCTCTCGCCCGCCAACATTGCCCGCCTGCTGGTTCAGTTCGGTCCGGGGCACACCAAGCGCATGCTGATGCTTGCGGAATTGATCCCGGCGGACGAGGCTGCGGCGTGCGGTTTTGTCGAGGCGATCGCGCCGGAAAACGAAATCGAGGCCAAGCTCGGCGAAATGTGCGCCCGCCTGACGGGCCATGCACCCCTCACCATGCGCGCGGCCAAAGAGACCATCAGGCGGATCGTCGGCAGTCATCTGCCCGATTGCGACGATCTGATCCGGGCCTGTTATGGTAGCGCCGATTTCAAAGAGGGCGTGGCGGCCTTTCTCGCCAAGCGAACTCCCAATTGGCGGGGCCGTTAGCCATTGGCGTTCAGACCTCGGATGCATAGAGTAATGCGAATCTATAAGGCTGATGCGATGAAGGGTTTAGCTGTTGCGGGATTGCTGCTGTCGATGCTGATGCCTTTCGCGCCGGCGCAAGCGCGACAGTGGAATCCGGACGGGCGTGCTGCCGCGCTCGACTATACGCAGATCATCCATGCCAAGCCGGCGGGCGAAGTTGTCGTGGTGTGGTGGGTCGTTCCGGAAACTTTCGTGCCGGCCCCCAATACGCAAACGATGCGAGATGTCCTCTCACGCTATGTTCTGATCGGCATAGCCGATGGCAAGCCCGGCGCCGGCGGAATGTCGTTCGACAATATTGCCGACCTTAAGATCATGGACCAGACAGCGCGAACGCTTTCGCCCTTGCCGGCGAATGCAACGCCGCCGGACGTCGCGCAAACCACCTCGACGCTGCAAGCGCTCGCGCGCCAGAGTCTGGGAGGCATCGGCCAAGGCATGCACTGGTTCGCGTTCGACGGCAGCACGATCCATAGCTGCGGCGCCGGCAAATTATCGATTCCCTACGGCGGCGAAACTTACGCTTACGACACGCCCATTCCCGGTTGCTCGAAGCCGTAAGCTTACGCGGCGCCGGTGAGGGCGGCGAGAACGCGCTGCGGCGTGAAGGGGAGCTGGCGCAGCCGCACGCCAACGGCATCATGGATCGCGTTGGCGATGCCGGGCCAAACGCTTTCGCTCGCGGGCTCGCCCACCCGCATCGGCGGCAGATCGGGACGGTCGATCAGGACAATATCGATCTCGTCCGGAATCTCGTTGAAGGTGATGACCGGGTAGGACGCCCAATCGAGGCTGGTCACCCGCGAGCGGTCGAAGGTGACTTCCTCCTTGAGCGCGCGGCTGGTGCTCTGGATCACGCCGCCCTCGATCTGATTCCTGACCGCGCCGGGATTCACAATCAGCCCGCAATCGTGCGCGATGGTGACGCGCCGGACCTTCACCTCGCCGGTCTTTTTGTTGACCGCGACTTCGAAAATGCCGGCGACGTTGGTGTCGCTGTCGATGCCGAGCATAGCGACGCCACGGCCATAGGCGATGTCGCCGGTGGTGGTTGGCGCGGGAGACGGGCGCGATTGCCATTTGGCTTTCTCGGCTGCCGCTTTCAGCACTGCCACGCCTCGCGCGCGCGGTTGATGCTTTAAGCGAAACTCAATCGCATCTTGACCTGCGGCCGCGGCCAACTCGTCCATGAAACATTCGGCGACGAAAATATTGTCGGGCGAGCCAACGCCGCGCATCGAGCCCACGCGCAGCCGCAGCGGGCCTTGCCGATGCGAGGCCGGACCCAGATAGGTGAAGACCACGCGTTTGTTGGGCACATCTTCGTAGACCGGCTCGAAATTATTGGACGCGCCGGCGAAGCCTTCCTCCAGTCCAGGCTTCGTCCAGCCGGCCAATTGCGCGGTGACCAGGCTTCCCGGCTCGCCACCATGTTTGGGCTCGTGATATTCGGGGCGCGAATAGCCGGATAGGCCGAAGGTACGTGCGTCCCAGGCGACGATTTTGCCGTTCGCATCCAAGCCGCCCTGACATTCGCTGATGCGCGCGGCTTTGAACGCTTCCCAGCCGTTCTCGTCGGCGCGCGACCATTGCACGCGCACGGGCCGCCCCACCGCGCGCGACAGCACCACAGCATCAATGATCACGTCATCGGCGCCGTTCTGCCCATAGCAGCCGGACGCTTCGGCATAGATCAGCCGCACGCTTTGGTTGGGCAGCCCGAGGAATTTCGCCACCGCTTCGCGCGTGCCATAGGGAGTCTGCGTGCCCGACCAGACCGTCACGCCGTCGCCGCGCACGTCGGCCACGGCGCAGGATGGTCCGATCGAGCCGTGATGATGATAGGGCGAAAGATAGGTTGCCTTCAGCGTTTTGACGGCTTTGGCGAGGCCGGCATCTATGTCGCCGCTTTCTGCCAGCACGCCGCCCGGCACATTTTTGGGATAACCCGAAGGAAATTCCGGCAGATTGCGGATTGTGGCGTGGAGGTCCTTCATGTCCGGAAGTCCGGTCCAGGAGGACCAATTCACTTTCAGCGCCTGAGCCGCGGCGATTGCCTGTTCCTCGCGACGGCAAACCACGCCGACAAGATCGTTGACGCGCACGATTTTGACGAGACCGGGAATATGCGCAACGGAAGCCTCGTCGATAGAGATGACTGACGCGCCCTGTGCCGGTGGCCGGACCACGCGGCCATGCAGCATGCCGCCGACTTTGACATCCTGCATATAGGTAAAGGTGCCAAAGACCTTTGCAGGAATATCCCAACGCGGCAGCGATTTGCCGACCAGTCTGTACTCCGCGGGCGCTTTCGGTTTTGCCTTGCCGGTGATCCTCAAGTTGAACTGTTTGCCGCCAATCAGTTCCGCGTAGGTGACGCTCTTCGTGGGCGTCCCGCGCACCGATACGGCGCCGCCGGCAGTGACCAATTGATCGGCGGGCACGTTGAGTTTTTGCGCTGCCAGCTCGACAAGCGCCGCGCGCGCTTCCGCCGCAGCCTGCCTGATAGGGCGCGAATGAGCGGATATGGCGCGGCTGCCCGACGAGACAAATTGATCCGGCGTGCGATTGGTGTCGGGAAGAACCAGCCTCGCCCGTTCGAAGGGAAGGTCCAGCTCTTCGGCCATCACCTGCAAAAGGCCGGTGGAGCTGCCCGTTCCCAATTCGCTGCAGCCGCTGAACAGGGTCGCGTGGCCGTCTTCGCCGATTTCAATCCAGGAATCGATCTGATCTTCCGGCGGGCCATAGGGACCGATTTCCATCGCGGCGGCTCTATCGCTGCGCGCGGCGGTCAGGTTGAAGCCGATCACCAGCGCGCCTGCGCCTTTGAGGAATTCACGGCGAGGAAGTGGGTTCATCCTACGCCTCCGAAGCACGCTTGACGGCGCGAATGATGCGCAAATGCGTCCCGCAGCGGCAAAGATTGTTCTGCAGCGCATTCTTGATTTCCGGAATCGACGGCTTGGGATTTTTCGTCAACAACGCCGCGGCCTGCATGATCATGCCGTTGATGCAATAGCCGCATTGCACGGCCTGCTCTTCGACGAAGGCGGTTTGCAATTTGTGCGGCTTTTCCTGGGTGCCGAGGCCTTCCAGCGTGACGATCTCGTCCGACGCGGCGATAGAGGAAAGCGGCCGCACGCAGGAGCGCACCGCTTCGCCGTTCACATGAACCGTGCAAGCGCCGCATTGTCCGAGCCCGCAGCCGAACCGCGGTCCGTGCAGTCCGGCATCGTTGCGCAGCACGTAGAGCAGCGGCGTGGCGAGATCGTCCACGTTCGCCGTCACCGTTTTGCCGTTCACCCGCAGAGTTTTTGTCGCCATCACACTCCTCGTGTCATGGCCCTGTTTAACAGGGCCATCCAGCAGGCGCGCACTCCGGACCCCGATCCGGGGCCGTGCGCCTTTGAGACCTTCATCATCTGGATGGCCCGCTGTGGCGGGCCATGACAATTAAAGGGCAATTCTACTCAAACCAACCGCTGTCGTAATGATGCAAATGGCAATCAGGCGGATTTTTCGATCAGTACATCCCAAGCCGCGCGGCCGGACTGGAAGGCGCCTCGCAGCAGAACGCATCCCCCGCCGAGCAAAGGCGCAATTGCCATGACCGCCAAAATCCGCGCCGGGCCGAGCCCAAGGCTGAGCATCGCTCCAACCGCAATTGGGCTGCAAACCTGCCCGAACCGTCCCATTGCCATCGCCCAACCTGTGCCGGCGGAGCGCATGATCGTGGGATAAGAGCTTGCCGCGAGCGCAATCGCACCCGAGGCTCCGACCGACACGGTCAGACCAAGCGATAGCATAATGGCGCCCGCGGCCACGGGAGACGACGCCACAAAACCGAGAGCGCCCAAGAGGACCGCGCCGGCGACGAAGGGCGGCACGAGCGCCCTCACGGCGCCGAAGCGGTCTACCAGCCGTCCGGCAGCCGCCATGCCGATGGTCGCAACCAGACTGTATAAGCCGACCAGCAATGCCGCGGTGGAAAGCGGCATCCCGGCTTCGCGAAAAAGAGTCGGGGTTTGCAGCACGATCACTGTCGTGGACCAGAAGCCAAAATAGAGCACGAAGCCGAGCAGAATAGTGGTTGCGGCGCGGCCTTCGGTGAACAGGTCGCGTAGCGGAATCCGCCTGCCCGGCACTTTGCGCGAGGCCATCAGTTCAGCGCCTTCCGTCAGATCGCGATCAAGCCGGCGCGCGATGCGTTCGGCTGCGGTTCGTTTGCCTGTCGCCGCCAAGAAGCGCACCGATTCGGGCAGAAACAAGAACAGGAGCGCCGCGAGAATCAGCGTGGGAATTCCGCCGGTGTAAAACACCATCGGCCAAGAGAAATGCGCGATGACGTACGAGGTCGTGAATCCGCCGACGGCATTGCCGAGCGGATAGCCGGCCCAGAGCAGGCTCACCAGCATGGCGCGGTTGCGCTTGGGCGCGTATTCGGCCGCGAGCGTGATGAAGCACGGCGTGGCGCCGCCTAAACCCAATCCCGCGATCACGCGATAGATGACCAAAACCGGAAACGATCCGGCAAGCGCGGTGAGACAGGTGAAGAAACCGAACACCGCTGTGGTGAACACCAAGGTCGGCCTTCGTCCGAAATGATCCGACACCGGACCGAAGGCGAGCGCACCGATGGCCGCGCCAAGCAAACCTGCGGAATAGGCCGGAGAAAATGCCACCGGCGACAGCTTCAGTGCGTCGCGGATTAACGGGCCGGCAACGCCGATAGCTTGGCTGTCCACGGCATCGAGCAGCGCGACGAGCGCACAGAAGACGAAAACCCGCAGCTGGAGGGCCGAAATGGGGCGATCGTCTATGATCTTATCGACGTCGATCTGCACGCCCGTTCCTCTCGCGGATTGTGGTGGCTTACCGTACTTGCGGGACCGCCGGCCTGGCAACCGCGGCGCATGCTCAAAAACTGTCTGCTCAACTGTCCAAGTGTTCGGAAGCTAGGTTTTATCATCTTTTTTGCGCACTGCTGAAGTGTACGCGGAACTGTACGGGCGGCGTCGGAAGTGCACGGCGCTACCCCGAGGCGGCAGCCGCTTGCCCTTGTCGTCATTGCGAGCCCGAAGGGCGAAGCAATCCAGGCGTGCTTACGATTCTGGATTGCTTCGCCGCCCCCGCTACGCGTTCGCGGCTTGCAATTGTCGATCGGTCGGCGCAGCCAAGACCCTCAGATTGGCAGTCGAAAAATTGACATCACATCTGCACGTCTGCACGGAAGCTCGATTCGATGGGCTTTTTTGCACGTTGCAGGGTTGCACGCATGGTTGCACGCGAAGCCGCGAAGTTGCACGGAAGCTCGTCGGATCGGCTTTTTCGCCGCCAAAAACACTTGCGCCCGGCAGCGTTCTTAGCTCCGGGCGCAATTTCAATCATTGCTAAAACACCTATCTCCATCCCCGGGGATGAGCAAGCAAGTGTTTT
>Ga0307477_10001498_pt1 | contig 19537 bp, 22 predicted proteins | sample atmos_gasesECM2C_FD_203316 | JGI IMG/M metagenome (GOLD analysis project Ga0307477, IMG submission 203316) | Hardwood forest soil microbial communities from Morgan-Monroe State Forest, Indiana, United States - atmos_gasesECM2C_515 | ecosystem: Environmental > Terrestrial > Soil > Temperate...
GAAAACAGACTTGCCCGATCAGGAGAAAGCGGGATAAAACAGAATCACGTCCCGGGCCATCTCACATGGCCGGTTTTGAAGTGACCACGCATGGCCGGTTTTCAGGTGACCACCGAGGTTGCATGCCGAATCCAACGAGATGCGTGCTTTCTTTTCCTGCTTTCCACTCCCCACCTTTTCTTACCACAAACTTCCGCCTCCTCGACTATCGAGAGGCTATCTATGGCATTCCTCAAAGCGGTCATTTGCTTCGCGCGATCCGTTCCGCCACGCGGATCGGCACACTACACATTTGATTGAGGTCCGGCCTCCTGCGGCTCTTCCTGCCCTTCACCCGGAGCAGCGAATCCCGCCGCCCCCGGTTTACTTCTAACGGACACACCTTTGGCCCTCCGTGATGGCCCGATCGAATTCCTCGCTGTAGACCCTCTCCTGCTCGAAAATTCCTCTCTTCGTCACAGTCGTCATCGCCACCGCAGGACATTGCACTCCTCGAACACCAACGCAATCATGCTTGCCGATTGCCTTCACAATACAGCCGGCGGGCTCCACAACGGACATGAACGCATCCGCAATGCTGGACACCAACTCCTCCTGAACAATCGGTCGCGCGGCCATGGCATGAACGAGACGCGGGATTTTTGATATTCCCACGATTTGACCGTTGGGTATGTAGCCGAAGTGAATCTTTCCTCCATAAACAAGGAGATGATGTGGACAAAGGGAGAAGAAATCGATGGCTGAAACCGCCACAAGCTCGCGGGCCTCAGACCGAAATGTCTTCAGGATCGTTTCGGGTTTTACGCACACTCCCCGAGTAAACGCTCGATAGAACCGGGCTACTCTTTCCGGCGTCTCGCGAAAATGTTGATTTTCAATGTCCATGCCCAATTCCTGCAGCAACAGTTTCACGATCTCCGCCAAGCGATCGCTCTTCGGAGTCGTCGCTTCAAGACGCATAGCTGGAAGCATTTCTCCTGGCGTCAGCTCGAGCCGATCCTCCAATGTCGCCACTGCGGTCAAATCATGTTTTCCATTTCCGTTTTTCACGTCAACTTTCCCCATACGTCACTATTCCTTATTTTGCGTTCCGATCAGGAAGCCACTGCACGCAGCCTTGTATCTCCGTTCCAAGTTCTGCCGCAGACAGCGTCTCGCATGGAATGTGCATGCTTTAACAGCGGACAGGGTCAGACCGAGCCGTCGAGCGGTTTCAGCACTCGTAAGGCCTTCCAATTCGCGAAGACGAACCACGATTCGCAAGCTTTCCCGGAGATGTGAAATCGCTTGAGCTACGGCGGTGCGCCGTTCAGTTCGGCGAGGGCTTGTTCCGGTGTTGGCCCATATCCGCGAGATCGAGGACGGAGGGCGCTTCGGTATCATCGTTGTTGTTTTCTTGGAATAGTGTGTTTGTTCGCGCCGGTAATGACGATGAACCTGCTCATAACGCTTCTTAGATTCCGGACATGGCGCTCGATCGCGCGCATGTCTTTTCTTCTTTTCTATGTTCGCTACTTACTGATGGTCCGCAGAAGCATGCCAGCCAACCCGCCCCCGACGAGCGGTCCAAGCAGCGGCACGATTGCGTAGCTCCAATCCGAGGTCCCCTTGCCTGCGATGGGCAGTATTGCGTGGGCTAGGCGCGGACCGAAGTCGCGAGCGGGATTGATCGCGTAGCCGGTAGTTCCTCCGAGGGAAAGCCCGATCCCCCAAACCAGAGCAGCGACCAGGTAGGGGCCGAGACCCGCCGCCGGTCCCGAGGCTGCAACGGCCTTCGAAAAGATGGCACCGACCACAAAAACCAAAACGAAAGTGCCGAGGATCTCGCTGACCAGGTTTGCGCCAAATCTGCGGATCGCAGGCGCCGTGCAGAAACAGGCGAGTTTCAGGCCTTGGTCAGGGGTCTCCTTCCAGTGTGGCAGGAAGTGAAGCCAGACAAGAGCGGCTCCTACGAAAGCGCCTGCCATTTGCGCAACCAGGTACGGGGCGAATCTCGCAAAATCACCGGAAGAAACAGCAAAACCCATCGTCACTGCCGGATTGAGGTGCGCATCGCCACTGCCGCAAGCGATGGCAGTGAACACACCCGCCATCACCGCGAACGCCCAGCCGCTCGTGATCACCATCCAGCCTGCACCTTCTGCCTTCGAACGCTTGAGCAGTACATTCGCGACCACTCCATCGCCCAGCAATACCAGTACAAGCGTACCCATGAACTCACCAAAGCATTTTGCAAGCATGTAAGAGCTCCCCTTCTGATCAAACTCCTGATGGAGACGTTGCTTGAACTATGCGGCCCAATCGAATGAGCGAGTAACGGCGCGCTTCCAGAGGTTGTACATTTCGTCGCGCTTTCCGTTGTTGAGGCTCGGTTGCCATGTGCGGTCGACGGCCCAGTTCGCGCGTAGTTCTTCGAGATCTTTGAAGTACCCAACCGCCAGGCCGGCCGCATAGGCAGCGCCGAGCGCGGTAGTTGCGTCCTTCGTGACTGGGCGGACAACTGGTCTGTCAAGAATGTCAGCCTGAAACTGCATCAGCAGGTCATCGGCGACCATGCCTCCGTCCGTACGCAGCACGTTCAGCTTGATACCCGAATCCTTTTCCATCGCCTCGAGCACATCACGGGTTTGAAACGCCGTTGCTTCGAGGACCGCGCGTGCAATGTGTCCCTTGTTTGCGTACCGCGTCAGGCCGGTGATCACTCCGCGCGCGCTATCTTTCCAGTAAGGAGCGTACAAACCGGAAAACGCTGGAACAAAATAGACACCACCGTTGTCCGTTACAGTCCGGGCTAGTGCTTCAATATCCGAACTCTTTTCGATCAAACCGAGGTTGTCGCGCACCCATTGCACAAGCGCCCCGGTGATGGCGATGCTCCCTTCGAGCGCATAATGGGCCGGCTGTTCACCCAGCTTGTATCCCATCGTCGTCAGCAGGCCCGACTTGGAATCGACCTTGCGGGTCCCGGTGTTCATCAGCAGGAAACAGCCCGTGCCATAGGTGTTTTTTGCCTCTCCCGCCTCGAAGCAGGTCTGCCCCACCAACGCAGCTTGCTGGTCGCCCAGAATTCCCGCGATGACTACATTCTTTATCGATGGTTCCTTGGCCAGCCCATACGTCTCGCTGCTGGAGCGGATTTTCGGCAGCATCGCCTCGGGGATTTCAAACGCATCGAGGAGTTCCTTGTCCCAAGACAGGGTCTCGAGATTCATCAGCTGCGTGCGGCTGGCGTTCGTAACATCTGTGATGTGAACGCCGCCTTTGCTTCCGCCCGTCAACTGCCAGAGCAGGAAGGTGTCAATATTACCGAAGATCGCCTCGCCTGCCTCCGCCAGTTCACGCGCCCCTTTCACGTGTTCGAGAATCCAGCGAATTTTCAGGCCGCTGAAATAAGTGGTCAGCGGCAGCCCGGTCTTCCCGCGGAACCGATCCTGCCCGCCGGCTTTTGCCATCTCGCTGACGTAGTCCGCCACACGCGTGTCCTGCCACACGAGCGCGTTCGCGACAGGTTCGCCCGTCTTGCGGTTCCACACGACAGTCGTCTCGCGCTGGTTTGTGATTCCGATCGCGGACAGGTCCTGCGGCTGAAGACCACCTTTCGCCATCCCCTCCGCGATCACCTCGCGCGTGTGCTGCCAGATCTCTGCCGCATTGTGCTCGACCCATCCTGGCTTGGGATAAATTTGCTCATGCTCTTTCTGAGCGACTGCTTTCACGCGCCCCGACCGGTCAAAGACGATGAACCGCGTACTGGTTGTGCCCTGATCGATTGCACCGATGTGGTCTGACACTTTCTTCCTCCTTCGTTCAGCGTTGAGCTGCCGTGGATTCGCGGGTCATCGAGTCTGGGGGATTTTTTATGGACAAGCCTGCCGAATCCAGCAAGTGGTTGATCTTTTCGATGTAGTGCGTGATTGCCGAGCGTGTGAACGAGCTGGTCCAGGACAGTTCTTCTGCCATCAGGAAGCCCACGACCGGGGCGGCTTGAATTGCATCGCGCCACGAATAGAGCTGCGTTCCAATCCTGCGCGCAAGAACGTCCTCAATTGTTGCCGCCATTTCATAGCGGACCGCATAGACCACCTCCGCCTTGATTGCGGGATGTCCCGCGAGAATTGGATCCAGCAGCGCGGCGTTCTCACTCGCGAGTGCAAAAACCTTTTCGGCCGCAGTCCCGAATTTGGAAGCCAGATGACGCGCTGTCTTTTCGGGAAGTCGGTACTGGCGACAGAGCTTATCCCAATAGTCGTCCGTATATCCTGTGCCGCCGAAGAGGACGTAATTGCGGGTCTGAGAAATTCCATGGGGCAATCCCAAAACCTGCTGTACGCGATGAATCGTGTCCTCGGCCATCGCACGGTGCGTAGTCCATTTACCGCCCATGATGCTGATGAGCCCGCTGGCCGGATCCACTTCAATCACATCGTCGCGGGCCAGCTTTTTTGTATCGCCTCCGTCTTCCGGGCCCACGAGAGGCCGCGCGCCGGCAAAGCCGCTCACTATGTCGTCGGGAGTTACCGGGCGCGCCAAATACTGATTGAGGTGGCGCAGCAGATACTCAACATCCCCCTTCGTCACCACCAGTTCGGCTTCCGGCGTTACTTCCTCGTCGGTGGTTCCAACCAGCAGCCTCCCTCCCCAAGGCAGAGCAAACAGGACGCGCCCATCCTCGGTTTTTGGAATGAGCAGGGCGTCTTCGGTCGGAAACACATACAGCGGCAAAAGGATGTGTGCGCCTTTGCTCGGCCGCATGCGCTTGGGCAACGTAGGCGTGGCCAATTGGCGAATCGAATCCGAGACTGGGCCCGTGGCATTGACAACGGCTTTGGCGCTCACCGTGAACGTTTCTTCCGTCAATTGGTCCTTGACTGCCACGCCGGAGATCTTTCGGCCCGCTTCTCGCTTGAAATCCGTAACGCGTGCGTAGTTCAGCGTGTTTCCGCCAGCTTCGGTGAAGGTTTGCACCAGCGTGATGTTGTAGCGGGCGTCGTCGAATTGGCCATCGGCATACGCGACGGAACCGAGCAGCCCCTTCTGGTTCAAGTCGGGCATGCGCTTCAAGGTTTCTTCCGGCGAAAGATATTTGCTCGGAGAGATACGGCCTGGTCCTGCAAGCCAGTCGTAGATTTTCAGACCGACGTCGAGATAGGCCACGTCGATCCAGTGGTAGCTGGGCACCAGGAACTCCAGTTTCCGTGTGAGGTGGGGAGCGTTTTCCAGCATCCGAACGCGTTCGTGCAGAGCGCGCACCAATACGTGGTACTCCTGAAGATCCGCTCCCTTGATCGCTTCTTCCAGGTAGCGGACTCCGCCGTGGATGATCTTGGTGGCGGCACTGGAAGTTGCACCGGCAAAGTCGCCAGCTTCGAGGAGAACCGTTCGAATCCCACGCAGCTGCGCATCCAGCGCGCAAGCCGATCCCGTCGCCCCGCCTCCAATGACGCACAGATCGAACTGCCCGTCAGAAATGTTTTTCAGTTCCTCCACTCTGCTTTTCATGAGCGCCCCCGAATCAAAATGTGACCTTGGTTCTGAACCCCAAAACTGGGGCGTTCGACAAAGTGGGATTGCCACCTACGTTGGCGTAATATTGAAATGTGGGTTGCACCAAGAAGAACCGGGTCACCTGCAGCGAATAGTTCAACTCGAATGCTTTTTCGGAACCAAGCAGCGGACCACCCAGCAATGCTCCGAAATTTCGGAAAGGATCGCTGATCTTGCTGTACACGAAACCGATGCCGATCCGGTCGTTGGGGCGGCGTTCAAACGGAGCGTTGATTCGGCCGCCGGCGGTGATCTGAACATTTTCGCGGCTTACGTCACCGGGGCTATAATCGAAACCAAACGTTGCGTCGAATCCCCGATTGGATCCCGGTTCTGAGCGGAATAGGGCCTGGCTGGCCATCCCATAGATCAGATAGTTGCCGCTGCTCTTGATGCCAGCGGGATTAGCAAACTTTCCGCCGTTGTATATGCCGCCGAATTTGTATTCGCCAGGGTACGTTTTGCCACCGGTCGGCGCCGCGGTGCAGACGGGTGACGGTGGGCCAACTTCGTCCGGCCAGCACCGACTGCTGCCTCTGAGATAGCCCGCTTCGAACAGAAAGTTCGGCGAGTCGCGAATCGCGAACCCAAAGCCGTTAGGGTCTTGATTATATGGATCCCGGTTGCCGGACATAACCGAACTCTTCACATAGAAATGCGTCGTCGGAGCATACAGAATCTCTGCACCCGGAACGCCCGCGGGATTAAATGACTCAAAGATTGAGCTGAATAGGTTTCCGAACGCGTACCCGAGCGGTTCCATCAACCAAGTGCCTCCATATTCCTGGTTGCCGTAAAAATCCAGTCCAGCCAGTTGCCCCACTCTCACTCGGATCTTGTTGTGCAGAAAGGCCTGCTGCACCCAGAAGGAATCTAGGCGAGTGGTATGGGCGCTTACCAAATCGCTCGGATTGGCTAGAGTCCCGATCTTGCCGCCCAGGTCGCGTCCCGATTGCCAGAGCCCTGTGGCGTGAAAGCTAAGTCCCTGCCACGGAATCATCTTGTCGAAATTGATGTCTATCGTTCCTCGAATTCTTTCCCACCCGGCATAGGTCTGCTGCTTTCCGCCGCTTGGATTGGCCTGCGCATCGGTGATGTAGAAAACGTCGAAGTTGATGCCTTTTTCCGCCAGGGCCGATCTCGCGCCTCCCCAATCTCCGAGGAGATACTGTCGGGATGACAATTCGCGAGACGGGATACTGGCATCCGATGGTAGTGCGTTCTGTCCCTCCGCCGAAGCGCCGAAAAGCAGCGGCAGAATGAAGCACAAAAGAACGTTCCGTCGTTGCGCCCAGAACTTGTCGAGGTATTGACGAAAAGTTGTTGCATTGCTGCAAGGACGAATCGCTAGGTTAAAGAGTGAACGGCTGAGGCCGAGAAGTGTGTGTTTGTTTTTCATAGCGACTGGGAGTAAGGCACTTGCATTGCCAAACACGCGAACATCACCTGCTTCGAGTAAGCCGCGTCTTCGCAGGCTTTTCGCAATCTTGAATCAAGAAAGATTGATGGCACCGAAGTGCAATTGCGTCACTGTGCGTCGCGATTTTGACAAAGAGTCGGCGGGGCGTCGCGAGCTGCGGCTTCCGAGCCCAGGAGGCTCGCGACGAAGCTATCCCCTTGAATCCGTGGCAGCAGAACGAAGCAGAACCCAATCGTCCCAAAGCAATCGCGATGGAACATCAGTTGCTGATATGTGCGAGGAAGCCGCAAGGGTTGCCAACGCAACCTTGTCTGGGCGTACGCAACGCGGTCGGTACTCCTTATGGCGCGATGTTTTCTTTTTGCAGCGAGAGGCTAAACTAATGAACTTAGTCATAAAAATATTAGTTATGCTTCGCATCCTTAGAGAGGATCTTGATTACCATTTGTTGCGTACCTCGATGGTAATCATCTTCTTGTTCTTTGGATATCAGAAGTGGTTCAACTATGAGGCGCAGGCACTGATCCCCTACATCAGCAACGGCCCGCTGATCTCCTGGATGTATCCCGTTTTTGGCATTCGAGGCGCCACTTACTTCTTAGGAGTAGCCGAGTGGTTGTTTGGTGGGCTCTTGTTCTTAGGCTTCTGGAACAAAAAGTTGGGAATTCTCGGCGCCCTCGGTTCATGCTTTGTGTTTGTTGCAACCATCACCGTCATTCCGTTCATACCGAACGGCTGGGCGCCCTCTGCCGGCGGATTTCCAGCGATGACCGAGACCGTTGCTTTCCTTTTGAAGGATCTAGTTCTTTTTTCTGCGTCAGTGTATTTGCTGCGCCAGGATGTCATGAGGGTATCGCTCGTCGCCGGAGCGTCATCTCTGCCGGTGACAGCACAGCTTGAGCACAATCCGTCGCCATCCGGGATAACAAGAGAACTTAACTAGATCTATAAATCAACCGATTGAGAAAGGGAATTTTGGACGTGGTCATCAACGGCTGGTGGCTGGAGACGGCCTCTCGAAACGGCTTGGCAAGAACTTTCAGTAGGAGGTAGGCCGTGAGCAACAACTCGACGCACCTTGATCCCACACTTCGGAGTGTGCAGTCGCAGGAATTTGAAGCGGCGCTGAGAACTAAAGTAGTTGGCCAAGAGGAAGCAGTCCGTGCGCTCGTCGACTCGCTCCAGATATATCGTGCGGAAATGAGAGGGGACAGGAGGCCTGTTGGGAACTATTTGTTCCTCGGTCCGACCGGTTCGGGCAAAACGCGGATCGTCGAGGCGGCCGCGGAAATCTTGTTTGGCGACCCGCGCGCCGTCATCAAGGTGGACTGCGCGGAATTCCAGCACTCCCATGAAATCGCCAAGTTGATCGGCTCACCGCCAGGATATATTGGTCATCTCGAAACACATCCGTTGATCACGCAGGAAGCGCTGGCACAGTATCACACGGAAAAGCTGAAGCTGAGCTTTTTGTTGTTCGATGAAATTGAGAAGGCTTCGGACTCTTTGTGGAAGTTGTTGTTGGGGATCCTAGACAAGGCAACTCTGACACTCGGTAATAACCGGCGGGTTGATCTCTCGCAGAGCATGATCTTTCTTACCTCGAATTTGGGTGGCGGAGAAATGATGGAGCTGATGACGGGAGGTCTAGGGTTCGTGCAGCCCAAAGACAAACGCGAGGACCGGCTAGACGCGAAACTGGAGCGGACAGCGCAGGAAGCCGCGAAAAGAAGGTTTTCGCCGGAATTCATGAATCGGTTGGATAGAGTGGTTGTGTTCCACCCGCTGCGAAAGGGGCAGCTCGAGCAGATTTTAGAGATCGAGCTGCAGATCGTGCAGAAGCGAGTCCTTTGCACTGGGAGCCAGCAATTTTTGTTTCGCGCGACACCGTCGGCGCGGAGATTCTTGCTGCGAGAAGGGTCTGACCTCAAGTACGGAGCGAGGCACCTCAAGCGGGCAATCGAGAAGTTTGTGGTCTGCCCCCTGGCGAACCTGCGTGCGACGGAGCAAGTGAGTTTCGGAGACCTGCTCATCATCGACTGGAACGGGACAACAAGCCACCTCTCGTTCGAAAAGGATGGAAACGCCACGATAGTGCCCGCGGTCGCTAACTCGGTCCGACAGCTGGCGGCAGAAGCAATGAAAACAAACGGCGGAAATGGCGCTGAGGCCCCTTGCCCCTATCAAGTCCCAGTTTGCCCTTGATGTTCCAATCTGGGCGTTAGTTGGCATCCCACCGCTAGTCTGTTGCCGCCACGACGTGGCTTTGTAACCACCAATTTCTTCAAATGGAAGATTGATATGCAAGCGACTTCATATGCGAGTGCTATCGCCCCTTGCCTGTGAAGGACAAGGGCGTATCCTGTTGAAATTACAAGCGAACTGAATTTTGGCGAGGGACAAGGCAAGAAAGTTAGCTCATTCATGAACGTACTGCTCGTCCGATTTGGCGGATCGGCATAACCCGATATAGGTCGGTGCGGTTGGGCAGATGTGTGACGTAGGGCATTCCATTCGATGGATCGCGATTAGGTCAACACGCAACCAGAAGTCCAATGCCGGATGAGCCTAGGCTGACTGCTGCATTGCTTTTGCCGGGACGCTCGCCATCGAAAAAACCAGACCCTCCGCCATTGTGGGATGGGTAAGAATCGCGTCGCGCAGCACAGTGTAGGGCGACCTGCCCAGCATCGCCGTCTGGACGGCAGCCATCATTTCGCTTGTTTCAGTGCCAAACGCGGTGAATCCGAGGATGCGGTCGCTTTCGGCATCGTTCAGCATCTTGATAAGTCCTCGAGTTTCGCCAAGAGTGACAGCCCGCAACACTGCGGCCATGGGCATCTTCGCTAGGCGATAGGCGATCCCGCGCTTTTTCGCTTCGGTTTCGTTGAAGGCAACCCGCGCAAGTTCGGGATCCGTGATCATGCAGAACGGTATAAGCCGGTCTTGCGTGGTGCGGCTGCCTCCGCTTAGATTGTCGCGCACAATCCGGAAATCGTCGAAGGCAACGTGAGTGAACTGCGCCCCCCTTTCCTCGGCTCAGCCACGTTTTCCCTGTGATGGCCTGGCCAGTCTGGTTCCGCGACTATACCCTTAGGGCAACCTTGCGAGGGCCAATCTAGCCGCATGGTAGCCGCACATTCCATGCACGCCGCCTCCGGGTGGCGTGGACGACGAGCAGATATATATATCTCGCGCCGATGTCGCGTAGTGCCGCCACGTAGGCCGGAACAGAAATTGCCGAATGTCCAGAATGCCGCCTCCGACGTCACCACCGATCAAATTTGCGTCCATGCGTTCGAGATCGGCGGGAAAGAAGGCACAGCGCGACAGGACGGTTTCGCGAAAGCCGGGAGCAAAGCGCTCAATCTGGTCTTCGAGTCTGGCCAGCATGTCCACCTTCGACCCGTTCGGGACATGGCAATAAGCCCAGGCGGTATGTTTTCCGGCGGGAGCACGCGAAGGATCGAATCTGCTCGGCTGAGCTAGCAGAACGAACGGGCGGTCCGCAGGCTGACCATCTCGCGTAGCTCTTTCCGATGCCGCAATTTCCTCGAAGCTACCGCCCAGGTACACGGTGGCTGCACGCGCGCACTCGGAGGCTCTCCAGGGAATGAGATCGCTTAGTGCGTAATCCACTTTGAAGACGCCGGGGCCGTAGCGAAAGCGCTCCAGGCGACGCTTGTAGGCCTCCGACAGGCGTTGGCCAGCGATTTTGAGAAGTTGTTGCGGTGTCACGTCGCAGAGAATCACGTCGTAGTCTTGCAACGAGACAAGCGACTCAACACGCGACGAAGTCCTGATCGCACTCCCCAACTTCGAGAGGAATGACATAAGGCATTTATGATCGACTGAGCGCCCATTTGCGGGATAGGCCAGCCAACAGCATGGGCCGACACTGCCATCAACATGCCAAATGCGCCAGTCAGTAGTTCATCGAGACTCAGAACAGAATGAGCCGCAAGACCTGCGAATAGGGCGCGCGTGCGTTTGCTCCGAAAGCGGCTCGCAATGGTCTTTGCTGACCAGAGCGCAGTCACTCCAAAACGCGCCATCAGCCAGGGATGTCTCGGGATTGCGGGAACGGGGCGAAACACTTCGGGTGCGAACTCGCTCCAATGCTCAACGAACGGACGCATGAGGTTGCACCACCTGTTCCCATCTGTGCCAAGGGACTTCCCGGCATCCTCGAGGTCACGTTCCAGTGCGATGGCGGTACCGTCGTCGAGCGGATGGGCAACCGGAGCCGGGGAATGAATCCACCTCAACCATAGTCCTGCAAGGGCAGCGAAGAAAAGAAAGGCGACCCGGCGCCAAGGGGATACACGGCAGATCCGAAGTCGTGCAGAAAGCCGGGCAGAGTTAATTCCATGGTGCGTGCAGCGCCGCCCGGTGTGGCCTCCGCTTCTAGCACGTCGACCTTCAATCCAGCCTGAGCCAGGACAATGGCCGCCGACAGGCCATTTGGGCCGGATCCCACTACGCACGCCGTGTCATTCAATGCCATCGGACGCTTCGGTAGCTAAGCGAGCGAGTAATTAAGACATGCGCTGTTAGCCCGAGACCAGTGAACAACAACCTATATCGAAACGTTTCCTGCCGAAACTGGGCCCTCGACTTGTTTAGCACATTACCGCTATTGGAAAATCTGTGAACGATAATTAAGAATCCGGGTTCACAGTGATCGCCTTAGCGGCACCATTCCACGATGCAATCGTCATTGGAGCGTGATATCTCATCTCGAGCCGTCTGAGACTCTGAGGCGACGGCTGTTCTGCGGAGAGTGCGATCGCCAGGACTGGCGAGGAGTTGTCGTGCTGTCGGCCGCGATAAAGCGTAAAGTCCGCGCTTTGCCGGAGTGGCTCCAACACGTATCCAGAGAGCCGCGAGATGGAGGACATTCCCGTCGTCACCGCTGCACGACCTCAGCCCATGCTCATTTTGACTAAAGGCCACGAGGACTTCAACCCTGCCACCTAAATGATGAGTGACCAGTGGATTTTCTTTGCGATCAGATCTCTCGGGCTCTCTTGTACTGGCGCGCCGATTCTGGCATAACTGACGCGTGGGCGACCGCGATGGCGGCTCGCCGAACCTCAGAACCCTCCATCAGTGACCGATCTCTATCGAGAGATCGATCGCTTGCGTTGGGACCTCGATGCCAAAGGGATCTCAACTGAAGGACTCGGGTAAGCTCGGGCGTGGCATGACGACCCTCCCCCACTTCCTTGCCGGCGGCGGCGAGATGGGTGCGCTCATGCGGGCGAAGTCATGGACCGATACGCTACTCGGGCCGCCTGAGACTTGGCCCGAGGCCCTGAAGATGGCTGTCGGCATCTGCCTGAACTCTCGCTTCCCCATATCACTGTGGTGGGGCCCTGAATTGGTCATGCTCTACAACGACGCGTGGCGGCCGATACTCGGGAAAACCAAACATCCGGCGGGCCTGGGGCGACCAGGTATCGAATCGTGGCCGGAGATCTGGGACATCATCTACCCGCAGTTTACCAGTGTGTTAACACGGGGTGAGGCGACCTGGTCGGACGACCTGTTGCTCGTGCTCGAACGCAACAATTATCGCGAAGAGGCGTACTTCACCTATTCCTATAGCCCGATCAAACGCAGCGACGGCAGCATCGGCGGCGTCTTCTCCGCCATCACCGAAACAACTGAGCGGGTTCTTGGCGAGCGGCGCCTGCGCACCTTGCGGGAACTTGCCGCGCAGACCGCAGAATCGAAGAGCGTGGAAACGGCGTGCGAAGCCTTTGCGCGCGTGCTTGGCGCCGGCAATCCCGATTTGCCGTTTGCGATCCTCTATCTACTCGACGAAGACGGAACGTTCGCATCGCTGCTTGCTAAGACCGGGATCGACGATGCCTTTGCGCCGGCGGCCCTCCGGCTCGACCACGATGACCCCTGGGACGTCGCGCGAGTGATCCGTGAAGGTGACGTCATCGTGCTGAACGATCTCGCCCTGCACTGCCCCACGCTTCCCGGCGGCGTATGGCCTGAGCCAACGACCTCGGCCATCGTGCTTCCCGTCGCCAAGCCGGGACAGAAAGGTGGTACGGCAGGAGCCCTGGTTGCGGGCATCAATCCTCGCCGTACGCTCGACGACGCGTATCGCGGCTTTTTCGATCTCGTCGCCGGACACTTGGCAACGGCCGTATCGAATGCCCGGGCGTACGAAGAAGAACGCAAGCGCGCTGAGGCGCTTGCGGAGATCGACCGTGCGAAGACCCAGTTCTTTTCGAACGTGAGTCACGAGTTCCGCACACCGTTGACGCTGATGCTGGGTCCTTTGGAGGAAGTGCTTGCCAAACCCGAGACGAACCCGCTCTCCGATGATCGCTCGCTCGTGCGTCTCGCGCACCGCAACGGCGTGCGCCTGCTCAAACTCGTCAATACCCTCCTCGACTTTTCCCGCATCGAAGCCGGGCGCGTGCAGGCGAGCTTCCAGCCCATCGACCTCGCAGTCTTTACGGCAGAACTCGCCTCCAACTTCCGCTCCGCTATCGAAAGGGCCGGGCTTCGTCTGGTTATCGATTGCCCATCGCTGCCACACCAGGTCTACGTCGACGCCGACATGTGGGAGAAGGTGGTGCTCAATCTCATCTCGAATGCCTTTAAGTTCACATTCGAGGGCGAGATCGGCATCGCAGCCAAACCGTCTTCTGATGGTCACTACGCCGAGGTCACTGTTCGCGACAGCGGTACGGGTATCCCCCCCGAAGAGCTGTCTCATTTGTTTGAGCGGTTTCACCGGGTGGAGGGCGCACGCGGGCGCTCGATCGAGGGCAGCGGGATCGGCCTCGCGCTCGTCCAGGAATTGATCAAGCTTCACAGCGGCACCATTCGCGTCACCAGCGAGGTCGGACAGGGAAGCGGCTTCACGGTGGCCATCCCCTTCGGCGTCGGTCACTTGCCGGCAGATCGGATTGGCCGGGGACGGGCGATGGCGACGGCCAATGTGCGCCCGCAGGCCTATGTCGAGGAGGCATTAGGGTGGTTTTCCGACGGTGGCACCGCGGCGCCGGGACCGCCTCCACCGCCAGCGTCGGACGAGCTCGGCGACGTCTCGGCCATTGCTGGGACTGAAGGTCAGCTGGTCCTGGTCGCCGACGACAACGCCGACATGCGGAATTATGTGGAACGGCTTCTTCGGGCTGGCGGCTTCCGGGTGGAAGCGGTGACGGACGGCAAAAAAGCTCTCGCCGCGGCCCGGCGGCTCAAGCCCGATCTTGTTCTTTCCGATGTCATGATGCCTGAGCTCGATGGTTTCGGGCTACTCACAGCCATTCGAAAAGACGCTGAACTGCACGATACGCCTGTGCTGCTGTTGTCGGCACGGGCTGGCGAAGAGGCCAAGGTGGAAGGGTTGTCGACAGGTGTGGATGACTACCTGATTAAACCGTTTTCCGCCCGAGAACTACTCGCCCGGGTAGGCGTGAAACTGCAGCTCGCCCGGAAGAGGCGCGAGCGCAGCGAACGGGAGCTCAATCTCACGAATAAGCCATCACGATATCTCAAAAAAGAAAGGAGCCAGTTGTGGCCATCTTTCATCTAACGTGTGGGTTCCAACGTGTGGGTCAAGTTGGACTATTGGAATGCGTGGTCATTCTCATGAGCGGTTTCCGGACGGAGGAGCAGGACATTTTTTACTTTTGGGAGCACCGACATAGTTATGAACTTAATGGGGCGATTCATTTTGGCGAGCACTTTTTTGCCCATATTGGGACTAGGTCTTTCTCTAACGGCCAGTTCGGTTGCGGGACACGCGATTTTGTTGGAATCGACGCCAGCCACGAAAAGTATTGTCTCAGGGCCCGGCATGATAATTCGGCTGCGGTTCAATGTACGGATCGATGCAAGCCGATCGCGACTCACTCTCATCCGAAAAGACGGCTCTATTCAGAAGCTGGAGATCGACAAGAAACAGCTTTCCCCGGACACATTGACGGCCTCGGCAGATCGCATGCAACCGGACGAATATCGCATCCGATGGCAAGTGTTGGCGCCGGATGGCCACATTAGCAGCGGCGAAATCCCATTCTCGGTCCGGCCAGTGTGAGACCCAGCATGGAGCAGTTCGTCGAACTTTACGGGCTCCTGGCGGTTTTTCTCCGCGCAGCTGTGCTGATTTTTCAGACATTGACGATCGGAGGCATCGTCTTTCTTCTTGTTGTTGTCCTGCCCGCGCGGCAGGAGGGGCAACCAATTGGTCAAACTACGCTCCGGTGGATTCAGCGCTGGGCCTGGGCACTGAGCTCGACGGCCGGCCTGTACGTTTGTTTGGACGGCTTGGTCCTATTGGAATCCTCAGGGCTGACCGTCAGCGAAATTGTCGGAGCAAACTTTGTGGCTGCTGGGATACTAGGCGCTGGCGCCTCGCTGGCGGTAGCCATCCTCGCTACAAGACCGCGTTTTCGACGACGCCTCGATCTGCTGGTTCCTGCGATATTTATCCTGGCCGCTTCCACAATGACGAGCCACTCCATGGCTCGTCTCGAACACCGGCCACTCTTGGCCTTGTTGACCGCTCTGCATCAAGGCGCAACGGCGGCATGGATCGGCGGGTTGCCTTACTTGCTGATCGCACTTCGATACGCTCCTGATTCAGTTGCCAAACAAATCAGCGCCAGGTTTTCACGCCTCGCCATGCTTAGCGTGAGCGTACTTGTTGGGGCAGGCCTGGCGCTGGCCTTCGTGTATTTAGGGTCGGCGAATGCCGTCTATGGAACTACCTATGGTTTCATGGTCACCGCAAAATTGGTCCTGTTCGGACTTCTGTTGGCTTTGGGCGGGCTGAATTTCCGTTTGATTCGTCGAACACCTGTTTTTTTTCTCGCTTCCCTGCGGCGTTTTGGCGAAGCGGAAATAGGAATTGGCTTTGCAACCGTGCTGCTGGCCGCTTCTCTAACTTCGCTGCCGCCGGCAGTGGATACTCCACAGCAACCTCTGCAAGCCACCGCCATTCTTGCCCGCCTGGTTCCGCATTTGCCCCAGGTCAACGCCGCGCCATTGCGCCAATTTCTGCTGGTTTCGAAGATGGTCTCGCCGGAAGCGGCCAACCCCGCGTCGGGCGTGAGCGATTCAGCCGTCCTACAACAACCTCGGGCAGATGCGCCCGCACAGGAACCGCGCTGGATGGATGATCCTCACCACTGGGCCGCGCTAGTAGTATTTCCGGTTGGACTGCTCGCGTTCCTGGCCCGCACAGAACGCGGGCGCTGGGCGCAGAATTGGCCCTTGTTGTTCGTCGGACTAGGACTCGTACTCCTTTTGCTGGCCGACGAGCAATACTGGCCCCTGGGTCATGTGAGTTTTTGGAGCAGCTTTGTGGACCCGGCCGTTCTGCCCCATCGAATCATCGAAGCCCTAATAGGAATCTTCGGAGTGTTTGAGTGGAGAGTGCAAACTGGCCGAGTGGTATCCGCGAAAGTTGGCTCGGTCTTCCCCATGCTGATGGCCGTTAGCAGCGCTCTCTTGTTGACCCACGTTCACAGCGTCGCGAATGCTGGAATCCAGCAGGACCTAATTCCGGAATTCAGCCACCTTGCTGTGGCGATTCTTGGAACACTGGCTGGATGGTCCCGCTGGTTGGAATTGCGGCTTCCGTCCGAAGACCGCACCCGGCGTGTTATGCCCTGGATCTGGCCGGTATGCATTTTGCTGGTCGGCGTGGTTCTTGCGGTGTACCGCGAGAGCTGAAAGCTTGTACGCGACCTATCAGGCGGGACTCAGCTTCGAAGTCCGAGAACCCAGGTCGCGATCTTGCATTTCGGGGTCGGCCAGGGCGGTTCCCTTTCCACGGTGCAGAGGGAATTACCAGCCAAAGCCATCGCGGTGTTTTGTCTCATTGGCAACTTGGATCGTGTCCCGCATGGAGAAACGCCCGCTCGGCGATTACGGCATTCCTCTCCACCAGGCACTCGGAATAAGGTTTGGGAAGGCTCTGTCTGGGGTTCTATTCCACCCGCCGTCCGGCGCCTCGCCGTTCAAGTGAGCACGCATCTCGTCGGGGAATCCTTTATGCTCCATGATCAGGCGAGTACCCGAGCCCTGCGATTGCAACTCGAATGTCACGATCGAGTAAAACCCTTCGGGCCATATTTTGACCCGCCACGCCTGGACGATTCTCCGATCGGCAGCCAGTTCTATGTTCTGGCCTGAGATGAAACCGTCGAAACACGAAAACGCACCCCCTGCCTCACGCTGGATCTCCGCTGCTGCACCGCTGAAAGCGCTGAATTGTTTTGCGTCAAGTAGCGCATCGTAGACATGCTGCGGACTTGCCTTGAAATCGACCTCTTTATGAATCGCATCAGACACTGTGATTTCCTCCTTTTTCTTCGGTGACTCTGTGTCCTCAGTCAGTCAATCTCGGTCTCCCGGATATCTCCGCCCTTCAGAGCATCGAATCTTCCGAGCCAGCAAAAGCTGGCTGAGTGACGCTACCGAAGAGTGCGATAACCGGGGCTATGAAGGTTTTCTGATCGTAAGCCTCCGCATAGTCTTCGTGCTCCGTTGCCTTAGGCTCGTCGACTTTCAGGAATTCTCTGGGGGCATCTGCAGTCTCCCTCACAGTCTTCTCGTCGTTCGCGGCAAGGCAGGTCGCGTGCCCTCGATGTAGGTTTGCAGCGCTTCGACGGTCTGGCGAAGATTTCTCCGTCCGTTCCGCGCGATCATGGGCCAGAGGAGCCGGAGAATGCCCCGAGGCACCATCTCAAGTTCGTGGTCGATTCGAGTGCCACGGCCTTGTTCGGAGAAGCGAAAACGGTGGGCTCCAAAGTACCGCCTGGTCTGGAGCACAAACCTAACGCGCGCATTGCGCTCAAACTCCTGGAACTCCTGGATCGCGACGCCGAAACCTTTCAGTTGCCATTCGAAGCGCGAGCCGTCATGCAGCTCTCCTTCGTCTAGTCGCCGCGCCGCAGTAATCGTCGGATTCCAAGCCGCGTAGTTGCCGACATCGATCACCGTATCGAAGACCCGATCAATCGGCGCGTCGATGACTTGAGTCTGGGTGATCAGAGCCATTCTTCCGTTTCCTAACGTGGTTCAGCGCGATCGGCCGACCGCATTCGACAAGAACTGCACGAAAGGAGCGGTGGCGCGAAGTCTCTGAAGCACCAGATCCAGGAAATCATCGCCGGTGATTTCCTGGCCTGTCAGCGGAGTGCTGATGGCGAAGTCCTTGCGCTTGATGTCGTCGATGAACGGGTGAGCCGGGTCGTAACCGGCTGGCGGCCGCTTCAGCGATTCGCCTGCCATGCGGCAGGTTGAGCCAAGGGCACCACCCGTGGTCGTTTGGCCCCATCCTTTGGGATCTCCGGCGATCTTGTCTCGAATTTTTTTGAGCGCCTTGGGCTCGGGCTGCCAGATTCCGCCGCCGATCACGGAGTTGCCTGGTTCCAGATGAAGGAAATATGCCGGAGCGGCCCCGTCTTTGCCCTTGGCGCTCCAGAAGTGTGCCGTGGCGTACGTCTTGTAAGGGCTCTTGTCTTTCGAAAACCGTATGTCGCGATGGATACGCATCATCGAGCCGCCATTGGGACTCGGATCGGCGATGAACCCGCCGCCGATCTCTTTGAGCGCCGGCGCGAGGTCCGTGATCAGACGCAGGAACGGCGCCTGGACGTCGGCCGTATAGCGCTGCTTGTTCGCCTGGAACCACTCGCGCTCATTGTGAGTCTTGAGATCCCTCAGAAAGCGGAACAGACCTGGCCCGAAATAACCGTTCGTTGTCATTGTTCGCTGAGACATCTGCGCTCCCACCTTTACGTTCGTTCCAGGTATCTTTGCAAGGAATCGGCGAGGTCGCGCAGGTTCTTCTTGCCCATCATGCCCATAAGGGGGATGAAGATCTTGAACACCCCCTTCGGTGTCATCTCGAGTTCATGGTCGATCCGGGTTTTGGCACCCTCAGCCGTAAAGATAAAGCGATGTCCGCCGCTCAAGAGCTTCATGCTGGGGACCAGCCGCACCTGTTTGTTGCGATCGAACTCACGCAGCTCCTGCTGGACTTTCCCTAAACCTCTGATTTCCAGCTCGAAACGCGTGCCGTTGCCGATCTCTCCGTTTGAGAGTTTGCGCGCGCTCGGGGTGCTGGGATTCCAGTTGGGGAAGTTGGCAACATCAACGACGGTCTGAAAGACTACATCGACAGGTTTATTGATGACTTGGGTGCGCTTGACGACTGCCATAGTTTTTATGTCTCCTCACAGGAAGAGTGCTCGATGTTGTGGAGGCATCATAGATTCTTATCACAACGGAGCTTCTCTCGTTCACTCGTCAAAGACCATCAATTACCGCTGGCGCTAGCTCGCCCCAGCTCTTTTCTTTCCAGTCTATTTCCGCTGAGACTGCGGGCAACAAAGAGCGGTTGAAACCCCTCGCGATAGGTCCAGGCCAAATACAGCTCCAGCGCTATGAGGGTCACGGCCAGCGGAAGCCCTCGTGTGTCCAGAAACGTGTGCACGGAGAGAATATTTACAAGAACCGGGGCGATCAGAATGAGCGCCAACGGTACAAACAGGTTGAGCAGGAGGAGCGCACCACCAACGAACTCCA
>Ga0307477_10001500_pt1 | contig 19517 bp, 15 predicted proteins | sample atmos_gasesECM2C_FD_203316 | JGI IMG/M metagenome (GOLD analysis project Ga0307477, IMG submission 203316) | Hardwood forest soil microbial communities from Morgan-Monroe State Forest, Indiana, United States - atmos_gasesECM2C_515 | ecosystem: Environmental > Terrestrial > Soil > Temperate...
ATGGATTACGATCTTGGGTACATTGATCTGGAGGAAAAAACTTTGCAGCCTCTCCACAACCCTTTTGGCCCAAAAGTGTAACCTATGTGTCCGGTACGATCTGTAACCTATGTGTCCGGGCCGGACCTTATTAGGAGTGGCGGAGAGGGTGGGATTCGAACCTATGCTGTTTGCACCATGTTTGCGTTTGCTGGCGTTTGCTTCAGTACCAGCCGTTAAGCCATTGAAAACATTTAACTTCATCGCCTGTAAACCGCTGTGAACCCGACCTTTGCTCGCTGGATGAATCTCGCCAAATAAGCCAAAAATGGTAGCAAGAGGTAGCACGAATCTACCAAAACGAGCCCCCGAATCACTCACGATGGGTTGCAGGTCACAAGCGCGCTCGTTTTCGCAGCTCGTCAACCTTGTCCGTGAACTTCGGTTGATGTTTCCAACGAGTCTCGATCTGACGCAGACGTTTAATGGCCTCGGAATCCCCTTTCAACCTCTTTCGAAGTGCCCCATCAGATTTGGTCTTGTTCAGACGGTACAGCCACATGTAGTCCTTATTTTCCCTGGGCGTCGGTTTGTGGTCTAGAGCGCAACACGTGGGTGAACAGTATTCTTTACGCCCCTTTCTCTCCGGGAGAATGAGCTTATTGCATCCGGACCTTTTGCATATTCGAATCGGCAAAGGCTTCGGCGGGTCATCAACGAAGTCAAAGATAAACTTGCAGACAGGAGTCATGATAGACGCGTATTTAACTTCTTTGACGAAATACAGAAAAGGACCCTTCTCTATATCGAAGTCACCGAAGCTTGCAACAGGATCTTCGTTGTAGTCGATGTGCCAATCTTCGCCGTGGGTATTAAATTCCAAGAACCTCAGAGCCCCAATACGTAATTCAGGATGCGATTTCGGCCTGCACACCCACAACAGCAGGTCCTTCACAATTTTCTGGTAGTGAACAGCCAATGAGATCAGGTCGCCTTTTCGCGCGCCACTCAACTCGGAGAGATAGAAGAAGTCATCATCCTCTCCAAATTCTGTCAGCTTGAACTCCGTGAGTTCGGGCGCGGGCGTCAATTCATAAAGAACTCGTAGGAGACTCGTGTAGGCCTTCGCATCTGTCGACAGATCAGCATTCACATAACGGATGATGCCCATCCAGACGCGCGGTTCGTGACCCCCACCTGACGGGCGCAGGACCTCTTCCTGCTGACGAATTCTCTGAATAAGAGAATCCACCTGCCGGAGAGTGGCCTCAGTCTCGTCACGTTTCGCCTTGTCTGACTGCGGCTGTAATTGTCGTAGCGTCTTCACGATCCGGTCTTGCCCGCATTACGCGTAATTAGCGTACTACATCACTATCACATTTACAAGATGGAGATTGATTGAGACAATTATGAAGACCCATGCACATACTTCAACAACGCACATCGCCAGAATCCGCAGCCGCCGAATCGCCGTTGGCCCCGCGTGGTTTGCGTATCGTGCAAGCGGCCAGATACGCCGGCGTCAGTACCTGGTTCATCCGTCAGGCCATCTGGGAAGGCCGGCTCAAAGCCAGGCGCTGCGGTAAGTTTGTAATCATTCTCCGTGATGAGCTTGACCAGTTTCTCGAGAATCAGCAGCTAGTCCAGCCCTCATCAGCGGCATGGCTCGCCCAACGACGCAATGCTGCATAACTGATTCAGCTGTGGCCTCCAAGTGCCTCTGTGCCAGCTCAGTGTCATCCCTCGTAATGCTCTACGGCTTTCGGTGAACGCAAGAATGATGACCGTCCGGCCTGATTCCGTGAGGCCGCACTCGCTTTTGGTATTCCTGCTCCACAACGGGGTCGCCCGGGAAGTCCGCATACCCGAGGCGCTTTGTGAGTTCGCCAACCAATTCTCCTTGATATCTCCTTTCGGTTCGAAAGAGGCGGGGCTCCCGAATGCTCTCCAGGCACTCGGTTAGCACGGCAGGAACGATTGATTGGCATGCATGTGTCAACTTCTTCCAAAATATGAGACACGAACCCTTCCCCCAGCCGTCACACTTCCGTCGAGCGCCGCGCCATGCGGATTAAACGTGAATTGTGCAATGCCCAGAGGGGTTAGATCAGCTGCACAAATCGTGCCTGAGCGATCATTTCCGGGAATGATCCGCACTTGGCTGTTCACTGCGGGACGGTTCGCTCTCCAATGCACCGGGACGGTGAAGCGTGCGTGACTCCATGGACGAGGGTGCTCAGTGCTGCTGGGCGAGGAAACCTGTTTCCACAGCTTATATAGGTCATCCGCATCCCAGAAATCCGGGTCAGACAGCAGGGCATCGTGCTGCCTTAGCCAGTCGCGGAAACCATCCATGTCTGAAAATGAAGCTCCAAGCTTGCGCGTGGCCCAAACTGCGCCAAGCCGAGACGAGAATCCGATCTGGCATAAGAGTGCTGCGGGTATTGACGGAACTCCATACGTCAAGGCTAATGGCGGGCCGTCACCGAGTTCAGCAGCACGAGGATGTCCAGTCGATATAGCCTGGACTCTTACAGCCTCCGCCGCCCACACCAAGCGGAAAACGATGCCTTCCTGAACAAATACTTGAGTACGTTGAGCATCCCGCAGACCTCGGCCATCCAGAATTTCAGCAAATCCCGTGCCGCTAACCCACAACGAAAGGACTTTAGCCCATTCAGAAGGCAGTTTCCTAACTGCAAAGAACGACTCCTTCATGACTTGCTCGTTGAGCGCCACCGCCGCTGCAGCCACTGCGTCACCGTTATCCGCCGCGACGCCATTCTGGAATTCGCACAAGACGTCCACTAGGGAATCGAGTTGTTGGTGAAGAGAAAGACCTGGTTTTCGGCCCAAGCCCGAATAGAAGCATGCGCGACGCTGGTCCGGTGTACTGCTCTGCCATAGCCACTCCGCTCGCGAGCGCAGCAATTCGCGTTCGAGTTGTCGGGTTGACTCTTCCTCGCGGGCTAGTGTCCTCTTCCAGAGTGAATCCTTCAGCGCTTCGTCAAGAACAGAAGCAATTTGTGACACGTCGCCATCGAGGGGCTCGATCAACGAGAACAGTGCCACATCTAAATTCGCAATCTGTTCTTCGAGCCTGTCTTCGTCCTCGTCCTCTTGCTGCTCTGCCGCTGCAAGACGCGCGTCATCCCAGAGATTGCGCTGATTTAGGACGTACTCTAACAGAGCATCGTGTTTAACCCCGAGCTTCTGCGCAAGGCGATGCAAAATCGACCAAATCAATCGCGCTAACCCGCTCCACAACCTTTGGCCTTTTGAATCCTTGATGAGTTTTTCAAACACCGCGTGCTGCTGAGAACGTGTTCCTGCATCGAATGTAGGGAAAACAGAGATGCCGTCGAGATCAACAAACGCCCGACCCGAACGACCAACCACGTTCGAGAATTCCGCAGCAGAAATCGGCACCCACTGGCCCCCTTCATATCGCTTCAAAGATCGAAAAATCAACACGCTGCAGGCAAGGTCTATACCTTGGGCCAGTGTCGGTGACGCCACAACAATCGGTAGCCGCCGCGAGTCCAATAGTTCTTCGACGGCATTTAAGAAAGGTCGCGGCAGAGCACCATGATGGGTACCGACACCGACCTCAAGCGCACGCACCGCGGCATGATCTTCGCCCAGCCATTCGCGACCAATAGCTAACGCAACAGCCAAGTGCTCTGCCTGTGGAGGCTTGACGTTGGGCAGATAACCCTGATCCCGCATGTGCCTGAATTCACGCGCAATGGGCTCTATCTGGCTTTTCTGGGGTGAATACACAAGCACTGTGTGCCCATCCCGAGCAAACGCATTCGCGGCACAAATGCAGAACTCAACGTCATCTATCGGAAACGGTTTCTTTCGAAGTTTCTTCGGCGGACTTTGCTCAACAAATCGAGGGACGAAGGGCTTTTCGGCATCGAGAAAGGAAAGCATGCCGGTATTGCTTCGGGTGCTCCAATCGAGCGTCGCAAGCCGCGGGCGGGTAGGTCGCCACTGCACATTGATCGGGTCTCCCGGCGCGTCGCTGCGTAGCCAATTTCCGAAATCTTTGAAGTATGGATCGGCGGCGTTGAACAGCGCCGAAAGGCAGATGATTCGCCGTCCGGACGCATCTGCCCGTCGAAGCAGCCTCTGAATCAGGACCTCATACCGGATTTCGCGGCTGCCGACGCCGATCATATGACCTTCATCGAACACGATAAGCCCTACATCGTTGAGGACATCCGGGTCCTGACGCAGAGCGAAATCCAGCTTTTCTGGCGTTGCCACCACAATAGCCGCACTTACCAATGTCTGAGTGTCCGCCATCGTCGCACCGCTAGCTCCGTACAGAGAGGTGACAGTCGCGCCCAATGGGACAAAGGTTCTGGCAAGCACCCTCTCAACCTGGGCTGACAACGCCCGCAGTGGAGTTACATAGATTATCCGCTTGCCGTCCGCAAGCGCCCGAAGAATACACAGCTCGGCAATCCGTGTTTTGCCAGCACTCGTGGGTAATGCAATAACGAGGTCGTCGTTTGGATCAACGGCTCGCGCGGCGGCAGCCAGTTGCGAAGGCCATAACTCTATGTGCGGCGGGCGTCTGGTCCCCAGCTGGGAGATAAAGTCTCGTCTCAGTTCGCTCCACCGGTTGGGAATGGGTGAGCCGGGATCCGATGGCAGCCTCACAAACAGGCTTTGATCCCAGAGGTCACGAATCAGGTGCCGCGTTAATGTGGCCACCCACCACGACGGGATATTTCCGATTTCTGTCGCGGAGCCGACCACACCCTCGATTATCTGGAGAGCCGAATTAAACAATTCCTCGTTTCCGAAAAGCAACGCTGTGTCCGCCAGACCCAGCCCGCGATAATACGAGGTCGTCAGAGCCAAAATCGCAGCATCCTCGGGACCGAACTCATCGCCTTCATCCACCAGACGAGCGGCTATCGTCTCATCACTGTGTGCTGGCTCTGCATGCCATTGAATGATGTGGTCTCGCAGCAGGGGCAGGTCCCGGCGAAGCAGGTACCCGAGCGCCATTTCGTGCGACGCAAGGTTCTTGGCGAGCGAAGGAATCGGGAGCATAGAGAACGATCGAGCCGCAAATCCTGCAAGATGGAATGCCGCCGCGCTGACGACCAGATGCCGACCTTGGTCACCGTTGAGGGGATCGCCGCGCCGAACTGCAGACTCTATAGCTTCCGCCGCCACGCGAAACGCCTCATCTGTATTGAATCGCCGATCTGCTTCTCGGTTCCTATTTGCATCGCGCAGCTCGAGAGCCAAGGCCAGCACGCCATACCCGAAGTCCAGCAGGTCGGGCGTGAGACTTGCCGAAAACTCCTGTGCACCCTCCGGCACGACTCCGTCCCGCCATATCATTCCGCGTGCCAGGCCTCGCGCTAGCAGCCGCCCGCGCGCTTGGGGCTGGATGAGTGCAGTAAGCGTCTCACTAATTGCTTCAGGATTTTCCGCCATGTGTCTTGTACACCGCCGCGACAAAAGCTCCGTGATCGTTAACTACTATGGCGGCGCTCTCGCGCTTAATTCCAGCATGCTTGGATTTCAGGCCGTTTGCCAAATGCTTAGACGGGTTATTGCCTGCAAGGGCAAAGATCAGATGGCTCAGATTTTTTCCGGAAAACGCGCCTCCGCATTGCAACTCTTGGAATACCTTCGCTTCCGCATCCCTCCTGTCCTCGTAGAGCCGTTTGGTAATGAAGGCCAGCGTGGATGGGTTCGGTCTCCCGTCGTGCAGGTCCAGCGCGGCTGCGGCCTCCTCGACACTTGACGCACCAAACGCTGCCCGGCTCTTGCATTCTCCCTTTACGACGCGGACCGGCTTCACCTTTGTATTGATTCCGATCAGATCGTTTCCGTGCATCGCTGTTTCGCGATCGCTTTTCCATCTGAGCTTCTTGATTGGAACCACGAAGGGTGTTTCGGAATTCAGATACTCCGTCGCCAACAACTCTCCTAGATCTCCTGAGCGCGTGCGCTTGTTAGTGGGCAAGCTGTTGGCAATAATCGCAGCAGATTTCGAATAACCTCCCGCCTGCAGTATGGTTCCTTCCCCGACGAAATGGTCAGCGAGCAACTTCTCTAGCGCACTCAAGCCGAGTGGACGTGTGCCGGGCCGCTCCGTGTACACACTCACGCCGGAATGCGGTTTTCCGGCCGCAGTCTTAAGCCACTTCGTAAACAGGTCGCTAGGCACGGTCTCTCTTCGCGCGCCTCGCTGAAACTGAACAGGACATGATCACAGGCTAATTGGTATGACACGGTACGCTAAAACGCGCTTCTTCCTAAGTCAACTTCGTCCAGGGTGCTGGCATCACCAAAATCCCAGCGGCGTCGGTTACGGCCCCAGCGATTCAACCCCGCAACATGGTTGAAGGAAGAGCCCACCTCGCTCACTCGTGGAGCCCCAACCAGGATGGGCGGCCCGAATGAATCGCGCCGAGCAAAACAGCGGAGGCCCAGCGTAACGCGTCCGGCAGGAGGAAAGCACCTGGCCGGAGGAAGCACCACAGGCCCGTAACAGCGGCCGGTAAGATCAGCGTCGGCCCCAGGCGCTCGCTCGGCCCGAAGATCATCCGCGCGGGCCACACGAAGCCGGAAGCTCCAGGCCAACACATGGCCGAAGGAAAAATCCACTGGCCGGATAACCCAGGCCACCCCAACAGCGTTCATCATCGAATCGGGTAGGATTCCGTGTGAAGGGGCAACCCCAGTGCTCTGCCCCGCCCATCACACGCGCCCGCAGCAGTCCGAAAAGCGGAGCCGATAGGAGGGAGAGAATTCTTTCGCACCGCCGCCGCCTACCGCCGGGCCAGTTTCACGCGCGTGCGCGCGATTTGAAACGCCGGGATTTTGGTATCGCAATTGGAGGGTAGCCGCTTTTCAGGCTCGCCGGACCCACTAGTTCCACATTATCGAGGGTGACTAAGCCCCTTGATTTCCGCAAGAAGAGGCATCGGCAGGACGACAAATGTTGCTCGTCAAGAACAGAGGGTTCGAGACACTCTTCAAAATGGAAGTCATTGATAATACGTTGCTAACATCTTCTTGGATACCCAGTTCAAAACGAGGACTGCCTCACGCGTTCTGCTCATGGCGAGCGCTCGCTCCAGGTCTAGTCGGCGCTATGCCGCCCTCCCGCAATTCCACGCGCGGCTGCGCCCAAAACCCCTTAAAAACTGGGGACCTTTCGCCATGACTTTCGCCCCCTAAATGGCCATTTTGAGGCCCCTAGCCGGCCAGCTCAGCGGGCGGCGATGGTTCCGAGCGGACTCGCCGTAACGATGAGCAGGATCACGTCTCAAATACCAATTGAGTTGCGCTATCCTGCTTTCGTTAGACCTCAACTGGAGATACGCCGTGGCCAAACTTTATCGCTTTAAGTTGCCTATGCTCGCCTGTTTGTGTTCCATCTCGACCGTGACCGTCAGCATCGCGCAGCAATATCCAGAAAGCACCTATCAGGAAATGCGATGGCGCATGATCGGTCCATTCCGCGGAGGCCGCACACGGGCGGCATGCGGGGTGGCGAGCGAGCCGAATGTCTTCTATGTCGGTCAGGTGAATGGCGGGGTGTGGAAGTCTGACGATTACGGTCGCACCTGGACACCTATATTTGACACTGAACGCACCCAATCCATTGGCGCTCTCGCGGTGGCGCCGTCGGATCCCAATGTTATCTACGTCGCTAGTGGCGAAGGCCTGCTACGTCCCGACCTCTCAGTCGGGGACGGTATTTACAAGTCCGATGACGCAGGTAAAACCTGGAAACACCTTGGGCTGGCCGACGGCGAACAGTTTCCCGCCCTCGCGGTGAATCCACAGAACCCTCGAGTGGTTCTTGCTGCTGTACTGGGCCATCCGTATGGTCCGAACCAAGAGCGCGGCATCTTTCGCTCAACCGATGGCGGACAGTCCTGGCAGAAAGTGCTCTACAAAGACGAGAATACCGGCGGCTCAGACGTCGAGATCGATCCATCCAACCCCGAAGTCGTATATGCGTCATTGTGGCGCGCAAGGCTGGGCCCGTGGGAAGACAACAACGACTACAGCGGAACCGGAGGAGGACTTTTCAAGTCCACGGATGGCGGCAATACCTGGCGCCAACTGACAAACGGCTTGCCTCAGGACCTTGTGCAAATCGATGTGGCCATTGCCGGCAGCGAGCCCAGCCGCCTCTATGCAACCCTTTCCACAACTGAACCCGGCGGCTACGCTTCTGGCAAAGGTCTCGGTGTTTACCGCTCGGATGACGCAGGAGAAAGCTGGTACCGCGTCACTACCGATCCACGTCCTGCGATGAAGATTGGTGGCGGGGATCTGCCGGTGCCGAAGGTGGATCCTAAGAATGCGGATGTCGTTTATAGTGCCAGCATCGTCACTATGCGATCGACAGACGGAGGCAAGACCTGGAGCGGACTTCGCGGCGCACCCGGCGGTGACGATTACCAAAACCTATGGATCAATCCAAATAATCCAAACATCATTCTGCTCGTGAGCGACCAGGGCGCGATTGTCAGCGTGAATCGCGGGCAAACGTGGAGCTCATGGTATAACCAGCCTACCGCGCAGCTCTACCACGTCAGCGTAAGCAACACATTTCCTTACCGCATTTGTGGCGGGCAGCAGGAAAGCGGCTCCGTATGCATTTCCAGCCGGGGAAACGACGGTGAGATTACGTTCCGGGACTGGCACCCTGTGGGCGTGATCGAGTACGGGTACGTCGCGCCTGACCCGCTCGACCCTGACGTGGTTTACGGAGCGGGCAGAAACGAAGTATCAAAATTTCGCTGGTCAACTGGGCAGGTCCAGAACGTCACACCGATTCCAGTTCGTGATCGCAAGTACCGCACAGATCGCACGGAACCTATCCTGTTTTCGCCCGTCGATGGGCGCGTTCTCTATTACGCGACAAATGTCCTTTTCAAAACAACGGACGGCGGACAGTCCTGGCAAATCGTAAGTCCTGATCTGACGCGTGAACATCCCGGGATTCCGGCAAGTGTGGCAGATCTCGCAGTCAAAGACTCAAAAGCCGAGAAACAGCGTGGCGTGATCTATGCGGTGGCTCCATCCTTCAAGAGCGTCGACACGCTCTGGGCAGGAACAGATGACGGCTTGATTTGGGTGACTCGAAACGGCGGAAAGAAGTGGGACAATATTACTCCGAAGGAAGTGACGCCGTGGAGCAAGGTCACTCAAATTACCCCTTCCCATTTCGACGATGCATCGGCATACGTTTCCGTCAGTCGTTTCCGCATCGATGACCTTCGTCCTTATATCTATCGCACTCACGACAGCGGCAAGACTTGGCAGTTGATCTCGGGTGGCCTGCCCGATATCGGTCCGGTGGATACAGTGCGCGAAGATCCCGTTCGCAAGGGGCTGCTCTTTGCCGGGACTGAAAACGCCGTCTGGGTTTCATTTGACGATGGAGACCACTGGCAATCATTGCAATTGAACCTGCCGCACACGTCCATGCGCGACCTCTGGATTCATGACAATGACCTGATCGCCGCAACTCACGGCCGCTCCTTTTGGATCCTGGATGACATTACTCCCCTTCGGCAAATCACGGCATCTGTGGCGGCATCGGATGTGTATCTTTTTCAACCCGCGCTCGCCTACCGTGTGCGGCGCGATACAAATACGGATACGCCGTTGCCCTCCGACGAACCGGCGGGCCAGAACCCTCCCGATGGCGCCATCATTGATTACTTCCTCGCGCAACCCGCCGCCGGCCCGTTAACCCTTGAAATTCTTGACGCCAAAGGCCAACTGGTGCGCCGGTATTCAAGCACGGACCGACCAGAGCTCACTCCGGAGCAAATCGAGAATCAGCTAATCCCTCTCTACTGGCTTCGTGCGCCGCAGTCTCTTTCCACGAGCGCGGGCATGCACCGCTGGATTTGGGATTTGCACTATCCGACGGTCGACTCCACCCAACACGAGTATCCGATTTCCGCCATTCCGCATGACACACCGCGGTTGCCACTCGGCCCGCTTGCTCTGCCGGGACAATACAGTGCACGGCTAACGGTGAATGGCCGCAGCTACACTGCCGCTCTGGCGGTCAGAATTGATCCCCGATTGAAAGTTGCGCCCGGCGATCTCGAAGAGCAGTTCCGTCTGCAAACACGTCTTGCATCCGACATGACGCGCAGTTCGCAGGCGGTTCGGGAAGCGCGTTCAGTTCACGAACAATTGCAGAAACTTTCCGGACAGGCGAGCGGTCCGCTAAGCGACTCGATCAAAGCACTGGACAAGAAGGTGTCAGAGATTTTACAAGGCCCAGAAAATCCCTCGGATTCAAGCTCACTGCAGCCTTCGCTCAGCGAGGTGAACGGCAATATAAACACGCTGTACAAAATTGCGGACGGAGCGGACGCAAAACCCACTCAGGCCGAAACGCAAGCCACATCGGAAGCCGAACTCGATCTTTCCATCGTGACGAAGCGCTGGGACGAAGTTAGGACAACTGACCTGCCAGCCATGGACCGGCAGCTACTCGGTGCGAATCTGCCGGAGATTCGTCCAGAGGCAAAGCCCGATGAGGACGATTCGGACACAAACACCGATGAGGGATGAACAAAATCACATTCGGCCCATTCGGCTTGTAGGAAGTGATCTCCGCGGTTGGGATTGACCCTGGACGGATTTACAGGGTAGTCAGAAACAATCGGCTTGCCCTGTAACAACGTGTCGCCGAAGAGGTGGTCAGGGTATGCCCCTTCGAAAAAGTTTTAATTGCGAAAGCGAAACCGCCGGGCCAGTTTCATGCGCGTGCGCGCAGTTGGAAACGTTCCAGCGATCACAAAGGGTTCGAATCAGACGGACCAAAACAGCTCAAAAATGCCCTCTGGGGTGCCTTGAAAACGAGGCCTTCATAAAGCTATCTATCCGCAGGATCGATATTTAGCTGGAAAAAACCTCCCGCAGTTGGAGGGTAGGCACTTTTGAAGGGGCAGCGGACCCACAAGTTCAACATTATATAAGGCCGCTAAGGCTCGTGAGCTCCGCCAAATAGAGGCCTTCTCTCGAACCAGCAATGCGTCCAGCTCCGCCTGGAAGGTGCTCCGATCCACGATCTTGGGCGCTTCAAGTTCATCTCTCATGATGTCTTTCATCGTTCTCTCCCTTGCGAACCCGGTCATGCTTTCGCCCCTACCTCACGCTTTCGGGCGGCTTCTTGAGGGTCGGTTATTATGTCGATCCACTTTGGGTCAGGCGAGGCTTCGGCGTCGTAGTTGTCGTGCCAGTTCCACCACTTGTACGGCGGGGTCTGGGGGTAACCTTTTGGCGAGTCTTCCCAAGTCTCCTGACGGCCGAGCGGCGTGATATCGAGGTAGCTCCAGGTAGTCCCCATCGCCTCGTCGCCGCGGCCGTTGATGAAGTATGTGCGGAACACCCGCTCGCCGTCGCGGAAGAACACATTGTGGCCGTGCCACTCGTCCACGCCGAAGTCTTTGTCGAAGCCGTCTGTGATGGTGTACCACGGCATCTTCCAACCCATTCGTGCTTTCAGGCGCTCGATGTCCTTCTGTGGCGCGCACGAGGCGTACGCGAGGGTGGTGTCGCGGGCATTCAGATGGGCCAGATGGGCGACCTGATCGGCGCCCAAGGAGCAGCCGCGGCAGGCGTGCTCGGGCCAGCCGAACACCTCGGGCTCGAAAAAGGCGCGATAGACGATCAATTGACGGCGGCCCTCGAACAGGTCGAGCAGGCCAACCTTACCATTGGGCCCGTCGAACTCGTACTTCTTCTCCACCGCCATCAACGGCATCCGTCGACGCTCGGCGGCCAGCGCGTCACGGGAGCGAGTGAAGGCCTTCTCCTTCACGAGGAGCTGCTGCCGCGCAGCCTCCCACTCCTGCTGCGACATGATCGGGGGTGTGTTCATCGCGATATGCCCTTTCGGGTGCTCCTTGTCTCTGTCTTTGCTTGTTGCCATATCATTTCTCCTTTGTTTTCCTGTCGCTAATTAAGACGTTCCTTAAGCGTCGGCAGCCCGTTGCGGCACGAAAGCTGCGAATTGGCGCTCGAGTGTCTTGGATACGCCATTACGCCAGCTCTCGGCGATTGATTGAGACGCGGGATCGGGAAAAATATCCTCTTCGTTCTTTTCTAATCCATCGAAGACGCCCCGCGCCGCGGACTCCGTCGAAGCCTTGGGTATCTCGAAGCCACGGTTCATATCTGTATCGATGGGGCCGAGGACGACCGCATGGACGGTCACGCCTTCAGCCGCCAAGAGAGCTCTCAGCGACTGCGTCATGCTAAGGGCGGCCGCCTTTGAAATGGAGTAAGAGGGTATGACCGGCAAGGGAGCCAGCCCGACCATCGACAGGTTGTTGACGATGGCTCCTTTGGAGTGTTTCAGAAGCGGGAAAAACGCGTGTGTGACTTTGAGCAAACCGAGGAAGTTGACCGCGAGGTGCTGTTCGAGCACATCGAGATTACTCAGATCGTCATAGATCGCGATGCCTGCATTGTTGATGAGGACGTCGAGCGTATCGACCTCGTCGACTGCCCGTTGGATCTGCGAAGCGCTGGTCACGTCCAACATTAGCGGTGCCACACGCTTGTCAGAATGTTGCACGGGGCTGCGCATTCCCCCATATACCTTTTTCGCGCCGCGTCGAAGTGCCTCGTCGACAAGCGCTTTGCCGATGCCGCGGTTAGCGCCGGTGATTAGGACTGCCTTATTCGTGATGTTCATGTTCTTCTCCTTTTCTTGAATCTCTTGACTTCTGCTCTGCTACTACTGCGGGACGAGGGCGACAGAGGATACGGACTTCAATCCATAAGACGCACTTCTGCACTCACCCTTCTGCCGTGGCGTCTCGACCAGCGGCGCATTCCTTTCAGCGGAGCGATGAGCGTCCTTCCCAGTTGCGTCAGGGAATACTCGACGGCGATGGCCTTCGTTCCCATCACACGCCGGATGATTAATCCTGTGGATTCGAGATTGCGAAGAGTTCTGGTCAACATTCGCTGGGAGACGCTTCCGATACGGTGGCGCAACCGCCCGTGGCGATAAGGCCTCTCTTTCAGCGAAAACAAAACCTTCGGTGTCCACCTGCCGATGTAGATCGAAGCCACCATTTTCGATCCTTACTTTGTCCTCATGACGTTCTGCCACCTGCGAAAGCTGTTCGGTAAGACAACAGGCGGCATTCGCAATTAGGAACATCTGTGTGCCTAGGCCTTACTACCTGGCATCAGCCTGTTCGCTTGCGATTCCTGCCAGGCCGATTCTGCGGTCTTGGCCTGTCATGCTGCTTTCACTCGCGTTAGGAATGACTTCATGTCTCACGTTTTTCTTTCGAGACAGCTTCACGGCCAATGCCGTCAGCCCTCCGGCAGAAGTCGCTCTGGCGACGATCAGCCCTATACTTGCCAAACAGAATGGGCACATCGCATCACCTCCCGGTCGGACGGCGAAGCGTGACCGCTAAGCCGCCTCTATATGGGTGACGGGCAAGGCGGGGCGATTTCTACAACCGCCGATGAAAGGAGTCGAAATGCCTCAGGGGCAGTGATAATGGGGGGCTTAGGGTCGAAACGGCCAGGATTCAAAAACTCTGGGATAGATGTTAGACAGGGGACGTAAAAGAAATTAGCACCGCTTTTGGAGAAGGAACTCTTTGATTGCGGGATCTTCAGCAAGACCGATTGCTCGGTCGTAGGCGTCTGTGGCGTCGCTGACCTTGCCGATACGTTGCAGGAGGTGAGCGCGAACCGCCCAGTAGGGCTGGTAACCTGACATCGCCTCAGCCTTAATATCGTCCAAAAGCTTCAGCCCTGCTTCAGGTCCATTCGCTTCAGCAACTGCGGCGGCATATCCAATTCGAGTGCCCAGCGCCGGCGATATGCGGACGAGCTGTTCATAGAAGCGTGCGATCGCCGGCCATTCCGTTCGTCCGCTGCGCGCGCGTTCGGCATGTACGGACTGAATCGCAGCTTCCAGTTGAAATCGGCCGACCCGGTCACGCTGGAAAGCCTCGGCCAAATGTCGTTCAGCCTCCTGTATTAAAGGAAGCGACCACAGCTTCGGATCCTGCTCGGAAATAGGAATGTATCGGCCGTCGGGCCCTCTTCGCGCGGAGCGTCGTGCTTCGCAATGGAGCATGAGAGCTAACAGGCCTTGAACTTCGCCTTCGGTAGGCATGAGCTGCAGAAGGACTCGCGCGAGCCAAATGCCTTCCTCGGCGAGGTTGCGACCGCGCTGGTCCGCGCCTACCATGTCGTCCCAACCGATGCCGAAGGCGGCGTAAATCGCTTCCAGCACGGCTTCAAGGCGCTCCGGCAGATCATGCTCTTGCGGGATTTCGAACGGAATACCGCCACTGCGGACTTTTGTCTTCGCGCGGAACAGGCGCTGCCCCATTGTCTTGGGTGCGATAAGGAAGGCTTGGCCGATGCGCGCTGCCTCCAGGCCCAAAACCGTCTGCAGCATCAGTGGTGTGTGCATCGCTGGGTCGATCGCTGGGTGGGCACACACAAACAGCAATTTGAGCCGTTCATCGGGAAACTCAGTTCCCGTCATAGTCTCCGTGGAATCTTGCTGCAGGAGCTTTAGAGTCGGCTCGCTGGCTAATGCCACGCGCTGATGGCGAATCACGTCAATGAGCGAACGACGCGCTGCAGTCATCAGCCAACCCTCGGGATTTTGCGGCACGCCTTGTTGCGTCCAATGCGTGAGTGCTGACACCAACGCATTGCTGAGAGCGTCCTCAGCACTGGCCAAGTCGTGCGTGTGCACGGAAAGATAGGCCACCAGACGACCGTACGATTCGCGTGCGACGCGCTCTACGGTCCGTCGAGTGGCCTCCTGATTGGTTTCATTCACCCGGTGAACCCCCGCCGCATGGCTTCAGGCGCGAGCGGCCGGACTTCCACTGCACCGATGGATGCACCCGGGCATCGCGCAGCCCATTCGAGCGCGGCGTCAATGGAAGGGAGTTCCAGGATGATGAATCCTGCCAGTTGCTCCTTCGTGTCCGCATAGGGCCCATCCTGCACGCGGCGCTTTCCCTCCTTAAGACGTACGGTCGTTCCCGTCTCCGGCACTTCAAGAGCATTGGCGCCGACGTAGACACCGGCCTCGACGAGCGCCTTGTAGTAAGCCCGCCAGGCACCGAGATGAGGATCGCTATAGTCCTTCTTCCGCATATCGAATTCTTGGGGTGTGTGGTAGATCATCAGAGCAAACTGCATCCGCTGTCTCCTTTGGCGCAACTCCGTCGGGTTTATCGGCGCCTATCCATATGACGGGCCAGAGTCGGTCCGTTCGACAGACTTGAGGAAATCTGTAGGAATTTCAAGTGTGGTCAGAGGCTTGCGCGGTTCGTAACGCGTGACCGGCAACTCTTCCGTAATCGGTTAAAGGAAGGGTTGCCGACAATCCGTCCATCAGCTTCATCGAATTTGTCAGTCGCCCTCTGCACGCTTCCCCCCAGTGTCTCTGTCTTTGTGGTAGTGGTTCCAGAAGGTCTCAGTAAGAAGCCGGTCGTTCGTCTGGAGGCGAACAACCGAGTCCGTGAGCTTGTCCTTCAGCCGGAGGAAGCCGGGCTTGGATTGCTTCAAGTAGTACACCATCCGATTCTCAAAGGTCCGGTAGATCAGCTCGGACACGTCCTGAAGCTTGTCCGTCACTATTGCACCGATCGCCACGCCCGTTTCGAACTCGATCAGACGACTGAGCGGGTGAACGTCCCGATAGAATCTCCGTCGTTGCTCTTGGTCACAGTAGAAGATAGCTGGCTTGCCGAGGCTGAGAGCCATTGCCGCCTCGGCGTCCTTGCCGTAGCTCTCCTTTTCACCTGCGCAGTACACAAGCATCCTCGCGCACTTCACCATAAGGCATTCGATAAGGCCCTTGTCTTCGTGCCCGCCGGCTGCACTCAGGGTTGGATCGAAGTAGCGGAGATTCATTTCCTTCAGGCGATTATCCCCGAAGATGCGCTCGCATGTGTCCGCCATGCTTCGGAAATCTTCACGCGTCCGCATGCTTGTGGCCACGTAGACGTCAAGGTCGTTCAGCATCGATAGGTAGTACCGAGTGTTGTCGAGCGCCGCTTTTCGGGCCCCGCAAACTTGGACGCTACATCCTCGTATTTCGTCGAGAGATCGGATTCCGATGAGACTTTCTCGTCGAGCACTTCGTCGGCAGAGAAGATAAACTCCGGTTGGCGCGCCTGCAGGCCCGTTGGAACCCGATTCTGAAGGAGTTCGCGGATCGTAGGCGAAGGGTTGCCTGCTGCGGCATGGGCCTTGTACGCCTCAACAAGGACCGTTCGAAGGTCACCGTCTTTACCGTCGGAATCCCCGTAGGACTTGCATGCCATTTCAGAAATGAGGTAGCGACTGTCCTTCGCGATGGGCTTCAACGGAAGCGACGGACCACGACGTTTGATCGCTTCCGTGTCGAAACGCTTAGAACGGAAGAAACTTTCGATCTGTGGGAGGGCGAGGTCGCGGAGCTTGCGAAACGCAGTCCGTACATTTCCAAAGTAAAGAAGGGCGTCGATGTAGAGCCGGTACAAGCCCCACTTGAGGTGGGCGAGACTGACAATCATTCCTCCCGACCGTAGCCAGTCTTCGGAGAAGCCAGGCACCTCGCGAACGCTGTACGGGTGTTGTTCGGGTGCTTGCAGCCAGTAGTACCGAAAGAAACCGTCCCCAACGGGGGCTTCGTGTCCCAGGACCAAAAGCTGGTTCAGCTGCACGGCCGGAAGTGGTTGCGTGTCGAGCTCCCCGAGGCGTTCGAAGACATCGGCGTGCGTCTGCTCGGTGAGCCAGCTTCCGATACCACCTGTGGGCACTGAGAAAAGGGCAAACTCTTGGAGAATCACAGCCTTTGATTCCATTATATTCTTCGCCAACAGCTAACTAGTTCAGCTGGCTCGCCTAATCCGCCATGATTCTCGGAGTGTAGGTAAGTTCTTATTATAAGGCCATTGGAGACTGAACGTCCTGATCCTGCCCGAGTGACGTTAGAGCTTTATCGGACGCGCGTTGCGACTGAGCTGTGAAGTCAGGCAGGGTGTTCTGCGCGCGTTCGATAAAGCCGTTTGAAGGAAGCCGCTTGCGTCTGCGGCGGATACGGTAGGGCTAGCCCCTATGGAATTTCAATTTATTAAATAGGAGTAAATAAGATCGACCAAATTGAATCAAGATTGTTGCTTGATCATGGTGCATGCCGTCCGGAGTATCGCACGCGAAGCGTCCGCCGCGCAAGCGGCTTCGTTCAATGGCGGCTTCGTTCAAACGGGGTACTCGGAAACAATCGGCTTGCCCTGCAACAACGTGTCGGCGAAGAGCTGGCCAGGGTATGCCCCTTCGAAAAAGTTTTAATTGCGAAAACGAAACCGCCGGGCCCAAAGACGCGTGTGGGCGCGAGCGTACAACGAGTTCTCTACGGACGATGGGTGATGCGTTGAAGATATCGCAGTTGGCGAGGCTTCACTATTCAGAAGTTGCCTAGCTTGCTCGGACTACCTAGCTTCGTCTTTCTCGCGGGCTGTCAAGAGGTTGTCGATGACAGTATCCGCAACATCGCGCCCGAGACGGCTACCAGCGGTCAAGTCAAACCGGAAATGCTGTCCGGCAAAAATTCGGCTCAGGGTGGCTTCTTCAGCCGCTGCTGAGAAGCCCGGGAAAGAGCGCACTACTCCAGGTAAGACTTCGGAGGTCACGTCAAAGTCGAAGTGGTCTCTGCGGAAGAATGAACGCAGCACTTCTGCGGCAGCGGCACTAAGGACGGCATGCGCCCCAGGATAGGACGGATCAGGCGCCGTTTTGCCGACCTCAGGAAGCCAGCCCGGGTTGGCCAACGTCTCCGGGTTGTTATCGGTGGCGGCCGCACGAATGGCGGTGACTGGGCGCCAGAAGTTGTACGTATACTTTGCGTCATAGAAAGCGATCACACCATCTGCGAGAGTGAGGTTCAGCAGTGCAAAAAGTCGCGCACTATCCGCAGTTCTCAGATTGTGCGTCTGCGAAGCCGTTTGCGCGATCTCGTTCCAATAGTTTTGGATGGCGCCGTTCCAAAATCGCCCAGTTAGGGCCTCGTCGGCCGTCGCTGTTGTGCTGTTTTCAATGCCCACAGATTCTATTTCATTGAAGGCATCGGTGTACTCGTCGCTGGTCAACTTTGGGGGCGGACCCGGACGGAACTGGTTCGCCCGGTTCAGGGCAAACGGCGTGACGTGAGACCACTGGGTGAGCTGCGGCTGCGGTGGAAAGTTCGGGGGTGTCGATTGGTAATCACCTGGGGCGGTCCCGAAAATGTAAGGAACCGGCGCAGCATTCGCGCCGTCATTGCTTCGCAGCGCCAGAATGCGATCCGCGACCTCCAAGCCTATAGCAATACCTTGAGTCTTGCCCTTACCGTCCGCAATCTGGCCCAATGATTGCTGAAGTGCAGCATCGAGAGAAGCCTTGAAGGCGGGATATAGTGCGACCAATACTTCGTGCGCCGCAGCTGCGGCCGCGGCCTCCTGCGAAGCATTTGGCGGCACATCCGGCAGCGTGACAAGGTAGGGTTTATGCCCCTGGTCTATCGCGTTGACGGCGTCATAAATCGCTGCGTACATGATTGCAAAGCTACGTGTGGAGTGCATAGTTGCCGGCTGGGCGCCCGGCGTGCGGACAATCACCAGAAGCGTTTTATTCCATTGGATGACCGGGTTCAGTGCGGTTGTGGAAGAATTCCCGTCGCCATCAGTCAGAGGAGATGGGTTTGCCACGCGTGCATCGCTGGAAAAGGTGGCACATACAAGCAGGAAGCTGGTCAGGAGTTTCTTCATCAGATTGGCCCCTTCGTTCGAATTTGCGCGAGGTGAATTTAGCCCGTGACGACGTCGGTCGGCAGAAGCCGCCTCACGCCTGCATAGACCGGCAGAACGGGGAAGATATTCCCGAGCTCAAGCCAAAATGATCCAATTCCCCTAAGCTAGATGCACCGAGCACTCTTGAATTCATACAATGTCCGCTGCTTAATGTGGCGGCCGATGGTCTCATTCCCATATCAAAAGAGATCGCAGCATTCGAAGGGGGGAAGGCCCGGGATGGGTCCGGGCCTTTTGGGGCGGGATACGGGGTGTAGGTGTAGGTTGGAGATTTGATTCGCGCGCGGATCGATGTCGAAGCCCTATGCGAGGTCGTAGGCAGCGTCAAGATGCGTAAAGACACTCGCGTGGCCCAGGCTGAATTTCTTTGTAACCATCGATAAGATGCCGCGTCTAATTAACGTATGGTACCCGCTGGTACCAGCTCCTGGATTGAACGAAAAGGAGACGATCATGACTAAGCCAAGGATTCTCGTGACTGGCGCGACCGGGAAAACCGGTAGCGTAGCCGTTACCGAATTGCTGAAGGCGGGCTATCCCGTGCGCGGCTTGGTGCGCCGGGAAGATGGCCGCAGCGCGGGGCTGAGGGCGCTCGGGGCCGAGATCGCGGTTGCCGACATGAGCGATGTCGAGCGCGTGGCCGATGCGCTGAAGGACGTGCAGCGCGCTTATTAT
>Ga0307477_10001501_pt1 | contig 19515 bp, 18 predicted proteins | sample atmos_gasesECM2C_FD_203316 | JGI IMG/M metagenome (GOLD analysis project Ga0307477, IMG submission 203316) | Hardwood forest soil microbial communities from Morgan-Monroe State Forest, Indiana, United States - atmos_gasesECM2C_515 | ecosystem: Environmental > Terrestrial > Soil > Temperate...
CGTCCGTTCCGACCAGGCAGAAGAAGGCGAAGACGAGGAGCAGGATTGCGAATCCGGCGCACCAGTGGAGGAATGATGCGAGTGCAACCGCGGACACCGTGCCGTTGAGCAGCTGCGGCCCCGGAGAGATGAGCGCGGTCACGAGCACGACGAGCCCCATGACACCGGCGCAGATGAGTGCTGTTGTTCCGACGAAGCCACGACCCACGCGCCCGATCAGGTCGACGACGTAACTGATCACCGTGGTACCCGCGGCGACCTCGAGGAGGATGAGCAGACCGGCGATGGGAGCGAGTTGTGGCAGCGACGCCGGGCTGTACACGAGCCAGGCTATTCCGTGATGGGCAGCCCAGCTTCCTTCCAGGCGTCGATGCCGCCGGCGACGTTGATGGATCGGGGACGGCCGTGTTCGCGCAGGTACTCGACCGCTTTGCCGCTGCGCCCGCCCAGGCGGCAGTGCACATAAACGACGCGGTCGAGCGGAATTTCGTTGAGCCGATCCGGAACCTCGCCGAGGGGGATGAGAACCGCACCCGGGATGCTCATCTGCTCGTTCTCCCAGGGTTCCCGCACGTCGATGAGAATCGCGTTACCGGCGCGCAGAGCGTCGAAAGCCTCCGTCGGTGTCGCCTCAGTGGCCGTCGCCATCTCGCGAGTATACGAAGGCACCGGTCTGCGACGCGTTCGGCCCTGATAGGCTCCACCCAGTGACGACGGCTCTCGCCCCTGCGACAGCTGACAATCCGTGGCTCAATGCGCAGCGGCAGTTCGACAACGCCGCCGAGATCCTCAACTTGACCCCGGGGCTTCGCGCTGTTCTGCGCGAGGTCCGCCGCGAGCTCGTGGTGCGTTTCCCGGTCAAGCTGGACAACGGCGGGCTGCGAGTGTTCGAGGGCTACCGGGTCCAGCACAACGTCACTCGCGGCCCGGCGAAGGGCGGGCTCCGATTCCATCCCGCCACCGACATCGACGAGGTCAAGGCGCTGGCGATGTGGATGACGTGGAAGTGCGCGCTCACCAACCTTCCGTTCGGCGGCGCGAAGGGCGGTGTCGCCGTGGATCCGGCGACGCTGAGCCACCGCGAGCTCGAGCGGCTCAGCCGCCGTTTCGCAAGCGAGATCTCGGTGCTGGTGGGCCCGGACTCCGACATCCCAGCCCCCGACGTCAACACCAGCCCGGAGATCATGGCCTGGATCATGGACACCATCTCGATGGAGGCCGGCTACTCGATTCCAGCGGTGGTAACGGGGAAACCGCTCGACATCGGCGGCAGCGAGGGCCGCCCGAGCGCCACCGGCCGCGGCGTCACCATCATCGCGCTCGAGGCGTGCCGGCACGTCGGCATCAACCCGCGAGGCACGACGGTGGCGGTGCAGGGATTCGGCAACGTCGGGTCGGTGAGCGCACTCCTGATGCAGGAGGCGGGATTTCGGGTGTGCGCAGTTTCTGACGTTACTGGCGGTATCTACGCACCCAATGGAATCAACGTCGATCAGCTCCTCGAGTACCGCAAGCGTACCGGCGGCATCGCGGATTTCCCGGGAACCACGCCCGTGAGCAATTCCGAGCTGCTCGAGCTCGACGTCGACGTGCTCGTCCCGGCCGCGCTCGAGAACCAGATCACGGCGCGAAACGCCGGTCGCATCCAGGCGCGGCTCATCGTCGAAGCCGCCAACGGTCCCACCACCCCGGACGCGGACGAGATCCTCGAGCGCCGCGGAATCACCGTGGTCCCCGACATCCTCGCCAACGCAGGCGGAGTCACCGTGTCGTATTTCGAATGGGTGCAGGATCTGCAGTCGCTCTTCTGGGAGGAGGGCGAGATCAATCGCCGCCTCGAGAAGATCCTGCAACGCGCGTTCGCTCAGATGTGTGAGCAGGCGAAGGCGCACCGGGTGTCGATGCGCCTCGGTGCGTACTTGGTCGCCGTCAAGAGGGTCGCCGACGCGACAGCGGTGCGTGGCATCTACCCCTAGGCGCCCGCGCAAGGGCGCGCGCAAGCGCAAGGTCGCCGAGAAACCGCAGCGCCAGACGCAGCAGCGGAAGAAAAAGCTGCAGACGATCGGTGGGCTGGCCGACTACTCGATCGGCGACGTCATCGGTCGCGGCCTGGTCGGGCCGGTGCGGCGCGGGCGGTACCTGCCGACCGGCGCCTCCGTGGCGATGGAGGAGATCCCGGAGGAGCTCCGCAACGACAGGCGGTTCGTGGGACGGCTCGGCAAGGCCGGCAAGAGGGCCGCCAAGCTGCGAGACCGGTCGCTCGTCCCGGTGTACGACCTGCTCGGGGACGCGAAGGGGGGGTCGCTCTACCTGATCACGGACCTCGCCGAGGGCAGCTCATTGGCGACGCTGGCGCCGCCCCGATCCGGGCTGAGCCGCCGCGCGGCGGCGACCGTCGTCGACGGCATGCTCGCGGCGCTCGAGGCCCTCCACCAGGCCGGCCAGACACACGGCGGCCTGTCCCGCGAAACCCTGCTGATCGCGCCCGACGGGCGGGTCCGACTGGCCGGCCTGGGAATCGCAGGCATCCTCTCCACTCCCGACGGGAATGAGCCGGACGTGACCGGCGACCTTCAAGCGGCCGCCCGGCTGGGGCTCGAGCTGCTGACCGATCCTGTCGAAGGATCGCAGCGAAAGCGGCGGGTTCCGCGGCGGCTGGCCACAACCCTCAGGACCGAGCTCACTGCCTCAGCACAACGCAAATATCCGACCGCCACCGAATTCCGCGGCGCGCTCGAGATCGCGGCTCGCCGGAGTGTCGGTGACAACTGGCGCTCCCGCTCATCGCTCGCGACGCTGGTGGCGGACAGCACCGCCGCGCGCGCGTCCGGCATCGAGGCCGCGCCTCCGGCGCCCACCCGCGCGGACCTCGAGCGGCGGCGACGCCCGCTCCGCCAGAAGGCGCTTCTAGCCGGTGGCGTCGTGGTCGTGCCGATCGTCGGCGGCGCGGCGGTGGCGCTCGCGTTCACGGATGTCCTGTCACCGGCGACCGCGCCAGGCCCGCTCAGCGTCCGCGATGTCGCGATGAGTGTGTGGCCCGGCCAGGGCGGTTGCGACAAGACGTTCACCTTCACGGCGACGGGAGACGTCCACGGCGCGGGTGTCCTGGTCTATCGCTGGAACATGGGCAAGCGCAGCACCGGCGACGTTCGGCTCCCCGTGAAAAGCACGGACGCCGGGTTCTCGGTCTCGCAGGCGTGGCGACCCTCTCACGATCTGGACTCACCGATAACCATGGTCTTTCAACTCGTCAAGCCTGTTCGGATGACGATCACACGAACCCTCGACGACCCCTGCGGGTGAGCGCGTTGCGGCGACGGCTCGCCGGCAACCCACTCCCCGACGGCGCGGTCAGCGTCGGCATCGGGCTTGTCGTCGGTGGGCTGTCGCAGTACGGCTTCCTGTCGGTGGCCACCCACGCCCTGGGAACCACGGGGTCCGCCCCGCTCGCCACGTTCTGGGCGCTGCTGTTCATATGCGGCCCGGGGTTCTTCCTTCCTCTGGAACAGGAGGTGGGGAGGGCCCTTGCAGCAAGGCGGGCACGCGGAGCCGGCGGACGCCCGGTCGTGGCCAAGGCCGCTGTAGCGGGTGGGACGCTGGCTGCCCTGCTCATGGTCGCGGCCGCAGCGGCGGCGGGTCCGATCTCCGCGCGGTTATTCGCCGGCGACAGGCTGCTGGGCTGGGCGTTGATCGGAGGACTCGCGGCGTATTTCGTCCAGTTCCTCGGTCGAGGGACGCTCGCCGGCAATGCACGCTTCCGTCCGTACGCGGTGCTCGTCGGAGGCGAGGGGATCCTCCGCGTCGTTTTCTGTGCGGGAGGCGCCCTGATCGGCGCGGTGACGCCCGGCCCGTACGGGGTGATCATGGTGCTCGCCTCGTTCGTGGCCGCGGCGCTGGCGCTCGGCGGGCGGCGAGGCTTGCTCCGCCACGGCCCGCCCGCTGCCTGGAGCGAGATCTCGAGCGCGCTCGGATTCCTGCTCATCGCCTCGGTCATGACCCAGTTCCTGTTGAGCGTCGGCACGGTCGCGGTGCAGCTGCTCGCGACACCCGCGCAGCACGCAGCGGCAGGCCGCTTCCTGACCAGCAGGATCATGGCCTACGTTCCGCTCTTTCTCTTCCAGGCGGTCCAGTTCACGCTGCTGCCCAAGCTCGCGGCTCTCGCCGGCGCCCGGCGCTACGACGACTTCGTCAGGACGCTGCGCCAGATCCTCGCGGTGGTCGCGGTGGTCGGCGTCGCGTCCGTGCTGGCCATCAGCCTTCTCGGGCCATGGGCGACCCGTCTCCTGTTCGGACGAGGGTTCGAGCTCGGGACCCTCGATTTCGTGCTGCTGTCGGCGAGCTGCGCGGGATTCATGCTCGCGCAGGTCATGAGTCAGGCGCTCATCTCGCTGCGCGGGTTCGCGCGCGTTGCCGTGGGCTGGCTGATCGGCGCCACCGCGTTCGTGGTCGTGACAGCACTGGGGACCCAGCTGTTCCTGCGTGTCGAGCTCGGCCTGGTGGTCGCAGCCGTCGCCTGCTGCGGCGTCATGACAGCCGAGCTGTTCCCATTGTTGCGTTCGCGGCTCGCCGAACCAGCCGGCACACGGGTCACGGCGCACGCCGCGCTGCCATGACGCCGCGTCCGCGCATCGCCCTGGTGGGGGCCGGCACGATGGGAGCCAACCACGCCCGCGTCATCGCCGAATGCGCGGACGCGGAGCTCGCCCTGATCGTGGACAGCGACAGCACGCGTGCCGAAGTGCTGGCCGGCTCCTTCAACTGCGCGCACGCGTCGGATCTCGCAGCCGTTCGAGGCTGCGACGCCGCCGTGCTTGCCACGCCCACGCGTTTGCACGCGGACCAGGCGATGTCGCTGTTCGATCTGGGGATGCCAGTGCTGATCGAGAAGCCGCTCACCCCGAAAATTGCAGACACACGTGCCCTGCTCGACGAGGCGAACAGCCGGGGGATACCGCTCATGTGCGGTTTCGTCGAGCGGTACAACCCAGCGGCGCAGACGGTGCTCCGGATGCTCGACGAGATGCCCGTGCACATCGTCGGACTCCGCCATTCGCCCCCCACACCGCGGACCACGCTCAGCGTCGTCCTCGACCTCCTGATCCATGAGATCGACCTCGTCCTCCGCTACACGCGAAGCGCCGCACCGGTGAAGGTCCAGGGCGTGGTCGGCGGTGCCGGCGCGGTCCCGGGCAGTGAGATCGCAGGTTGCCTGCTCACGTTCGAACCCACCATCGCAACCCTTTCGGCCACGCGCACCGGCCAGCGCAAGATCCGTTCGCAATTCATCGAAACGTCGTCTGCGCTGTACGAGATCGACCTGCTCCGCCAGGACGTCACCGTGTACCGCCATCGCAGCCATACGTACGAGGGATTGATGAGCTACCGGGCCGAGACCGTCGTCGACATTCCGTTCGTGCGTCACGCCGGCGAGCCGCTCGCGCTGCAACTGGAGCATTTCCTGACGCTCATCGACGGACGTGCCGACGCTGCTGCCGAACGCGACAGCATCCTACCCGCGCACGAGGTGGCCGCCGCCGTGGAGGATCGGGCATGATCGCGGCGCCTCGCCTCAGCTACGTGCTGCCGGTGCACAACCAGGAGCGGGTGCTTCCGAGGACGATGGCTGAGCTGGAGTGCCGCCTGCGCGACTGTCCGGGCTCCGAGGTGCTGCTCATCGAGAACGGCTCGACCGATGCGTCGGCCGCGGTCAGCATCGCGCTGGCACACCAGTTCAGCCGCCCTGGACTCGCAGTTCGTGTTGCCACCTCGGCGCGAGGTCTCGGCCACGCGCTGCGCCGCGGGATGGAACTGGCACGAGGAGATGTGATCGTGCTCACAGCGGCCGACCTGCCATTCGGATTCACTGACCTCGACGCACTGCTCGCGTCGAATCCACGACCGTCGATCGCCATCGGTTCGAAGGCACACGCTGAATCGCGCACCGAGGTGGCCCTGCTGCGCCGCGTGATGTCGGAAACGTTCCGGTGGCTGCGGCTCGTCATTCTCGGGCTGCGCGTCGGCGATTCACAGGGAACGATCCTGATCGACGCCCGTCTCGCTGCTCGCGTGCTCCCTCACCTGCGCTGCGGTGATTTCCTGATCTCAACCGAGATCGTCAGCTGGGCAGCTGCTGCCGGAGAGCAGCCTGTCGAGCTGCCCGTCGTCTACACGGCGGCCGGGAGCTCCACCGTCTCGCCGCTTCGGGACTCTCTGCGCATGCTGATGGGACTGTTCGCGCTGCGCAGACGCCTTCAGGACCGCCTGCACATCGAGCCTGGGTTGGCGAATCGGTGAAAGCCCCGGTCGCAGGCGCGCACATCCGCATTTCGGATCCTGATCTCGGCCCGGAGGTCGAAGCGCTCGTCCTGTCAGTGCTGCGGAGCGGCCAGCTCGCACAAGGGCCGATGGTGCAGCGATTCGAGCAGCTGTGCGCGCGCATGGCCGGAACGGAGCACGCGGTCGCGGTTGCCAACGGCACCGTCGCACTCGAAGCAGCGCTCGAGGTCTCAGGCATCGGTCCCGGCGACGAAGTGATCACGTCCCCATTCACTTTTGCGGCAACGCTCAACGCCATCCTGCGGCGTGGGGCAAAGGCATGCTTTGCGGACATCACGGACGACTTCACGATCGACGCCACGGAGGTCGCAGCGCTGGTCGCGGAGAGCACGGCAGCGATCATGCCGGTGCACCTGTATGGGCTCATGGCCGATATGGAAGCGCTGTCCGGCATCGCCGCCGGGCATGGCCTCGCGATGATCGAGGATGCCGCACAGGCGCACGGCGCGACGCAGCACGGACGCAGAGCGGGCAGTTTCGGGTTGGGGTGCTTCTCGTTCTACGCGACCAAGAACGTCACCGCAGGCGAGGGCGGCTGCATCACCACGGATGACGCGCAACTCGCCGACCGCCTGAGCGTGCTCCGCAACCAGGGGATGCGTTCTCGGTACGAGTTCGTGGACATCGGCACGAACGGGAGACTCACCGAGGTCGCGGCGGCGATCGCGATCCCCCAACTCGAACGACTCGAGACAGCCGCAGCACGTCGAGCAGCCAATGCCGCCGCACTGAGCGAATCGCTGGCCGGCGACCGTCGCATCACCACGCCCGCGGTGCCGGCAGGACGCACCCACGCATGGCATCAGTACACGGTGTTGCTGGCGCCGGGCGTTGACCGCGATGGGGTGGTCCGCGACATGGCGGACGCCGGCGTTGAGACGGGCGTGTATTACCCCCGCCCTGTCTGGGACCACCCGCCTTACCTCGGACACCCCCGTGTGAAGCAGGCGGCGACACCGCGTGCTGTCGACGCCGCAGCGCGATGTCTTTCACTGCCAGTGCATCCTCGGCTCAGCGGCGAGGATCTGGAACGCGTGGCCTCCGGGCTCTTGGAGGCGGTCGCGCGACGGATATGATCGCGCCCAAGATGGCGTCGGCGACGACTTCGGACACACAGGGGGCACCGGTGCGCTTCGAGCGCGACGTCGCGATCATGGGCGGCTGCGGCCACGTCGGGTTGCCGCTCGGCCTCGCCTGGGCCGAACGTGGGCTCAGTGTCGTCCTGTTCGACACCAACGCCGAATCGGTCGATACCGTCAATTCCGGCGCCATGCCGTTCCGCGAGGAGGGCGCCGACGAACTGCTGCCTTCGATGTTGCAGGCAGGACGGCTTCGTGCCACGGCGGACCCAGCGACAATGCAGTCCGCGGAGAACGCGGTGGTCGTGATCGGTACTCCGGTGGATCGGTACTGGTATCCGGACGTCGCCGCGGTCCTTCGCGGACTCGAGCCCGTGGTGAACACGCTGGTCGACGATCAGCTCCTGGTACTGCGGAGCACAGTGTTTCCGGGCGTCACACAGTTGGTGGAGCGCCTGATCGCTAAGTCGAACAAGCACGTCGACGTCTGCTTCTGCCCTGAGCGCATCGCGGAAGGCGACGGATTGGCCGAGTTGAGCGCGCTGCCCCAAATCGTCTCGGGGCGTACCCCGAGGGCCACACAGCGAGCCGCCGCCCTGTTCCGCCACCTCACAGACGAGATCCTGGAGCTGACCCCGGAGGAGGCGGAACTCGCAAAGCTGTTCACCAACACGTGGCGGTACATCAAGTTCGCCACCGCCAACCAGCTGTTCATGATCGCCAACGATTACGGTCTGGACTTCGAGCGCATCCGGCACGCCGTGAGGTACAAGTACCCGCGAGCTGCAGACATGCCCGGGCCGGGGTTTGCGGCCGGCCCATGTCTATTCAAAGACACGCTTCAGATCGCGGCCTTCTACGAGGCGAACTTCACCTTGGGTCACGCGAGCGTCAACATCAACGAGGGTCTGCCGAGCTACCTGATCAGCAGGCTCGAAAGGCGCTTCGACCTCGCGACGATGACCGTCGGCATACTGGGGATGGCGTTCAAGGCGAGGTCCGATGACATCCGTGGAAGCCTGAGCTACAAGCTCAAGCGTCTGCTCAACCTGAAGGCCAAGCGAGTGCTCTGCACCGACCCGTTCGTGAACGACGCGGAACTGGTGCCTCTCGATTGCGTGCTCACGGAGTCCGATCTCCTCGTGATCGCAACGCCGCATGAAGAGTACGCGAACATCGAACCGCGAGTGCCCACGGTGGATCCGTTCAACCTGCTCGGCCAGGGCACAAGGATTTGAAGCCTCGTGTCTCGGTGATCGTCCCCGCTTACAACGAAGGCGAGGCGGTCGTTCCCTTTCTCGATCGGCTTTTCGAGGCGGTCACCCTCCCCGCCGAAGTTCTGATCGTCTACGACACACCTGACGACACCACGGTTCCACACGCCCACCGCTACGCGGAGAAGGAAAAGCGTCTCAAGCCCACGCACAACACGTATGGACGAGGACCGGCCAACGCCATCCGCTTCGGGATCGAGCACGCATCAGCACCTGTCATCGTCGTGACCATGGCAGACGGCAGCGACGATCCGATGCAGATCGACCAGCTCACCCGGCTCGTTGAACGCGGGGTCGTCGTCGCGTGCGCGTCGCGCTATATGCGCGGAGGTCAGCAGGTTGGCGGCCCGTGGGTCAAGGGAAGAATTTCGCACCTGGCCGGCACGTCCCTGCACCTGTTCGCCCGGGTTGGCACCCACGACGCCACGAATTCGTTCAAGGCATACTCGCTCGAGTTCCTGATGCAGGTTGGCATCGATTCGGACGCGGGCTTCGAGATGGGCATCGAGATGGTGGCCAAGGCGCGCCGGCTCGGGCTTCCGGTTGCCGAGGTGCCGACCATCTGGCTCGATCGGGCAGGTGGCACATCCAATTTCAAGGTGTCCGCTTGGATACCCCGATATCTCCGTTGGTACTTTCACGCGCTCAAACGTGAGCGCGGATCGCGGCGTCGCCGCACGCCGACGACGCCTCGATGAGCAGGGTCCTGGTCACCGGCTCGGCCGGTTTCATCGGTGGCTACGTCGTGCAGGAACTGCTGAACCGCGGCCACTCGGTCGTCGGCCTCGACAACGAGTCGAAGTACGGGCCCGTCTCGCGCTCGTACGACCGCCATCCCGACTACCGCTACGTGCGTGGCGACGCTCGCGACGTCGCGCTGCTCGGTGAGCTGCTCAACGATTGCGAGCACTTCATCGCCGGTGCGGCGATGATCGGCGGGATATCGTATTTCCACACCTACGCGTATGACCTGCTGGCCACCAATGAGCGGATCATCGCGGCGTCCTGCGACGCGGCCATCGCCGCTCACCGCGACGGCTCGCTGACCAAGGTGACCTATCTCAGCTCGTCAATGGTGTTCGAGTCAGCCGACCGGTGGCCGTCACACGAGGGACAGGAGCTCGCGATCCCGCCACCCAAGTCGTCCTATGGGTTTCAGAAGCTCGCGGTCGAATTCTTCGCACGCGCCGCGCATCGTCAGTACGAACTTCCCTTCACGATCGTGCGCCCGTTCAACTGCGTCGGGATCGGCGAGGGGAGAGCCCTCGGCGACGTCGAGATCCTCAGCGGCAACGTCAGTCTCGCGATGAGCCACGTCGTGCCCGACCTGGTGCAGAAGGTGCTCAAGGGGCAGGATCCCTTGCACATTCTCGGAGACGGGGCTCAGGTCCGTCACTACACCTACGGTGGTGACCTGGCACGGGGCATCGTGCTGGCGATGGAGAGCCCGGCGGCGCTCAATGAGGACTTCAATCTCTCGACTCATCGATCCACGAACGTGCTCGAGCTCGCCGAGATGATCTGGCGGCGTATCAACGGTCCCGACGTGCCGTTTCGTTATGTCAGCGACCCCGCGTTCGAGTACGACGTTCAGAGGCGCGTTCCTTCCACCGGAAAGGCCCGCCGGGTGCTCGGCTTCGAGGCGACGACCACACTCGACGACATGCTCGACGAGGTGATCCCCTGGATCGACAACGCGATCTCTGCCGGTGCTATCTAGGGCCGGCTTCGCGGGTTTCAGTCGGGGGCCCCTGGATTGGCCCTCATTGCGTCGAGGCTCTCAGCTCGCCCACTACGCATCTCTGGTCCTGGCGTTCGGCGCGCTGCTCTACATCGGCCGGCGGCAGTGGTTTTTCTACGACGAGTGGGAATTCCTCGCCACGCGCGGACTCGGCGGGCAGTCGCTCCGGCTCTTTGCTCCGCACAACGAGCACTGGTCGACCATTCCGATCCTGGTGTTCCGTGGGCTCTACGCGGTCGTCGGGCTGCGCTCATACCTTCCCTACCTGGCGGTCCTGCTGCTGCTTCACGTCACGATCGCTTACGTCGTGTGGCGGCTCATGCTCCGCGCGGGGGCCGGCGGCTGGGTCGCAACCGCACTCGCCGCGATCTTTCTGTTTCTCGGCGGCGGCTACGAGAACATCATCTGGGCATTCCAGATCGGGTTTCTCATTTCGACACTGTGCGGGCTCGTGATGCTGATTCTCGCCGACCACGGCGACCGTCGCTTCGGAAGGCGCGATGCCGCCGTGTGGGCGGTCGGCGTCGCCGGCCTCATGTCGTCCGGCGTGGGCGTCACGATGGTCGGCATCGCTGGAGTCACCGCGCTTCTTCGGCGCGGCTGGCGCGCTGCCCTCGCCACGGTTTCAGTCCCGGCTCTCGTTTATTTCGGCTGGCTCGCGCTCGAGGGTCATCGGGGATTGAGCGGCACCCATCTCTCCGCAAGCCTGCTTGTCGACATCCCTGCGTACGTGTGGAACGGCCTCACCGGCGCCGCCGACCTTCCGTCGCGGCTGTCCATCCTCGGCGCTGCGGCTGTCGTTGCTGTGCTGGCGTGGTGTCTGCTCCATCACCGCGCCGCGGCGCACCAGGCTCCCGCGTTCGCGGGCGCGATCGGCGCGGTTCTCTTTTTCGTCGTGACCGGATTGGGCCGCGTCCAGCTCGGGGCCAGTCAGGCATCTTCGCCACGTTACGTGTACGTGGCGACCGCGCTCCTCCTCCCGATCGTGGCGGTGATGCTGTCGGCGGTTGCACGCCGGGGGCTCATCACGCAACTCGGCGTTGGTGTGCTCATTCTTCTCGTGCTTGCGCACAACGCGGCCCAGCTCACCAGGCAGGCCCGCGATTGGGCGAGCACCAAGCAGCAGGAGGAGCAGCAGATCCTGGCGGGATCGCAGCTCCTCGCTTCAGGGGCGCGCGTGATCGGTGAGCATCCTGACCCCATGTGGGCTCCTGACTTGACCACCACCGACCTCGCGACCATGGTGCGCGAGCGGGCCCTTCCCACCGCCTCCGACCTCACAGCGACGAACCGACTCGATGCGATGCTTGCGCTGTACACAGAGCTCAGCGCCCAGCCGCTGTACCCGCTGGCATCACTGGAGATCACTGCCGGCAACGGGACTTTGATGAGGGTGTCCCCGAGCTGTTTCCAAACGACACTGACTGGCGGCGCCCACGCTGTCCTCCTTCAATTCACAACGCTCGGCAGCGTCGAGGTGATCTCGCCGGTGCCGGCCGGCGGCGGGATCTCTCTTGCCACGATGAGTGGTGCACGATCATCCGACTCGCAGCCAGTTCCGCTTGCCGCAAAAATGCCGGTCTTCATAGACGTCGCACGTGCTCCTGTGCAGCTGACGCTCACTGCGCTGCCAGATGCGGTTGAAATATGTGGAGCTCCCCTGCCACCGGCGGCGCCATGACGGAAGACTCGGCCACCCGGCTATGGTTGCGCCGATGATGATCGAGGCGACGGATGCCGTGGGATGCGGGCGCATCGAAACCCAAGGCCCGGACGCTGCAGTCACAAACCCGGAGGCGCGGCGCCTTCTCACCCGCTTCGCGATCGGCAGCGGCATCGAGCTGGGACCCGGACATCATCCCTTCAAGCTGCCCTTCGGCGCCGCCGACGTGAAGTACGTCGACCGGTGGGAGCCGGACGAAAACCGCCGCCTGTTCCGCGAGCTCGGCGCTGAGGGAGCGGGCTTCCCGCAACCGGACATCGTCGCCAATCTGGACACTGATCGCCTCTCCGCCGTCGCAGACGGCAGCCAGGACTTCGTCATCGCAAGCCACATCATCGAGCACGTGGCGGAGCCGCTCGGGCAGCTGGCAGACATACATCGAGTCCTGCGCGGCGACGGCGCCGCACTCATTCTGCTTCCCGACCGGCGCTACACGTTCGACAGAATGCGCGAGCCGACCGCCTTGCCGCATCTCATCGACGAGCACCGGGCGCGAATCACCGAAGTCAGCGACGAGCACATTGAAGACTTCCTGCGCAAGACCGGCTCCTGGAACGCGTCGTGGTCTGCGGACGATCGTCGCCGCCAGTTCGACCTGCATCGCAAGCGGTCGATTCATGTGCATTGCTGGTCTCAGGACGAGTTCCTGCCGGTGATCGAATACACCATTCGCGAAATGGGCATGCGGTGGCAGCTGCTCGACGCGATCTTCATCGAGGATGTCGAGGAGGGGTTCGAATTCGGCTTCGCGCTCCGCAAGACGACGGCAGACGCAGACCCCGCCGCGCTCACCGCGCATCTGCGCCGGAGCTGGCAGGCGTTGCGCGAACGCTCGCGGCGGAATCGCGACGAACGCGACCAGCTTCGACACGGCATCGAAGCCGAGCGCCGGCTCCGCCGTATCCAACGCCTCCCGGGCTATGCAACCGCGCGTGCTGCCTACCGTCTGTGGCGTCGAATGCGGGTTCGACGCTGACGCCTTACCCGATCACGCGCGAGTTCTAGGCTGCCGCAGCGAGAAGCTCGCTGCCCTGGTCGGTCGGGCCGACGAACGCGAGCCGCACGTCATCGATGCCGGCCGCGATGCGCACCGCCATCTGCTGCACGTCGCCGGCGGTCACCTTCTTGATCGCCTCAGCCCGCGCATCCGGCGTCTCCATCGGCAGCCCTGCACGCCAGCGGCTGCCGAAGAATCGCGCGCTCGCCATCGCGGTCTCGGTCGACCGGAGCAGCCTGCCGACCATGGCGGACTTCGCGGCGGCAAGCTCCGCCTTGCCCACCGGTTTCTCGGCCAGACGGCGAAGCTCGCCGAACGAGAGTTTCGCGGCACGCGCCGCGTCCTTGGGTCGCGTCGCCGTCGAGATGGCGAAGACGCCCACGTCGTCGTAGCCCTCGTGGTGCGCATAGATGCTGTATGCCAGGCCCCGTCGCTCGCGCACGGTCTGGAAGAGTCGCGACGACATTCCGCCCCCGAGCACGAACGACATCACCGAGAGTGCACTCCGGTCCGGGTCACGCGCCGGAATCCCCGGCATCGCGTAGACCATGCGCGTCTGCGGCTCCTCGGCTTCGGTTACCGGACGCACGTTGGCCGCGTACCGGTCTCCCTGACCCCACTTGGCGGGAACGCGTGGCTTGGGAGTTGCGTGCGGTACTCCCTCGAGCAGCCGGAGCGCCTTGTCCGGCGTCAAGCTTGCGCCGCCGGCGATTACGAGGCACATCGAGCTCGGAGCATAGAACGAGCGGTGGTAGGTCACCAGCTGGTCGCGCGTCGCGTGCGCGATCACCGCTGGGAACCCGGCTGCCGACCACGACATCGGCTGGTCGCCACCGAATGCCACGGTTCCAAGCCTGTCCCAGATCCAGCCTTCGGGATCGGCGAGCCGCATCGAGAGCTCCTGCAGCACCACGTTGCGCTCGCGCTCGATCTCCTCGGACAGGAACAGCGGGCGGCTCAGCATGTCGGTGATGATGTCGGCCAGTTCGTCGAGCGCCGTGGCGGGTCCCTCGGCGAAATACGCCACCTCTTCGGTGTCGGTGTACGCGTTGGTCGAGGCGCCGAGCCGGTCGATCTCTCGCGAGATCGACTTTGTCGTGGGCCGCCGCTCGGTTCCTTTGAAGAACATGTGCTCGAGGTAGTGAGCGAGACCCGACGTCTCGGAGGTCTCGTCGCGCGATCCCGCGCGCACGATGAGGAACACGCCCACATTGCGACTCGCCGACGGCGCGTTCAGCAGGCTGACACCGTTGTCCAGCGCGATCAGCGACGGCTCCATCGACGTCACCGCGTTCCCGACTCCCACGACGACAGGTAGCGCTCCTGGTCGGGCGTGAGCGTGTCGATCGACACTCCCATCGCCATCAACTTGAGGCGCGCCACGTCACGGTCGATCTCGAGCGGGACGTCGTACACGCGCGGCTCCAGCTCAGCGTGGTGTCGTGCTGCGTACTCTGCGCAGAGAGCCTGGTTGGCAAAGCTCATGTCCATCACGGTGGGCGGGTGCCCTTCGGCGGCCGAGAGATTGACCAGACGTCCCTCTGCGAGCAGGTGCAGCGTCCTGCCGTCGCGGAGCTTGAATGACTGCACGAACGTACGTGGTCTGGTCACCTCTGTCGACAGCTCATCGAGCACCTGCAGGTTGATCTCGTCGTTGAAGTGACCGCTGTTGGCGATGATCGCGCCATCCTTGAACGCTTCCATGTGCTGCCGGTCGACGACGTTGATGTCACCGGTCACTGTGATGACGACGTCGGCAACCGGGGCGGCGTCGATGAGCGGCATCACCCGGTAGCCGTCCATCACCGCTTCCAGCGCGCGGGTCGGGTCCACCTCGGTGACGATGACGTGCGCACCCATTCCGGACGCGCGGCTGGCCAGGCCGCGACCGCACCAGCCGTAGCCGCAGACCACGAGCGTTCTGCCTGCGAGCAGGATGTTGGTGGCGCGGATGACGCCGTCGATCGTGCTCTGGCCGGTGCCATAGCGGTTGTCGAAGAGATGCTTGGTGAGGGCTTCGTTGACCGCGATGATCGGGAACTTCAAGGCGCCATCGGCGGCCATGGCCCGCAGCCGCACCACTCCGGTGGTGGTCTCCTCGGTGCCCGCGATCACAGTGTCAAGGAGCTCGCGTCTGCCCTTGTGCAGCTCGGCGACGAGATCCGCTCCGTCGTCCATGGTCAGCTGCGGTCGCATGTCGAGCACAGCCTGGATGTGGCTGTAGTACCGCTCGTGGTCCTCCCCTTTCACCGCGAACGTCGGAATGCCGTACGAGCGCGCGAGTGCCGCGGCGACAGCGTCCTGCGTGGAAAGCGGATTGCTCGCGCAGAGCCTCACGTCGGCACCGCCGGCCTTCAGCGTGATCGCCAGATTGGCGGTCTCGCTGGTGACGTGCAGGCACGCGCCCAGGCGCAGCTCGCGCAGCGGTCGCTCGCGCTCGAACCGCTCACGAATAAGACGGAGGACGGGCATGTCGTTTGCAGCCCAGGCGATGAGCCGTTCGCCTTCCTTGGCGAGGCTTGGATCGGCGACGTCGTACTCCATTGGCCTGATGCTAGCCGTCACGGTCTCCTCCCAATCTCAAAAACGGATGATCGATGTGTAGGGGCGCCCGTCGAGCGCGGCCGCGCCCCCCAGGCTCTCCAGCTCGATGAGAAATGCGATGCCGACGACGTGGCCGCCCAGCCGGTCGACCAGGGATACGGCGGCTGCCGCGGTCCCGCCAGTGGCGAGCAGGTCGTCGACGATGAGCACGCGCTGCCCTTCGGCGATGGCGTCGGTGTGCATCTCCAGCTCTGCTGCGCCGTACTCGAGCTGATACGCGACGGAGACCTTCGCGGCGGGAAGGCGCCCCTGCTTGCGGACCGGGACGAAACCGGCGCCGAGCCGATACGCGACCGCGCCTCCAAGGATGAAGCCTCGTGATTCCACGCCCACCACGGCCTCGACTCCGCTCGCGCTGTGTGCGTCGGCGAGCATGTCGACGGCGGCGCCGAAGCCACGCGGGTCACGGAGGAGTGAGGTGATGTCGCGGAACAGGATGCCGGCGCGCGGAAAGTCAGGGACATCGCGGACGAGCGCGCGCAGTTGGTCGACAAGAGCTGTTTCAGTGCCGGTCAAGCTTCGGTCCGGAATCTCACGCGAACCCGCCAGTACCGGCCGAAACCCCCTGCCGGAAGGCGGACCCTGATCATACCGCCGCCTGCTGACCCGCGGCCGCGGCCGGAACACCCGAGGCGATATAGGCCTGGAGCCCCTCTCGCCACTGCGGAAGCGGCGCCGATCCGAGCTCCCGCCAATGCCGGTTGTCGAGCACGGAGTACCGCGGGCGGCGTGCCGGGGTCGGGTAGTCGCTGGTCGCGATGGCGTCCACCGGGATCTCGAGGCCGGCCTCCTCCATGATTGCGACCGCGAAGCCGTGCCAGGTCGTCGAGCCGCTGTCGGACAGGTGAAACGTCCCCTGCGCGTCACTCTCGAGCAAACGGAGAAGCGCGGGGGCGACGTGACCGGTCCACGTCGGTGAGCCGGTCTGGTCCGCGACCACGCGAAGCCGATCCCGCTCGCGCGCGAGCCGCAGCATGGTCACGACAAAGTTCGGACCACGCCACCCGTAGAGCCATGAGGTGCGCACGATGAGGTGCGCGTACGGGAGGGTGTCGCGCACCGCGTTCTCGCCGACCAGCTTGCTGGCGCCGTACACGCTGAGTGGATTCGGATCCACCGACTCGTCGATGGGTACGTGCCCTGCTCCATCGAACACGAAGTCGGTGCTCATCTGACACAGGAGCGCGCGATGCGTTCGGCAGGCTCGGGCGAGGTTGGCAGGACCGTCTGCGTTGACTGCAAAGGTTGCTTCACGATGCGACTCGGCGGCATCCACCGCGGTCCAGGCAGCGCAGTTGATGACTGCGTCCGGGCGAACCTGCGAAAGCACGCTGTCGACCACCACCGGGTCGCGGACATCGCATTCCGCGCTGCCCAGCGCGGTGAGCTCGTGCGCGCCGCCTGTCAGGGTGCGGCGGAGCTCGGAGCCGAGCTGTCCATTCGCCCCGGTGATGAGAATGCGCATCCTCAGGGCTGGGTGGCGCCGGCCAGCGGCTTGTAGTTGCGCTGGTAGAACTCCCAGAAGTCCCCTGACTTCAGCGGCCGCCACCACGACTGGTTGTCGAGATACCAGCGCACCGTCTTCTGCATTCCCTCCTCGAAGGTGATCGCGGGCCGCCAGCCAAGCTGCGCGATTCTGCCGGCGTCGAGCGCGTACCTGCGGTCGTGCCCGAGCCTGTCCTGCACGTGCTGCTTCAGCGATCCGGGTTTTTCCAGCAGCCGCAGCACGGTGTCTGCCACGGTGATGCCGTCGATCTCTGTGCCGGCGCCGATGTTGTAGTCCTCTTCTGTTCCTCCACTGCGCAGCGCTACGTCGATGCCGCGAACGTGATCCTCGACGTGAAGGTAGTCGCGCACCGCGCCGCCGTCTCCGTAGATCGGCAGCGGAAGATCGTCGATGGCGTTGGTGATGAACAGCGGAATGATCTTCTCCGGGTACTGGTGGTGCCCGTAGGTGTTCGAGCCGCGCGTCACCACCGCCGGGAACCCGTACGAAGCCCGATACGCCTGGACGAGGAGCTCACCGCTCGCCTTGCTCGCGCTGTAGGGACTGCGAGGCCGCATCTCATCCCGCTCGCTGCTGCGGCCGTCCGCGACGTCGCCGTAAACCTCGTCGGTGCTGACCTGCACGAAGCGCTCGTGTCCCTGGCGGCGCGCCGCTTCCATGAGGACAAACGTCCCATAGACGTCGGTGAGAATGAACTGGCCGGGCGCCTCAAGGGATCGGTCGACGTGGGACTCTGCGGCGAAGTTGACGATGACGTCGGCGTCGCTCGCGAGGTCGCCGACTGTGTCTCTGTCGCAGATGTCGCCGTGGACGAATGTGAATCGGGAGTCGTCGCGTACGCTATCGAGGTTGCGCTCGTTGCCGGCGTAGGTGAGCTTGTCGAGGACGGTGATCGAGTCCTCCGGATGCTCGCGAAGGGTCGTGCGGACGAACTCGCTGCCGATGAAGCCCGCGCCACCCGTGACCAGCAGCCTCACGTCAGATGTTGTCCACGGTCCAGTCGAACCCGATGCGGGGATCGTTCCAGCGGATGCGTCCCTCGTCAGGGTCAGCCGGGTTGTAAGGCTCGGTCACGTAATAGGCGAGGAGGACGTCGTGCAGATCGAGGCATTGAAAACCGTGCGCCACCAGCGGTGGTATGGCGACCATCTTCGGAGCGTTCTCGCCCATCGCCACCACCTGAATGCGACCCTCGCTGGGTGAGCCCTCGCGCAGGTCCACGAGCACTGTGCGCGCGTTTCCGCGCACGATGTCCCAGTAGTCCCACTGCTTCCTGTGCCAGTGAAACGCCTTGATGAGCTCCGGCGGATTGCCTCCTCGCGCGTACGAGAGGCTGCGCGACATCTGCGCGAAGGGTTGCTCGGGAATGAAGATCTCGCCTTCATCGTCGACGTCTCCCCGCTTCAGCTGCTCGATAAAGTAGCCGCGTTGGTCCACCATCTTCTTGAGGGTTTTGATCCTCACTCCCTCGATTTTCCCCAAGCGATCGACCGCGGGGGACCGCGACATACGATCCAGAACCCGGTCCATCTCCGGAAGCAACGGCATCCAAGGCATGGCCGTAGTCTGACGTGCTCAGCCGGCCCTGCGCCACTATGATTCGCGTCGGATGAACGTGCCCGCCGGGACGCCGCGCGCAGGGCGCGTCGAGCGCACTGCGCGGCGCATGCTGCGGCCACTCAAGCGCCGGTTGCTGATGCACATGCGCGCTCACCCGGACGGCCGCACCAAGGAGTACCGGAAGTGGCTGGCCGAGCATTCGCCGGGACCACCGGACCACTCCTCGATGCGCCTCGAGTCACAAGCCTGGGGTTACCGCCCCCTGGTGAGCGTGATCCTTCCGGTACACAACCCGGACCCCGCGTGGATCAGCGAGGCGGTTCAGTCCGTGCGGGATCAGACATACGACAACTGGGAGCTCTGCATCGCGGACGACCATTCCACACGCGACGGGGTGACCGAGCTGCTGCGGATGCTTGCGAGTTCCGAACCGCGGATCAAGCTGGCGCTGCGCGAGACCAATGGCGGAATCTCAGCAGCATCGAACAGCGCCCTGCAGCTTGCCGAAGGCGAGTTCATCGCCCTGCTCGACCATGATGACCGATTCGAGCCGCACGCCCTCCACATGCTCGTCGAACGATTGCAGAAACGTCCTGATCTCGACTTCATCTACAGCGACGAGGACAAGGTCTCGGTCGGCGGAGAGCGCGTCGAGCCGTTCTTCAAGCCGGACTGGTCGCCCGACTTTTTCCTG